>Ga0209093_1002143_pt1 | contig 11149 bp, 11 predicted proteins | sample SidtaG_4_FD_187450 | JGI IMG/M metagenome (GOLD analysis project Ga0209093, IMG submission 187450) | Marine algal microbial communities from Sidmouth, United Kingdom - Sidmouth_Male1 metaG (SPAdes) (version 2) | ecosystem: Host-associated > Algae > Red algae > Unclassified | place: Sidmouth...
TCCACGCCTCACGCCCCTCTAGAGGGGTCGTTTCATGTGTGGCCCTGGGGCTCCCTGGACACCCCCCCAAGGGGGTTGTCCCACGCTACCCCCCTAGGGGGGTGTTGCGTGACTGTTCACGACCCGTCCCCGGCTCATGCCGGGGGGTCGTGTCTCCCCTGTCAGGGGGTTTCCCCCACAGTACGACAAGATCTTTTTCCCGATCAACATCACCAACTGCCATTGGGTGTTGGTGGTGATGGACAAGGGCGCCGGCACAATCACCGTCTACGACTCCCTCGGCGGAGAGCACCCCGTCATTGGGGTGAGCATCAAGCGGTGGGCCTTGGACGAGGCCGACTACTACAACACGCCGGCGCGGGTGTGGAGCGTGCGCCACGCTTGGTGCAGAAGTCAAAAAAACTCGGACGACTGCGGCGTGTTCACTGTGCAGAACATGAACTACATTGCGATGGGCTCGAACCTGCGGACCATGACGCGGAGCACCGCGTACTACCGGCGACGCATGGCGGCTGAGCTGCTGGCGCGGAGCATCGGGGGCAACGGATGAAGAGGTCGGGGAGTGTGGGTGGGAAGGGTGCTCGAGGGTGACCGTCTCTCTTGACTTGTCGGCGCTCTTTTTCCGCCCACTTTTTCTCACTTCTTGTCAGAACACGTAAACGACAAGGTCCATACCCCTGCGCACTTGTGTGTGCGCGTACTGTGTCGGCCGACTTGGGCATGGACGGGGTGCTGGGACTCGGCTGTATCGCTCTTGGTCGTCTTGCACACGCTCGCCGCAAGCCACATCCCTGCCAAGAATGTGTAGGGGGGAAACCTTGCGTCAAGTCTATTTCAATAGCAGAACAAGTTCCCTTTTTCATTCCAATTGTGTGTACAGCGCATCCCTCGGTCCTCTCGTAAAGCTGTCCCTGCATGTGGATTTAAACGCAGCGGCATGTATTTGCATGCTCCTATCGTCGTAACATACCAAGGTGGCGCCCCAGTGAATACACTTATCTGATTGTATCTGACCGCGGAACGCTCGTTGGAGGGGGTCCTGGATGACCGATCCACCCGGGTTGGATCCTTCTACAGGCCAGCTTCCCAGTGCGTGGCCGCGCATTCGGACAGCCGCTTATGGCCGAAAGGAAGCGCTCTCGAGGCACCCTGCACCAGATAGTGACCCCGCAACGGCATCCTTCAGTGCCCCTCTTCCGCGCAACCGCCACCACGCACCCACGTACGATGCTAGCTCTCTGGGGCCCCTCTCTTCGTGAGCGAGCTCGTTCACGGTCTGCGATGGCCGGCCCAGGGCGTGGAGATCTTGTATTGGCGGAGGGTGCGCCGTGTTTCGTTTCCCGGCCTCGAGTGCCCCCCACTGTGTGTCTGTATGCCGCCAACGAACCCGTGATGCAAACAGTCTCCCTTTCCCCGCCCCCCGGCGAGCACCTCTATGGCCGGGTGGGGGCGGTGGAGGACCACCTGGCCGTCGCCCAGACAGACGCGGCTCCCGCGGCCCCTCCGCTGTCGGGCCCAGACGCGGCGGCCACCACTCGACCGCTCTCGTGCCTAGATGAGACGCTCGAAGCGGCGCTCGCGACACCGCACCGTCGCGGGCCGACGCCGCGGTCGGGGTGGCGCCCACTACCCGCTCTCTGTCGACGCTGTGCGTATCCCGGCGCCGGCCTCCCTTCCGCCGACATGGGTCCGCGCTACGCCTGACGCCACGCTCGCCTCCACCACGCTGACGCGGGCCCACGCTGTGGCCGACGCCGTGCTCGCTTGCGCCGTCGCCGACGCGGGCCGCGGCGCTCGCTTGCCCCGTCGCCGACGCGGGCCGCGGCGCTTGCTTGCCCTGTCGCCGACGCGGGCCGAAGCTGCAGCGGCGTGGCGCCCACAACTCACCCGCTGGTGCGACCCGACGCTGAGGCCGACGCGGTGCAACCTTCTCCCGTCGCGGATGCGAGGAGACGGCGTGCCGGCGCGGCGCTGACCTCCCTCCTGCGTTCGACTCTACTCTTGAGTCGGCGCTCGCCGACGCCCCCGTGAGGCTCGCCAACGTGGCCGCCGGCGTGTCGCGGGCACCCAGCCGCCGCCGACCTAGCAGTCGACGCGGCGCTTGCCTCCCCCCCCCCCCGTCAATGCGTTCTGCCGCTGCCGCCGACGTCGTGCTCCGCACCTCCCTACCGCTGGCGCCACGTCTGACGCGGCGCACGCATCACCATCTTCGCAGCAGCTCCTGCGGTGGCAGCGGAGTACTCGGCACTCCGCAGAGGCGCGTGAGGGCCTCGCCTGGTCGGCGAGCGTCGGCGACGCGGCGGTGCTGCCCCCCCCCCCGAGGCTGGGGGCATGTCGCCGGCCGACGAGACGCTGGGGAACGCCACATGCTTCACGGCGGCCGCTCACTCCTCTGCCCCTACCCCCGTTGGTTCCTCCAAAGTAGGCGGCATGTCGGACCGGCGGGGTGGGACGGATGACGGCGTCGCGGAGGACGGCCAACTCGAGGGCAACACGGCCCAGGCCAACGCCATTCCCGACGCCAACCACCGCATCGTCGTTGACGCCGTCGCCCGAGCGGACGCGACCATCAGGGACTTTGCGGTCCGCGCCGTCCTCGCGGACGCCGACCGCGTTGTCGTGGACGCCGGCGCCGTGTCGGACGGGGGGTCGATGAGCGGTGCGGGGTCGGCAGTAGGCTATGAGCCCAACTACGAGCCCGTGGTGGCCGCGCCAGAGGGGGCGCCCGTTAACCCGGAGTATGTCTACGAGGAGGTGTTTGACGATAAGTACGAGATTGAGGGAGGCGCTGCCATTGACGACGAGCCCGCGCCGGCCGCCGCGCACGTGGCGGCTCCCGAGGCGGCCGCTGCAGATGCTGCGGACGAGGTGCTGTGCGTCTGCACAGACTTCTTCCCGGAGACCGATGATGAGGACGTGGACAAGGACAGGTGGATGAAGGTGCGCACCTTCGTGGCAGCGATGCTCGCCGAGCCCGTGCTCAACATCTTCGGCGCGTGCGACGCCATCGACGTCGAGGTGCTGGCGAGGGCGCTCATCGCGCGGAAGCAGAGCTCGGAGTGTATCAAGCTCGCCCCGTGCGTTACGTCCGTCTTCTTCGTCTGGTGGTTTCTCCTCCTCGTCCGCTTCACCATGGACGCCCAGCCTGACCTTTTCCAGGCCGTAGGCGAGCTCATGCTCTTTTGCATCCTGGCGGAGGAGGAGACGATGTCGCGGTGGCTGGCCAAGGCCAGGCCTGCCTCCAATGAGTACCGGGATAAGTGGGAGGATGGAGCCGCGGACGCGTACGAGGCGTGGCTTCTGTCCAATGGAGTCCAGCCGGCCATCTCCCACTTCGTCGCCAGAGCGCCTTCCAAGGCCCGCGCGGCTGCGCAGGCCAACGAGCTGAGGACAGGCCAGTCGTGGTCCGGCAGGGCCATCCTCCGCGCCTTCCCCGAGGACTCTGCGGAGGTCAAGCAGCGGCTCAAGGCCGCCTCTAAGCGCGATGAGAAGAAGGAGGTCAAGGCCAAGGAGGTCAAGGGGTGGGACGTCGATGACTGCCGTCACAACTTCCCTGAGAGCGTGCTCCGGGCAACGGGTGTCATCACGTTTGTTTGCGGGTGCGGGTACATCATCGGCTTTGAGCTCCTAAGGGAGACCGAGAGCCCCGCCCACGTTGTGGCGGCGCTTGTCCAGCGGTTCAAAAAGTTTCCTCAAGGTGTTCATTTTGATACTGCCTGTCAAGCTCAGCGCAACGCCCTGCGGCGCGTCCCGTGGATGATGGACGGCGTGTGCACGCTGTGGTTCATCGACAGGTTCCACAGGTGCAACCATACGTGCTCTCCGGTCTGCAATGCCGACCAGTATCCCGACCTCAAGCGCGGCCACGACACGTCGGGCGCGGAGAGGCAGCACTCCATCAAGAAAGGGTCCAAAAACAGCGTCTCCTACATGCTGTAGCGGCGGTTTATCGTGCGGTCGCGCATCATCGCGGAGCACAACAACATCAATGTCTCCCAGCGGCGCGAGGCGACCAAGGAGGCCAACCGAGCGCGCGCCCGCGGCCAGCGCAAAGTTGCGGTGGAGATCCAGCACAAGCCCGTTGAGACATATTTCCATGACTTTATTGTTGACCATTGTGAGATGCGAGAAGGTTGTCCGTGTAGAGACAGGGTGAAGCAAGACGTGTCATTGGGGTTGGAGAGGAAGATGTGAAGACACGGTGTAGATCCAAAAGGACGCCACGAGTCAGAAAATACATCGAAGGCAGACGCGCGCATCACAGAAATCCGTCGTGCTCAGAGACAGAGCAGCACCAGACAGACAAAGCAAGGCACCACTCAACGCACATGATCAGAAAACCACATTGGTAGGGGTCGCACGGTGGAAGGGCAGCCTGCTCCAGACACGGTCCTGCTTGTCCCCGCAGAAAGCGGTCCGGCTCCACACTACAAATCTGAAGAGCAGCCCAACCAAACAGCAGCGTACAGGAACGAGGCAAAGTGGCACGAAAGTCACTGGGAAGCGTCAATGGGGCGCGTTGACCACGGACACACACCATGCATGCGCGGGTTCGGAAAAAAGAGCGAAGTCCCTCCATGCGCCACGAGTCGGTTGCCCCGCCTCGAATAGTACGCACTCATCCCGCAATAGCCACAGGCAGTGGCAGCGAAGCAAGCATCCGGGAAACAAATGTACTTACCCACTGGCTGTTGTCGACGCGTGGCGGCACTCGGGGGAGTGAAAAAGCAGCCGAGAAGAGGCCGTAAAGGGTGACAGGCGCCCACAGCCGGAATGGTTGCTGCGAAAAAACCGGTCCAAGGGCACCCACAAGCCACGCAAAAGAAAGAAGAAGGGGCCCCGACCAAGCCACCACCCCTGCCAACAGCAGGCAGCACGCACTCCTACCGCCCACTCGCTCGCAACGCGGGCCGCCATTGCAAAGACGTAGACCCGGGCGCACACCCGACCACCAAGCTGGTGCAAGCGTGGCGATGCGGCGGGGGGGGAGGGGTCACGAGGGCACCGGCAGAAACACCCAAAGGAAGTGGAACTCGGGGAGACGAGGGACTTGGCGTGTGAGGATGCCACCGATGACCGACTGTGGCGGGAGCCTGCGTGGGCATGTCAGGCGTGCGCCGACCACTCGTCACTGGCAGAAGGGGCCTGGTTCTGTACGCCACAGGTCTGAGGATCGGGGCCAATCAATATCGCCTTGGAGCCGTTGATTCATCAAATGTATCCCGTCCATGCCGTTTACACTCAGAGATCGGCCCTGTAGCTTGAAATTATCAAGTATGTAAGTATCTATAACTGGGTTTAACTTCCAGGTAGACCCCCTATATTGTAACCAAGGGAACGAAGAATGATGATCTTTGGCGTAAACGGCCTTGCAATGGCGCTCATCCGGCATGAGAACGGCACCTCCACGTCACGCTGTGGGGCCCACAGCAGATCTTTGCGCAGGGGACTGGACAGCTTGCTGTCATCGAAGAGGTCAACCATCGAGCCTGGCCATCTGTGGGGGTGAGGCTGCAATCGCCTCCAGGGAGGCGGAGGTGGGAACGGACTCTGAGGGGTCCTGAGGGGGGCTTATTGATTGCGACCCTCCTGCGCAAGGTCGCACCGCCCCCAAACGGCGACGGGCCTGGGGCGGACAGCCGGCACCACCGGACCCTACCGTCCTCGTGCTGCGCCAGCCGTCGCTTTCGAGATGGTATGGAGACGCAGAATGGTGGCGACTGGGAAGTGCCCCCCATTGCCATAGCCGCCGTTCTAGCAGGCCGCAGTCTGATGTCCCGTCCAAACAGGTCGTGTGCAGACAGTGTGGGGTCGTTTTGTCCAACTCCGGCGATGCGGTAGCCCCGCATGTGCCTCCAGGGCAGAGTGGGCGTGAAACCAGGAGTGCGGCGGTGTATGGTTTTGAGGCCATGACTGTGCAGCGTGAGGTGGACGCACGCGCGCAGGTATGCCTCTGTTCGTCGTTAGAGGGGCACGCGGCACAGCAGATCGGCGCGCAGGCCGTCCACCACCGCTCCCACACAGGGCCGTTCTCTTTCGCTCGGTGGGAACCGCGCTGCTATATGGGCGCGTGCAACAGACGGAATCCCAAACGATGGCATAGCTTCTTTTCTGGGAGAGATCACACCGTGCGATGATAGCAAGAAGCCAGCACGGTCGAATCTGCCTGCCAGTGTCTCTGTTTCTGGTGGCTTCGGGGTGTCTCTCCACATTCAGCCACATGTCACTATCGTCCGCACTCCTACCTCGATGAGTACACATCAAGGCGCCGCCAAAACGGTGGTGGCGACGATGCAGCTCCACCAGGTCTTCCGCCACCGCAGTCGTCGGAAGAATGCCAGTTCAGAATGGTCCCTCCGTGGTGAATGCGCTGTGCAGCTTTAACTGGAGCATCTGCCGTTGCCAGACACTCACGGCCTCTGTTCGCAGTACTCACGCGAAGCAAGCTCACAAACGCCTAAAGCCTCTGTGTTTGGCGAGTCCTGCTCATCTTGATACCCTTTAATTGTATGTTGCTGACGGTAGCCACTTGTTCACTCATCTGTTTACTCTCAGTCACAGGCGACAAACCCCATGCGACCCTACCTGAAGCCTCCTCGCGTATTCCATCTCCTGAAACTACTTCACCACCACAGCATGCCTGACGCCCCCTAGTGTGTAGCGTCTCCTGAAACTACGCTACCACCGCAGCATACCCGACCCCAGCCCTCGGACAATCCCCTCACACCATCTGTGCTGGGGAAGATTAATGAAGTCGGTGTGCCTGCTGTTCATGTGAGATACCCCCGTACCTACCACAAGTACGCACCAGAAACATAAACAACGTCACCTGTGCACTACGTGGAAGTCATCTTTACATGAGTACCCTTTGTCGTCACCATTGAGGACCGCCATCAGGGCGCCACCCAACCTATTCTCGCGCCCCGTCCAATCGATAGCCCTTCTTACGCTGCCAGCGTCTCTATTGGCATCGGCCACGCCCATGAGACTGATGCCATGAGCTCCTCCCCAAGCCCTCCCCTACGGCCGCCGCGCTCGCCTCGCACGCCGCCACCTCAAACTTCACCGCAGTTGTATTCACAGAAGGCCACCCCGCTGCTGAACAGCAGGCCATCCCGTCGTGGATTGCTAAGCGACGGAAGAGAAAGAGAACTACCATATGTATTGGATGAATAACAAGCACTGTGCTATAACCCTGGCGTAACCGAATACCTCCACTCGCCCATCTTCTCCGACCGCTCCAATCTCCCCCCTACTGCCGAGGTCCGTGTTGCTCGGCCGTAAAGAGGCCGTGCACGTACTCCGACACCTTGGTGGTGATGTGATGACCGCCCGGCAGCGGCGGCAGCTTGGCCAAAAGAGAAAGACCATCCTCCTCCGAGAGTCTTCCGTATGCCGCCGCCAGAGCCGCGGGCGTCTTGTACCCGGCCGCCATGATGACGTCAATTCGCACGGGGCCGACGCCGGGCAAGACACTCATATGCAGAGACCACAGCTCCTGCAGCGTCGCCACGCCCCGCATCGCTCTGATGTTCTCTTCCCAAAATGAGTAGGTGAGGACGCCCTTGGCGCCCGGGACAGCGCCGTCGGATGACCGGTGCCTGGTGAGCCAACCCTCTAATCCGTCGGCCGTCCCCAACCGGCGGGTCCGCTGCCGCACGAGGGCCGAGTAGTCCTTTACCGTCCCGGCCATGTTGTCCGTCTCCTTGACAAAGATGTTCTCCTCGACCGTCATTTTGGCGAGGAACGCGCCAATATCCCCACGCATTGCCGCGTCGCCCCGCGTCACCGCGTGCCAGCTCCCCTCAAGCACAAAAGTCAGGGAGGTGCGACCGGAGGCGGCCATCCAGTACGCCTGCTCGCGCAGCCGCCCGTCGCGCAGCGAGGCCACCAGGTTGTCCGCCGTCTTGCGCTCGACCAGCTGGTCGAGCATGACCTCGGTGCCCGCCGGAGCCGCACCCGCAAAGGCCGCCTGGCCTGTGCGGGTGACGCGGGCCAACAGCGTCGCGTCGCCCGTTGGCAGGCGACGCGTAACGACCCGGACCGCCAACCCGGGGTTCACACGCAGCCGAGACAGGAAGGCTGCGCGAGACGTGCTGCTTCCCGCCGTCTCTCTGTCATCGACGACGAAGTCAACCTCCGATGCCGTTTGGCTTGTAGACTCGGGGGAAAGGGGATAGGGTAGAGCGATTGGCTGGCGGGCCAGCGCCATGCCTCCCAATCGGGGAGGGGCCGACCCGGCGGTGACCCTGACGGGGGAAGCACGGAGAAGGTCCTCTGCGGTCCGTTGGTGGGTGCCGACGCGGCTCATCCCAACAGAGCGGCCCACACAGTGCCGGACGCGATGCCGGTGTCCAATGCCGTCGCGTGGGTGCCCTCGTCCACAAAGAAGACGGAATCACCATCGTCATCGTCCGCCGCGTCCGACACGGCTCTACCGGGTGAGTGGATGCCGTTGGATGCGGCTGGCATAGCCGTCGCTGGCGCGCGGGCGTCTTCGGCAGACGCCGGCGCAGCCGCCGCCGAGGGGTGGGCGCCGCCATGCACCACGACGACCCGACCGTCGACAGCGGCATTGGCGAGTTCGGCAGCGGCCGGAGATGCCGCGAACTCGTCCGTGTGTCCGTGTACGTCTTGGGGATGGCGATCAACGTGTCCGCCCCTTCCCACGGCCACCTCTTGCGCGTCCGACGCTCCTCCTCCGCGACGAGCCATCCCGCCGGATCCACCGTCGTCACCGGCCGGACCACCATCTCCGGCATTGGCCACCAGGGCTCGATCCACCACCAGCTCTTCAAGCGAGCGGCCATCAGGGTCGACCGACGGCCCAAACAGCTTGGCCTCCACGGCCTCGGCAGCAACAAGGGCGGAGATGCCGCAGCCCAGAAGCCACCGCAACAGGGCCACGTGCTCGGCGACAGAAGCAGGAGGAGGAGGACCTTTCCAGGGTGAGGAAGGGGCCGGTGACGAATCCGGGGCCGGTCGCGACGAGCGGCAGCGCACCCGCTCGCCGCTGCCGCCGGTCGGTGGCGACGACATCGTTTAGGGAAGTGTGGAAGGGGAGTTGGTCCACAGTGCAGCATGAGCGGGCCGAGGAAGGGGGACGGGGACAGCGAGCAAGAACACGACTCGGGCGCCGGTTGGGATGTGCACCCCAACGGGGTCAAACAACGGTGAAGCCGGAGTGGTGCCAGTGGGCGTGATGGCGAGGGGCCAGTGGGCGCAATGGCGAGGGGCCATTGCGCGAGATGGCGAGACGCTGCCAGTGGGCGCGATGGCCGGGTGCCAGTGGGCCCGTTGGCGAGGCGCCAGCTGGCGCGTCGGCGAGGCGCCAGTGGGCGCAATGGCGTTGCGCGAGTGGCCGTGATGACCGCCTGCTGGCACCTGCAGAGACAGGTGCATCTCTATGCCCCGTGGGGGCCTTCTGAGGGGCGGCGGAATCGCGGAGATCCCGCGTCAGTGGGGCCGCTCGTGACCGCTGCCAAAGTGCTGCTGCGAAGCCTCGCTCGCCCCACGCACGTGCAGTGCTGTATATCCTGGACTCGTGAACAGGGGGGCCTCTTCAGAAAAGAACACCACTTTAGCAATCGCAGGGGAATTAGAGAACATTAAGTGCAGCAAGAGTGCGGCAGAGTATTCCAAGAAAGACGTCTTTGCAGCTCGGACTCGGGACCCTCGCATGTTTTGGCGCTGACACAGAGCCATTTGTCGACTGTAATCGCCCTTTCACCCCCTAGTGAGGACGTTCGGCGCGGTCCAGACAAGCGGCGGCGATCCCAAAGCGCCACTGCCGGGCGGTCTTCTAGTGGTCTGGACGCCATACGCCTCACACAGTTGTATTGTGCGGCCAGCGAAATTCGCTGTCTGGGCGCTCTTGCTGACAATGGCGGCACTCTGCGGCCAGCCGTCATCCGCGCGCTGAATCTACTCTGCAGCCCCTACCAGCGCATCCACGGGGGACCGACTCAGGGCGGATTTGGCTGACACATTCACGACCACGCCGGTGACAGCCCCACAGTTCCCACATACTCTGGGTGTCTCGCGGACGCAAGCAGGCCCAAGCGTCAGGCGCTCTGGGCACCAATCCGCCGCGATTGGCAACTGCCCGTTCGGGCGCAACGCGCGTCCCCATCACTGCGCCAGGTCCTGTGTCACGACCAATGGCGCCGCTTCTCACCCCGTCATGGTTCATGATGATGGCATTCAGGCCGGCCTCGGGCGAATTGCACGGGGCGGCGGACAGCTGGACCGTTTTTCTTTGGCGCCCTTTGGTGGCTTTGATGGCACTGTGACAACAGCCGCAGGCAGTATCGCCGCCGGTGGGGGGCGGCAACGGGACGGGGGGAGGTGTGCATTTTCATGCCCGTGGGACGAGCGGGGCGTGATGGGGGGGCTGCTCGATGCCTGAGAGCCTTGCGTGTTTGGGGATCCTACTACGGTACCCGCAACCGCCGTTGCATTCTGGACGCCGTCATTGAGGTTCTGGAAGCGGTGCGGTAGGACTGCAAGCGCGCGGGGGTCCTTTTTGTCAGTCGGAGCAGCCCCCGCCTCGCTGTTGATACCGCATCTTTCACCCCTGGGCGGAATAGCCATGAAAAGGCGAGCACCTGCGGGATGCATTACTACGGTAATATCTGGGGGCGGTGACGCAAGGCGGAGGCACTGGGTTGCGGTGAGGTGTGGCAGAGGGGGGCGGCGGCGCGGTGGGCGGCGGCGGGCGGCGGTGGCGAGTGGGGGTGCGGCGGGGGGCGGATGGATGAGGCCGCTGGTGAAGCCAACGGGTCGCGGCAGGGCGCAGTGGAGGCGCGGGCGGCGGCAGCGAGATGGAGGGAGGTGGGGGGTGGAGGGAGGACGGTGCTGTTGACAGCGAACGAAAGGTGACGGGGCTCCGTGGAGGCGCGGGCGGCGGCGGCGAGTCGGGGCGTGGCCGGGCGTCGATGGAAGAGGCTGCTGTTCAAGGCAATGGGTGGCTGCGGGGCGTCTTGGATGCACGGGCGGGATTGTCGAGCGGGGGGGCGGCGGGGGGTCGAGGGAGAGAGCCGCTGTTGATGGCAACGAGTGGCAGCGGAACTCCGTGGAGGCGCGGGCGGCGGCGGCGAGTGAGGGGGCGGCGGGGATTGGAGGGAGGAGGCTGATGGGCAAGGCAACG
>Ga0209093_1002144_pt1 | contig 11146 bp, 7 predicted proteins | sample SidtaG_4_FD_187450 | JGI IMG/M metagenome (GOLD analysis project Ga0209093, IMG submission 187450) | Marine algal microbial communities from Sidmouth, United Kingdom - Sidmouth_Male1 metaG (SPAdes) (version 2) | ecosystem: Host-associated > Algae > Red algae > Unclassified | place: Sidmouth...
CCCCCCCCCGCGTTTTCACATCGCATATTCACGCGAATGTCATGTGAAAGCTGCACGGCGCGTTTCCTAACTCACTGGCATTGTGCGTTTGCCTCGGCACACCTGCGCGCCAGAAACTGTTGCGTCCAAGGGTCGCGTGGGCACTGGGAGCGGAACGAATCTCCGATAAGAATCCTAGAAGTCACGAGCGGCCGCGAACCATTGCGGCTGACCTGAGTGATAGGCAGTGAGGCTGGCACCCCCCGACGTGCCTTTGCATGTTCCCGCCTGCACTTCGGCGATCCGTAGCGAACTCTCGCTGATCCATCCTGCGAATGACATACAGTCCGCTGTCATCAAGGGAATGTCCGCGTATTGGAAAGCATCAGAAAGAATCTGGCGCCACGCGCCAACGGGAAGTCCGCCGTCCAGCCACAGGGAAAACTGTACAGCAGCTTGCATCATCTCATTGGCTGATGTGATCGCTCTGTGTGATCCTTCGATACTGCGTAGTGAGCATCAGAGCCTCACTGGCTCGGATGTAGGCTTTCCATTGCCTCTCGCGCGCATTTGGCCATTTGCTACAGCCGTTCTCGCAAAAACCTCGCACGCCAACTGTTGCACCACTCTTACAAATCGGCCTCTGCGACCCCGTGAAGGCCGATTTGTAAGAGTTCTGTGACAGTTGGCGTGCGAGGTTTTTGAGAGAACGGCTGTATACCACCAGAGTGCTCGCAAGAGATGGAGGCCACCCCCTGCGCGACATGTTTTGGAGGACGGTGTTCGCCGAGTGTTTGACCAGGACCCACAGCCTGTGTGAAGTGCTGGACAGGGATTCAAAATAGCGAAATTGAGATGTCCTGGGCGCAAAAGACGAGTGTGCACGACGCAGCGAGCGCAGAGCACGTGTACGCATAATGGTCGCGTCAGAGCCAACTGATGCGCCCCAAGTGAAGAAGACGAGGCGTGGAACGTGTGCGGGGGTCCAAAGGACGCTCCGACGCTGGCCACGTGGGAAAGTTTCCTCTGCAAACATGCAGCAGTCGCCAGTCGTGCACCCTATCCCGCCCCCTCCCTCACCCCATGCCCGTCGTTCTCCTCCACCATCGCCTTCTGTCCCACGCACCCGCGCTCTACCAACCTTTTGCCGCACCTTTGCTGGGCGCTAGATTCGGGGCCCACGTCGTCAACATGTCCGACCTTGTAAGCGCGGACAAGGCCGCAACGCTGATGCGCTGGGACTCGGTGGAAGTGCCCCAGGCCGTGTCGGTTGCCACCACGACGACCGTGTCGGAGCTGTTGGCGGAGAAAACGAGCCTGTCGATGCGGCCCGTATTCAACGGGCAGGACATGGCTGCCAGGGCCAGGACGCACCGCGGCAAGAAGCGCCACGACGATACCCGGCTCCTTCACATCTACCAAGACAACAAGACCCCCCGCATGATTGACATGGACCAGGTTGCGGCGTGGACTGCCGTCCACGCGGTTTTGGAGGCGGACGCGACGGCGGCCGATGCCATCACCGGGGTCCGCCACCGTGCGACGGATTTGATCCACATACGCTCTTCAGGCAGCTGCCCGGTGCAGCCCACAAACACGGACCACCCACGCCCTTGGCTACGCAACGGCGCCGCTCCTGGTTTCAGAGTCATTTTGGCGCTGAGCGACACGACGGTACACTTTTGGGGGGGCAGCCACGAAATCTTCAGACAACAGGCGTCACTAGCCGCGATGGAGGTGTGGGTGGGAGGGGGGGTGGCCCGCGTCGACATGAAGCCGCTGGTACCTTGGTGGGAGTGGGGGGGGGAGGAGTAGTCGGGAGAGGCAGGCTGAGGGGTGGACCACGACGGCCGCCGAGTCGCGGGCAGCCGGAAAATCGCGGCAGTCTGCGTGGTCGCCGCCCCGCGGCGGCGACCGGCCCCGGTGGTGTGGGTCTCGGGATTGGCGGCCCGTCCGCGCCGACGCTCGGCAGTCGGCCGTGGGTTGCCCCCCCCCGCCCTGCTGCGGTCGGACGGTGCGGCGCGCCCGGCCATGGCGGGGCCGCCGCCATGACTTCTGGTCGCGTCTGTCTCATGGGTGCCCCTGAGGGACGGTAAAATCGCGCGTTCGCCGGGCCGCCGGCGGCGGGTCGCCCGTCCACCCGCACGCCGCCGCGGAAGAGGAGGTTAGTTCCCAGCGAGGCGTCGCGAAGGGTGGTGGTGGTGCGCTGCGGGCGCCGACGAGGCGGCGGGTGGCAATGGCGCCGCCACGGTGGCGGCGGCGTGGTAGCTCAGACGTGGCGGACCGCACGTCGGCAGCGTACCGGCGGCAGCAGCGCCACCGGCTGAGTGAGGGGGCGAGCAGGGAGCGGAAGCGGCAAGCACCGTTGGCGGCGGCAGCGGAGGCGGTGGCGGCGGTGGCGGACACCGCTGCCCCGGGATGCGAAGCTTCCGCCGACAGGTGTATCGTGGAGGGGGGGGACCCTTCCGCCGACCGGGGGGAAAGTGTGCCACCAGCTGACGGCGGGCCTTCCAGAAGCGGGTCGTGCCCTCGTGGGGGAGTGTAGCACGCCACCGCCTGGGTGAGTGGCCAGTTCCGGCGGCGCAGTGCCGGCACCGCGCACCGTCACGACTGGCGGTTGCATGCGACCGACCGCCAGATAAACATGCCCTTTACGGTCTTCTGGCTCACCGCAGCGCATCCGCCGGTCGCGCGGCCCGCCTCCCCCCCCCCCGCGCGCGGCCCCCTCCCCGCTCGACGCGTGCACGGTGGCCGCTCGCGGCGCTCGGCGCCCCCCCCCGCGGCCGCCTCAGGTCATGGTGTACTTGGGCTCCCCCCGCTGTGGCACCGTCCACTTGATGTCTAGCGTCACGTCCTTGCCGTCGCAAGATGTGCAGTGGAGGCAACTATGGGCATTGCTGACGAGCCCCTTGGTCGGTGCCGCCGTGTGGTCATTGACGGCGGCGCCTTCGGCGGCGCCCGCCACCGCCGCCGCCACCGCCACCACCGCCGCCGCAGCCCATACGCCACCGCCGCCTCCACCGCCGCCGCCACAACCGCCGCCGCCACCGCCGCCGTCACGGCCGCCGCGACTGCGCTTGTCGCGACTGTACCTGCCGTCCGGGGGGTCCGCAGCTGGTTGGCGTTGATTTGAGTGGTTGATGACACTGGGGCCGCCGAAGTGGTGGCAACCGCCGCCTCCGCCACCTCGCCGCGGGGTCCTGGGGGCCCGCCGCCGCCCCACCCGACGCCGGGTCCGTCGACATGGGGCCACCACAGTCGCACCGAGGCCAGTGGAGCCCTTGACGCCGACGCCGTCGGCAGGAGCGTCGGATGCGGCGACGACACGTGTGACCGCGAAGAGCGGGCATCACGCGCGCCCGTTGAGGGCAGCCATGTGGGGGGGGGCAGCAAACCGTTGACAGCCACGATACCGGCAACCCGCCGCGGCCAGCGCGGAGGGCGTTGGCCCAGGAAGCGGGGCCAGTGCTGCGCGGGAATTGTGAGTGCGCCACCAGCGGTGGTGTGGGCGGGAAGGACAGCACAGCGGGTCCAAACCCGTGTTCTCTTTGATCAGACAGATTCTTGCAATTTCGCGCATTTTCCGCATCACATGTGCCTCCGATACCACACCCTGGCCTGTTGGAGTACCTCAAGACGTCCTACGACGGCATGCATGTGTCGATATCGCCGATAGCTACAGTCCTATGACCGCAAGCACCGTTCTCTGCACCACTGTGAGTTCAACGCTGTTCCGACCGCGCTAAGTCTTCGTACGACCAATAGTGCACTCGCACGGCAGGAGCACGTGCACAGCGCCAGCAACGATATGCACACCAAGTGTCCACAATTTAGAATGCCGTGCGCATTATTTGTGTCAGCCTGCATCCGAAATGGGTGTTCGGTTGTCATTCTGGTACAGAATGCTTGGTCGCGTGTCGTCTGGCCCCCCACGCCGCCGTAGAGGGGGGAGGGGGCGGCCGCCGCCACGGCCCGCGCCTCAAATGCGTGTGCATACAGTCTTTCTCCATTCCTGTAGCTTCCTTTACTATGCACCCCTGTATAGTAACGAGACATCATTGCACTGGCAGGAAGGGCGATTCTGCCATCTTCTGCACGAAAAAAGAGGGCTACTTGGGGGTTTGTCAGGCGACGAAAAGGGTGGACAGCATTGGAGAAAGACTGTATGTGCACTCAGGGAGGCATTCATGTTTTCTTCTGACCTCACTGTGCATCAAGAGCACCACCAAATGCACACGAGAAAAGGCTTCGTGCACCAAAGATGTGGATGAACGGGTCGACTCCACTCTGCTTTGCCCCTACATTTGGTGCCAGAACGAACACGGGTTTGGACCCACTCTGCAGGGAGTAACATTGCTCCAGATGCGATAGAAAGGATGCTGACAGAGCCGGCGACCAGCAGCCCTCTCCTAACAGTCAAGAAGATTGGCGCGGAAACCCCACAAGTTCGTCGTGAACGCAGTTAGACGGCCTAAATGCACGGAGAAACGGCCACACGTGGCAAACACATAAATATGTCCAGAATCCCAAAAATCAAACTGAGGTCTGCCCGGGGTATTTAAAAAAGAAACCGCCCCACGACATGGGGAGATAGCCCCCAGTGCCGCCGCCGGCGGCGGCTGTGCGGCCGGGATGCGGCGGTGCCAGGTTCGGCGGGGGCGTGTGGAGGGGTGCTACCATTACATGCGCTGTGGGTGGCATGCCTAGCTATGATATAGCCCCCCCGTAACTGCCGTAACTGAGTGAACCTGGCCGTGACTACGCTTGCCCTCCGGTCGGTGCCGCCGTCGGCGCGGCGCCCACGTTGCAGTGGTCCCCCGACGTGTCGCCCCAACCCGCCCACGCCGATCACGGGCGCGGTGCCCTGCCACGTGGAACGTCTGCGGCCACTGAAGCGCCGCTCGGGCCTGCACCGGCGGCCCTGCCACACCGCGGCCACCCCCGCGCGGGGCGTCTGCCCGCCTCGGTCGGGGACGGACGACACGACCCCCCGCCGCACGTGCACCCGAGATCCCATCTCGAAGCGGCGTGCCGGCGGCCGCGCCGGCGCGGCCATCGCCGCGGCCAATGTGTCGCTGCCGGGCGAGGCGTCCGTGAAACGGCGGCGGGGGGCAACGGTCGGCGCGCGGCGCGCGCGGCCGCGCGGGGGGGACGGGCCCCGGGCGCCGGTGGTCGGCGTGGGAGGCGCGGAGTGGGGGGGAGGGGGGCGCGCGCGCGGCGGCCCCACGCGCGGCGGTGCGCCCGCCACCGCCGCGGCGCAGCCCCAGCGGGGCCGCGGCGCGGGGCCGGCGGGCAACGCACGCCTCTCAGGCCGCGTCGGAGCCTAGGCAGGAGGAGTGTCGGGCACTGGGAGAGACACGCGCTCACCGGCACCCTGGGGGCTGGGATCGCGGCATCTGCATGGACCAAAAACAGAAACGCACAGCAGCGTCAGTTGCGGGGAACAAGGTGTCGGGTGGAAAGAAACGCTCAGTACTGATGGCTCTGCTTTTTTGAAAAGAAAATAAAGGAAAGAGAAGAGAAGGAAGAAAACGTACAGCAATGGGGGGGAGGTGTGACCACGGGCCTGCCCAAAACCCCCACCGCACACGCCGGAGCAACCGTCACACAAAAAAAAGAGGAAGAATACGAAAAACAACGCGAAGGAACCAATCGAAAGAGACAAAGGAGGAAAAGAGCACACTAGCAGTACAGAGCGGTACCGATATACACACGCCGGCTGCCTGTCACACACGCGCGCACGCCCATGAGACCCAGAGACGCCACCGTGCTGCCAGCTACTCATGACTGCGCCCAAAAAATAGAAGAGAGACGAGAATAAATGCAGAGTGCACCACACAACCACCTACCCACCCCGTACGCGGCAGACCCATCGTTCCGCCGCCCCCAACCAGAGGCGGCTCAGACGCTCGCGGCTGGCTCCGCGCCCGAGCCGGCCGCCTTCCGCCGACTCCCTGCCGCCACCGTCCGCCGCACCCGCGGTTTCCGCGGCGCCGTCGTCTTGCGCGACGCCTTGGCGCGCGTCCGCGCCGCTTCGGCGGCGGGCGGCGACAGCGGCGGCCGGTGCGACGCCACGGCGGGGCGCGCCGCAGAGGCCCGCGGCCGTCCCACCGCCCCGGATGCCGCCGTTGGCGACACCACTGGCAGGGGCAGGCGGGACGCGGTGGACGCGGCGGCGCTCGCAATGCTCCCCATGCTGCGGGAGAACAGCTCCGAGGACGGCAGCGCCACGCGCCGACCGTGCTGCATCTCACAATCAATCACTCGCGCCGTCATGGACGAAGACAGGTGGCTCTCGTCCATGTTGATGCCCTCCTTTCGGGGCGCACCAGACGGCGACACACCATCTTCGCAGTGGCAGCGCGCCTCTTCCGCCGACGACGAGGACGCCATCTCCGCCGCCGCCCGCGCTTCTGCCAACAGCTGCCGCGCGGTCGCCGCGTCGAGGGACATGTCCGGATCCAGCTCGCTCCGCAGTCGCCCAATGACGTCGGCCAGCAGCTCACGGGCAGCGTGCAGATGACGACGGGATGGGGACCCGCCCGGCGTACGCAGCGGGGCGAGGTAGTTTTGTACCGACCGCAGCGACATGACCGCTCCGTCCAGCGTCTCCGCGCGGCGTCCCCGCCGCCCAATCGCCATGGTCGCATGCGACAGTTCCCGCAGGCGAGAGAGAGTGTCCGACAGCCGGTGTACGTTCTCGGGCGCCATGAAGCGTCGGTGCGTCAACACCGCGTCCAAGTTGGACAGCACCACCGACAGGTCCGAGGCCAACACCGTAATGCGCCCGAGGGCGGCCGTGGTGGCATCGCGGGATACACAAAATGGGTAGGCCGCAAACAGGTAGGTCCAGGTCGCCCCCGACGCATCAAGGGGGGACAGTGCCGACGCGGACGGAGACAACCGGTGCTCGTCTTGCAGACGGATGAGATGATAGTCGGATGACACCAGGGTCAAGTGGCAACGGGAAGAGGCGTCATCCCCATGGCGGCGCGACAGCTCTGCAAGCACTCCCGACAGATTGTCCCGGGTGCAGGTGGCCGCCGCAGACGACGACTCGTCGAGAATCACGTCGAAGGCGTTCATGTCCACGCCCAGCTCTTCGCAAAGCCCCCGAAAGTACAGGTACCCGGCGGCAGCCTCTGACAAGGGTATCACACCCCCTGTGCCCTTGTCCGGGATGGATACTACGGACGGCGACGGTAGGGGCATGCCCGGCTCCGGTCGAGCCGCACCCGTGAAGCACAGCACATCGGGGGAGAGGGACCCACACGCCAGGGCCTTGGCCAACGTGGCCAGCCGCTTGGCATACTCCACCGACACGCGCCCCCCGCGCAGGCGCTTGCCAAACACAACGGCAACGTGTGTGGCGGCGCCTAAGTGTCCAAGCGGCGCGTCCTTGACCGCCGCCGGCGCCGAGCGCAGGTGCTCCACGTGAAGCAGCCCGCTGAGAGCGGCAGTCAGGTCTGACAAGCTGGCGAGCGTCCGCGTCGGCGTGGCCGCCGGTGTTGCCACTGCCCCGACAGGCGGGCCCGATCTCGACGAAGGTGACGGCGAGCGGCCACTCCCCCGACCGGCCGCCGATGGAGTGGCTGCGACTACCCCACTGCCACGAGCGGCAGCGGCAATAGCAGCATCCCGCATCTGCGGTACCCGTGGGGAGGCGGCAACGGCGGCAGGGAAGGGGGAGCGGCGGGAGCGCAGGTCCTCTCCCACCGACACCGCACGCCGGCGGCGGCGGCGGTGGACGTCCGTCGCCTGGACCGTCCTCGGGGGCAGCGCAGCCGCCGAGGCGGCGGGGCGAACCGTTGCACTACCGTTCGGGTGCAGGAGAACCGGCGCAAAGGCCGCCCGCACCGATGCCACCGGCACAGGGGATCGCGGAGCGGGTCTCCCATCATCGCAGGCCCCACACTCCATGGTGAGAGGGCGGGAGCAGCTGCCACCCGTACGTCAGACAACAAGAAAACAAACGATGCGCACGATCGGTACCGGCCGCGCAGCACGTTGGGGCTCGGCCGGAAGTAGCGGCAGTGGACACAGCGGTCGTAGTGAAGTTGGTGGCTGCGGAGGCAGCGGCGGGGTTCTACCACGATCAGTGCGTAGCCAGTGTAAGGGGCGAGAGAGACACTAAGAGCGGCGATGGTCCGGAGAGAGGTGAGGGCGGCGATGCCGCGGGAGGCTCGGCGTACGCTCGTCTACGTCGGTGGCGCTTCAGAGCGTGTGGCGTGTGAGCAGGCAGTGGGCTCGTCCCGCCACAACAGGCACGAATAAAAAACCACTGACCACGCGGACTCAATAGTCAAGCTCCGCGGCACGCACACCAGCACAGCCGCACGCCACCCGCCGCCTGCCGCCGACCAGCCGGCACGCCCCACCTGCACGAACGCAGCCGCGACGGGGGGGCGCGGCGGGCAAGTAGCCGCGGTGCGCTTCGGCGCAGGGCGGCGGCGCAAGCGGTGGATGCGGCTGGCGAGAGGCGATCGTCGGCGGCACGCCGAATGGCGGCCGCCACGCCCTGCACCGTCGCGCAGGGGAGGGGGGGAGACGGGCGGCGCGAGCACCAGCTGCGGCAGTGGATGTGGGGGCGGGGCGGGCCCGGGGGCGGTTGTGCGGTTTGCGGCGGCAGCGCGGGGTCCCCCCCCGCCTCCCGGCACCCGGAGCGTGGGGGCGCGCCCATGCGCCGAGGCAAGCCCCTCACCGTCGGGTAGCCGCGTCAGACCGCCGCAGCGGGGCCCCCCGCCGCGCCGTATCGGGGCCAGGAAACCACCAGGGGCACGGGAGGCGCTTGCCCGCCGCGTGATGGGACGATGGATGCGGACCGTGCGGGCCACAAGAGCGCACGGCACGGCGGATGGGAAAAAAGTGCGAACCACCCGCGGCGGCGGCTGGGCCCCGCGCTGGCGAGGAACCTGGTGGGGTCGCAAGCCTGCCGACCGCCCAGGCCCGCCCGGCACGCGGTTGCCGCCTCCCCACCACAGCGCAGGCCGCGGGGGGGGGGACCGCGGAAGCGAGACAACGTGCGGCCGGCGCCAACGGGGAATGAAAGGTGAGCGCCGTCAGATGGCCGTGTGAGAGGGGGAGGGCACCGCCAGCAGTGTCCGCATGCCGCAGATGGCGTCGCTGGCCAAGAGTGCATCGCCAGCTGCAGGTTGGGGAGACACAGCTCAGGGCCCCCGGTGGTTGAACAAGGAGGCGGCCGCGCGGGTGGCGTTAGACAGAGCTGGGCCAAACTGCCACACCTCTTCCTGTATCTCCCGATCCGCTCGGAATGAGAAGAATCTGCCACACGTGGCGGCTGGCGGTACGCGGTGAGGATGCTGTAGCCGGACGCTGCGAGCCAGCACGAGGAGTGCCATTTCAACCCAATCCCGTTTGGAGCACATTTTGGGGTTTCAGACGGCGGCGGGAACCGGCTGTGAAGCCCTCTCGCCCTTTGGCGGGAGTCCAAGCACGCATCAAATCAGCCGAGCAGCCTCCACAGCCGTGCAGCGGACCCTTCTCCAGTGCAGTTCAAGCCGCCTCGCCGTGGCTCAATCTCGCACCCTCTCACACGTCCGCGACTAGAGTGGCGTTCTCGACGCAAGTGTGTGGCACAGCGCCTTTGCATGCACGTGATTGGCGTTCCGATCAAAAAGAGAACCGGTCGATGGAGCCGTCAGGTGGTGCTCTGGGCTCAAGCATGTGCGGCTGGAGGAGCAGGGAGGCGGTTTGATCTCCGCCTCCCGTGCACCTCGACTTTCGCCGTCACATCCAATCAGATGCTGCGACCAAGCCAATACCAACCGCCGCTGCCGAACCTGCTTGACTGTGCGGCTGCGAGATGCAGGGAGGCGGTCCAAGGACACCAGCACTGGAACGCGCGTGGTGGCGGGGAGGCTACAACATCAAGCCCTATTGTCGTTTCGCGAAAAAGTGGAGAGCCCAGGTCTAACACAGAGGCGATTTTCTGCGTTTGAATGGCCCAGACAGCGATTGGCTTGACTGGGTGGGGTCTCTCCAGCTTTTATCGGAACGACCAGAAGAAAAGCCCTCGCACAACCACACGAGTGCGTGTACACGTGTTGGTCGAGGCATCAGTCTACAACACCTTGGATACATCATAATTGTACAAACCAATCTCGCGCAACTTGATTGAAATGGAATTGCTACTGCTTCTGCACCCTTGCTGACACTGACAGGGTCGCCCCACACGGGCCCGTGAGCCGGGCACACCTCGCAACCACGATCGCTCTACAGCCATTGCTATTGCCGTCGCTCTACAGCCATCGCTATAGTCATCGCTCTACAGCCATTGCTACGTGTAGCCATCACTCTACAGCCATTGCCATAGCAATCGCTCTTCTGCCATCGCTATCGCCAGCGCTCTACAGTCATCACCATAACCATCGCTCTACAGCCATTGTGGCGTGCTTCTTCATCAGCAACCTCTGCTGACACATTTCGCTCACCAGCTGCGACGCTGGCCACCGGCAAGCTGCAGCTATGTGAGGCGCCGCACGCACGCGGCCGCATCTGTCCAGCAGGGCGTCCCCTCGGCGTGTCGGCGCCGGTCGACGGGCACCCTCGTCCACCCAGACACGACACTCCGCGCCGACGATCCCGACCGACGATCCCATCCCGGCGCGGGTGCGGAAGGGCGTGCCCGGCCCCGCGCCGCCCGCGTCGAGGCGCCACGTGACAGCGGCGCACGCGTCCACGATTCATGACGCGGACGCGTCGGTGCTGCCGCGCCCGCTGGCCGCCTGTCTGCCCCGGCGCCGCCGCACGTGCGGCGGTCGGGGCGCGGCGCGGCAGCGCGCGGTCCGTGGGTGGTGTCGTGCGGGTCGCATGCGCGTTGGCGCCCCCAGACGGAGCGTGCACGCGGTGCCAGCGCGCGTGCACGCGGTGCCAGCGCGTGCACCACCGCCGCCTTGCCGTGGTGTCTGCACCGTCCCGGCCCCCTCCCCCCGCGTGACGCGCGACCCAACGGGGGCGATGCGGACGCTGAAAGAAAAGAGAAAACAAGAGCGGCCTTGTTTTTGTGTGTATTGTAAGAGTTACACGAGAGTGCAGTCACCCCCCGACCGCCCCACCCCCCACCGTCATACCACACACCACCCGGCCCGCCCTACTGCCCCCCACCGCAGCCACGCGCCCGGCGGCCGAGGCAGCCAGCCGTCCCCCC
>Ga0209093_1002146_pt1 | contig 11142 bp, 10 predicted proteins | sample SidtaG_4_FD_187450 | JGI IMG/M metagenome (GOLD analysis project Ga0209093, IMG submission 187450) | Marine algal microbial communities from Sidmouth, United Kingdom - Sidmouth_Male1 metaG (SPAdes) (version 2) | ecosystem: Host-associated > Algae > Red algae > Unclassified | place: Sidmouth...
GGGAATAGTCGCAAGGCGAATGTTTTTGTGTGAAAATGGGTGTTTTAATACTCAAATATCCATGTTCAGCAAAGGAATTCGCCTTGCGACTCGCGTATAATTGCTCACCCTATTTTTGTCGAACACTACCAAAAAATTTACAATAGCCAAAAAATATAGCTACTCAGCTAATCCCCGAATCACCCCCATCATCTGCTCCACCGTCTGCTCTACAGTTCCGTTTCCATCTATCATAACAATGTTATCTTTCGTTGTATTTCGCAAAAAATCAATCGCTTGTAGATATTTCGCGCGATGCTCTTCTAGTCGGCTTTCAAAAAGCTCTTCGGCTTGGTCGCGCGTGCCCATACGTGCGTAGCCGACCTCGCTGCTCACATTCAAAAAGAAAATCACATCCGGTTGAGTCGCTTTTTCGTTGAGTGCCATCACTGATGCAAAGGGAAAATCATCACTACTCTGATACACCAACGACGACAAATAATAACGGTCAGAAATCACAATATTGCCCACTTCGGCGAGTAAGGGACTGATGAGGCGCGTACAATGGTCGAGCCGATTGGCAGCAAAAGAAAGCGGCAACACACGCGGATGAAACGCGGTAATTTTTTTCTCCAACACATCCCGAATATAATTCCCGCCACAATAATTGCGATTCGGTTCGCGGGAAAGTGTGACGCGGGCATTGAGTTCCGATTCAAGTAAGGGAATCATATGCTCTGCTGCCGTCGATTTGCCCGACCCGTCCAAGCCTTCAATAACAATAAAAAGCGATTGTTGCATCGTGCAAAGATAGGAATTTTGTCCACAGTTATTCAGTCCATAGTCCGCCGTTTTAACGTAAAACGCTCTCGTGTATAAGCGGCGGACTGCCGACTGATAAACCGCCGACATTTACTATCTTTGCCCCATGAATCAACAGGGAAAATTATACCTGATACCCAGTTCGATGGGAGAAGATGCAGTGATAGGTTTGCCGCAATACGCCATTGAGGTCGTGCATACGCTCGACACCTTTATTGCAGAACGCGCAAAGACAGCAAGGCGATTTTTGAAAGACATCAAGACACCCGTCCCTTTCAATGATATGATTTTTTATGAACTCAATAAACATACAGACGCAAACCAACGCGAGACCTTTCTGGATGATATTTTTGAGGGAAAAAATATGGGATTGCTTTCGGAAGCGGGTTGTCCGGGTGTGGCAGATCCGGGCGCGGAAATTGTTGCTTTGGCGCATCGTCGCGGAGTAGAAGTTGTGCCTTTTGTCGGTCCTTCGTCCATTTTATTAGCACTGATGGCATCCGGTATGAATGGTCAACAATTTGCCTTCTCAGGTTATCTGCCCTCCAAACCGGAAGCCCGCATCAAAGCCCTCAAAAAAGAAGAAAGTCGGTCAATTGCTAATAATCAAACCCGTATTTTCATCGAAACACCCTATCGAAATAATGCTTTGATTCAAGATGCACTAAAACATTTGAGTCCATATACCCGTTTCTGCATTGCAGTCGATTTGACCCTGCCCACACAATTTATCAGTACAAAAACCATTCGTGAGTGGCAGCAAAATCCACCGCCGGATTTCCACAAACGACCTGCGATTTTTTTGATGTATAATTCATCACAAAAAACATATAAATCGAGAAAACCGAAAACGACCGGTTTTAGAGCAAAACGGAGAAAATAAGCTCCACACAAAATAAAAACAAAAGCAAATCGTCATTCCGCGCTTGATGCGTCCGCGATACCGATAGCTATCGGTATCGGGATGTGATGGCTTGACACGATTTAAACAGGAGCTTTTGCTTAAAAATCGCTCTCTTGCGCCTGGCAGATTCCGCATCAAGCGCGGAATGACGCTTTGCTTTTGGAATTTGGGATTTGTTTTTTGTTATTTGCCACATCTTATTTTTACCTTTGCAAACTAATTTAGAATTATAACGATATGCAAAAAGATACACAAATACACGCCCTGCTCCACGAAGAACTCGAACGCCAACGCAACGGCATCGAACTCATTGCTTCTGAAAACTTTACAAGTTACGAAGTAATGAAAACAATGGGTACTTGCCCGACCAACAAATACGCCGAAGGCTATCCGGGCAAGCGTTATTACGGCGGCTGCGAGGTCGTCGATAAAATCGAACAACTCGCCATCGACCGTGCAAAAGAGCTATTTGGTGCAGCTTATGCGAATGTGCAGCCACACTCCGGCGCACAAGCAAATGCGGCGGTTTTCTTAGCGGTACTCAAGCCCGGGGATACGACCTTGGGCTTCGATTTGTCGCACGGAGGGCATCTTTCGCATGGTTCTCCGGTGAATTTTTCGGGCAAAGTTTTTCGTCCGACTTTTTATGGTGTGGAGGAAGATACAGGGATGATCGACATGGATAAAGTGGAGGAAATCGCCCTGCGCGAACAACCGAAACTTATCATTTGTGGTGCATCTGCCTACTCCCGCGATTGGGATTATAAGCGTTTCCGCGAAATTGCAGATAAAGTCGGCGCATTGCTTTTGGGCGACATCGCACATCCGGCGGGTTTGATTGCTAAAGGCTTGCTTAATGACCCGATTCCGCATTGCCATATAGTGACAACAACTACGCACAAAACACTTCGCGGTCCGCGTGGTGGTTTGATTTTGATGGGCGAAAATTTTGAAAATCCTTGGGGTTTGAAGACTAAAAAAGGCAATGTTCGCAAAATGGCGGGCATCCTCAATAGCGGTGTTTTTCCGGGTACGCAAGGCGGTCCTTTGGAACATGTCATTGCAGCAAAAGCGGTCGCATTTTACGAAGCCCTTCAACCTGAATTTAAAACCTACTGCGAGCAAGTCATCACCAATGCAAAAGCAATGGCGGCGGCATTCCTCGAAAAAGGGTACAAAGTTATTTCCGGCGGAACGGATAATCACATGATGCTCATCGACTTGCGTTCAAAAGGCGTCACCGGAAAACTCGCCGAAAACACACTCGTCAGAGCCGACATTACCATTAATAAAAACATGGTGCCGTTTGATACCGAATCACCTATGGTGACATCGGGTATGCGTATTGGTACGGCAGCGATTACGACGCGCGGTTTTGGTGTAGAAGAATGTTTGAAAGTCGTCGATTGGATAGATGCCGTTCTCTCTGACCCAGAAAACGATACCCTCATTCAAAACATTAAACAAGAAATCAATAATTTTATGGCTGATTTTCCGTTGTATGAGGCGGAAGAAATGATTGCCTAAATTGACGAATTGATGAGTTGTCGAGTTGTCGAATTGATGTGTTGTCGAGTTGTCGAGTTGATGTGTTGTCGAGTTGATTGTTTTTCAACAACTCGTCAATTCTACAATTCGTCAACTCAATAACTCGTCAACTCGACAACTCGACAACTCCTCAATTCATCAACACATCAACTCAACAATAATGAACCGTTTACTAATATTAATTGCAGGTATTTTGGCTTTATGCGTCATGACCATGAGTTACTCTTGTGAGGAAGGCGTCTGGATGGAATTTGATGAAGCCAAGAAAGGTGAATACATTGCCTCTCGTTATATTGAGGATTCTACGCGAATGAACCTCACGCCCGTAGCGAGTGTGGTGGAATATTTGCGGGAAGGCGTAGTGGTAGCCGAAAAAATCCGTATCGTAGATAGTGGTGGCATAAAATGTGCTTGTTCGAGCCGCAAGAATGGAAATTGCCTCTGCAAATTGCCCAACAACAAGCGCAAAGCGTGCAAAACAAAAGAGAGCAATGAAAAAGGTGCGCCGGATGTCTGCATACGAGAAAAATATATTCGCGTCTTAGTCTTGGAAGAGTATGTAAGACGGATGGAACGGCTTGGGTTTGAGTAGGTTTTAGAGGTCAGATGTCAGACCACGTTGCTGTCAGATGTCAGATTTTTTGCGTATTTTTCATTTCAAATTGTGATTATGGAAGATGTTTTTATTAGAAAAATTTTAATAGAGAATGTTCGGCATTTGAAGGGCATTACTATTGATATTGATGAAAATGAACGTAAGCATCTGATTATTACGGGGAAAAATGGGAGTGGGAAGACTTCTGTGTTGGAAGGTTTAGCAACTTATCTAACCAACAATTATGACGATAATAATGTTCGTTTATTATATGAAGAACAACACAATATTGAGTATAATGAACTAAGTAAAAGAATAGGTGAAATTACGGGGGGCTTGTATGTATATATCGGTGTGAATGCTCATTTAGAGGATATTATTCTTACTTTTTTTCCTGCAAAACGGACATTTGAGAATCCAATTCCAAAAGGAATTAGTAAAATTCACTTTAAAGATGCCTACAGTATAGACGAATACATAGCCGAAAACTTCATCCAACACCTCGTCAACTTAAAAACAGAAGCCTCCTTCGCCCAATTAGATGGCGACACAGAAGCCGCTCAAAAAATAGAACATTGGTTCAGCAACTTCGAAAAAAGCCTCCGCCTGCTCTTCGATGATGAGGGTTTGGAATTGGTATTTGACCGAAAAGAGTATAATTTTTATTTCAAATTGAGCAATGGAAATACCCCGGACATCAATCAATTATCTGACGGTTATTCGGCGATATTAAATATCGTGGCGGAGATTATCCTTCGAATGGAAAAGAAAAGCCCCATGATACACGATATGCAGGGCATTGTCTTGATTGATGAAATTGAGGCGCACTTACATGTGGATTTACAGAAAAAAATCCTACCCTTTTTGACGAGTTTTTTCCCACGTATTCAATTTATTTGCACTACACATTCCCCCTTTGTTATTAGTTCAAATGAAAATTGTGTGATATATGATTTAGAAAAACAAATTCGGATAGAAGATGCAACGGGCTACTCCTACGATACCTTGATTGAGAGTTATTTTGGGTCGGATAAATACTCGCATCATGTAACAGAGAAGGTCGAAGAATTTGAAGTATTATCCTCGAAATCAGACCTTTCTGACGAAGAAAAATCAAAATTGTTTCGATTGGAAAGCTATTTTGAGCGCGTACCGAGAGAATTTGCCCCCGAATTAGACGTGAAGTTACAACAAATCAAACTTAGAAATCTGAACCGAAAAACCGGATGATTTACGTCAAAAAATCCGAACCTGCTCCCGCTTGTTTGGAAATAGAAAAGCAAAAAAAGAACGGCGATTACAAATGCGGCGATGTCCTCACACGCATACATGAAGATTTTCGCAATAAATGTTATCTCTGCGAAAACAAAGCACCAACGACTATCAATGTCGAACATTTTCAATCACATCAGGGCGATAAGGATTTAATGTTCGATTGGTATAACCTATTCTATTGTTGCGCTCATTGTAACAACATCAAACTCGCGCTTTACGACTACATTCTCAACTGCACCGACCCAAATGACCGCGTGGACGAATGGATACATTATGAAATGAAACCATTTCCACACGAAAAGGTAAAACTAAAGGTACTGCATGACGATGAAAGGGTACGAAATACGATAGAATTACTGCTTAAAATCTACAACGGACACACGATTTTGAAAACCATTGAAGCTGCCAACATCCGACAGAAATTGTTGGAAGAAATCAGGGATTTTCAAGATTGGCTGGTCAAATATTACCGCGAAGGATTAGAAGAATCTGATAAAAAAGAGATTAAACGACAAATAAAACTTTCCCTATCTCCACACTCATCATTTACCGCCTTCAAGAAATGGATAATCCGCGAAAATGAAATGCTCTACAAAGATTTTTCCGAGTTCATCTAATTGATTATCAACAAAAAAGCCATTCCCGAAGAAATGGCTCTCATATCTTATCATCAGAAATTCTAAATTACAAAGCATAAATTCTAATCGCAAAAGGAATTGGAATTTGGTGCTTGGAATTTGGAATTTGCCCAATTATCTTCTACCAAACAAACTACCCAAGATACCAAGACCTTTTTGTGCAATATCAGCGTCGATTTTGCCATCACCATCTTTGTCGAGTAAGCTGCCGATGAACCCACGTTGTTCGGGTGTTTGTTCGACTTCCTGTTGGCGCTCTGCATCTTTGAGCAACATAGCGAGGTCAAAATCATCAAGATTTTGTTCGCGTTTTTGCCTACCTAATTGTCCCAAAACAATCGGCGCAAGTGTTTCCAATAAACCCTGCGTTGTATTGCTGTCTAGCCCGGTGTCGCGGCTGATAACCTGCTCCACATTACTTCTTCTGTCTCCCAAAAGGTGGCGCAAAATACCTGCACCGTCAGTAGTTTTTTGTTGCTGCTGCTGTCTGTTGCCGTCCAAGAAACCCGTCAAATTATCTAACAAACTACCATCGTGGTCGCGCTCCAATGCATTATTGAGCGAACGCGCTCCTTCTTTGTTGGAAGCATTTTTTGCAAGAGATTTGATAAGCATTGGTACTGCAAGGCTAATCGCTGCACGAGTCAACTTGCTATCAACACCCATTTTTTGTGCCATGTGATTCACGGCGGTAGTCCCCAGTGTTTGGGTTAGCATATCCATTAATGCCATAATTTTTTTATTTGTTTAATTTTGTGTGAAATTGAATGGTTCTACTGTTTCATGGTTATATTGTTGAATTGCTTCATTGTTTGTGTATTTTTGCGTAGCAAAAATATCAAACAACAATAGAGAAATGTGGTGATAGCACAATGAAACTATGAAGCAATATAACAATCGAACCATGAAGCCATGACCTTATCCGAATTTAGGACAGCAAATATAATGAAAGTCACACACTTTTACTAATCTAATTTTACGTTACAACACGACCTACTGCCGTCTAATAAGTTGACAACCTATTTCTTTTGAAATAGTTTTTTTTAAATCAATAAAAAATAAGTGTAATAACGTGATTTTTATTTTTTTCAAACATTCGTAACTTATTGAAAAAGAATATTAATCATGTGATTATTTTTCGAGTTTAAATTTTATGTATTAATCTAAAAAACAAAGCATTAAGCATAATTTTAAACTTAAACTTAATCTTGCACTTAAACTTAATTAGTTATGGCAGTTATTAAAGTTGTAGAAATTATGGCAGAATCTTCAAAAAGTTGGGAAGATGCGACCGCCAGTGCCATCAAAAAAGCGTCTAAAAGTATCAAAGGTATCCGTTCGGCTTACGTACAGAGCCAAAGCGTTGTTGTAAAAAGCAACAAGGTGACCGGATATCGCGTTAATCTAAAGGTATCTTTTGAGGTACAGTAGGGTTTAGGGTTTATTGAGTTTATTGGGTTTATGAAGTTTATTGGGTTTATTGAGTTTATCGGGTTTGTGAAATTTATAATATTCACAAAAACTACCCCGTGAACTTAATAAACTTAATAAACTCAATAAACTCGATAAACTTCATAAACTCAATAAACCCAATAAACTAATACATTGTCATGAAACATATCATCTTCATACTTACATTAATTGGAATTTCGGCTTTGGGATTTGCTCAACCCGGAGGTAAAGGCAAAAAAGACAATAGATCAGCCGCCAAAGGCGTGCAAATTGCCCCGAATATTCAGCTGGCACAGGAATACTACAAAAACGGCGAATACGAAAAAGCCGCTTCTTTATATGAAAAATTGGTGGCTTCTTCACCGACCAATTCTTACTATTTTTCAAGATATATGAATTGCCTCACAGAGCTAGAGGAATACGACAAGGCAGAAAGCGTCTTGAAAGGTGAGCTCAAAAGCCAACCAAAAAACAGCCAATTATACCTTGAATATGGTAATTTGTTGGAATTGCAGGAAAAAAGCGATGAAGCAGACAAGCAATACGCCAAAGCCATCAAGCTGCTCCCCGCCAATCAAGGCAAAATCGACCAATTGGCGCGAAAGTTCACTTCACTTAGAAAATACGAACTCGCGGTTTCTGTTTATGAAAAAGGCAACCAAATATTGGATAAGCCCTATGTATTTTCCTATCAAATTGGAGATGTGTATCGTCAAAACGGCGAACTGAACAAGATGATAGAAAACTACCTGTACAGCCTCGAATATTCCAAAAACCGCCTTTCTATCGTACAAACTTACCTCCAACGCTACCTCAGCGAAGAAGATTTCCAAGAAGTAAAAAGTCAGCTTTACGAGCGCATCCAAGAGAAGCCCGACGTGACGGTTTATCCCGAATTATTGCAATGGGTTTTCCTCCAACAAAAAGATTTCAAAGGGGCATTGCGCCAAGCCAAAGCCCTTGACAAACGCCTCAAAGAAGACGGCGGGCGTGTATTCAAACTCGGTACAAACGCCAAAAACGAAAAAGACTACGACGCGGCGATTAATGCCTTCAGTTACATCACAGAAACCAAAGGCTCAATGTCTCCGTACTACCTCAAAGCCAAGCGCGAAACACTCAACACCCGTCGCACCCAACTCGTTGAGGGTTACAAATATACGAATGAAGATTTACTGATATTGGAGAAGGAATATCAAACCTTTTTGGAAGAATTTGGGCGCAACAAAACCACCGCAGGCATGATACGCGAGCTATCTCAATTACATGCTTTTTATTTGAATGATATTGATAAAGCAATCGAACTGCTCGACCAAGCTATTAGTTATCCCGGCATCGACCGCCACACACAAGCACTCGCCAAATTGGATTTGGGTGATTACTACCTGATGAAAGAGGAAGTATGGGAATCGAGTTTGTTGTATTCGCAAGTCGATAAAGAATTTAAAGATGATATTCTCGGCGAAGTGGCGCGTTTTCGCAATGCAAAACTCTCCTATTTTAAAGGTGATTTTGAATGGGCGCAAGCACAATTGGATGTCTTGAAAGCCTCTACTTCGGAGTTGATTTCCAATGACGCGATTGATTTGTCGGTCTTTATCATGGACCATTATTCGCTCGACACCACTGCCGTACCCATGCAAATGTATGCGAATGCCGAATTGTTGTCGTTCCAAAATAGATTTGACGAAGCCTTCACTCAATTGGATTCCATCAAAATACTTTTCCCCGAACACGGCTTAGAAGACGACATTTATTACGCCAAATCCAAAATCTACGCCAAGCAACGCGAGTACGAAAAAGCCGCCGAAATGCTCCAACTCATCGTCGATAATTTCCCCGAAGAAATTCGCGGCGACAATGCCACTTTCGACCTCGCCAATCTCTACGAAACCCACCTCGACGACAAGGAAAAAGCCAAAGCCCTCTATCAGAAAATTCTCATGGAATATTCCGGCAGCACCTTCTCCGTAGAAGCCCGCAAGCGATTCAGAAAACTACGCGGCGATGGAACTTTGAATTAACGAGTTGTGGAGTTGTCGAGTTGTCGAGTTGATGAGTTGTTGAAAAAAGACGTCAATTCGACAACTCCACAACTCATCAATTCGTCAACTCCACAACTCGTCAACACATGAACACAATAGGCATCTTAGGCGGTATGAGTTCGGCAGCGACGGGCGAATACTATAAGTTGATAAACGAAAAAGTCAAAGAGATTCGCGGCGGTTATGAGATTGCCGAATTGATGATATGTAGTGTCAACTTTGGAAATATTGAGCATTTTGTACGTACAGAAGATTGGGATGGCGCGGGGAAATATTTGGCAGAAAAAGCTAAAAACGTAGAAAACGCAGGGGCTTCCTGCCTTTTTTTAGCGACCAATACCATGCACCGCGTCCGCGACGACATCAAAGCAGCGATTTCGATTCCCTTTATTGATATTTTTGAAACGGTCTCAAAAGAAATTAAGCGGCAAGGCAAAAGTCGTGTTGGTATTTTAGGAACTTACGCTACTATGACGGGCGATTTTTACGTGGATGCTTACCGCGAATTTGGCGTCGAAATCATCGCACCCGACGAAGCCCAAAAACGCGAATTAGACCGCATTATTTTCGAGGAAATGACCAACCACATCTTCACCGAATCTTCCAAACAATATTTCAAAACTGCTATCCAACAATTAGCTGAAAAAGGTGCGGAAGGCGTTATTTTGGGTTGTACCGAAATCAAAATGCTCATTCAGCAGAGTGATGTGCCGGACATTCCTTTATTTGATACGACTACGCTGCATTGTGATTTGGCGGCGCAGATTTGTTGTGGGGGAATGGTGTTGTAATACCATCGTTTTTATCGACAATCCAACAACTTCACAACTCCACAACTCACAGAAAATTGAATTTCTCCTTTCTTTTGGTTAATTTTATAAAAATTTTGCCGCAAATATGAATTATCGAATACAATCAATTACGGTCGAGGGCTTGTTTGGGATGTTTGACCACCATATTCCTTTGAATCAAAAGGAACGCATTACTATTGTGTATGGCGTGAATGGAATTGGGAAGACTATGATTATGCGGATGGTGGAGGCTTTGTTTGAAAAGCAGTTTTGGGAGTTAGGTAAATTGCCTTTTGATAAACTAATTTTGAATTTTCAAGATGACAATTATCTGAAAATTAGTAGAAATGTAAAGAAAGAAAAATTTAATATTAGTTATCGAGTAAACAACGAAAAAAAGGCTAATTTTGAATTACCACTTAAAAGAAATTATACATACCTTGATTCTGATTTTGTACAACTTATAACATTCGTCACAAGTGCCTATTCAAATTGGCATAGAATAGATGCTATGAATCTGTACGATAGTAATAAGGGAAAGGCTTGGTCAGTGCTTGATTTTATGGATGAATATATTCATCTACTACCCGCCTCTTTCCAACCTAACTTTAAGATTCCATCAGAATTATCCGATTTACTTGAAAGTGTAAAGGCGTATTTTATTCCAACTCAGAGAATGTCAATTCCTTATATTGTTCCGAACGAATACAATCAGTATCATGGAGTATCATCAGACTCTACAATTGAAGCGGTTATTGGGTGTTCGAAAGCCCTAGTGGACAATATTAACGATGTAAAGAAGAAGTACAATGAAGAATCAAATAAACTTGATTCAACATTAAGTAAAAGGTTACTTCAAAAGAAAGTCAATACAAATTACTCTTATAAACAATTAACTCAGCAAGCCAAAGTTATTCAAGAGCGACAAAATGAATTAAGAACTGTTGGTTTGGTCAATGGTAAGGCAGACGATGATTTTATGCCTGATAAATCAATGAATGATATTAACAAAGCTATTATCGCCGTCAACTTTCAGGATATTCAACTCAAATTAGGCGTTTTCGATGAAATCTATGAAAAATTAAATATTTTC
>Ga0209093_1002150_pt1 | contig 11126 bp, 6 predicted proteins | sample SidtaG_4_FD_187450 | JGI IMG/M metagenome (GOLD analysis project Ga0209093, IMG submission 187450) | Marine algal microbial communities from Sidmouth, United Kingdom - Sidmouth_Male1 metaG (SPAdes) (version 2) | ecosystem: Host-associated > Algae > Red algae > Unclassified | place: Sidmouth...
CCCCGCCCCGCCGGCGGCGTCGAGTAGACGCGCCGGTACTTGACGCGCGACTTGCGGGCGGCGAGTTGCGCGAGGACGCCCTGCGGGGCGAGCCCCTCGGGCCCCCACCAGAGCGCCCGCCACGCGCGCCGCATCGCCGCCTGGCGGTCGGCAACCTCATCCGCGGAGATGGCCCGCAGCACCCCGTCGAGGCCCGCAATGTCGGCCGGCCGCATCCACACGGTAAACGCGTCCCAGTCGACCGTATCGTCGAGGGGCAGCTGCTGGCGGTCCGACACGACGACCGGGATGCAGCCCATCAGCACCGCGTACACGGGGCGCGGGGACCACGGGTGCCACCCCTCGGGGGCGAGGCAAAAGGTGCTCGCCGCCAAGTCGGCCAAGTAGGAGCCGGACCGCACGCCCGTAATGCGGTAGCCGGGCTTGTCGACGAGGTGCGCCTGCACGTATTGCCGCACGCCGCCCGAGTAGTTGGAGCCGCGCGCGTCCGACACGTTGGCCGAGACGACTTGGCCGCCAAACTGGAGGAGCCACTTTTTGGGCGCGCCCCGCCGCGCCGCGAGGCGGCGGCGCGCGCGGGTGACGGCGGCGGCCGCCGCCGCCGCGGCCGCCGTCGAGCGCCCGTCGGGGGGCGCGCCGCCGACGCCAACGCCGAGGCGCGTGGCGGCAGCGACGGAGCCGTCGCCCGCGTGGTCGTCGACGTTGGCCTCGTCTTCGCCCTCGTCGTCTTCGCCCTCGGGCTCCCCCGCGTCGGCCACCCCCGACGGCGGTTGCATGTAGACGGGGAGTAGGTAGTGGGTCAAGTCGGGGGGAATCACCACGTCCTTGTGCGGGGAAAACTCGTCGGCCGTCCACTCCCCATTGTGCACCATAAAGATGCCGTTGCGGTAGCGCTGCCATTGCCCCGTGTGGCGGGCGCCAAACCCCTGCGTAAAGGTGTACACGTGGTCCCGCCCGCCGCTGCGGTTGTAGTAGGGCAACTCGTGGATGACGTGGTGCATGCCCGCCGCAAAGTGCCGGCCGGTCGTCTCGAGGTTGTTGGGCTGGTGCGTCAGCAGGAAGCACGTGGTGTAGATGGGCACGTAGAAAAAGTCCGCCTCGTCTGGATCCCCCGTCCGCACCGCCGACGTGAGGAGGAAGCGGTGCATCGACACTTCGGCGGAATAAAAGGACGCGTCGCACAGCGGATCCCGGATGGGCGGCGGGCGCTCGTGGCTCTCCCGCACCAGCGCCGCGTTGTAGCTGCCGGGCAAGTCGTACACATAGACGCGGAGGCGGGAGCGCGCGTACGTCGGGTCGGTCCACCGCTCGAGCGCCGCGACGGGCTCCATGCCAACGACGCCGGCCGACGTGCCGCCGTTGTCGTACACGCTGCCGCCGACGCTGCCGCCGCTGAGCGCCGCCGCCGCCGCCAGGGACCGCCGGGCGGCGGCAAACGCCGCCGACCGCTGCGCGGGTGTCAAGGCCGCCAGCGGGTCCCCGCCGGCCGCGCCCGCAGACAACACCGACAGGCCGCGGCGGGCGCCGACGCGCCCGCCGCGCCCGACGAGCAGCAGCGTCGCGGCGAGGGTGAGGCCAAACGCGAGCGCCCACAGGCCCGCCCGCGGCGCGCCGCGGCGGCCCCCATCCGTCGCCGACCAGGCGCCCGAGGCGCGCTTGCCGCCGCTGCCGCCAGAGGCGGACCAGGAGATGCCCCCGGCGCTGACGCCGCCGCCGCCGCCGCCGCCGCCGCCGCCGCCGCGCGTCAGCTCTGCCCACCCGGCAAGGACAGACCGGGGTCGGCGTCGGGAGCCGGCGCCCCCTTCCGGCAGCGGGGTGGTGGCGGCAACGCCGCCGCCGGGGCTCCCGGCCATGGGGAGGGCAACGTCGACGCGTCCGCCAGACGGCGGCGTGCCGTTGGTCGCCCCGCCCGTGCCCATCCGGCGCGGCCACGGCTGCGACAGTGGACGGCGGTGGTGTTGGAGGAGGGGGGGGCGTCCGCGTACGCAGGCGGGGGCGTCACCCCAGGCAGATCTCCGCGCTCAACCGTGTGCCCCGTCGGCTCGACGCTGGGGCGGGACGGCCCGTCGCGGCTGCGCGTCGGGCGGCCAAAGGCACGGTCCGACGCCACGGCGAGCGGGCGTGTGGCCACCTGGCGGACCAACCGCCGCACGTCGGAAGCGCGTCGGAGGGGCAACGAGCCAGGGCGGGGTGAGCACACCCAAAAAAGGAAGCGGCGCCAGCCGTCGACGGACGGGTCAACGCCGCGGCGGCGGTCCTCTGCGACTCCCGCGCGCCGCGGCGGCGCCCGCGCGCGGCGCGACCGTCAGCGGCTGCAGCCAGCACCAGCCACGTCGGGCTGGCGGCGCGCGGGGCCGGGCCGCCCGCCCTCACGAATCGCGGCGTTCCGTTTCCGTTGGACGTGTGCAGGCCGCTTGGGCGCAGATGAACTGGGGCACGCCGCCCGCCCGACGGCGGTCCCGGCTCCTCCGCGGCGGCGGCGCCGGGAGAGGGCACCGGGCCCAGGCGTGTGGGTGTGTTGCCTGAGCACCGCTGTTCCACCCCTGCTGCTGGGACGCGGTCGCGCGCGGCTGCCAAGCAGCGCTGCTGTCATGCGCGTCTGGGCGGCGGGCCGGGGCCCCACCCGAGGGCGCCCCGACGGGGTCCACACCACCGTCAGTTGGGGGGTGAAATCTTGCCCGCCGCCACCCGGCTTGGTCTCTGCCACACGGGCCGACCGAGGGGGGGGGGCAGGGGACGGCAGACGGCTGTGGTGGGTGTGTGGGTGGGCGCCGTTTAGGGGAGTAGGGGTTTGCTGTGGGACGTGTCGGCGTGTACGCGCGGGGCGGCTGGTTGTCTCGTTTTCAAGCGGCAACTCAGCTGTTACTCGGCACATGTCTTTTTTCTTTGCCAGCCACCTGTGCCCACACCTCTTGTCTGCATCGCCCGCACACCACGGGCAGGCCAAACAGGATCCGTTTCGCGTGCAGCGCGGAGGGTTATTGGCGCCTCGCACCCCCCACGGGTGAGGCGGCGCCGCCCCCTGTTCATGGCGGACGACGGGACGCTCCCGCCACCGTCACCGGCCGCGCGCCCCCCCACCGCCCCACCGTGGTCCCGACGCCGTGTGGGGTGCGCGGCACCGCCCAGGATACGTCCCAGTCGCGACGCAGTCGCGCGACGACGCGTGGTAAGGTGCCCCCAGAGAATTGCGGCCTGTCAGCGGGAGGCGGCACAAGTGGCCGCGCGGTCGGCACTGGCGGTCGGTCCCCCGCAAACACATGTAGCACACGGGAGGCGCCGGCGACCGCGTGGTGGTCATTGTGCCGCCGCCCCCCACACCACGGCCGGCTCACGCGCGGTCGCCCGCGCCCCCCCGCCCGAGAGGTCAGCGCGCACGGGCGCCCGCGGCGCCCGCCGCCGCCCCGTCAAATGATGGTGAACTTCCACCGCAGCGCCGGGTAGCGCCGAAAGACGACGCCCTCCAGGTAGCGCCGGCCAAACGCATTCTCGCTCACGTTGGCCGACCCCCGCTCCGCCGCGGCCATCACCTCGAGCAGCGCGTCTGGGAGCACCTTGAGGCCGCACCCCCCCACGCCGAGGCGGCGCAGGTGGGGCCACGCCGCCCACACGGCGGGGTCCTCGGGGAGCGCCCCGACGCCCGCGTTCCAACTCACCGTCAGCACGGACAAGTCGTGGAGCGCCGCAAGGACGGGGGGCAGCCCGCCGGTCAGCCGGTTGCCCGCCACGTCGAGCAGCCGCAGCCGCACGCAGCGGCCGAGGGCGGGGGGCAGCGCCGTCAACTCATTGTCGTCGACGTAGAGCACTTCCAGGTGGCGGAACTCGCCAATGGCGGCGGGGAGGCGCACGAGGCCGACGCTGCCGAGGACGAGCCGCCGGAGGCGCACAAACTCGAGCGGCGACGCCGCCACGCGGCCCGCCCACGACCGGTACGGGGGGGTGTTGCGGTGCTCCAGCGGCGCGTCCACCCACGCCGAGTGGAGGGGGCGCACCGCCGCGATGCGCGCGTCGAGGTGCGCGGCGGTCAGCGCGCGGAGCGTCGACCGGGGGGGGGCCGCCGCTTGGAGCGCAAACGCGTCGGCGAGCGGCAGGTGGCCGACGATGAGGTCAAAGAGGTCGACGGGGAGCGCCGCGAGGGTGTGCAAGTCCGACTCGGTGTCGGTGGGGGGGGGGGGGGGGCTTGCGGCGATTCTTCCAGACCAGTGTCCGCGCGACAGCGGGTGTGGCCATGTGCATTACAGTCGGCGATATGACCGAGAGGGGGCTCATTGGCGCCCCACGGCGGGACCCGCGCTGGGCTGGTCCACCACAGATGACTCGTCGGCTGGCCTCGGTGGATTGGACAACATGGCACGCAACGCTCGGACAGCTGACTTCGTGGTGGCGGCTGTGTCAGCGGTGTCCGAAGTGGAGCCTTCTCCACTTGGAGCAACAATGACATCCTGCATTCCGGGTCAATTTTACACGCCGACAAAGTACGAGGAGGAAAGTAGGGACTGCCTGCCGTGCAAGGCGCGACTCGCTCGTCGGCCGCGGCAGACCGCTCCAACAGTGACGAACCTCCTGCGCTACGGCCCATCACCGAACCGGCCGCGGGTGACGACCATCCAAAGGCAATACAGAGCATCAGTCGTCGAGAGACTCAAGGAAAGATCATGCGAGAAACGCAGAAGCAGGCTTTGACAGGGGACAACACCTTGCCGACGCGACGAACCAACTGCGAGTGGCACGTCTAGTGCTATGGACACCACTTTCCACTCAGCAGCGGAGACACTGGGTAGGACTCCATGAGCGGGACCCTCAGCTGCCTTTTTTTATTAGGGTATGTCCGAATGGCAGACCAGGAGCGGTCGCCGCGGCCCAGCAGCGACAGCCAACTGGGCACGCGACCTCCCCCAGGATGCACCGCGCGATTCGCCTTCAGACAAACGACTCGTGTAGCTCCCCCATATCTAAACATAGTTGAACGGCTGCACGTTTTCTACAGATAGAAGCACAGTGGAGAAGAAGTGGACGCTGGCAATCAAGCCGGTCGGTGGAGGACGCCTCCGCCGCCACTGCTCTCACCCTCGACGGAGCACGCACGCCACAGCCCTGCCTTCTCCATGAGAGCTGGCGAGTGTAGGCACAGGCACAGACCTCCACAGTCGCATACCGCAGCAGGCGCCGGTCCGCAGTGTAGCGACAAGGAGGAAGAGAAAGGAGAACCGCTGGGTGGAAGCTGTCGCGGTGTCGGCCGCAGCTGGACCCGAGGCCGGCCGCCATGGATGGGAGCAACAACGGCACGGCCGCAGCTGGTGGCGTGTTCACTAACGCCCCCGTCTGTGGGGGAAGGCGGCAAACACGGGCGCGCGCGGTCAGGCGTGCCGCTGAAGACACCGACAGACAGGGGAGGCTCAGCGGCGAGCGCGACCTCTGGCCGCCCGCCCGACGTGTCGGGCGCTCCTCTGTCGACAGAGGAGCGGCGCCCCGCGGGGGCGCGCCGCCACCAAAAAACTGACCGGAACCGGTCACAGAAGGAATCGACCCTAAATTTTAGCTGTACCAACTATGGCTGTTTTCTGAATTTTGGCCGATGTGAACAAGAACAACAACAGCAGAAACAGCCACGTCGGCCAATGGGCGCGACAGAAAAATGACGTGTACCAATCAGATCACGTTCGGCCCCAGTCCTGTTCCGGTTCGAGTCGGCCAAATTTCAGAAAACAGCAATAGAAGCCTTCGCTTCCGAGCTCCAGGTTGCCCCCCATATGATACCGCCTTTGACGGATACGTCATCGGAGGATACGCGAGATGTGTGGGTGCTACCATGCACCCCAGTCGTATCCGGAGCACACTATTCAAAAATATTGGTATTTTGCGGTGCCGCTCACTATTCTTTTTGGACGATTGCCCGGGCACTCTCGCCGCCCGCACGCCCACCGACCTGTCCCACCTCAACACGCGCGCACTTGGAGATGGCAGCATCTTTGACTGTAGGGGGGTCGCGCCGCCCAAGGGACAGCCCACGATCTCTCTACGATCGGATACAGGCAGCCCGCCCGGCCTCGGCCTTCCACATACAAGTTCCTTGCATCGACGACCGAACACAGCGAGCCCTTTCTACGGTTGGTGACCCCTCCGCCGCCCGGGGAGGATGCCGATCGCAGCTCGCCCCCCCTCCCCTCGTTGGTGCCCAAAAGCGGGCGACCCCCTGCCCAACCGACCTCTCGACGGTCCGATCCGACGGCCCGCTGCCCAGTGTCCCACACACGCGTTCCCGCCGAACCACGGCAGCGAGCGAGTGCAGCCAAAGCGTCCGCCGAGGACAGCGGCGTACGACCGCGCCAACTGGATTCTCCAGGCGATCAACGCTGTTTCAGCGCCGTTGAGGGGGCGTGTTCCGAGGGGCACGAGGCGTCGGCGAGGCCTGGCCAGACACTTGTCGGGTGGAGCCTCACAGTGAGGCGGATGCGGCACAGGCCCCGGGTGCGTGGGAACTCGTGACCGGCTTGCAGGAATGTGAAGCAAGTGTCCCACGCCGCTGACGGCCCGAGGCTGGCAGTGAGCCGGCCCTTGCAGGGGCAACTTCTGGCTCAGGCCGCCGCAGCCTGACGCGGGGCCGGCAGCGTGCGCTGGAACGCGGCGGAGCACAGCGGAGCGGTGTTTCCTGAGGGGGGGGGCGGGGGGGGGGGTCAGGCTCTCGGCTGCTCGTCCCCCCAGCAAAACCGGCTGGCCAGCAGTGGACCCCGCCCACAGGAACCCCACGCCAGGCGCCGTCAAAATGACGTGCGGGAAGGCACTCACCCGCGTCGTGGCTCATACCTCCGCCGCTTGCTCCGTCCGCGGCGTCGCTCGCGACACGCGTGTGGACGAGGCTGCCGCCGCCCCTTCTCACGCTGCCGCCGCTGTCGGGGATGCGGCCACGACGCGGCCGAAGACGTGGCCGCCCAGTGGGTTTGGCGCCTTGGGCTTACAGAAAGCCGCAGCACTAATGAGACTCGGATGACGAGCACGGGTGAAGGGGACCGCCACGTCGCTGGGGTTCGTCTGCTTGCTCGTGGCGAATGTGCAGTTTCTGCCAGCTCCCTCTGCAGACCCCGACGGCCAACAATGACCCCACCGCAGCGCGATCGACAGCGTAGGCTGCTTGGAACGGACCGGTGCGCTTCGTTGGGGACGCCATGTCCTGCCGTCGCGGTTCGCAGGAGTACGAAGCACTCTGTATTGATAGAATGGCTTGAGCCTATTTTCAGATACAATACTTTCTTCCACGTAAAGCTCTGCACTTTCAAACCATTCTTAAGAACAAGTACCCACCTCCACACCAGACACAGGAAACTAGGCGCTGGAAATACAGTTAAACACATCGCCGTAAAGGCACTAAATTCTGGTAAAGCAGACATCCGGCCACTCACAAAATTTACATGTTCCTGTTGTTCTTCGTTTTTCCACTCAACAGGAGCTCTTTGGCTGAGGGTGCTGTTTCCGCCGTTGTTTGGTTCACGTTGGCCCAAAACCAGCAAGCAGCAACATGTATGACAGCCCCAATCAGGGAACCGGATGTGTTGGTAGTAGAGTACTTGAAGATGTTTGCTGATCCAGAACCCGGCAACTGGCTCCAGTTTGGCCAGTTGATCGTGAGAAAGTTGTCGTTACAACAGCAACCGAGAGTTACCAGTTTCGGTACGCAACCGGCTGCGCATCGCCAGTCTCTCGCCGACCCGCCACGCCGACAGAACTGGGGGCGCGCGGAGGGGGGGGGTCGTGTGAGACTCGTGCATGTGAACGGCGTGCAAGGGATCTCACCGTGGGGCGGTACCCAATGAGCGTCGATATTTATGTGGGATTCATGGCGTGTGGTGGAGGGGGTAGTGCTTGGTGGGGGGTGCGCTTCAAGCTCGTCGCCCGCGCCGTTCTGTCAACCGCCATCCCAAACAGCTGAGCCGGAGCGGTAGTGCGCGAATTGCGCACATCCGCCACCGTGGTTACTGGGAGTGGTTTCCGGGAGGGGTTACTGGGAGTGGGTTCTGGGAGTGGTTGCGGCGCTGACAGACGATGAACCAAGAGAAGTACCCCCTGATCGCGAGAGTGTCCCACCCATAGGGTTCGGGGTCCCCCACCCCGCTAGTATGCTCACTTACCCATCCCTCAAACGCGAGCACTAGTTGCGCAGGGGGGCACCCGTCGTTGTGCCGGGGGGCATCCCCGTGGGCCCCCCAGTCATTGCTCTGCCACGGGTCATGACCGCAGTCCCAGTCTGGGGCGGACCTGTGAGCAGCGGCGGACCATCTTGGCCTGGACCGAGTCCTGGGGCCGTCGACGGCGGGGCGGCGTTTGTGAAAGGGGCAGGGGGGGACGACTGTATCTCTTGGGTGCATCATCATGGTTGATAGAAGGACGCCCCCGTCGTTTCGTACGCCTTTACACGGGTGTACCAGGTCTGGGTCGCCGACAAGTTCACTTGACCGCTCCCTGTGTGATGGGACGGTCCGAGGCGACCATGCGCCAGTTTGTTGGCGGCCAGCAGACTGGACACTATTCCCATTCCGCCAACAGTGCCCATGGCACAGACACGGTGTGGCCGCTGTGACACCGCTGTGACACTTTGGCTCGACTCTTTTTCTCAGGCGTTCCTTCGTCCGGTGGAGTATCTATGGCGGCGGGGACAGAACACCTTCTGGCAGTGGTGCCAGCACCCGTCACTGGATGAGTGCCACAAGAATAGCCCAGACCGCCAACAGCAGGTGCCAATCCAGTACCATGCAAGGTCATGCGGCGGGGAGAGGAGCGGAGAGAGCCAGCGAGGTGTCCCGCTTTCACGCCGGCGACGCCATGCCCGAGACTGGTGCGGCACGACGGGTGCCACGTCTCCCTTGGCCCAAGGTGGTGGAGCTGTCCTCGAACGCTCCTTTGTGGCTTGATTCAGCCACTGGGGTGGATTGCCTGCAAGTCGGCGCTTCCAAGCCCAGATACGCTTGCGGCGCCCCGCAGACACTGCCATGCAAGGCTCACGCTGCAAGACTCTAGCAGCGGCACGGCCGGAGCGCAGCAGGACAGCTCCGCCGACCACAGTGTGGAGGGGGGGGGCTCGCGCAGGCAGCGCGACACACCTACGATCCTCGCGCGGGTGGGACACGCCCTCTAAGGCCTTGCGCTGCTCTGGTCCGATTATTGTGCCCATGCCGACGGCTGACCCAGCGCTGATTGGGGCAGCGACCACCAGCGCGCCGACACGCGGGCCGAGGCGGGGCGCGGCCCCCGCCTGTCGCAAACGGGCTGGTCGCGCCTGGGTGGCGAGTGGATGGCACGCTGCGGCGCCTGCGGCAGCGTTTGGGAACGTGATCTCGGCGCGCGCCAGTGGGGGTGTCCCCGACGGCAGCGTGGCTCGGGCTGGGTGCCGCGCGCTGTGTGGTGGACCGCTGCCGCGGGGCAAACCCGTCTAGACGCCCCAGAGGCGGCCGAGCGCTCGGGCCGAGGCGTGGGAGGCAGCCTTCTCCCGCTGCTCGTGTTGGTTGTGTCGGGCCGTGAAGGGGGGGCGGCCTTGCGTGGGTGTCTGTCGGCGGCGGCCTCGCCAGCCCCCGTGCGGCCGCTCGGCCGTCCCACTGCGGGTCACACGCGGCCTGCGCGGTGGAGCGCCGCTGCCGCGGCCGCCGGCCCGTCGCCCCCCCCCGCTGCCACGTCTCATTTGTTTCTCTGCGCCCGGGCGGGCCCCTCCCCATTGGGGAGGCCAAGCACGGCCGCTGCGTGGAGGGCGTCCTCCAGGGCGTGCGGTTGTGACCGCACGCGGCCGGGGGGGGAGGGGGGGGGAGTCCCGCGCGGATCTGGCCTCTGGGCTCGGGCGGTGCTCCCAGCGGGGCGTCGCGCCCCGCGCGGCGCCGCTCTCGACCGCAGTCGGCGGCAGGAGCGGGGGGGCCGCCGCGCCCGTGCCCTGCCCGCCCGCGCCACCCATTCTGCCAGATCATTGCCCGAGACGGGCGCGGCCGCGCACGCTCTGGGGCCCCCCCCTCAGTGGTCCACGTGCCACGGCCGTCCAGCTGGCAAGGGGCCCGCGGCGGCGCCAATCCCGCCGCCGAGCGCCCCGCGCCCCGCACGGCGCGGGCGCGTCAAAGGCAAGGTCTGTGGTGGGGGGGTCTACCCCCCCCACCCACCTGTGGCAGCGCGCCGCCACTGCTGGCGGGGAGACCCGCCCATAGGCGGGGGTGCTGTCGAGCCACGCCGACCCGTCGCGGCCGTGCCGCGGCTCGGCGCGGCCGCGCGGCGGGCGCGGTGCGTGAGGCGGGTGGCGGCCCCGTCCACCGCGCGCCGGCAGCGGCGGGGCTGGACGGAAAAGCGGCCCGCCGCGGCGGCGCGGCGCCCGCTTTTCGCTGAGGTTGCCACCCGCGGCGGCGCTTTTCGCGGCGCGCCGCGGGGGTCACGGCCCCAGACGCGCCGCGGCGCGCAAGAAAAAAACCCCATTCCTATCGCCGTCCTATCGCCGTCCGCGGCACGGCGCAACGGGCTGACAAGCAGGGGGGGCGTGGGGGGCGTGGCCGCCCCCGCCGCCGCCGCGTCGGCCCCAGCGCCGCCCGGCGACTGCACAAGACGCGGCACCCGTGGCGGACCGCCCGTGGCCGGGGCGGCAAGGCAGACCCCCCGCGGCGCGCGACCCGGGGGCGCGGCACGCGGGGCATTGCCGACGGCCACTGGCGGCGGCCCCGCGTCGCGTGTCGGTGCGCGCAGGGATGCGGGGCTCGCCGACGCGGGGAGGCGGCCGCCGCTGCCGCGGCCGCCCCTGCCTCCCGCCGGCCGTCGCGCGCGGCGCGTGCCGTCGCGGTCGCGCCCCCCGTGCGGGGCGGAGCTCGCGGCGGCCACGCCGCCACCCGTGACCGCCACGCCGCCGCGGCGCGGCACCCGTGGGGGGATGGGCCACGGGGACGGCCGATCGGCGGGGGGGGGCCTGCCGGGCACGATGCCCGCGGCGCGGCCACGGCCGGCGGGGGGAGCCGTGGGCGCCCCGAGATTTTTTTTCGGTTGGCGCCCCCGCACCGGCGGCGCGGCCGCGGCGGGCGCCCGGGGCGGCGGCGGGGCGGCGGCAGCGCCGTCGCGCCGCCGCGGCGCAGCCGCCGACCGCGTGGCGGCCGCGGCGGCGCTCCCCCCCCCCCCCC
>Ga0209093_1002152_pt1 | contig 11124 bp, 1 predicted proteins | sample SidtaG_4_FD_187450 | JGI IMG/M metagenome (GOLD analysis project Ga0209093, IMG submission 187450) | Marine algal microbial communities from Sidmouth, United Kingdom - Sidmouth_Male1 metaG (SPAdes) (version 2) | ecosystem: Host-associated > Algae > Red algae > Unclassified | place: Sidmouth...
CCCCCCGCCCGCTCCACGACCAACCCCGGGGTGCCCTTCAACCCCATCTTGCCGACCGTCCGCGCGAGCAACGCCGGCGCCCGCGGGCGTCCGCACACGTCCCCATACCACGTGTTGGCGTGGGCGACCAGCTGCGTCTTGGACCACCCAAACCGCTTGAGGCCCATCGCGTAAAAGCCGAGCCACGCCTGATACGCCGCCGCCGCGTTGGCGTCGGGCATGGCCGCCACCGCCGCCGCCATCTCCACCGCCGTTGCTTGCAAGTCGGCCGCCGGCGGGAGGCCACCAGCCGGCAGCCGCGCGACGGGCAGGGCGGCGAGGGCGGCGAGGAAGGGCGCCTCAAAGTCGGCCAACAGCAGCAGCCCCGCGCCGGCCTTGCCCGCCCGCCCCGTCCGCCCCAGCCGGTGCACGTATTGCTCCGCGTCGGACGGGCAGCCGACTTGAATGACGTGCGTCACGTCGTCGTAATCCACGCCGCGCGCCGACACGTCCGACGTGAAGAGCACCATGCGCGCGCCCGACGCAAAGGTGCGCGCGACCGCCGCGCGGGCGCCCTGCGACTTGCGGCTGTGGATTTCAAGGACGGGCAAGCCGAGGTCGGTGAAGAGCGCCGCCGCCAGCTGCGTCATGCGCGCGGTTGTGAAAAAGACAATGACCTTGAAGGTGTCGGGGTGCTCCCGCGGCGCCGACCGCAACGCCTCGAGCAGGGCGGGCAGCTGGTGCACGGTCGGCACGACCGCAAACGCCTGTGTCACGTGCACGTTGGTCGCCTCGGCTTCGCCGACGCAATCGACGGTCGTGTAGTCGGGGCGGAGGGCGAGGGAGACCATGGACCGCACGTCCTTTGGCATCGTCGCGGAGAAGAGGAGCGTCTGGCGGGAGCCCTTGGGCGGCAACCCGGCCAGCAGCTGCTCAATGGCCGGCCGAAAGCCCATATCGAGCAGATGGTCCGCCTCGTCAAACACCAAGGACGTGAGGCCGCGCAGGGCGGCGCAGAGGCCCGTCTCATTGCTTTGCAGGTGGTCGTTGAGCCGCCCGGGCGTGCCGACAAGGACGAGGGGCATGCGCCGCCGCAGCGCAGCGCGGTCGGCCCGCACGTTGGTGCCCCCAACCACACACTGCACGGCGGGGCCGGCGCCGTCGGCGGCGCGCGTCGTCGACAGCAGCACCGCCGCCTCGGCCGCAATCTGCTGCGCGAGCTCCCGCGTCGGCGACACGACGAGGACGGGGACGGCGCCGCCGCCGCCGCGGGCGCCGCCGCGCCCCCCCCCCGCCGCCGCGTCGGTCAGCGCCCGGTGCAGCGCCGGCAGCAAAAACGCAAGCGTCTTGCCGCTCCCCGTTTTGGCCTTGCACAGCACGTCCCCCCCACGGAGGGAAACGGGAATACTCTCCGCTTGGATGAGCGTCATGGCGTCGTAGCCCATCCGCGACCGCACCGCGCTGAGCAGCGGGGGGGCGACGGGCAGGCCCGCAAACGGGTGGTCGGTCATTTGGGAGCGCGCCGACGCCGACGGGCGCGCGGCGGCGGCGGTGGGGGGCGGCGCAGCCGCCGTCCGCTTGCGCGGGGGGGGGGCGGCGGCCCCGCCATTGCCGCCGTCGCCGTCGCCGCCGTCGCGGCGGCGGCGGCGGCCGGCCCCACCCGCCGCCGCCGCCGCCGCCGCCGCCGCCGCCGCCGCCGCCACGCCGTCGCCATGGGCAACCGCCGCGGCGGCCGACAGGCCCCGCCGGCTCGACGCTGCCGCCGCCGCCGCAGCGGCGCCGCGGCCGCCGCGGGGGCGCCCGCCCCTCCCCGCCGAGGCCATCCCCGCCGCCGCCGCCGCCGCCGCCTGCGCGGCTGCTGTTGCGGCTCCGCGGGTGCTGCCGCCGGCAACGGAGGCTCCGCCGACGACGCTGCCGCCGCGCGGCGGGCGTTGGCTGTGCCGCGGGCGGCGGCCCCCCCCCCCCGCGGTCTTTTGCCTTCAGTGATGCAGGAGCCCCGCGTCATAAAACCACGGGGCTGTCCCGTGGTCGTGCTCCTCCGGAGTAGAGGCCAGTAGAAGCCAGGTGCAGGCGCCGCGTCCGTCTGGCATGATGGCCGACACATGGAACCGATGTGGTGACTGGAATACATAAATCCATCGAAAAGGGGGGCTACGAGTCGGTCTACGGGGGACCTACTTTGGGCGTGATGGGCGTGCTGATCAAAAAAAGAGCGTGTTTGGGCATTTTCAAACTTGATTTAGCGTGTCACGCCCCCACGCCTGCCAAAATTGCTCCTGATCACCAACCCTACTGTGGTGGACGTAACTCCGAAGCTGCAGCCGGTCATACAGTGACGATTCTATCGTAGGGAGCCACATATCTGAAAACAGGCACAAGTCGCCAGAATTGTCAAGATGAACCGTCGTATAGCAACTAACTGTATGAAGCATTCACATGGCGCTCTGAGCTTTTGACACGTGGACGATGGCTTGGTGGTGATTGTGGGTGATCCCCACCCGTGCGGGCCTCTTGTCCAGCGGCCGGCCGCCACAACCATCCCGCCGGCCGGCTGGCGCTCGTCACTGGCGCCATGGAGGGCGCCCCGCACGGCACAGACGCGGTGACTGCTTCCAATGGCGGGGAGTATCGGAAACAAGATGGGGGCCTGACGGCGCCGCTGCCGTCCGCCCCGGGCATGCCCCTGCTGCCGGCCGTCAACGCGGCCGACTTGGACTCGTACGTGACCGCCCTGGGCGGCCGCCGGGTCATCCGGAAAGTACGTTGCAGGTTGGAAAAGAGGGCCTTTTGGGGGCGTGAAGGGGTGGTGTTGAGCGTTGCAGACGGATGAGAGTGGCTCCCAGCTGGTCCGTCTGATGCGGGCCTTGTGGTCGCCGTTGAGTGGACGACCGCCCCGCGCTCGCCGGCGGCCATCTAACGCCGCCCACTGCCGACGCTCTGGACGCCTCTTGGCTCCCCTTTCCCTGATTTCCTGCGTCCCCAGCTTCTCATTGCCAACAATGGCATCGCGGCGGTCAAGGCCATGCGCAGCATCCGCCAGTGGGCGTACGAAACGTTCCTCGACGCCCGCCTCATCACCTTTGTCTCCCTGGCCACCCCCGAGGACATTGCCGCCAATGCCGAGTTTGTCCGCATGGCCGACGTCCTCGTCCCCGTCCCCGGGGGCCCCAACCGCAACAACTATGCCAACGTGGAGTTGATTGCCGACGTGGCCGCGCGCCACCGCGTGGATGGGGTGTGGGCCGGGTGGGGCCACGCGTCGGAAAACCCAGCGCTGCCCGCGCGCCTCGCCGCGGCGTCGCCGCCCATTGCCTTTCTCGGCCCGCCGGCGGGGCCAATGGCCGCCCTCGGCGACAAGATTGCGTCGACGATCGTGGCGCAAGCGGCGGGCGTGCCGACCGCCCCCTGGTCGGGCAACGGCGTGACCGTCGACCTCGAGTCGCCCGACTGGGCGGGCACGGTCCCCGACGATGTGTTTGCCCGCGCGTGCGTGTCGGGCGTGGACGATGCGGTGCGGTTTGGGCGGTCGGTCGGCTTCCCGCTGGTCGTCAAGGCGTCTGAGGGCGGCGGCGGCAAGGGCATCCGCGTCGTCAGGGAGGAGGGCGCCCTCGCCGACGCCTGGCGCGCCGTTGCGGGGGAGGTGCCCGGCTCCCCCATCTTTCTCATGCGCCTCGTCACGGACGCGCGGCACCTGGAGGTGCAACTCGTTGCCGACGAGCACGGGTCGGCGATTGCGCTCTATGGGCGGGACTGTTCGGTGCAGCGGCGGCACCAGAAAATCATTGAGGAGGGGCCCGTCTCGGCGGCGCCGCCGGCGGTGTGGCGTCAGCTGGAAGCGGCAGCGGTGGCGCTCGCCAAGGCCGTCGGCTATGTCGGCGCCGGCACCGTCGAGTACCTGTACCGTGGGGACGAGACGGGCGGCGAGTTTTGCTTTCTCGAACTCAACCCGCGGCTGCAAGTCGAACACCCCGTCACCGAGTGGATTACGGGCGTCAACCTACCGGCGCTGCAGCTGCACGTGGCGATGGGCATCCCGCTCGGCGCCGTGCCGTCGGTGCGCCGCTTTTTCGGCTCAGAGGCGCCCCTCGACGGGGCCGCCCTGGCGTCCCGCCGCCCGATTGCGCCGTATGGGCACGTCATTGCCGCGCGGGTGACGGCAGAGAACCCCGACGAGGGCTTTACGCCCACGTCGGGCGCCCTGTCAGAGCTCACCTTTCGCTCCGCGCCGCACGTGTGGGCCTACTTTTCGCTCAACGCGGCGGGCTCGGTGCACGCGTTTGCCGACTCGCAAATCGGCCACATCTTTGCGTGGGGCGTCGACCGCGACGCGGCGCGGCGGGAGCTGCTCCTCGCCCTCGCCAACGTGTCGCTGCGGGGGGAAATCCGCACGACCGTCGAGTACCTGCAGATGCTCCTGTCGACGCCCGCGTTTAGCGGCAACCGCTTTTCGACGGCGTGGCTCGACGGGCTGATTGCGGCCAAGGCGGCGGCCGTGCGGCCGCCGCCGACGCTGGCCGTCTTGTGTGGGGCCCTGCTGCGGGGGCGCTCCGCGTTGGCCGCCGCGCACGCGGCGGCGGCGGCGTGCCTCGAACGCGGACAACGCCCGTCGTCGTTGGCGGGGCGTTCCCTCGTCGAGGCGGACGTGGACCTCATTTATGAGGACGTCAACTACCCGTTGTGCGTGTCGCGGGGCGGACCGTCCATCCTCAACGTGTCGGTGCGCGTCCTGACGCCGACCGCGGGGCCGGCGCCAGAGACGGTGCGGGGGGTGCTCGGCGTCGGGGACGCGGCGGTGGGCGACGGTGGCGCCGGCGGCGGCGGCGTGGAAGTGGTGTCGGCCGACGTGCGGCCGTTGAGCGACGGTGGCCTCCTCATCCTCCTCGACGGCGTGTCGCACGTGGCGTATGGGCGGGAGGAGGCCGGTGGGGGCCTGCGGCTGACGCTCGATTCTCAGACGGTCACCTTTCCCGCCGCCTATGACCCAGGCATGCTCACAACGTCCGTGTCGGGGAAGCTCGTCCGCTTCCTCGTTGACAATGGCGCGCACGTGACGGCGGGGTCCCCGTACGCCGAGTTGGAAGTGATGAAGATGTACCTGTCGCTCGACGCCCCCGAGTCGGGCATGGTCCGCCACGTGGCCTCCCCGGGGGCGGCCGTCGACTCGGGGGCGCTCATCGCCACGCTCGTTCTCGACGATGCGAGCAAGGTGACGACCGTTGCCGCCTTTCAGGGCACCCTCCCGCCGCTCGGCCCGCCGGTTGTGGCCGGCGACAAGCCGCAGCAGCGGTTTGCCGACGCGCTGGTGCGGGCGGAGCTCGCCCTCCGGGGCTACGACGTGGACGGCTCGGCGGCGCTCGGCGTGCTCATGCGGCTCCTCGACAACCCGGCGGTGGCCGCGGGGGAGCTGTCGGACGAGCTCGCGCCGCTGCGGGGGCGTCTGCCGCAGGGCGTCGTTGACGTGGTCGAACGGGAGATTGCCAAACTCTGCCGCCTCGGCGGCGGGGTGCCAGCCATCCATGGCAGCGGGGGCGGCGCCGCTGCGACCGCCGACGCTGCCGACGGCGGCGGCGGCCCGCCCGACGGCGACGCGGACGGGGACTGGCAGGCGGCGATTGCCGCCTCGGCCCGCGCCGTCGTCTCGGCCGTTGACGTGGCGGTGGCCGCCGCCCCAGACGCTGCCTCTGATTTCGACCGCCTCCGCGCGGTGGCAGCGCGGTACGCGGCCGGCCGCATTGCGCCGGGCGTCCTCGCCTCCCTCGTCGACGTGTATCTGCAAGGGGAACGCCCGTTTTGCGCCCCCGTGGCGGGCTCGGCGGCGGACGCGGCGGGGGCGGCCGGTAAGGCGGTGGGGGCGGCCAAGGCGGGGGGCGGCGGCGGCAGCGGCGCCGCCGCCGCCGCCGCTCCGTCGGGCGAGTCGGGCGCCGGCAGCGGGGACGCGCTGCTCGAACTGCGTGGCGCCTTTGGCGACGACCTGGCGCCGCTGGTCGAGATGGCGGCGGGCCACTGCAACCTCGGCGCCAAAAACGCGTTGCTGCTCGAGGTGCTTGCGCGCCTCGGCACCGTCTCCAAGCCCCCCGCGCGGCCGGCCGCGGCGGCCGCGGCCGCAGCGGCGGCGGCGGCAGCAGCGGCGAGCAGCGGGGACAGCAGCTCGGACGAGAGCGGCTCGGGGGGCCTCGGGCCCGACGCGGTGCTCAAGCGGGCCGTCCAGGCGCGCGCGGCGCGGCGGCGCAAAAACTTGACGACGCTCGACGTGGCCGCCGCCGACGATGTGTGTTCCCCCGCCGTCCTCTCGCGGCTGTCCACCCTCAGCCGCCTGACGGGGGCGGCGTACGCGGACATTGCGCTGCGCGCGCGGATGGCGCTCGTCGACCTGCGGCGGCCGCGCTTCCACCTCCGCCACGCCGCCGTTGCGTCCTACCTCGACCGGCTCGTCGCGGCGCGGTCGGGGGGCGACGAAGACGAGCAGCACGAGGCGTTGGAGCAGGCGCTCTCGCCTGTTGCCTCGATGCTCGACGTGCTCGTCACGTTTGTCGCGCCGGACGCGCTCGTGCGGGGCCGGGACGTGGGTGACGCGGCGGCCGCCGAGGCGGGCGCCGCCGGCAATGGCGGCGCCCCCGCGGAGGCGCCGCCGGCGCGACCCGCCGCCGGCCGCAAGCGCCTCTCCGTGTCGGCGGCGGCGGCGGCGGCGGCGGCGGCGTTGGGGCGGTCGGGGCGGGCCAGCGAGAATGCGGTGCGGAGCGCCGCCGCGCGGTTGCAGCTGCTCCGCAGCTACCGCGCGTACGACGTGGACAACTTGCGGGTTGACATTGCGCCCGACGGGGATCAGCTGCTGACGGCGTCGTGGTCGTTTCGCTTCCACAAGTCCCGCCCGGCGCCCGGCGGCAAGCCGCTGCCGTCGGCGGCGGCGGCCGCCGCCGCCGCCGCCGCCGCTGCGGTGGCTGCCGGCAAGCCGACGGGCTTGACGCCGTCGGGCTCGGAGGCGGCGCTCGCCTCGTTTGATTCCGCCGACAACCTGTCGTTGGCAACCTCGGCAACGGCCGACGCGGGCGACGGCGTGTACCGCACGGGCACGTACGCGGTGTTTACGTCGTGGGAGCAGATGGAGCGGCTGTTTGACGGGGTGCTCGCCAAGGCCGCGACGGCGGCGACGCGGTCGGGCCTGTCGGACACGTCGGTCAATGTGCTCACGTGCCTCCTCCGGTGGTCTGGCGCGCCGCTCGGGGGCACCCACGCCGCGTCGCCGTCGTCGCCGTCGGTGCAAGCGGCGGGGGGCAGCGGCAGCCACCACGAGGCCAATGACGGGGCGAGCCGCGCGCTCGAAGCGATGCTCAAGGCGCACGACGCGGGGCGGCGGCAGACGCTCGCCCTCACCGCCGGCATCCGCACCATTACCTTTATCCTTGCGCCCGTGCCGTCTGTGTCTGCCGGCTCGGGCGAGGAGGCGTACGAGTACCCGGGCTTTTACACGTTCCGCGTGCCGGGTGGGTTTGTGGAAGACCCCATCCTCCGCCACATTGACCCGCCCATGGCGTTTCAGTTGGAGTTGGCGCGGCTGTCCAACTTTGACATTACGCGGTTTGCCTACCCCAACCGCGCCGTGCACGTGTTTTTTGCGCAAGACAAGGCGGTGTCGGGGCGGCCCGAGCGGCGGCGGTCGGCGGTGCGGCCGCCGGCCAGCGGCGCACCGCCGCCATCGTCGCTGGCGTCGGCGGTTGGGGGGGGGGTGTCCGCGGGCGCGGGCGCGCCGACAAAGGCGGCGGTGGCGGCGGCGGCGGTGCCCCCCCGCGACGCCGACGCGCGCTTCTTTGTGCGCGCCGTCGTGCGGCACGTGGAGGTGCTGACGCGCACGTCGAGCCGCTTCTCCCAGTCGGTCGGGTCGACCAACTTTGGCGGCGCCCTGTGGTTGCCCGAAGTCGAGCGGACCTTTGGGGAGGCGCTCGACGCGGTGGAGATGGCGGCGTGTGACCGCCGCTTCCGGCGGACCGAGTTGAACCACGTCTTCCTCAACGTGGTGCCGGTCGTGGCGCTCGACCTCGAGGACCTCGAGGCCATTTGTCGGCGCCTCTTTACGCGCTACGCGGCGCGGTGCTGGGCGCTCCGCGTGCTCACCGTGGAAGTCAAGTGCTCGGTCGTGCTGACGCCCGCGTCCCCCACGTTTGGCCTGTCGGGCGGGGCGGGCGGGCCGCCGCGCGCCCCGTCGACGCCGCTCCGCTTTGTGCTCCTCAACCCGACGGGCCACATGCTCCGCATCCACGGGTATGTGGAGACGCTCGACCCGGCGGCCGGCATTGACCGCCTCGTGTCGATCGCGCGCGGCGGGGGGGCGGGGGCGGTTAGCAACCGCGGACCGCTGCACGGGACGGCGGTGCTCGCGCCCTACCCGGTTATGGATCGGGTGCAGCGCAAGCGCGTTGTGGCGCAAACGACGGAAACGACCTACGCGTACGACTTTGTGGCGCTCTTCTCCCGCAGCTTGAACGAGCGGTGGCGGCGCTACTCGCAGGCGCGGCTGTTGGGCGGCTTTCGGCGCGCCAAGGCGCCGCCCACCCCCGTCGACGCGGTGGAGCTGGTGCTGACGCCCGCAGAGGTGGGCGAGCCGGGCGTCGTGCGTGGCGTGTCGCCGCCGCTCAAGCTCGTCGAGACGCGGCGGCCGCCCGGCCAAAACGCGTGCGGCATGATTGCGTGGCGCTACACGCTGTGGACGCCCGAGTACCCGGCGGGGCGGCAGGCGATTGTGGTGGCCAATGACATTACGTTTGCGGCGGGCTCTTTTGGCGTCGACGAGGACCATGTGTTTGCGGCCGCGTCGCAGGTGGCCCGCGCCGAGGGCATCCCCTTTGTGTATCTGGCGGCCAACTCGGGTGCCCGCATCGGCATTGCCGAGGACGTGCGGGACCTGTTTAGCGTCCGGTGGGTCGACCCGTCGCTGCCCGCCAAGGGCTTTACGTCCCTCTACCTCGAGCCGGCCGCCGAGGCGCAGCTGGTGCGCGGCGCCGCGACCGTCGGGGCCAACCGGGACCTCGTGGACGTGATTGGGGCCAAGCACGGGCTCGGGGTTGAAAACTTGGCCGGCTCGGGGTTGCTCGCCGGGGAGGCGAGCGCCGCCTATGACGAAACGTTTACGATTGCGTTTGTGACGGCGCGGTCGGTCGGCATTGGCGCGTACCTGGTGCGCCTCGGGCAGCGGGTCATCCAAAAGGCCCGCTCGGCGCCCATCATCCTGACGGGCCACTCGGCGCTCAACAAGCTCCTCGGCCACGACGTGTACGTGTCCAACGAGCAGCTCGGCGGCTCTCAAATTATGGGGCCCAACGGGGTGGCGCACCTGGTCGTGCCCGATGACCTGCGGGGCGTCGACGCCATCCTCGACTGGATGGCCTTTGTGCCGTGCAAGCGGGGCGAGCCGGCGCCCGTCGTTGAGCCGCTCGACCCCATTGCCCGCGCCGTTGCCGCGGCGCCGCCGGCCGACGGGGCGCCGTACGACCCGCGGGAGCGGCTCATCCACGGCTTTGACGCAGCTCGCGGGGGGGGGCGCGCGTCGTCTGCCGCCGCCGCCGCGGCGGCGGCCGCCTCCGACTCGGCGGCGGCGGCCGGCGGCTTTGGCGGCGACGCGGACGAGGCGGCGGCCGAGGCGGCGGCGCGGCGCGTGCGGTCGGGGCGCGGCGGCTCGTCGTTTTTTTCGGGCCTCTTTGACCGCGGCTCGTGGATGGAGACGCTCGGCGGGTGGGCCAAGACGGTCGTTGTCGGGCGCGCGCGGCTCGGCGGCATCCCCATGGGCGTTGTGGCCGTCGAGACGCGCGCCGTTGCGCGTACGACGCCCGCCGATCCGGCGGCGCCGGCGACGCGCGAGGCGGTCACCGCCCAAGCCGGGGGCGTGTGGTACCCCGACTCGGCGGCCAAGACGGCGCAGGCCATCCGGGATTTCGACCGGGAGCGGCTGCCGCTCTTCATCCTCGCCAACTGGCGGGGCTTTTCGGGCGGCATGCGCGACATGTTTGACGAGGTGCTCAAGTCGGGCGCCCAAATCGTCGACGCCCTCCGTGCCTACTCGTCCCCCGTTTTTGTCTACATCCCCCCCGGCGGGGAGCTCCGCGGCGGCGCGTGGGTGGTGGTCGACACGCGCATCAACGCGACGCAGGTGGAGATGTATGCGGACCCGACCGCCCGCGGCGGGGTGCTCGAGCCCGAGGGCATCATCGACGTCAAGTACCGCAAGCGCGCGATTGTGGCGACGATGCACCGGCTCGACCCGACGCTGATCAAGCTCGACGAGTCCCTCTCCCGCACGGAGCGCGACGAGGACGGCCGCGGCACGGGCGACGCGGTGCGGGCGATCCGCGACGCGATTCTCGCGCGCGAAGCGACGCTGCTGCCCGTCTACCGGCAGGTTGCGACCAAGTTTGCCGACCTCCACGACACCCCCGGGCGGATGCAGGCCAAGGGCGTCATCCGCGGCGTCGTGCCGTGGGCGCAAGCCCGCTCCTTTTTCTACTGGCGCCTCCAGCGGCGGCTGGCCGAATCGCGCGTGCGCTCCCTCATTGGCAAGGCCGACCCGGCGCTGCCGCACGCGGAAATCACGGCGCTCCTCCAGCGGCTGGCCGACCGCAGCCACAATGAGGGCGCGGGGCTGGTCAGCGACGACGAGGCGGAGCTGAGCGACGCGGGCGAGCCGGGCGGCGCCGCCGCGGGCGTCAATGGCTTTGGCGCCGACGGGTCGACGGGCGGCGGCGGGGCCGGTGGCGGTGGCGGCGGCGACGGCGGCGGCGTCGGCGGCGGAGGCGGCGGCAGCGGCGGCAACCACCACACGGCGGGCGCCCCGTCGCCTGCCGTCCGCGCCGGCGTCAGCGCCACCGACGACCGCCTCTTCTTCCAGTGGCTGGAAGAGTCGGAAGCTGAAGTCGTCGAGTGCGTGCGCCAAGTGCGGGACGCGCGCATCGCGGCGGATGTGGCGCGGCTCGCCGCCGAGTCGGTCGACGGCTTCCTGTTTGGCCTCCAAAACGCGCTCGAGGCGCTGCCCGACGGGCGGGACCGCCAAAAGCTCGCTGCCGACGTGCAAGCGCGCGTCGCGGCGGCGGTTGGGGGGGGGTCTGCCGCGGGGCGCATCGCCTACTACCCCCTCCAAATGATCAACCGCCTGCGGGGGGA
>Ga0209093_1002153_pt1 | contig 11123 bp, 6 predicted proteins | sample SidtaG_4_FD_187450 | JGI IMG/M metagenome (GOLD analysis project Ga0209093, IMG submission 187450) | Marine algal microbial communities from Sidmouth, United Kingdom - Sidmouth_Male1 metaG (SPAdes) (version 2) | ecosystem: Host-associated > Algae > Red algae > Unclassified | place: Sidmouth...
GGGGGGTGACCGTTGGGGGTGGCGGGAGGTGAAACGCCGCCGGGGGGGACAGTCGGCGGCGACGCATGGTGATGATCAAGGCGGCGGAATGGGACAAAGGGGGAAGAGCCGGTGGGGTGATGAGGGTGAAGAGACAGGCAGAGGGTGTCGGCGGCGGCTTGTGGCGGGCATACGCCGTAGGCGCATCGGCAGGGACGCGCGGGCCCTGCCGAGCTACACACGAGGCGATGCTGCGCCACGCGCGGCGGGGTGGAGGGCGCCCTGATCCCGCAGCCAAACTCTGCCTGCTGAAATGTGGTGCGGGGTATTGCGCGCTGCCCGCCACGGTTTCAGTGGCGCAAACCGAGCCCAGCGCCCCACTGTTGGGAGACGGCGCGGACGGGGCACGCGCCGACGCGGACCGCGCCGCGGTGCGCGCCCTTGTTGCTCCCGACGGCACACACCGCGCGACGCTGCACGCACGCAGTTGGACGGCACGGCCGCGCCTCGGGGCGGGCTCCTCGTCCTCTGCGCTCGCAGCAGAGGCAGAGTCGAAACGCGTGGCGGGCCCACCAACACCCCACACGCGACGCCCCCGGCGCGGGTCGGCTCGGCACCGCACGGGGCGGACAGCGCCACGGCCGAGGCCCTCGGCTGATGCGCACCGACTGTTGACGCACAGATTTGCACCGCATGGGTGCCACACGAGGCGGCGCGTCGCCCAGTGTTGGCGCGTGTCTGCACCGGTGGGGCGGGAACCTCGGGGAAGGGGGACCGTAGCGCGCTTTGCAGCACGTGGTGCGGCCGGACTTTTTTTTTTTTGCCAACGGTACTGGCACGACTGGCTCATGTGCACGGACCGTTTCCTCGCGGCAGCCCAAGCGTAGACGAACACACGTTTCCTGCCAGGTGCCTCACATGAAGGGCACCGCCGAGTTGAGTTTGGGCACGCGGGATCAGAGGGGCAGCCCCTTTATTGTCTAGTATCGTATGAGGAGCCGGGGTCTCCGTCGAAAGGCGACGGCGGAGCTCCCTTTTGGGTGTGTGGACTTTGCCCCAGGGGAAGCGGCGCCACCCCCATGGCTGCCTCTGTTTGGCCTGTCGGCACCCCTGCGGGTCCGCCATGGGGGCGCTCTGGGCATTCGCGGCCATGCAGCTGCCCACTGGCGACCGTTGGGTGACTGGGACGGAGGCGAGGAGCGCCCCCTTGGGGTGCACGGACGGCCGTGCGGCTGCCTCAGCTGCCGCCCGCGCCGCGACGGCCGCCAACAGTCGAGGTGCCCGAGGGCGGTCGGCGTGGCGCGGGGGCGGTTCCCGCTTGCCGGCACGCCTTGGAGTTGAAAAGGCGCGCCGGCCGGGACCGACGGCAAGAGCGTCAGCTCGCCAGCTCTATACGCAAATCATTCGCACCTGCTCTCCCATGGCAACGACGCGGTTCACCTCTGCTTCCCCACTCGCCAGCTTGTCACCCCGTAGACATGCACCAACGCTTGGCCGTACTGTACCTGTTGACTGCCACACCGTCTGAAAATGTATTGGTGCAACGGTGGGGGCGATGGGCGAGGGGCGAGGGCAGCGTCAATCCTGAACGCCGCGACACGTCGTCAATAGACTCACCATCATTCGTCATTGCTAGGTTTGCTCTGGGTCAACGCGATTGCTCTGGGTCAACGAGATGGCGAGGAAGCCGGCATGTTCAGTCAGTACAGCCGTTCTCCCGAAAATCCCACACTCCAACTGTTGCAATAGAGTTCCAAATGCGCCACCACGACCCACAGAGGCCGATTTGGAACACTGTTGGAACAGTTGCAGTGAGGGATTTTTGGGAGAACGGCTGTACCCAATGATATTATCCGTACGCTTTTGGAAGCAATTTGAGGTGCCAGATCCGGCGTCCCGATGTGGCATATGGCACCCGATTGCCGCATTCGGCTTGTGGAAACGCCCAAATGCTATGGCACGGTCCCTCTTTAACAGCCCACAGCTCAGCGCCCAGAGCGCCGCCCGGGTCAGCAGGCACCATGTCGGGCTCAGCACATCGCCCTCTTTCCAACGGCGAGCGCGCCGCCATCACTGCCCCCCTCCAACAGGGAAAGTCTGTTCTGGCCATCGGTACGGCTTTGGGGCGTTCCAGAAGCACCGTCGCCTACGCGGCTACGGCCGTGCGCGCGGCGGCCGCCCGCACCAGGGTGGAAAATCGTGGCCGTCCCAAGACTTTGACGGACCGTGAGCTGCGAACCCTCAAGCGGGCGATATACAACAACGGAATCTCCTCTATGGCCTCCGTGACGGAGATGGCCAACACCACGCGCTCCCAGGCTGCGGGTGGGACCAAAAAGGTCACAGTGTCTGTCTCTACTGTCCGTGGGACCGTCCGAGCCATGGTGTTCCAGTCCCGGGTTGCCGCAAAAGAAACCTTCCTGTCTGCCAAGAACGTCGCCAAGCGCCTGGTGTGGGCCACGGAGCGCCGTGGCTGGACGGCTGAGTGGGCTTCTGTCCTCTTCATAGATGAGAGCTCCCTGCTTCGTTTTTCAAGGCTCTGGCGGATTCGTTGCCCCGTCGTGTGCGGATGTGATAGCAGTGGTGCAGCGTGCCAGCACCAAGTAGAGACGGGCCCAGGGCTTGGAATCGATGGGTTGCTTCTGGTCAAATTGATTCGTACGGATCTCGTTTTTTGCCGTACGGATAATATTGGGTACCGACTGTACGAGCGCCCCACCAGGCCATCCCCATGCCTGCGGCGGCGTAGTGAGCCCCTTTTGGAGGTCCCGTCGCCACGACATCACGTTTTTCGATGACGGAGGGACGACCAGAAGCACGGCACGGTTCCGGTTGATGCTCTCGTAACGCACGATCAGCACCGGGCCAGTGGCAACGGCGGTACCCCCGACGGGGGTGTACCTGCCGCCGAAGAGCGACCGGCCGGCCAGCGCGGCGCGGACGTGCGCCCCCATGTCGGAGGGGCGTGCCTGCAACCGTTCGGCATTCGATCGAACGCTGGTGACGAGCGAGACCACGGGCAGCGCGATGTGAACCACGTCCGGGAGGTGATCGTTGATGTGCCTGCCGGGCACAACAGTGCGGTCCAAAAACATCTGCTCGTAGCGGCTGGCCGCCTCCTCCACCGGCTTGACAGGCAGGGTCAGCGACCGGGCGAGCCCTTCCACGAAGAGCAGATACGCATCATTGCGCTCGCCAGAAGTCCCTTGCTGCCCCGCCTCAATCTCGGCAGCCATGTCCGCCTCGGCGCGCTGCTCTGCAGTGCGGCCGGCAGTGTCGGTATTTGCTTGCAGGTCTTTTCGGGCTTGTAAAACGAAAGTAGGGCTGGTGTTTTTTCTCGTCGCTCAGACGGCCGACAAGGAGAGGCGCAGCCGCAGGAAAAACATAGTCTGCCCATTGTCTGTTGGGTGAGCGACTGCGCACTCCTCATTCCTGAGGTGCAGGGACTTGCGATCAAGGCTACATCCACGCCAAGGCAATGCAAGGCGGGTATGCTGTAGAATTCAACGGATGCCCCCCTGTGTAGAATTCAACGGATGCCCCCCTGTGTAGTACGCCCCCGCCGCTGCCGCCGCTGCGTCTGCTGTCGACTCGTCAACGTCCTGCGGTCAATGTCTTTCCCGTCAAGACCATTGCCACGCATCCTACCGAGGCCACGCGCAACGAGGTCGCCGGACGTGACTTGCGGAACCGTCGTGATCGTTGCTGTCTGCCACTGTTTCTGGCTCCAATACAAACGTGCAACAAAGAAAGCAGAGGACAGTTGAAGTGTGCGCGCCGGTGCCCGGGGCCAACCAGACATGCGCTGCAGGGGGGTTTTGCGTGTGGAAGCGATACTGAAGGGGGCTTGACACCAACCCACCGCCCGGCTCATTTGTGCCATAGCAAGATGATACACCATGGTGTAGATTCTAATTCAGTGGAGACAGGGATGGTGCACTACTCTGACAAGTGATATCGCCGGCTCGTCATCTTGCCCAAAGTCGCTTGTGCGCGCACCAGCCCTCGAGCGAGTCGCCGCGCGTGCCGCCGACCAGGAGAAGTTGGTATGTGTCGTGCACACGGAAGCGCGTTCAAGCAGACGGCACTGGCTGATCAGTTTTCCTTTTGAGTGGAAGGGCGCCACCAGGACGGATGTCCATGTTGGCCTGTCCCACAAATGCCACTGTCTATCCCATCCAGCGTGGCCTGCGTCGTACTGGCTGGCTATATCTCCCCACCGCTGACGTGTCATCGGTTCCCTGCTCCGTTTGCCAGGGACAGCAAAACGCATAGGTGCACAAGGCCTCGGAACGCGCACTCGGATGCTCGAGGCTCACCAGACTTGCTCGACCGAGCCGCGGCGGGTCCGGGCCATGAGTCCGTTGCAACAATGCAGCGGAACGTGATCTCCCCGACCACACGCAATTTCGAGTGGAAACAATACTGTAGACCCCGGTGAAAGCCAGTCGCTGGCTCATTTGTGTAGGGGGCGTGGTAACCAATGTCGAGCAATTTGGGGAGGACAAATACCAGTGGAATCGATCCAGGGCTCCCCAGCCGGACAAACGCTACGGGTGGCACCTTGACTGGGACTGGGTTGCCTACCCAGGCTCCTTTTTCTGGCTTGCCACCGCGCCCACTGTCGGAGGCCGCCCCGCGCTAAGAGCGCAGAATCGTCTATGGCACAAGGCCGTGTATGTCGGATGGAATGCTGCTTCTCCACCGGGGCCGACGCAAACAAAAACCGGGGCCGTCGTCCTGTGAGTCTCCCGCAGGTCAGCGCGTAAAAGAACAATAAAACGATGAATCCTCTGTGTTAGCTGACTGAAACTCTATTCTGGAGGTGTCATCATTTGAGTCATCATCGTTGTGCACGGACTTCCGATGAATGCTTTTCTGCCCCTGTTGTGCGTACCCCACGGGATGACATGACCCGTACGACCCTTTTGAGACCCACGATGCAGCACACTTGTAGCGCTGAGTGAGGCCAGGTGAGGCTCTCTAGCGGCCCTCGCTAGCATACCGCCGTGTCATAGGCCTTCTTTGTATCGTACTGGGCCAACTACATGCCAGAACCAGGGATGGAAAAAATCGCGATTTTTTACATCCTGGATAGATTAATCTATAGATTAATCTATTAAATCACGATTTTTCAATTAATCTATGGTGTTTTTGCTGCCTGAGGACTTAGGCTGGGGGCTGTGGCTGACCATCGCCGTCGCCGCCGCGTCTTCGTGTCCGAGGGTGCTCACTTGCCTCGGTCGGTAGCGGACTTCCCCACTTCTGGCTGCCTGCACGGGATGGACGGCGAGGGCGGGGGGGGAGCGGTGGCGGGAAGGTCGAGAGGAGACACCAACAAAGACGGAAGAGTGGTGACCACGAAGGGGGGGGGGTTGATGGACACGCGAAGGCACCGCAGTTCATCCTTCATCTGACCGCAGCGTGGCAGAGCGGTGCGTCGGTCATCGTGGGGAGGGGGGGGGGAAGTGCGGGTAGGCCGAGGTGGTCGCCGTTGTCCGTCCAGTGCGACGTGAGGGTGAGTAAGGAGCCGCCACTGTAGCCGAGGCTGCCCCCAGCTGCCGCTGTCCCCCGCAGTGACCACCCCGCCTCCACAACGTCAGCTACCAACCCGCGCGTCGCACCGAAGGCAGCGGCCGAGACCCGAGGCAACAGTCCTGGCATTAAGTTAAAAAACACATAAAAAACGGGAGAACGGCAATTGATTAATCTATATATTAAATATGTATTAAACCGATTTAATTTAATGCATGCAAATTATTGGTGCCATCCCTGATTTACTCCTTGTGCATGAGAAATTGTCGTAATCTCGTGCTGGTTCAGACAGCAGAATCTAGTTGCTATTTTCACTGCCGAAGATGATTTGAACACGTCTCAGGGTGGAAGTACAACAAGTGTGCCGCCGCCAAGGTGATATCTCCTGCTTCAGAATCTCATGAAAATGGGCAGTCGTCCGTTGTGGGTGTCGCCTCCTTCCGTTGCTTCCGCTGCTGCTGCCCAGTGTCCCGACTTCGTCTGGGCTTCCCTGTCCCGCCCGTACCCGCCTACGCGCACCCGTACCTGCCTACACTGGCAGCCTCAAACGGCTAGCGACATTGTTGTTTGACATCTCCCACACTGCACCGCTTGGAGCTACCTTTTTTCTTCTTCCGTCGCTTGTGACCGGCAGCCGTCCGGACTCGACCCGGCTCTGTGCGTCGCCCCTGCCATGTCCATGGCGCCACCGCCGTGGAGCATCGCGACTGCCACGGCGTTTGCGTCTTCGGCGCACGTGCTGTGGCGCACGGCGTCGCGGCAACTGCCGCCGGGCGCCTTTGCCGCCTGCGCCGGGCGCCGCGCGCTCGGCGGCGCCCCGGCGCCCCTCGCTTCTGTGGCAACCGTCAGCGCATCAGCAGCGGCGCCCCGACGGGACGCCAGTGGCCGTCCCCGCCACGCCGCCTCGCCTGCGCCTGGCCGCCGTGGGCCTGCCGCTGGCCTCCACGGCGGCGCCAATTCGGGCGGCCGGCCAGCGCCTCCCCGCGGCCGCTCCGCGGGCGCCGCCGCCGTCGCCGCCGCCGTGGCAGCGTCTGGCGGGGCGCCCCCCCGCCGCGGCGCCGCCGTCGCCGCCGTCGCTGACAGTAGCGGCGGCAAGCTCCCCGTGCACCTCCTCAAGGGGGACGTGGTCACCGCCAACGAGGGCGCCGCCGCCGACGTGGTGCGCGACGCTGCCGGGCGGGCGGTGCTCAAGTGCATGACGCTTCCCCAGATGGAGGAGTGGGTCGTGTCGATTGGGCAGCCGCGCTTCCGCGCGCGGCAGCTGTGGAAGTGGTTGTACAAGACGGACAAGTGGGCGTCGTCCTTTGAGGAGATGACCGACTTGTCCAAGACCTTTCGCGCGGCGCTGGCCGACGAGGCAGTCGTCGACGCGCTGGCCATCCACGGGGTGCACCAGGCGGCGGACGGGACGCGCAAGATTACTTTTCGGCTGCCCGGTGACGAGCCGGGCGCGTCGGCGGGGATCATTGAGAGCGTGCTCATCCCCGCACCCGGCCGCACGACGCTCTGCGTGTCGTCGCAACTCGGCTGCGCCCTCAACTGCCAGTTTTGCCTCACCGCCAAGATGGGCCTCCGCCGCCACCTGACGGTCGGCGAAATTGTTGACCAGGTCGTGCAGACGCGGCGGCACTTTGAGGCGGAAGCCCACATCTCCAACGTTGTGTTTATGGGCATGGGCGAGCCGCTGCACAACATCCACGCGGTGCTGCCAGCGGTGGACACGCTGCTGCATGGGGACGGGCTCAACATGAGCCACAACAAGGTGACCGTGTCCACGTCTGGCCTCGTGCCCGAAATCCGCCGCTTTGCGCGGGAGTCCAAAGCCAACCTGGCTGTGTCCCTCAACGCGAGCACAGACGAGGTGCGCTCGTGGATTATGCCCATCAACCGCAAGTATCCACTGTCGTCGCTGATGGGGGTGCTCCGCGAGGAGTTCCCGCGGGGCAACGCCGGCCGCACGCAAGCCAAGGTCTTTTTTGAGTACGTCATGCTCCGTGGCGTCAATGACAGTCTCGACGACGCGCGGCGGATCCTGCGCCTCACCGCCGGTGTGCCATGCAAGATCAACCTCATCCACTTTAACGTGCACGCCGGCAGTGAGTTTTCCCCGTCGGAGCGGGCGACGATGTTGGCGTTCCAGGACTTTCTGGTCCGCAAGGGCATGACCGTGACCATCCGGGAGAGCCGCGGCGACGATGAGATGGCGGCGTGCGGGCAGCTGGGGCAGCCGGGCGACCGCCCGTCGCCGCCCCGCATGCGTGTGCCGACGGCGTTTGAGCACGCTGTCGACGGCGAGGCGGTGCGTGCCGCGTCGTCGGTGCGGCGCCGGCGGGGGGCGGCGCCAGCGCGGGAGGGTGACACGGCCCCGGTCAGTGACCAGAAGGGCGCGGTGGCTGCCACGTCGACCTCGTAAACGCTCCATCTTTTTCTCTATTGGTCTCTTGCGAAGCACTTGGGTCTCTTGCGTCGTTTGTTTCATTCTCTGGGCATCTCTCTGGGTATTCGCTGCTTCTCGCCATGGGTTCTGTACAAGCGAGAGCCGGCTTTGCTGCTCCATTAACCACGCGTCACCCTCGATAGGCAAGCCACTGCTATCTCTTGGCCGCTGCGCAAACGAAACCAGTCAACGCAGCGGCCGTCCGCGTCAACTCTGCGTGTGTGCGGGTGGACCACCTATACCACCGTCACTCGCCGCTCTGCCGTGAGAGGCACCCGCCGATGAGGCATTCTCCACTGAGGAGCAAGCAACAGGCACCTGGCTGTGCCAGGAACCTCGCGAAGAAGTGGCACCACAACAAACACATGGATAGAAGATACACGAGAAACGAAAAGAACAGCACAAAAAAGTGGCACTGACCAAGCGTGTGGCATTGCCTAGTCATGCGGGTACGATTCCCGCCGTCCGGCCACCCGCTGACCACCCATATTCAATGAGGCAAGAGAGAAAGGAGCAGCAACACCAGTGCCCGCGCCGCCTGCGGCCTCGCCCAGCCGCCCACCACCACAGGGCAGGGGCAGTCAGTGAGGAACACGAAAGGCTACACTAAAGCAGACCCGAGTCGCACGTGCCGCACACACAAGTACGACGAAGCCCGACGGCGGGGCACAGAAAAAAACTCCTTCCCGGGCTGTACAGGGTTTGACAATGTCTCGCTCTCAACAACCTCCATACCACGCGCAGGTTGATAAAGCCAAAAACGGCGTATGTCCTCCTCTCCCGTCAATGCCCACCCGCTGCGCCGTTACCGGCCGCATCCGCTGTCGCGGAGCTGCCGCCTCCTTGTGTCGAACCACCCGCGTCGCCCGCCGCTTCCGCCCCGTCCGCCCCGCCCGCAGCGGCGCCGCCCTTGCCGCCTGGTGGCCCGTACTTCTCGCGGAGCTCCACAAAGACGGCGGGCGGCAGGATGCGCTCAGCATCCGCGCCGGCGGTGTGGAACTCGTGTTCGTTGAAGTCAAACAGCGGCGGCAACGGCTTGCTGTTCGGTAGCCGCGTTTCCGGGTTCCTCAGCTCGTCAAAGAAGGCGTGCGTGAGACCGTCCATCGGCTTGAGTCGCAGCGACGGGTTGTACTGCAGCATCTTTGCGACGAGGTCGATGGCATCGGGCGTGGTGCGCGACCGGAACACCTTGGCCCAGGGATGCGGCTTGATCTGGGGGAACTTGAACTCGGTATAGTTGGGGTTCATCGCCTGGATCTCTTCCTTGGAGGGGGTGCCCAGGACCTTAATGATCTCCACCAGCTGGTCAACGCCGCTCTCACCCGGGAAGAGCGGGTGCCCGATCATCAGTTCCGCCATGACGCAGCCCGTCGACCACACGTCAATGGCCGGCAGGTAGTCGGTGGCGCCAAAGATGAGCTCCGGTGCGCGGTAATACCGCGAACAGATGTACGAGATGTTGGGCTCGCCGGCGACCAGGATCTTTGCCGACCCAAAGTCACACAGCTTCAGCACCTGGGAGCTCGGGTCAAGCAGAAGATTGGGCGGCTTGATATCCCGGTGGCTGATGCCAAGGGAGTGGATGTAAGCGAGCGCCCGCAGAAGCTGGTAAATGTAGAGCTTGATGTAGATGACGGGGATGGCTTTCTTCACCTTCCCGTAATGCCGCGACACGCGGTACACCGTCTCAGGGATGAACTCGAGCACGAGGTTGAGATACACCTCGTCCGGCTTGTCGCCTGACGAGTAGAAGCAGTGCTTCAGCTGCACAACGTTGGTGTGGTCAAGCATCCGCATGATTTGCAGCTCCCGGTTCTTGTACCGTTTGTCCTGCAGCACCTTCTTAATGGCCACCGTCTCCCCCGTCTCACGGACGGTGGCTTGAAAGACGACGCCAAAGCTCCCGTTGCCGATCACCCGTGCGGCAGAGTAGCTGATCGACTCGCGTGGCGCCCGGCGACCGCCACTGCTCCCGTCAACAACACCGCCGCCAGCGCCCGACGTGAGCGCAGCACCGCCACCGCTGCTGCCGGCGCCATCACCGATCGGTTCTGTCGGTGCCGCAGGGGCGGCGACCGCCGCGTCGCCGGCACGAGGTGCGTCACTCATGGTGGTCGGGTCGGCTGCCAGTATGACAGCACCGCAGGTCGCTCCTCACAATCCGGCACGGAGGAACCGCCGCCCAGCAGATACACACAATTGGAGACACGCACGCAAAGCGGAAGCAACAAAAAAGGGGAAACGAGCAGCCGGGATGGACGATACCAACTCTCGTCCACGCACCACACGCCGGCACCAAGAACCACAAATGCCACAAACACAGCCCAGTACCGCGACTGGACGCAACAACCAACCGCTTGCGCCTCCCCGTCCTCCCAGGAAGACACCGCGCCGGCCGCTCACAATAAATCGCGCACCAACCACGAGTAGCGGTCAACGTAACGGGCCAGCACCCGCGAGCGACACGACGCGTCGATGATGACGCGCAGTCGGGTAGTTGGGGGGGAGGCTGGGGGGGTTTAGACACCGCCCCCGCCGCCGGTTGGAAAAGAGGAGGATCGGAGCCACCGCACGGCGTGACGCGGACGCACACCCAACTGCCCGGTGTTCAACCTCCACACCTGTACACGCCTCGGCAGTGTGCGCGCTCGCGGAGCGCCTGCGGCGCGGGCGCGCGACGACGATCGGGCGGCAGGCAGCACGCGTTCCCCTCTCAGCAACAGAACCCCACACAAGCGCGTTGCGTCAAAACCACCACACGCGGGGGGCTGCCGTGCATACACAAAAATACGTGGGCCCCAGCTCGGCGTGGGGAGGGGGGAGTGGGCTGGCCACTGGTTGGGCCTCGGCTGCTGGGCCAGCGACGGCGCGGGACGGAGGGGTTGACACGGCCGCCACCCCCCCTCGTGCAGCTTCGCAGTCGAGGTTGCTTGTGGTCGTGGACCTGGCATTGGCCAGTGAGCGCTGGCGAGGGCCAAGGAATTAGATAGCAGGCTTGGCCAGTCAGCAACGAGATGTTTTGACCGCAATTGGCCTCGGAAGGTTGCTGTCAGGGTCCGCGGCTCGCTTTTTGAACGATGTCGCTTGGGCGGCGGTCCTCGGCCTGTGAGGTAGTATTTGGCATTCTCGATCACGTACCGTTTTTTTGGTGCGTGAGGGGGGGGGGGGGGGG
>Ga0209093_1002154_pt1 | contig 11115 bp, 6 predicted proteins | sample SidtaG_4_FD_187450 | JGI IMG/M metagenome (GOLD analysis project Ga0209093, IMG submission 187450) | Marine algal microbial communities from Sidmouth, United Kingdom - Sidmouth_Male1 metaG (SPAdes) (version 2) | ecosystem: Host-associated > Algae > Red algae > Unclassified | place: Sidmouth...
GCCCCCTTGCGAAGGCCCCAGAATCGCCGGTGTGAATTCAATCACTTGCCCACACGCGACCTGGGTTCACGAAACCTCGACAAAACCTCGATGTCGAGGTTTTGTCGAGGTTCTTTTCCCGTAGGGCGGGCTTCATCAAGGGCCGGGAGAGGGACAGGAGAGGGCCGGGAGAGGGACGGGAGAGGGCCGGGAGAGGGCCGGGAGAGGGCCGGGGGAGGGACGGGAGAGGCGCGCAGGGAGGGCGGGCCAGTGCGCGCAGGGGTGAGCCGGCCAGGGTGCGCGGGCGGCGTGCGTCTGCACACTGTTGGGCGTGCTGTGGTCGTGGGTGGGAGTGACCCTCGACGGGGGATAAGAGGCGGGACAGTCGTGTCGGGCGGGACGACGACGTGGGTAGGAAGATGGAGCCTTTCATCTCACATGGTAGCTCTCTCTTGCGGTCTCCTTCTTCCTTGGTCGGTGTGCTCGGAGCATGCCGTGTTGGGACGCTCAGTGTCTCGGTCGAGGGGGTTGCTCGTGTCCTCCCCTGATTCCTCTGTTCCCTCCCGTGTGCCCCTCTTCCTCGGGCGGCGTGCCGCGTGTGCGCTTCAGCGGTCGAGTGGGTTTCCGGTTGGATTGCCCCTGGTCTGCTTCCTTTGCTCTCCTCGCTTTCTTTTCCCCTCGTCGTCATGGCCACCCCCGCGGTGCCCCTGGCCGCCGTTCCGTCGCTCTACTTGACGGCTCCGGCGGCCGCCCCCGCGGCGGCGGCGTCCTGCGCATCGGCGGCTGGGCCGGACGCGGTCCCGGTCAACCGTGTCCTCTTCTCGCAGGACGCCTCCGGGGCCGAAACACTCTACGCACAGACCACTATCCATGTCCAGGAAAACCACATTGGTGGGGTTTCCCAGGCGGTAGCTTTCGAGGCCCGCCGCTCCTCGGCGCTGCGGGCGGCCATCACCGATCTCGAGACTCTCTACGCGGCTGTGCCTACGGCTGACGCGCGCACGCGGCGTCGGCTGACCCGTGCGGCTCTCGTGTGCGGTCGCCCGGTGCCCGCGTGGGCGCTGACTGGCGGGCAGTACTGGCCTGTCGAGGGGGCCGACGCCGACGTCCGCCGGGTGGAGCAGCTCCTGGCGTTGGGCTGGTCGCCCGCCCCGGATGCTCCGTCGGCTCCGGCGGCGCCGGTGTCTCCGCTCGCCGCCTCCGCCGTTCCCTCCGGCGCGGTCGCCTCGGCTCCTGTGCCCTGGGCTCCTGTCGCCCCTGTGCTTCCCGGGGTGTCTGATGTGCCTGCTGCCTCTGGCTCCGGTCGTGTCTGTCCCTCTATCCTTCTGTCGCCCGCGGGTTTTCCCGCCGTTCCGCTGGCGGCCGGCACCTCTCGTGCTGCCGGTGCCGCCGGCCGTCTGAATGAGGCTGGCGGCTCGGGCGGGTGTGGCGGCGCGGGGAGTGTCTCCGTCGCTTTGGCTGGCGCCGGTGCCTCGGGCGGGGGTGCCGGCGGCGCCGGGGGTGGTTCCTCCGGGGGGGACGGTGGCGGCGGCAATCTCGATGCCGGGGGGTGCGGCCGCGGTGACGTTTGTGGGGGCGGTGGTGGTGGTGAGGGTGGCGGCGGTGGGGGTGGCGGCGGCGGCGTCGGCGGAGGCGGTGGCAACGGGGGCGGCCCGTCGCCTGGTGGCTCCGGCGGCGGCGGCGACACGCCTGGCTCGGGTGCGCCCTTGGCCGTCGGCGCGCTTTCTGTTCCCGCGTCCGCGCCTCCCCCTACGTGGGCTGGCCCCGACGGATTCACCTCCGACTGCCGCCGCGCACGTCTCTGGCTGCACACGTGCAATCTCCTCCCCTCGCAGCAGGGTGGCGCTTTGCTGCTGGCCCTGAAGGGTCTGGCGGCGGAATACGCCTCAAAGATCCACGAGGACCTGGTCTGCGCCGACGCCGGGGCGTCCGCTCTTCTCGCCCACCTCGCGGTCTCCGTTGATGCTCCTCTTGCGGTCAAAATCTAGCGGGCGTCCGCCGAGCTGCAGGCGTGCCGCCGCGGCGGCGGGTCGGTGGCCGCGTACGCCATTCGATTCCGGTCGGCGGTCGCTCGCTGCGCTCGGGCGGGCGTTCCCATGCCTGAGGCGTACCTCGGTGGCCTCCTGTTGCGCCACTCCGGGCTCAGCCATGAGCAGCAGGTCCTCGTTAAGGTCACGGCGGCCCACACCGCTCTCGCGCCCGCGGCGCCCACGGTTGTTGAGATCGCGGCCGCCCTCGACCACCTGCACGGCCATGCGGTCGCGACTGCGCCGCCGGCCATGGCGACCACTACCCTGACGACCGACGAGCAGCAGGCCTTGCTGTCGGAGGACCAGGACCGCGGGTCGGCGGCGGGTTGGTCGGGACCTGTGGTGTGTTGGCACTGTCAGAAGCCAGGCCACGTCCGCTTCCACATTCCGTCGCGCCAGGCTGGGGTCGTCGCTGTCAGGCTCCCGGCCTCTGCCTCGCCGCCCGTCGCCGATTCTGTGGCGCCCGGCTCAGCTCTCCTGGCCTCCGCCGAGGGGGTGCCCCCTGTGCCCCCCCCCGCCGGCCACCGGGTCCTGGTGTGCACCTCGGTGGTTGGCGAGCAGGTACTGGCGGCGGGCGCGGTCCCTGTCGGCGTGGCCATCATTGATCCAGGTGCTACGGCAAGGTTGGTCGGCGCGGACTGGCTGCGAGCGTACCTCGGGGCTCTGCCGCAGCGGATGCGTCGCCAGGCGGTGCGCCGTCCCGCTTCCGTGCTCTTCCGTTTCGGGGACGACCGGACTACTCTGACGGACAGCCACTGGGTCATCCCGGTGCTGCTGGGGGGTACCGTCCGCCTCCTCGGCAGACACGTCATCCCGGGCCCGCTTCCTCTGCTCCTCAGCCGCCCGTCGTTGCGGGCAGTCCAGGACGTGCTCGATTTGGACGCTGATTCGCTCTGGTTGAAGGATCGCCACGTGTCTGTTGCGCTTGTCGTGGATTCCACTGGGCACCTTACACTCAGTCTGCTGCCGCCCAGGGAGCTCGAGGCCCTCGCAGCCTCCCGGCGTCGCGCTGCCCGCACGCGGTCCCCGCCCCGCACTGACGCGACCCGCTCGGCGCGGACGGCGGCTGCCGAGTCGGCCCGCGAGGTGGGGGCCGCCCAGCGCATGGCGGCTGCCGCGACGGCGGCGACCGCCGCCGCCGCTGAGGCGGAGGAGGCCGAGGCTGAGGTGGCGGCGGCGCCGGCCGTCAGGTCGCCTGCGGTGGCGGCGCTGCGGCCGTGTTTGTCTCCTGCCTCTCCCCGGTCGCGCGCTCCGCGGCGGCTGGGGGCGGCCTGGGCCGACACCCGCCCGGGCGCTGCCGCGGCGCCCGGTGCTTCCTCGCTCGCGGCCCCGCCGCTCGCCGGCATCACGATCGCAAACCTGCCGGCCGCCTTGACCCACCTCCACCGGATGTACGCCCACCCGGGGGCGGACCGCCTCATCCACCTCCTCTGCGCGGGGGGTCTGACCACCTCGCGGTGCGCGGCGGTGGCCCGCCAGGTGACGGCGGCGTGCTCCACCTGTCGGTCCCTCCGCCCACGGCCAGCCCGCACTGTGGTCACTCTGCCCCGCCCTACCGTGTTTAACGACACCGTGGCGCTCGGCCTCGCCGAGTTGTCGGGGCGGGGGCGCTTCCTCCACCTGGTGGACCTGGGCACTCGGATTTCCCATTGTGTGGTCGTGGCGGACAAGGAGGCGACCACCATTGTGCGGGCCATTCTCGACCGCTGGGTGTTCATCTACGGGGCGCCCCGCTGCGTGCTGTCCGACCCCGGCGCAGAGTTCCGCAATGACCTCTTTCGCACTATGGCCGAGCGTTTCAACGTCCGCGTCGAGGCCACTGCCGCCCAGTCAGCCTGGAGCAACGGCGTCTGTGAGCGTCACAACGGCATCATCAAGCACATGGAGCTCTCGCTGGCGGCGGACTACCCGGCGGCACCCTTTCAGGAGCTGCTCTCCCACGCGTGCTTCGCCAAGAACATCCTGGACGTGCACGGCTGCGCCACCCCATTCCAGCTGGTAACTGGCTCCCTCCCCAGACTGCCGTCGGCGCTGTCGGACGCCATGCCCGCGATGCAGGAGGGCCATATCCCTACGGAGGCGGACATGGCACGGACGCTAGCGCTCCTGGCTGCCTCTCGTGCGGCGTTCTCGCGTGCCGAGGCGAGCCAGTCCGTGCGCCGGGCTCTGAACCGCCGCGTCCGGGGCGATCCGGGCCGCGTTTATTCCCCTGGCGACGTGGAGAGCTTTTGGACCCAGTCTCAGGCGTCGTCGCGGCGAGGTATGCACGGGCCCGCCACGGTGGTGTCTCAGGCTGGTCGGGTGGTCAGTCTGCGGCACGGGGCGCAACTCGTCACCCGCAACGCATCTGACGTCGAACCTTTTTCATGCGCCTGACGCTCCGCCGACCCCAGCGATCGCCACGGGTGTGGTCGGGGCGGCGCTGGCGGCGCTGCGCCAGGCCGCAGCGCCGTCCGCCGATGCGGCCGCCCGCGTTGTGCTGGGCGTTGGCGCCGGCGGGGGCGACCTCTGTGTTCCAGCGGCCGGTCTGTCGGCCGGGGCGGCGCTGGTTGCCTGGGTCGATGGGGGCGCCTCGCGGGCGCCGGCAGATTTGCTTCCCGGAACTGAGGCGGCCGCCCGGGACGAGGGCTGGGGCGCGGCGGTCGCCTATTCCATCCTTGTCACGCGTCGGCAGAAGCGCCGCCGCTCCGAGGTGCCCGTGTCCGAGGCTGGCCCCGAGTTTGACGCCGCCTAGGCATCGGAGCTGCTGTCCTGGTTGGAGCAGGGGGCCTATGTGGAAGTGGCTTTCGTCGGCCAGCGTTTGCTGTCCACCCGGTGGGTTCTGACCGTTAAGGCCGCCTCCTTGCCGGGGCTGCTGCCCCGGCTCAAGGCGCGCCTATGTGTCCGCGGTTTCCAGGACCAGGAGAAGGACCTTGTCGACAGTGCCTCCCCGACGGTGGCGCGTTCCACCGTGCGGCTCGTACTGGCGCTGTTTGCCTCGATGGGGTGGGAGCCCCGCTCGGTGGACGCATCCACCGCCTTCCTGCAGGGGCTCCCCATCGACTGTCCCCGCCCCGTCTACGTCCGCCCCCCGCTCGAGGCGCGGGCGCCGGCCGGCGTTGTCTGGCGGCTTGCCAAATGCGCGTACGGGTTGACTGATGCCCCCCGCATGTGTTACGAGCGGGTGCGGGCACTGATGCGTGCCATCGGTGCCGAGAGGTCTACCGCCGACCTCGGCCTCTTTGTGCTCGCAGTCGGCGGGGTGGTCATCCTGGCGGTGGCGGTGCACGTCGATGACTTCCTGTACGGTGGGACCGCCGCGGGCGTCTCCCTCTTTGAGCGCGAGCTGCGGGCGGCCTTCTCGGTGGGCCCGGTGTCGACCGGCACATTTGTATTCACGGGGCTCTCCCTGTCGTACTCGGCGGGTGCTGGGCGCCGCGCGCCCCGCCTTTGGGTCGACCAGACTCCTGACATCGACTCTATCGACGACATCTCTGTTTCGGCGGCCCGTCGCGCGGAGCCTAGCGCCGCGGTGAAGGCGTCTGAGCTCACCGACTACCGCCGTGCCACGGGGTGCGCTGCTGTGGGCCGCCGGCCAGACGCTTCCGGACTTGGCGTGCGGCTCCGCCGTGCTGGCACGCCACTTCCGGCATGCCCTGGTCTCGGATCTTGTGCGCGCAAACCTGACCATCGCTGCCGCCCGCCGCTCGCGGGACCTCGGCTTACGGTTCCGCCCCGTGCGGGGCCCTCCCTGCTTGTACCTGTAAACCGACTCCTCGGCGGAGTCCCTCCGCTTGTCGGCCGCCCAGTCCGGGTGGGCCATCTTTCTGGGCTCTGCCGGCGGCTCGAAGCGGCCGTTATTTTCCTCGGCCGTCCCCAAAAGGGTTGTCGGCGACCTCATTGCGTGGGGCAGCCACCGGCAGCTTCGGGTGACCCACAGCTCTTTCGCCGCCGACGCCTTGAGCCTCCTCCAGGGGCTCATGCGGCGCTCGGCGTGGCGGACGTCGCCTGCCTCCTGCTCTCCGGCCCCGGCGGCGCCGACCTCCCAGTGCACGCGTTTATTGGCTCCCGATCTCTCTACGACGCCCTGACCTCCTCGGCCACGACGGGCTCCAAGGAGGTCCGTGCCGCCGTCGCGGACCTCCGCGAACATTGTCGCCTCGGCTCCCTCTCGTCGGTCTCGTGGCTGCCTGGCTCCCACCAACTGACCGATGGCCTCACCAAGCGCAGTGGCGGGCGGGCGCTGCGCGATGCTGTGGCCTCTGGCTGGTTTCCGGTTCCCCGGGCCCTCGTCACCAAGTCGGCCCCGTCGGGCGGCGCCCCGGCTTGGGCGACGACGGCGACGGTGGTGGCCGCCCCGGCGCCCGACTCTTGGCGCCTCTGACCGGCGCCCTGCCTCGCCCCCTCCCCCGTCGTCTTCCCGCTTGTCGTCGAGCTGGCCGTCCGACCCAGAGTATGGGCTCTGGGCGCGGGGCGCGCCCCTTGTGCTCGTCTTGTGGGTCGCGGATGGGGGTATGGGGAGTACGGAGGACTGTGAGATGGGGTCTGTAAGCCTCGGCTTGATCCAGAACCTGATCCGGACTTGATCCGGCCTGTGCTCGTCAATCGTCAGTCCTCGACCAAGAGCAGGTCGGACGACGGGCTGGCGTACGTGGCGCAACGGGCTTCATCAAGGGCCGTGAGAGGGACAGGAGAGGGCCGGGAGAGGGACGGGAGAGGGCCGGGAGAGGGCCGGGAGAGGGCCGGGGGAGGGACGGGAGAGGCGCGCAGGGCGGGCGGGCCAGTGCGCGCAGGGGTGAGCCGGCCAGGGTGCGCGGGCGGCGTGCGTCTGCACACTGTTGGGCGTGCTGTGGTCGTGGGTGGGAGTGACCCTCGACGGGGGATAAGAGGCGGGACAGTCGTGTCGGGCGGGACGAAGACGTGGGTAGAAAGGCAGAGCCTTTTATCTCACAACCGCGACCACCACCGTCAGGGGGGGGAGGGGAAACAGGCAGAGAAAAGAGGGCACTAGAGGCCGCGGCAAAATAGCAACGGCGTTGGTTGATGACGCCAAACCACACACATCGCACGAACAGTGCCCCACGGTAGACTGCACGGTCTCACGCGACCAAGCATCGCGCGGGGCGCCCAGGGCCAAGGGTCAACTGGGCGCGGCGATCCCCTGATCGTCACCAAGTATCGCCTGCGTGCTGTTCATCGTATGAAATACCCCATCCTGAGTGTACACGTTTTCAATTCCTTAAATGCACCGCTGTTATGATCAAAATCAAACCGGGGCACCCCTGGGTATTCAAAGAAAAAGAAGCGCTCCAAGACATGGGGAGATAGCCAGATCGGACGCCCCGGAGCACGGTTGACATGGACAACCGCCTTGCAAGCGAGCCAACGGCGAATTTGAATCTTTGAATCCCCCACCGGGGCCCCGCACGCGGGGCAGGGCCGCGGTGGGGACAGCCGCCCGCGGGGGCGTGGGCGGGTGGGCGGGCCGCCGGCGGCGGCGCCACGAGGCGGCGGTGGCCACCGCCGCGGCGGCGGTCGCCGACCCTCCGCCGAGTGGGGGGGGGGGCCGCCGCCGCTGGTCGCGTCGGCTGCCGTCGCGGGCGCCCCCCACAAATGGCCGCCCGGAGACTGACGTGGCTGGGATCTGGCCTTCCCATTGGCTGTCGGGTGTTGATTGACTTGGCGGCCCTGATTCTGGCTATTTGACGTCGGCAGTCCCAGACTCGGGCCGTGGCCCCCATGGCGAATCATTTCAGACGTTTGAATGGGCTCGATGAAATTCGAACCGGGCTGAGCAGCTGCCGTTGGTGCCTGCTGCCGGCTGCCAGCCCAGATGCAGGCAGGTGCGGAGTGGTGGTGCCTGCGTGCACCCTGCCGCGCGACGGCCGTCGCGACGTGGGATTGGGGGCGGCGGCACCTGGGTGGCTGACGTATCTCCACCACCCACAGACCGTGGTCACCCCTCCGCCGCCGCTGCACTGCCGCCAGTCACGCGGGTGGGATCCGCCCGCTGACGTCACGCACGAGGGGCTCCCGTGGCTGATCCCCCACCCCCCCGCACACCTACGATGGGCGCTTCCCCTGCTGGTAGGCCTCTGATGGGGGTGGCCGCCCGTCAAGCTGCTGACGCCGCACTGGTAGCGGCCACACGCCAAGCGGCAACCGAGCTGTCTTCGGTCGCTCCTTTGGCGGGGCCGCCTGCCGCCCCCGCCCCCCCACGAACAGCCGTACACGCCTCTCACGCTCCCCGAGCTGCTCCTTTGCTGCTCCCTGTGCCTTTGCTGCGCGCGCCTGGCGCCCGCGATGCTGCGGGTACATCGTCGCTTGTGGCAGCCGGGTCGCTGCCTGTGGCCTCCGTGGAGACTGCTTCGGTGCAGCTTTCCCCCTTGCGTGCTGCACGGGAACCCGCCGTCGCCGCACATGTCGCCCGGCGCCTGGCTGCAACAGTGCCGCGGGCACTAGCCCCTGCCGATGGGGCATCAAGAGTTGCTGGCGCCCGTGGGGCGCGCGCGTCTGCTGCTGGGCGCGCTGCTGGGCGCGCGGCTGCGGCAGAAAAGCGGGCTGCGGCCAAGAAGCGCAAGTGGCCGACTGCGACGGTCGGCAGATTGGAGGCGGACCTGCACGACTGCGCCGACCGGCGGGCCGGCACGAAGCGCGTTCGTGTTGAAGGGGATGCTGCGGGGGAAAGCCGGCAGGGATACATTCCGCCCGTTCTCCCGCAGGTGCTGGAAAGCCCCAACACCACCAAGAAGATGCTTGAGGACCTGTGCACGGTGCGCACCATCCCTTTTGGCGCCGCCGACTCTGTCGAGTCGCTGAAGACCAGCCTGCGGCGATTCAACGCATCAAGCGCCACCACATGGGGCGCGCAGATGCAGTTTGCGCTGGTTTTTGTGCGTGATCATGCCCAGCGCAGTCGGGGGGGGCTTTTACCCTGCCAAGCAGCCATGCGCCATCCCTCGGCAGTTGGAGTGGACCGCTCCTCTGAACTGGAGGCGACCGGTCGCCTCCCGGCTCCAGCTGTTGTGCCGCTGTTCGGTACGTGCACCCCCCCAACTCCCCCGTTAGTCTCCATAGACGGCCCAGCTGCGTCACCCCCGTCGGCTTGTGCACCTCACCCTCGGCCACCAGTTTACAGCGCCACTCCACCCCCAACTGTACATCCCCGCGCGCGGTCTTTCTCCCCGCCCCCGCACATCAACCCCTCCCCCCGCCCACCGCTCTACGAACCATCAACCCGTCCCCCTCGGCAACGCTCTCTCCCTGCGTCGGGGGAGGTGTCTCCGAACCTCTCTATTGGCGGCGTCGCTCCTCCCTTCCGCCGCCCATCCACCATCTACGCCGCCAAGATGGTGCAAGCGATGGCGGCAGAGGAGGAGCAGGCCAGCCGTGCGCTGGCCACCGCCGAGCAAGTGGCTGTGGTGCAGGGCACCCTCAACGACGTGACCAGGCGGTTGGAGGCGCACGCGCAGTCGCAGACGGCAGCCAACGTCCGTGCCGACACGGCCTTCGCGGCGCTTAGCCATGCGTCGGCGGCGGCCGCTCGTCCGCCACAACCCGAGACAAGGGCAGTGACGCCGCGGCAGGCGGGCAGGACGGGCGGGCTCGTGCCGGTGGCTGCCAGTCGCCAGGAAGCTGCTGCCGCAGACGCTGCTGCTGCCGCAGACAATGCTTCTGCCGCCGTTCCTGACGTCGTCGCCGCCTACCACTCCCCGCTCATCCGCGACTGGGCCATGCCGGTGGAGATGATGACCAACCGCATGGAAGCCAAGCCACTCTTCCATCAGCTGTCGGAGATGGTGCGGCTGTGCCATGTGTCAGTCGGGCAGCCGGGGCTCTTTGGCTCCCTTGCGTGCAACCAACTGTACATGGAGGGTGTCGCGCGGATGAAAGCGGACGGGCTCGACGGCGGGGCGGGCGGCAGGGAAAACAAGGTCAAGACAGAGAAGATGCACAATGTGGTCAAGAACACGGCCAAGCGCTACATCAAGGAGCTGCACTGGCTGCACGGCCACTTGCCGCACCTGTTCAAGCCACCGGCGGAGGCGACGTTTGAGAACATGGCGAAGGTCAAAATCGAGGGTGACGACTACACCGCGCTCACCGCCGCGCTCAACCTCGAGGCCAACGCGCTTGGATTGCCGGACGACCATGACATCCGGCATCCGACGCAGGCACGGTCAAACACTCTGCGTGGCGTGATATCCGCCAAGGCCGGGCGGACGGGAAAGACGTGCATTGTGGAAGAGATGCTCTCGTCATCGCCTTTTCGGGAATTGTTGGCACAAGCACAGAAGAACATCATTAAAAAATATGCGTATCTGTGCTGTTGTACAAGGGTAGATTGACGGATACGGGCGTGTGTGTGCGTCTCTCGGAGTACGAGGGCATCAGTGATGGGCGCCTGCTGCACACTCGCCACCCAGCCATCCCGGATGCTGTGGGGAGGGCAGCATTGGTGCCATCTGCTGTACAGAAAGAAGCAACGTTATTGTGCCGGCATTCACGTGAGAGGCCAACAGAAGCCAGCCATCAGTGTGACGGCTGCCTGTAGCACGAGAAGCACTAGAAAGCTACGTTCGTGGCCGCCGGTGGCGGTACCTGACGCCATGGGATGGAACCGACCAGGAGCTTGTATCGTGAATTCCGCGTCATCGGATCACCCAGTGCAGGAGAGGTGGATTGGCTGATTGGCAGTCCTGCCACCCTCGTGTCATCCGGCACAATCACGGAAATCATCGAGAGGCTCGCGGATGCGATTTCGTCCAATCTTCTTGTATCTCGTTTCGAGCTTGGAAGAGGAGCTCGAGTAGAGGGCGCGCGGGCCACTCACTGACAAGCGGCACACCAACTGGGGGAAACTCTGCGGCCATCAGTTTTACTACAGCCGCTGCGCGGACCCCTCCTCCAGCCTGTCTGCCCCCCCGCCCCCGACGTGATCAGCCACGCAATCAGCTGGGTGCGTCCACTGTCCCCCCCCACCCCCTCCGCCGTGGCTGTTGAAGGCCTGCTGATTCAAGGGCTTCTTCTAAAGCCTGTCTGGCCGTCCACTTCCATCCTGTGTGCCTCTCATGCCGCCGGAAGTGCCCACCATCGCTGCCGCCTCCCCCCCCCCCACTCCCTCCTA
>Ga0209093_1002156_pt1 | contig 11106 bp, 16 predicted proteins | sample SidtaG_4_FD_187450 | JGI IMG/M metagenome (GOLD analysis project Ga0209093, IMG submission 187450) | Marine algal microbial communities from Sidmouth, United Kingdom - Sidmouth_Male1 metaG (SPAdes) (version 2) | ecosystem: Host-associated > Algae > Red algae > Unclassified | place: Sidmouth...
CGCTACCATGGGGGGACCGGTACCCAACGGGCCACGGTCTCAGGCCCGGGCCTCTAGCGGCCCCTGCCCAGCATCCCTGACAGCCCTTCCACTGGAAGGGGACCCCCGCCCGTCTCGGGCGGAAGAAAGAAAGTCACTAAGACTTCCCAGATTTCAGGATTCACCCACAATCAGTACGTCGGGACTTATCCGAAGATTTTTCAATTTTCCCGGATAGAATTCCGGTGGGATTTTATCCCTGGTCGAGATCATATCTCGGTCCGGCTTACGCTCGGATTGCGGAAGCTTCCTCAAGCTTCCCGGTCCCCCGAGAGGGCCCGGATTCGGGATGACGTGTGCCTCCCTTGCGTGTGCCAGACCCCCCCAGGGGGGCCCGATCGGGTGTTCCACGCCTCACGCCCCTCTAGATGGGTCGTTTCATGTGTAGCCCTGGGGCTCCCTGGACACCCCCCCAAGGGGGTCGGCCCACGCTGCCTCACTAAGGGGGTGTTGCGTGACTGTTCACGACCCGTCCCTGGCTCATGCCGGCGGGTCGTGTCACCCCTGTCAGGGGGTTTCCCCTACAGCCATGGCGCCACTTGAGGCGGCCAGTGGTGCTGCCCGGGTTTCGCGGCAGCGACCTCCGTCGACGTTGCTGCGGGCCGGAGTCGGCCGTGGACGGTTGCGGTACCATCCACTGGCGTAAGGCCGGCATTGCGGCGCGCTCGCGCGGGGCGCCGACTCGGGGGACGGCCGGTCGGGACCGTCCTGGGGCGCTGCCGCGCCACTGGGGGCGTCCAGTGGTGCAACCGCGGGTTTGCGTTGGTCGTTTTTGACGATTTTGGCGCAAGTCGATTTTGGCCGTACCAGCAGGCCTACTGGTTTTGCGGGTCGAGCCAATTTCGGCGAAGTCGATGAGCCGCGTTCCGACCACACTTCGATGGGCCGCCGATGCGCCGGATCGTCTCCTTTCGTTACGCGACTGGGTGCGCTGTACTCACCTCGTCGTCTGCTTCACGTCGATGGTGATTTTGGCGCTTTCGTCGGAGGCCGAAATTTCCAGTAGTTCTACTGGCGACTTAGGCGTTTTCTCGACTGCGAATTCTGGCGGGAAATTTTGCACTGGGCGGGACCGGCTGTGACCGGACTGGAGCGACCATTGCGCGGACTGGGGCGCTGAAAGGAGTGTTGAGTAGCCCCCCAGGCCCGCACTGGTAAGTCGGAGTTACCCCGGACTGCCTGGAAAGTTCCAGGAGTACTTATGCGGTGAGCGGCTTGTTTGTTCGTGCGTTTGACATGCATTGCTGTATGAGGGTGATGTAATTACTTGTACTTGAAAGTCGAGGGGAGCTCAGTTGGAGCTGAGCTCGGGGAGATTCTCGTGGGCTCCTTGAGCGGCGTCACGACTTGTGGGGTGGTGAGATCATGTACCCTGCAAGGGACGGAGCTCTGCCTCGGGAGGTGTGTCGTGGGCCCTGTCACTGCGTTGGCGGGGTTGTGCGTCCAGGACGTTGAGAGAGGGGCACACGAGGGGGGTAAGAGGCTGCTGGCCTCGCGCCTCAGACCGGTCTCGAGTAAAGCAACGCATCCACCGACTTACCTCCCGCTTCACACCTCTTACGATACCAGCACCAGTCGGTGTTGGCCGGGCACCCCGGCTCGTGGGGGATGAATGACACCTTCCACCGGAACGTCTACTGGCCTACTATGGTGGTAGACGTATATAAGCACGTGGAACAATGCTTCGCGTGCGCTGAGAACCGCCTCTCTGAGAGGAGGCAAAAATCCACAATAAAGCTGTTTCCAGCTCTCGAGCTCTTCTCGGGGCTCGCAGTGGACCTGCTAGGCCCATTGACCTCCTCTAGGGGTGGTCACAAGCATGTGATGGTCATCTGTGACCGGTTTATTAAGTTGACGCGGGCCATCCCGTTACGGGATGCGACAGCGCTGACGGTATCGTCAGCGTTTATGATACTTGGGTCGCTGCCTATGGCATCCCCGACTCTGTCCTTACGGACAACGGACCTCAGTTTGCCTCAGTATATTACCAGGGCATCCTGGGGTTGTTGGATAGAGCCTCTAATTATACCTCTCCCTACCACATCTAGAATGATGGGCAGGTGGAACGATACAACCGCACCTTGGTGCGGCAGCTCCGATGCTTTGTTGCAGAGCATCAGACAGAGTGGGAAAGTCATCTGTTCCTCATAACTACTGCGTATAGTACGCAGGTGCACGCGAGCACTGGAGAAGTCCCCTTTGCCTTCGTGAGCCCGAGACGGATCAAGCTTATTGTCATGGAGCTCCTGCCTCGGCTTAGACAAGCCGAGGAGAGAACTGAGGACGCCTCCACGGCGGCGGAACAATATGTTGAGGACCTTAGGGCCCTCATCCCGGCGGTTCGCCAGCAGCTGGGCAAAGCCCAGGCCACGTACAAGCGGGCGTTTGACGCCCGCACCAAGGAGAAGAACAACTCGGTCAAGGCCGGGGACTTCGTTTTTCTAGATACCCACTCCCGTTCTCCCAAGAAGCTTGGGTTTAAATCCAAAAAACCCTACATGGTGCTAAAAACCGATGGACATCGGTTTCTGGTGGAGATCCCTAAGGGTCTCCGTACGGTGAGCAGTGACCATATCACTGGTGCCCTTGCGCCTCCGGCGCGGGATGACCAGTGGACCGGGGCTATTGGGGCTCAAGCCCTCTTTAAGGTGGGCGATCAAAAATTACGGAGGGCCCTGAATTCGTTTTCCAACGATTCCTGGGCGATCAAAAATTAAGGAGGGCCCTGAATTTGTGTTCGAACGATTTCTCAACCACGGTTGGGATGATGAAGGACAAGTGAAGGTCCTGGTCAAGTGGTTGGGGTTTCCTGAACAGGAAGCCAAGTGACAACTTGCCTCTTCCGTCCCTAGGGAAGCACTTCGCAGATATTGCTTTCGAAAACTTGTCCAGCTCCCCACGTTGACGCGAGAAGGTGTTTTCATTTCTGACCAAGTAGGAAGATAGTCCTTAGGGACTCTTGTGACTCCAAATCACAAGCCAAGAAAATAGCACAAGAAGGGAGGCTAAGCCTCTTATTCCCTAAGGGGCCCAAGACCAGTCGATCGTAAAAAAGACGAGGCCCACCCCCTTAGGGAGGGAGACAGCAGGAGACAGACAGAGCAAAAGGGGCCGCAAGGAACATCTGGTCACCCCTATGTGACAAGGTTTCCAACCCCCGGGACGGGCCCCATAACCAGGATCATAGTTCTGGCTACGGTCCTCGTCGGGCGCATAGTAATGTGACCCCGAGAATGTCGGCCGGTTCGCCGGGGGACCCGTCTCAGCGCCATAAAGAGCTTGAGACGAAGAACCGGCGCCCGCCCCATAGTGGGGCGGGGGAGGAGATGGCGGACGTCGAGGCGCCGCCGGCAATGCCGCACCTCGGGGCGGAGCCGACGATCCGGCCAAGTGCCGTAGTGACCACCCGGCCTCGACCGTGCTTGTGTCCGCCACGGTGGTACCGTACTCCTCCAGCACAAGATGGCAGAGCGTCTTGGCTGTGCCGAGATGGTACAGAGGCTCTACATCCCGTTCTCCAAGGGGGCGGGACACAATCGCAGGATTCTCGTTGCCCAGCCGCACCAAGCTGCGGCTCAACGCCATGATGAGGGTATGGTACACCCCAATATTGAGAATGGACGGGCGTTTCCCGAGCGAACGCCCCCAATTGGACAATACGGCCGGGCTGACGCGGCTAGGGGTTCCTAGCTGGCCTGACCCCTCCCAAGTGCATAGAGGAAGGGGCGCCAGAGAAGGACTTGGGGGTCTCCTAAAAGAAGGGGTCGTCACACTGCTACCCCCAAGCGGGTAAACCCGACGAGTCCGTGCATGACGGCCGGGCCATCGGGGCACATAGGCCGGGCGAGACACACCACCCCACAGGGGGGGCCTCAGGACGACAGGGATGGAGGCCGAAGCGGCAGGGGCCGACGGGGGCTCATGAGCCACCGCGACGCCAACAAGGGGCGACGGAGCGTCCGCCAAGTCCCAATCCAGGGGCCGGATGCGGAGGGCTGCGTTTACATCCCTCCCATAAGGGAGGCTGGGATCCTCCAGACCCTCAAAAAGGACGAAGGTCCACTCGTCATCCTACGCCTTGGCGCAACGGAAGACCCCTCGGGGTCCCCCTAGCCGCTGAAGCCACGTAGGTGCCGCCCGCTCCTCGATAAGTCGGAGGAGCTCCAGCCTGGCCTCAAGATGAGGTCGGGCCGAGAGGTCGGCCGAGCACAAGCGCGCGGTCTTCAGGTCGACAAAGGCCGACCGAATAGCCATGGGCAAACGCCACAGGTGCCCATGGTGGCGAATGCTTCCTAGGAGGACATGCGCCACCTCGACGGCCCAAAGGGCTGCCAGCATCTGGTCATGGGGACCGCCAAGGGGCTCCCCCGTGAGCTGGCTTCCCTGGAGTGCCACCGTCTGGGGCACCCGCGCGGCCATGCGGCGAGGCACCTCAACGTGCTCCCACCACACTGGTGTGGTGAGATACAGGGCCTTGCGGCGTACCACAGGTACGTCGCGAGCCTTGCGCTGTTCGTACAGCGTGATAAGGTGGAGGGAGGTCGGAACCGTCCACTCCCCCATCGCACCCGGCACATGAACGCCGCGGTCCATCACTCCCAACTTAGGGGGAGCCCAGGGTAATAATCTCTGGAGAAGTGGGGCTTGTCCCCCACCTTGGGGGGGATGGCGCGTACAGCCAAGTGCGTAAGCACTTGGCATACTCTCCAGTCCTCCGACTTTGGAGGAAGCGAAAGTCCGTCACTGTCTTCTCGGGGACGGCGTAGTGGGACTCATACATCCCCCTGATGGTCGTTCATATGGACTTCATGCGACGACTGTCGACAACGTCGAAGCTCTGTTCGACAATCCACCCCCCTAGGGGGGTCGAAGGGTAACGCCCATACGTGGCGTCTACCACCGCCGGGGTCGGCCAAGAGGTCAGCAGGAGATTGAAAAGGACATCTTCGTCGATGTCCTCCTCGGGGTCCAGAAGGGCGCCCGCCCCCTCGGCCTCACGATCGAGCGCCATGGCGGCCGCCGCGTCGGGAGCCGCAGAATACGCCATCCCGCCTCGAGAGGTGGGTAACCGAAGCAGATAAGGACGCCACACCCTAGGGTGGGGTACACGAACAACTCGGGACGCGAGGAGAAACGGTCGCGTCCGACGGTGTCGTCCTCCCGGTGACGACAGGGGTGCCTCCAGGCGACCCAAACCCCCTGGTCACCGCTGGCGGTGACAGCCTTATGGGACAGACTCGAGGCTTCCCCGGCTCGGCGAACCCGTCGGTCCCGCGCAGTACTGCTCCTCAGAGCGGGCCCCCAGTTTCACGCTGGCCGGGCGTCACAGGGCGCGGTTCCCCCCCCGTGGCCGAGGGGGGGTGGTGAGACCCCACCCCCGGGCCCGCGAGACACGGGCCCCGAGGTGGGGGATATGTGGGGGAAACTCCCTATCAGCGGTGACACGGGCCCCGGCGTGAGCCGGGGACGTGGCTTGACTACTCAAGGAACACGCCCCTAGGGGTGTAGCAAGGGAAAGTCCCCATTGGGCGGGTGTCCAGGGAGCCCGAAGGCCACACACGAAAGGACCCCTCCAGAGAGGGGCGGGGCGAGGAGCTCCCGATTGGGCCCCCCTAGCTCGGCCGCCCGGAGACTGCCGTGACTGGGATGTCGCGCTCCCATTGGCTGAGGCCTGTAGATTGACTTGGCGGCCACGATTTCTTCCTTTTGCCATAGGCAGTCGCAGACTCAGGCCGTGGCCCCCATTGAGCAATATTTACACCGTTTGAATGGGCTAGACGAACTTTGAACGGAACGAGCCCCTGTCCAATGCCTCTGCCAGTCACACTACAGCCGAGTTCCGACCGCACGTGAGGCAGGGTGCTCTGCCACATGGCGGGATGGGACGCTGTGGGTGGCTGGGGGGCTGCTGTTTCTCCACCGCCGACGGGCAGTGGTCATCCTTCCGTCGCTGCATTCATTCCTCTGATGTCACCCGCGCGTATCTCGCGCCGCCGATCCGCTCATCCACCCCCTTCCCCAGTGCCCCATGAGCCCACCGCTTGCGGGCGTGCCCCTGGAGGTTGCGTCCGCGCGCCAAGCAGCTGGTTCCGCATTGGTGGCGGCCCCTCGTCGTGCGGCGGCCGCGCTGGCGGCTGGCGACACTGGGGTTGCCGTTTTTCCTTTCGCCACCCGGACTGCCGCCGCGCCACCTGCGAATGCCCGCCCGCCACCTTTTTCCCCCGCGCCACTCGGCCCTTTTGCCTCCCCTGCTTCATTTGCTGCTCCTGTGCTGCTTTCTGTCCCCCTGCTGCATGATCCCGTTTTTTCCGGCGGCGGTGCTGGTGCGGCACGGGACGGTTCCTCTGCCCGGGTCCTGTCAGCTTCCTTTGCGGCGGCTGGCGTCGCGCTGCCTCCCTCTTCCGCTGCTGTACGGCCGTCGGAGGCCACCAACCTTTCTGCGCCTCTCCTCGTGGCGCCAGCGCCTAGGGGACCCGCCGCGGTCCTTGTAGCCGCTCGGAAAGTCGCTGCAGCGGCAGGCGCCAGAGCGGCGCGGGCATCTGACGCCGCTCGTGTTGCTGTCAGGGCTGGTGTGTTCGCCGGAGGGGCGGCGCAGAAGCGGAAGTGATCGGAGGCCACCATCGGCGACCTCGAGGCCGCACTGCAAACCAGGGTGTCAGCCTGGGTCGGCCCCAAGCGGCCGCGTGCTGCCAACCCGAGAGCCTCGTTCATGCCTCCAGTGCCTCAACAGCTGCTGGACGAAGCGTCTGCAACCAAGGAGTTGCTGCAGGACCTCTGCTGCGAGCGGACTATCGCGTTTGGCGACACGGACTCAGCGCAGTCGCTCAAGACGAGCCTGCCCCGCTTTAACGCGTCTTCGTCAACTGTGTGGGGGGCGCGCATGCCGTTTGCCGCGGTTTTTGTGCGTCGAGAAGCCGACCAGTACCGTGGGCGGCTCGCACCCAGCCAACTAGCCATGCACCACTGCGCGGACGCTGGGGTGGACGGTCAATCCGACCCGTCGGCCGCCGGTCGGCTCCCCCCTCCTTCGCCGTTTCCCCTCTTCCCCGCCCGTCGTGTCGTCGACGCGGGGGTCGAACTGGCCTCCGCGTCGCCATCAACTGCACCCGCTGTCCTGCCGCCTACCTGCTCCTTTCCCACCCCCCCACCAAATTCTTGCCCACCGTCTGCCTCCCCCACCCCGCGACTCACCACACCCGCTGGCCGACCATTGCTGCACTTCGTTTCAATCCGACGACCGCGTCGGTGTTCATCACCGGCGCCATCCTCGCTGACAGCGACACCATCACCGAGTCCCGCGGCATCGGCGGGGGAGTCGCCCAACGCCGATCCCGGCAGCGGTGGCTCTCACTTCCGGCGCTCTTAGAGCATCTACGCGGCGAATATGGTCGAGGCGATGGCTGAGGAGGACGCAGAGGTGAGAAAAACACCGCCTTCCAAAGCCACGGCGGTCCAAGTGGCTGCGGTTCACGGCGCCATTGAGGGCGTGGCGCGGGGGCTCGAGGCGCACGCGCAGTCGCAGGCTGCTGCCCACGTCCTTGCCGACGCCGTTTTCGTGGCGCTGAACAAGGAGGCAGCTGGTGAAGCTTCTCCGAGTGGGCTGTGGGAGTGTCCGCCGTCAAGGGCGGTATCCATCAAGGGTTGTCAGAATACCGTGTTTTGGCCGTGTCCGGTCCAGAATACGGATGTAGTCCAGAATATTGCGCAGAATATTCGTCCAGGATTGTCCACTGAAGAAAAAAGTACCGCATACGGAGCGCTCTGGACGTCCCTGAGTCTATATCCCGAGGTCCTGGGCCAAACCGATGTCGAAAATAGTCGTGTTTTTGGCAAGTCCAGTAGCCCAGGATATCGGATACTCATCTTGACAGCCCCTGGTGTCCATGCGGCAGGCCCAGAGAACGGGCGGGCTCGTGGCGGTCGGGTCGGGGCGGGTAGCTACGCAAAATGCGCCTGCTGACTCCTCCTTCTCCCCAATCGCCGCGTCTCCATCTGGTGCCGTCGTGTCGTTCTACTACCCGCTCGTGCACGACTGGGCGCTTCCGGAGGAAATGAAGACGAAGCGTATGGACGCCAAGGCGCTCTTTCTCCAGCCGACGGACATGTTGCGGCTCTTCCACGTCTGTGCCGACCACCAGGGGCTCTTTGGCTCTTTTTTGTCTAATCAGCTTTACGAAGAGGGTGTCGAGAGGACGAAGGCGGAGGTGCGCGACGGCGGAAAGGTCGCGGCCGTCAACTCAAGACGACGGACACTATGAAGAGTATCATCAAAAACAAGGCCAATCGATACCTGAAGGAGCTCTTCTGACTGTTCAACGTCATGCTGGGGCTGTTCAAGCCGCCGGCGGCGGCGACGTTCGCGCACATGCACAGCGTCACCATTTACGACGACAAGCGGACAGCGCTCACCGCGGCCCTCATCCACGAGGCTGACGCGCTCGAGTTGCCTTCGGACCATAGCATCAGGCTGCGGACCAAGGCGAGGTCGAACACACTGCGCGCCGTGCTGCATGCAAGGGTCGGGCGGAAAGCTCAGGCATGCATCGTAGAGCACATGCGGTCTGTATCACCTTCCAAGGACCTGCAAGCAGAAGCCCAGAAGATAAATAGACTACAGTATGCGTAGCTGTGCTGCTGTGTAAATGTTCACGGACAGGTACCTGGATTGACATTCAACTCTAGGTTTTCCGTAGCTGCTTGCCGCACGAGAAACAGCCTTGTTCGCGGCCGAGAGTGGCAGTACTGGTCGTCCTGGGCTTGAAAACGACGTGGCTCTGGCATCGTTAACTGCGTGAGCCCAGCTGAATCAGGTTAAGGTGAGGTGTACTTGTGCACCGTCAGTCCCCCCAGCCTAAGTTCATCCGGTGCAATCAATAAACTCATCAAAAATCTCGCAGATGTGATTTCGCCAGATTTGTCTCGATGGCAGGCCAAATCGAGGAACGGGCATGTGGGACATTCGCGGCGCTCGCGGTCGTCTCTTCGCGAGCATTGACCAGAGACAAGCGGGGGCGGTGGCGGAAGTGCCTCTTGTAGCTGCCGCCAACTACGGTAGCGGCGAATGCAGGGGGCGGCGGCGGCCCTGGTGGCATTCCTCGCCGCCTCCCCCAGACAGACAAGTGGCCGCGACGGGCGGAGGTGGCGCTCGTGGCGCTCGTAGCCTCCACCCACGAAGCAGAGATAGTCGGCAGGTGGTGGCGATGACGGTGGTGTTGCTGGTCGCCGCCACCGAGCACGGCAGTGGCGACGGCAGCTGGCGGCAGCTGCGCCGGTGGCGTTCGTCTCCACCGCCCAGCAGATACAACCGTTGGCAAGGGGCGGTGGCGGCGACCCGCCGCGTCGGCGGGCCGCAACCCCCGGCGGGGGTCCCCCCCCCCCCCCCAGCCGCTGCCGACCGCGATCACGCGTAGGCGCGGCGCCCCCGCTGCAGCGCGCGCACGTCGAGGGCCCACACCAGCTGCGCCGCCTCCGCGCCGTAGCGGTGGGCCAAAAACGCCGCGTGGGCGGCCAGCACCGCGTCCTCCTCCCCGACGGCAGTAATGTAGGGGACAAGCGCCTTGACGGCGGGGGGGAGGCGGCGGCGGGGCCGTCAGCACCCGCGGCGGCGGCGGGGCCGGTAGCACTCGCGGCGGCGGCGCCCGCGGTGGCGTGGTGGTTGGCCGTTGCCGCCGCCGCCCACCCGTCCCAGTTGGTCCGCAGTGCGTCGGCCGTCAGACGGCCGGCCGCGGGAGTGGGGGAGAGGGCATCCCCCACCGCGTGGGGGCAAGGCGCGTCAGCGGCCGCCGCCGCGTCCGCGCCGCCGTCGGCCACCGCCTTGCCGCCGCCGTCAGCCGCCGCGCCGCCGCCGCCGCCGCCGCCGCCGCCGCCACGGTCGGCCGCCGCGCCAACGCCGCCGCCGCCGCCGCCCGCCACCGCCGGCGCGGACGCATCAGTCCGCGCGGCGGCGGCGGCGACGATCCCTCGCGGGCACGCGCGGCGGGAGCTCGCCCGGGCAGCCCGACCCCCCTCTCGCGCCGCCGACCCGTCGGGCGACACTGCCGTGGCCCTCGGCGAAGGCGGCGGCGCGGCGGGCGCGTCGGTCGCGGGCGCGGCCGCGCCCGCACCCGCCGGCGAAGCCTCGGCCGCGTCTGCCGCCGCGGGCGCGTCTGCGGGTGACGGGGACGGCGGCCGCCGGCGGGGCGACCGCGACGGCCGCCGCCGCTCCCACGGTCCGTCGGCGGCAGCCGCGTCACCGCGCGGCCGTCCCGCGCGCGGCTGCGGCCCCGCGTCAGCGCGGCCGCGGCGACGTGGCGGTAAGGATGAGTCGCCCTTCGCGGTGGCAGGCGCAACAAACGCCGGCAAGCGCAGGTGGGTCAGGAGCCGGTGGCGCTTGCCCGACGGCGTCCCCCCGCTGCCGCCGCCGTCTGCTGCAGCGGCGGTCGTAAGCGGCACGTGCCATCTTCGCGCGGCCGCGGGCGGCGAGAGGGGCGCCTTGCCTTGTGCCGGACGTCACCGCCGACCGTCGCGGGTCGGCGCGACCGCCGGCGGCGCCGTGGCCGCCCCCGCGGTGGACGGGAGCACGAGGAGGCTGCGGAAGCTGCCGTCGGCGCCGCCACCGGCGGGGCGGCGCGCCGCACCAGACGGCAGCGGCGGCGGCGGAGGCGACGGCGTCGGCGACGGGCGCGGCGGGGGTGGGCGCGGCGACAGCGGCGCCTTGGCCAACCCCGACAGGCAGCGCCTGGCAAATTCGGACAGCGACGCGGAGAGCGCGCCGGGGGCGCCCGCCGGGGGGGGGACGTCGGAGGACAGGGGCGGCACAGGCGGAGCGCCCAGGCGCCCGGCAGAGGGCGACTGCCGGGCGCCACCGCCGCCCTCATCGGTACCCGTCCGCCGCCGCCCCGCCGCCTCCTGGCGTGACCGAGGCCGACAGCGGCTGCCACTGCCTTCGCGCCGCAGCCTCCGCCCCCCCCCCCCTTCCACCGACCACCGCCGACCCCGCCGGGTCCACAGCCACCACCAACACAGCGAGTTAGGAAATGCGCCGTGCAGCTTTCACATGACATTCGCGTGAATATGCGATGTGAAAAC
>Ga0209093_1002157_pt1 | contig 11105 bp, 13 predicted proteins | sample SidtaG_4_FD_187450 | JGI IMG/M metagenome (GOLD analysis project Ga0209093, IMG submission 187450) | Marine algal microbial communities from Sidmouth, United Kingdom - Sidmouth_Male1 metaG (SPAdes) (version 2) | ecosystem: Host-associated > Algae > Red algae > Unclassified | place: Sidmouth...
GAAGTGGCGGCTGCCTGCCAGGTACCCAAGACTGAATGGTCCTGTAGGGAATTCAATGTCCCAAATGGACATTGAATAATGAAGGAACCGAGGTTTTGTCCTCGGGTGGGGTGGCATTAGCTGGCATAGCATTTTTGCTTACTTTTTTTGCAATTGAAAAAAGTAAGGCCCGCACGGCGAGTGCAAGTTAGCTTTGCATCTATAGAAAATGTGTTTATGCTTTACTTGTGAATACGCCTATGTAGACCAGTAACATATAAAGCAATGGGATTGATTTAGGAAGAACTATTCAGAATGATCTTATGAAGTGGAATTAAGCTCGTGACCTTTTGTACTCGTTAAAATTCATTTCTGAATATTTCTCTTCTTTCGCAAAGTCAAACTCCAGCAGAATTTGATTTACTTTTTTAAAACCCGGAGAAATCATAATACGCTCCATCTTCTCATTAAGATAGACGAATGAGGGATAGCTCATTCTACCATTTAGCAGTGAATGGGCTAACTGATGATATCCTCTTCTTCCATTTTTAACAAACTGAAAATCGTGGCCAGAATACTTGATCGTTTCTTTTTGTTCTGCATTAAATTTGACTGCATAAAAATTCTCGTTAAGATTCTTTACTACTGCAGGGTCCTTGAAAGTAGAAGCATCCATTTTCTTGCACCAGCCACACCATGAAGTATACATATCGATAAATATCTTTCTTGGCTCGGTCTGCATTTTAACTTGCGCTTCTTCCCAGCTGTACCACTGTACTTCGTTTAGGGCTGTCTCAGGAATGGCTGTTGAAGCAGTCTTAGCTTGTATGGCCTTGACTTGACCAAAATTCGTTGTAGCTAAGAGAAGAAATACTAATAGAATAAATAATCTATAAAACATGGTGAGTAAGTTGGTAATCAATGAAAAACGTATGATAATCAAAACTATACAATCAAATATTGACTACCAATGTTAAGCAAAAATACGCATATATTGACATAATCAAAACCTCAAATCCCACCGGATACATCCTTAACAGGATTTTAACCGCTGGGGTAGGATTCATCACCCTACTCTAAGACTTTGCCTTACTAAGCATAATTTCTGATGAATTCTAATCGTAAACTTGGACTGCATGAAGGAAGCACCTTTCTTTATCTTATTGTTCATGAATTGATCAATACTATTCGTTGTATTAGTTTTAATGATTAATAATCTGACCATAGAGATCAGAAGATAGTTAATTTGCATTCAAATCAGATACAGCGCAGCATGACCTATGAGAAAACTCTTGAATATTTATACAGCCAGCTACCTATGTATCAAAATGTGGGTAAGGATGCTGTAAAAAAGGATTTGAAGAATATCAAAAAGCTATGTAAAAGTCTTGATGATCCTCAGGGAAATTTTAAAAGTATACACATAGCTGGCACTAACGGTAAAGGCTCAGTTGCTCATATTCTAGCGGCAGCATTTCAGTCGGAGGGACTAAAGGTAGGGCTATACACATCACCTCACTATAAGGATTTTAGAGAGCGCATTAAGATCAACGGTAAATATATCACAAAGAAGAAAGTTATTGATTTCACAAAGCATTTGAAAGCTGAGCTCCCTAAAATAAAAGCTTCCTTTTTTGAGATCACTGTAGCTATGGCGTTCGATTATTTTGCAGAGAAAGAAGTAGATATTGCAATTATCGAGACTGGCTTAGGTGGACGATTGGATTCAACCAACATTCTCAAGCCAGAACTTTCCGTGATCACAAATATCAGTTTAGACCATACAGACATGTTAGGTAATGATAAACTTACTATCGCGGAAGAGAAAGCTGGGATTATAAAAACTAAAGTGCCCGTGATAATTGGAGAATCTGATGAAGAAGTACTTTCAGTCTTTTCAGAAAGAGCAGAGAAAACAAAAAGTAAACTAAAATTATCTCAGGAGATCATAAGAGTTAAGCCAGGTAAAGAAAGCATCAGCCACTTACATATCTCTTTTAAGTATTTACATAAAAGAATTCACCTCAATGCTGAATTGGTCGGCCCATATCAAGGTAAAAATCTTCAAACGGCTTTAGCAGCTTACTTATATTACAGAACCGAAATAGCGGCTCAGCAAATAAAATGGGATAGTCTCAAAGCCAATTTGGCCGATCTTAAAAAAGTCACCAACTATCAAGGCAGGTGGCAGATACTATCTGAGACACCTATGACGATTACTGATAGTGCTCATAATATAGCTGGCATTAGCCTAATTACTGCCAGATTAAGAACACTAAACTACGCTCAGCTCCATGTGGTGATTGGCTTCGTATCAGATAAAGATTGGCATAATTTGTTGAAACTGTTCCCGAAGCAGGCTAATTACTATTATACTGCACCGCAAATTAGGAGAGCTTTGGATCGAAAAGTTTTGGAGAAATTCGGTAATTCATCAGGCCGGCAGGGTCGCAGTTACAAGTCAGTTGCATCAGCTCTGCGGGCAGCTCAAGAATCAGCAGAAGCGGGTGATCTCATATTTATTGGAGGCAGTACCTTTGTGGTAGCAGAGGTGATATGAATCTTACAGCACTATCAACTTGTGAATATCAGTTGACTATTTGGCAACATTACCATTTAGATACGGTTTATCATTATATTGATTTATGTTGTAGTGTTATTGAACTATAAGTAATAGTGAGGATAAAGTAACGTATGAGAAAAAATGCAAGTAAAGACCGATTAATTATACAAGGTGAAGCCATGATCCCTACTGATCACGGCGAATTTAGAATGATAGCATATTCATATGATGTGGAAGATAGGATGCCACACATGGCATTATTCCACCCAGGTACTAGAATAGATGAAGTAGTTAATGTTAGAATACAATCAGAATGTATCACTGGGGAAGTCTTTGGTTCTAATCGCTGTGAGTGCGGTGAGCAGCTTGAGCAATCATTACACTATATAGGACAGAATACGGGTATTTTAATTTATCTAAGACAGGAAGGCAGGGGCATCGGCATTATCAACAAACTACACGCATATGAGAAGCAAGATGCTGGATATGACACTGCTGAGGCAAATAAGGTGTTAGGCTTTGCTATTGACTCTCGTAGATATGACGCTGCAATTCAAATATTGGTAGATTTAGGTGTGACCAAAATTAACCTCTTGACTAATAATCCAGATAAGTTAGCTGCTTTTGACAGTTCTGAAATTGCTATAGTGGATAGAATACCCCTGGAGATCATTCCTAAGAAGGAAAATAGAGAATACCTCAAAACTAAGAAACATACTTTTGGCCATCATCTTGATCTCGTCTGATTTGTTAATTAACATGATCTAACCGAGGCCATTTTGTTACATGTAGAACTAAAATGATAAGTCAATATGCATAGATGCAGCTGGTCTACTTCCTCTGAACTTTATATGGACTATCACGACACGGAGTGGGGAGTCCCAGAATATAATGATCATAAGCTGTTCGAAATGATATGCTTAGAAGGAGCCCAGGCAGGACTAAGCTGGATTACAGTCTTAAAGAAACGAGAAAATTACAGGAATGCCTTTGATCAGTTTGATGCTGAAAAAATGGCTCGATACACTGATATAAAGAAAACAGAATTGATGCAAAACGCTGGCATCATCCGCAATAAATTGAAAATAAAAGCTTTTGTCAATAATGCCAAAGCCTACCTTTCTATTAAAGAATCAGGATCTACGTTCTCTAATTATATCTGGAAATATACTGAGGGACTGCCTAAAGTTAATCATCATCAGTGTATAACGCAAGTACCAGCTAAATCAGCTTTGAGTGATCTAATGAGCAAGGATCTGAAAAAAGATGGATTTGGCTTTGTAGGTAGCACAATAGTTTATGCATTCATGCAAGCATCGGGCATGATTAATGATCATGTGACTTCTTGCTTTAGACATCATGAATTGACTACTACTTAGAATAATTTTCTGAGAGCAATAAATAAGTCCATCTACATCTTAAATAAACACATCGATTGATCTTATAAGCCGAGTTATATTAAAATTTATGTACACAATAGAGATTTTAACACGAGATTTTAAAAATAATACCGAGTATTTAAAAGACACTCTTTTGGGGATTTCTAATGTGATCATAGAGCAAAGTCCGGCTGCCGGAAAGTGGTCTATATTAACCATATTAGATCATCTCAGAGTCACTGATACCGCCATATTTACCTTAGGGCAATCTAATGCGACTCCAACGGGACGATCTGCGTTTACTAACATAAATAAGGTCAAAACAGTCTTTCAAAACCATGAGATGCAGCTTCCTGCTCCAAAAAGTGTCCTTCCAAAGTATGACGGTAAATCTAAGGATGATTTGATCAGTGAGATGGTAGAGACTAGAAAAGCGACCCTCTCTCAAGGGGAATCCTTGGGCTGGAATGAGATTCTCTTAGACTTCTCACATCCCATCACAGGTACCATGACAAGATTAGAGTGGGTATACTTCAGTATCTATCACACCGAAAGGCATATATGTCAAATAGAGAGAATTAAAAATGAGCTGCTAAGTGTATCAAATCAGCCTAAAGCACTGTTTAACAGATTTTAATAACATTAGCAGAAACGAAAACCAATGCCCCTTTCAAGCACTGCTTCCGCTAAGCTTCATTAGAGAATATTATAAAAGCATTGAACAACATCAACGGCTTGCATAATATATTTGCGCGGTGGCAGCGCAGCAAGGCAGGATCATCAGATTTAAAAGCTGCAAAAGTCAATGCGGGGCTTTCTATTTTAAAAGTGCGATCGTGCTGACTATGACTTATTTTCTTCAACGTAACATTGTACAACACGCATTTATCGTTGCTCTGGGTGTCATCTCCAATATTAATTTTGGGGGAGATGTACGACGTAATGTTATTAATTTCCTACCTTATTCTTCAGAATATATAGCTAACACATGAAAAGAAGAAAAGTCATACAAATCAGTGCTTATTCGGCTACTGCTCTATTTGCAGCACCCCTCTCGGCCGTCCTAGTTTCAGGATGCAAGACGGATAGCACTATGGAAGTTAATGTAAACCATGATAGCTCCCCGATGTACTTTAGCCAAGAACAGTATGCATTTGTTAGGTCCGTAGCTAATACTCTTCTTCCAGAAACGGATTCAGTAGGTGCTGAATCCGTGGGCGTTACTCCAATTATGGATGGTATTCTATCACAGGTTTTCACTGATGATCAGAAAAAAGAATATGCCGCAAAACTCTCAAAATTCATAGAATCTGTCAGGCAGGATAACAATAATCAGTCTTACAGCAGCTTGGAACCAGCAGATCAAATTGCATACCTTACTGATAAAGACGCTGCGTGGAGAGGCCCCGAAGCTGGCTCTATTGAAGGACAAGTTTATCAAGACTTACGAGCAAGAATTATTAGTACATATTTGGCTACGGAAGAGGTTGGAACACAATTACTTAACTATCTACCAGTACCAGGAGAATATCAATCATGTATTACGCTTGAGACAGTTGGTGGAAAATCTTGGACATTATGATGTATTATAATAGAAATAAGAACGAAGAAGATACTTATGATGCCATCGTCATAGGTTCTGGTATCAGTGGAGGATACGCAGCTATGGAGCTCTGTAAAAAGGGGTACAAAACCTTAGTCTTGGAGAGAGGCCGAATGATTGAACATGGTAATTATCCCACAGCCTCACTGGATCCTTGGGAGTTAGACAATAATAATGCAGTATCAGCAGAGGAAATAGCTGCTCACTATTTCATGCAGAACAGACTTTCATGGTGGGTTAATCAAGATAATAAACACTTTCTCAACAAGGATGATGAATACCCCTACGATGAAGTTAATGGTACTCGATTTGACTGGATCAGAGGTCATCATGTAGGTGGCAGATCTCTGATGTGGGGCCGCCAATGCTATAGATGGAGCGATATAGATTTTGAGGCTAATGCTAAAGAAGGAGTGGCCGTCGACTGGCCAATCAGATATCGAGATATCAAATCTTGGTATGACTATGTAGAGACTTTTGTTGGTGTATCAGGTCAAAAAGAAGGTCTTAAGCAGATTCCAGATGGGGTGTTTCTTCCCCCATTCCCGCTGAACTGTGCTGAAAGTCACATGAGGACAGCAGTCTCTGAGAAGTACCCAAACAGACTCGTGACTCCTGGAAGAGTCGCTAATCTAAGTGTCTATAAGCCAGAAGTGCATAAAGGATCTAGAGGACAGTGCCAAACGAGAAGTCGATGTTGGAGGGGCTGTCCATATGGAGCCTACTTCAGCAGTCAATCGGCTACTCTTCCAGTAGCTGAGAAAACGGGCAATCTCTGGTTGAGGCCTAATAGTATCGTACACGAGATTGTATTTGATCCGAAAACAAGACAAGCTACAGGGGTGAGAGTCAAAGACTCAGAAACAGAAGAAGAGTTTGATTTTAAAGCTAAAATTATATTTTGTAATGCCAGTACAGTAGGTACGACAGCTATCTTACTTAACAGCCGATCCGATGAATTTCCTGACGGCTTAGGCAATCAAAGTGGAGAATTAGGCCATAATATGATGGATCATCACTACGGAATGGGAGCATCTGGCACTCTAGAAGGTTTTGAAGACACTTACTATAAAGGAAGAAGGCCTACAGGGTTCTACATACCTCGCTTCAGAAATATTGATGCGAGTACTAAAATGAAAGATTTTACCAGAGGCTATGGGTACCAAGGTGGTGCGTCCAGAGCTAAAGGCTATTCAGATCGTGGACCCGGAGCTGATCTTAAGGCAGATATTTTAAGACCAGGACCATATGAGGTAAGGATGACATGCTTCGGCGAACTGCTACCATATCATGATAACAAAATGTTTTTAAATTATGATAAGACAGATAAGAATGGCATGCCGATCATTACCTTTGACACCAACCTGCGAGAGAATGAGCAGATCATGAGAAAAGATGGTGTGACTTGCGCAGAAGAAATGTTAGAAGCAGCTGGCTGTAAAAATATCGTTTCTTATAATAGCGAGACTGCCGTAGGTGCCTGTATACATGAAATGGGGACTGCGAGAATGGGGAGGGACCCTAAGACCAGCGTACTCAATAAGTGGAATCAAATGCATGAAGTGAAAAATGTATTTGTGACTGACGGAGCCTGTATGACCAGCTCTGGCACACAGAATCCGTCGATAACTTACATGGCATTGACGGCTCGAGCTGTAGACTATGCCCACACTCAATTAAATAAAGGCGAGATATAAAAGAAAGCATCATTAGGGGTACACCACATGTGAATCATCTTAACACATGTACCATATACATATTTCTATTATGAAATTACTGAGCTTTATAGTGGTGATACTTGTTACTTTATCCTGCAATACTGAGATTCAGGAGGCCGTGCAGTCGACTGATATGCTGCTTATCAACTGTTGGATTCACTCACATGAGGAGGATTATGCCGATGATATTGATTTATATCGATTATGCGATGCAGGTGATCTGCCAATCAGTAGATTCAGAAAAACACTTGATTTGCGTATGGATGGCACAGCCACTTATCTGGTTCTGTCTCCTATAGATGCACATTACACTGAAGAAGGAACTTGGAGTTATTTGACGGAGAGTCAAACACTGGAAATACTTCAAGCAGATGGGAAAATTCACCTCTCTAAACTAATCAACGTGATTGATGAAAACACGTTAGAGCTCAAAGACCTAAAGTAATTAAATCATTATATATCAGATGGGTCAGTGGGCTAATATGAGGCCTGCTAGGCGCCATTGATTAGCGATACAGTTTTTTCTGTTAAGCATGTCTTAGGTTTCAAGGGCTGTGTCAGCTTTATTTATAGATATCATCTTCAAGACGATATATCATCAGCTAATGAAGACTCTCACATCTTAAGACTCTCACATCTGAACCACTGCCCTTCTCGACAATCAGAGCATGACTATGTCTAGCGGATTATATGTTAATTAGATCAACTTTTTACTACAAGCAATGGAATCAGATGGTGACCAATTATAGGATCTAGACGAGTAGTTTTTCTTAAAGGCTATATAGGGCAATCTTGATCTGACTCATCACTTAAACGACGCAATCAATAATCTCCGAATCGTTTTGGAGGTTGATGAATCAGTTAGAATCGGACGACTGGTATCTTTAGCAAAAATTGAATCTTCTCCATAATCATCGCTCTGGAGCTTTTCAACTTTATGGAAAACCATGATCATAAGCGTAGTCGATATGATAACAGCAAAAAAGAAAATTAATATCATATTATAATAAGATTTAATGCAATAATAGTCGTTTCCGTGCATTATATTTGCACGATAAATTTCACCTTATGGCAACTAATAAACACGCTCTTATCCGATATCGAGTCATAGATAGATGTTTACGCAATGTGGATCAGCAGTGGAATTGGCAGGCATTAGCTCATGCCTGCGCAGCTGAGATCCATGATATCATGGATGAGCGAATTACTATTTCTCAGCGTACCATCAAAGGAGATTTACAGAGCATGCGGCATGATAAAGCTTTAGGATACTTCGCTCCAATAGATTACGACCGCAAGGAGAAAAGTTATTACTACACCAAACGTGGCTATTCGATAACTGAATCACCTATCAATAAATCTGACAGGACTCAGCTCAATCAGATGATTAGCCTTATGAGGCAGTTTACAGGGTTCACCTATTTACAGGGCATTGGTAATATCATTCAGAAGATGGAGCTATTAGTTTTTGAATCCTTGAAGAAGGAGAAGCAGCTTGTACACTTAGATCAACCTGTCAATATACCTGGTCAAAATTGGTTGGATCAAATCTATAGAGCTATTGATGCCGAGCGAACTCTTTTAATCAACTATAAAGCCTTCGGCAGAGATGCATATGAGACTGTCATCAGCCCCTATCTTCTAAAAGAGTATAACCATCGCTGGTATTTGTATGCGTACAATCATAAAAAAAGAGGCATGAGAACTTATGGATTAGAGCGGATCTTTCAGGTTAAATATGCACTTGCTGATTATATCCCTAATTCTTTCTTCAATCCCTCCGATTACTTTAATGATTTGATAGGTGTAAGTTTGGATCCGGGATCTAAAAAGATAGGCATTGAGTTTGAAGTGGGAGCTGGTTCTATTAATTACATTAAAACGCAAGCCATCCATCATTCTCAAAGGCTAATCAGAGAAGATGAAGAGAGCGCTGTATTTAAAATTGAAGTATTTCCTAACTATGAATTAGAAAGTACTTTTTTATCTTTTGGTGAAACGATAAGAGTGTTAAGTCCAAAATCTATGGTGAGGCAACTTTATGGTCGAATAGAAAAAATGGCCGAACTCTACCATAAATAATCATTCACTCTATAAAATTAGATCTTAGATAATAGGCATTTGTCTTTGTAAAAATCGACCTGCATCGTATGGCCTACTTTATGATCGAGCCGGATGGTAGCATGTTGGACGGCTTTATAAGCTTTGATTTCTCGACAAAATTGTCCGTAGCTGTAGCCTTGTTGATAGCTGGCTATATATTCTTTCCAGAGCAACTCACGGGTGACACCCACTCTGCAGAGCTGTTCGCAGATGTCTGGAAGCCGCTTAGCCAAATCAACTTTAGCTTCGCTTTATTGGACACGGTGATCACTGTAGATACGTTTGACTGTAGCTTCGCTGAAGGCTTGTGATATATCCAGATTTAAAGCTGTCATCCTACTGACATAGCTCTTTACAGTACTGCGCGAAATACCCAGTAATCTCGATATTTTCTTAAAGCCATTTCCTTGGTGATAGTGGGCTCTAATTTGATTGATTGTATGCATGCGAATGGGTTTATATGACATATATGATGCGTTTGCAGCATATATAATTCACCATCACATTTTTATATCATTTTGCTCTAAGTTTTTCCATTAATTATGGGGGGGGGCAACTTCAAGCAATAGGGGGGTCAATAAATCCGTCAACTGGGGGGTCATTACTACATCAATAGACAATCAGATAATGCTACTATTGAAGTCTCTCGAAAATAAAGGTATGAAGCAAATTTCATTTATTGAGATATCAAATTCTAACTCCCAGCTGATAAACTCTTACATCAAAGTAAAAGAGTTTGGTATAATATAAGTAGGTTAATAAAGGAATGTTCAGAAGAACCTATTGCTTGAGATTTAATACTCTAAATGATTGATTATGTATCGGTTAGAGATTATTAATTATTCTGCTTTGATAATATATATAGAACTGTTACACTGTGATACTCAATTCTGAAAGAAAAAGGGGTCATTGCAAAAATTGGTTGTCATGATTTTTATGAAAAATCTCACCAGCCGAGTCTCTCTCTACTGATTTACCAGTACTTCTTATTAGGCTACTAAGATATTTCACCTACGGTATATCTATGTTTTATTCTGAATATGCCTGATTAACACGATTGGTCAAGTGGACTTAGCTCTTCTATCAAGGACCTATGATGGCCTATCCACTTAGAGTAAGTAACTAGCGGAAATAAGGATCTTATCAATGTAGCTTGATATTTGGATCATATTTTGAGGCTTTATGTCAAGAAAAACCTGCGGTATATCAAGGCCTGGATAGGTAACGTGAAGCCAGTCTAAAATCCACTTTGTCTCTTAGCTCTGAGATGTCATTTACTTTGCCCTAAGAGCAATATTGCAGGTGAATTTATCTGCGGTCTCAAATTTCTATAAGATTTTTACAGTCGGTGTTTAATAAAGTGGAGCCTGGGGGAGTCGAACCCCCGACCTCGACACTGCCAGTGTCGCGCTCTAGCCAACTGAGCTAAGGCCCCATCATATATAATAATACATTTGGTTAGCATATTTGACCGCCTATTAACTCGCATTCAAGATATGATAACCTAACATTATGCGATGCTCTTACCGCTGATCTACGTATAATCAAAATTAAAAAAAATTGGCAACTCTAATGTTAGAGTTGCCAATTGTAGTCTCATTGCCTACAATCGTAGGTTTATTCTCTATTCGTAATGGTAACACACGCTTAGTTTCTACAACTAAGATTGATTACTACCTATGTTCTCGCTGTGAGAAGCCAGATTATTCCACAACAATCATCTTCTTCGTCGCTGTGAAGTCACCACTTTCTAACTGGTA
>Ga0209093_1002158_pt1 | contig 11100 bp, 5 predicted proteins | sample SidtaG_4_FD_187450 | JGI IMG/M metagenome (GOLD analysis project Ga0209093, IMG submission 187450) | Marine algal microbial communities from Sidmouth, United Kingdom - Sidmouth_Male1 metaG (SPAdes) (version 2) | ecosystem: Host-associated > Algae > Red algae > Unclassified | place: Sidmouth...
TCCATAGCCTCTCATTTGACCATTTTCCCATAACTTATCATTTCATTTTTTTCATTTAAAATTTTATAAAAATAAATACCTGCGTTCAATTCGTTAGTATTATATTGTCCTGATAATGAATTATTTAAAACAAACGTTTTAATTATTTTTCCGTTCAAATCATATAAAACAAATCGCTCTACGTACATAGGCAATTTAGAAACATCTACCGTAATTTTATCATCAAACGGGTTGGGAAAAACCTCAATCAAATCGGCGTATAGAGGTTCGTTTACGCCCACATCTATTGGCGTCAATGCCACTTCTATCCAAAGGCTGTCATTAGATTGCAGCTCAATATTTTCTACCATTTGAGGTTCGTAATCCGCCCGTTCAAAAGTCATTGAGTACGTGCCGGGCGAAGCTCCTGTGGCGTATTTTCCGTCCAAATCTGTTAGAATGGTATTTGTCAAAGTCACCGAAGTTGCAGAAAGCGTAGCCCCTGAAACCTCGTCGCGCACGATGCCGTAAATATGTCCTGCTTTGGTATCATTGAATTGCCAGACGTACAAACCTTCCTTGCGGTCGCCGCCAATAATTTTGCCCGAAGGCAGAAAAGGACAGGCAGACCACAAGCCATTATATCCGCCACTCGGTCCTGTATAAGTATCATAAAAACCCACTTCGACAGGTACATCCGGGCGGCTAATATCCAAGACTCGCAAACCTTCCGTATTATGCGAAACAAACAAAAAATTGCCCCGTACATAAGGGTTGTGGACGAGTGCGGCGGAGTTGGCAGTGTATTGAGCCTGAGTGATTTCTGTGATATTTTCCACATCCGAAATATCGAAAGTTCGCATCGGCAAACCGTCCACTTCATCGCATACGTATATGTAGTTGTGGTCGGGCGAAGTCCACGAACTATGCGTAAAAGGCGTCGGATAACTGATGCGTGTAATGAGTTGCGGATTCGACTTGTCAGAAATATCAACCACATCAAGCGTCCCCTCATAAATCGCTGAAGCATACAACCTATCGCCGCGTACATGACAATCGTGAATATAATACGGATGATAGCCCCCAACGACCTGAATATCAGCAGGATTGGACACATCAAAAATAATCACGCCATCCACCGTAGGCGTGCCGAGTGTAGTAGAACCGTTGACATAAATATATTCGGAATCAGGATTATACACATCGCTTTGTAGGATATGTGCACGAAAAAAGAAATTTCCATAAGTCCGCACCAAATGCAAGCTATCCGGCAGATATTCAAGGCTAATGACTTGCAGCCCTTGCCCGCCGCCCGTGCCTTCGGTAGTCACGTAAGCATGGTCTTTTACGACGGTGATTTCCCGCCAATTGGAACCCGGACCGCCGACAAAACCAACTTCTGTAATCGGTGCTTCGTCGATACTATATGCCGCCAAACCCGTATACGCACCCACGAGCGCGTACTCTGCGCCGTTTGCCCCTACATAAGTCCACGAACCCGAATATCGTTGGTCGCCACGATTGGCTACATCAAATAATTCGACATTCAAATTTTGGGCAAATGAAACACTTAAAACACTCATTAATAGTAGGGTGAAAATTATTTTTTGCATAATATTTTTATTAGATAAATAGGTTCTTTCACAACTTTTGTATTAGAATAAAATTAAAGATTTGTGCCTTGCGTGTTCCTCCCCCAACCCCCTCCAAAGGGGGAGATTCTTCGCTTCGCGAAGAACTACTCGCGTTAGTCTCCCCCTTTGGAGGGGGTTGGGGGGAGGAACACCCGTGAAAAACTAATGTTCAAGAATTTCCTAAAATTAGAATAGACTTGCTAATTTCTCTTTTTTGCAAAAATTGTCAAAGAACCCATTAAATAAACAGACTTTATTTAGGAATATTTTGTATGCATGGAACTTTTGTATTTTTTCGATAATCGAGCCTCATTTTGAGCTGCATACCCTACGGTATGGAGCGAAAAATAGGAGAAGAGTATCGGAAAAAGACAATGTTAGCTGCATACAAAATATTTCTAAATAAAGTCTAATACAAAACAAGAGAAACGGCAATACCTAATAATGCCTCTTGCGTCTCTCATTTCTCTCGTCTCACATCAAATTTACTACTTTAAACATGGATAAACATCAAAATATCACCATTTAACAGCTTTATTGCACTATATTATTCAAAATTTGTCTCATTTCTTTTTTAATTATTCAAAATGAATTATTTTGGTCGAATAATTTATCTGAGTATCAGTAATTAAATAAATGTACATTCTTCGCGTCGTTATTTTTTCTTTAGACGAACCAAATTTGACACGAATACTCACTGTATTTAAGAAAAATTTGGTGAAGTGTAAAGAAAAAATAACAAGTCGAGAATGTACGTTTATTTTGTTCCTGATACTAAAAGTTTAAATAAAGACAAATCGGACTTAAACTTGAACCTGAACCTGAACTTAATTATGAGAACTATAACGATGCTATTATTGACTATCCTACTGGTCAATTCCAACCTATTTAGTCAACCTGCTAACGACGAATGTGCCGATGCCATCAATATTGCTTCGATAGAAGCCTACTGTTCGGGCGCAGAAGAATTTACTACCGCAGATGCCACTACGAGTGCGGGATTTGGAATTCCAATATTTTGTTTTCCAGCTTGGGATGGTAACCAAAACGACGTGTGGTTTACCTTCTCGACCACCGCAAGTGTTATCAATGTAACGGTTGATGTGATAGGCTTGACGATGGAGCAGCCACAAATCGCGGTCTATCGCGGTGATTGTACTGGCTTCGCCGAATTGACTTGTGTGCAAGCCGACGCAGGTACGAATAATACAACGCTCGATGTGTTGGCACTTGACCCCTCGGAAACCTATTATATTCGTATCAATGCCGCGACTACGGGCAGCGATGGTACATTCCAATTGTGCATTGACGAGTTTTCTTCCGAACTTATCTCTAATGTAACCGTAAGCAATTGTACGGGTACGCTCTACGATACAGGCGGACCAGACGATGATTATGGGGCATTCGAATCGTTTGAATACTCGATTTGTCCGAGTGAACCGCATGGGTGTATTTCGCTCAATTTGGTGAGTTACGATATTGAGCCGATATTTGATAATTTGTCAATTTATGACGGTGCAGATGCTGACGCACCACTCATTGCAAGTATTGATGGTATAGCAGAAAATGAATTTTATAATATCCCTACCACAGAATGTGTCACGCTGACGTTCACCTCAGATGGTGGCGCACAGCGCGCGGGGTTTGAGCTGACTTGGACATGTTCACTCACCTGTCCTACCCCACCGCCTGATTTTCAGACCTGTTCGGGTACATTCTACGATAGCGGTGGGCCAGACGACAATTATAGCAATAACGAAGAAATCACGACGATTATCTGCCCGCACCCCGATAGTACAAATTCGTGTGTGTACGTGAATTTTACAGAATTTGAAGTCGAAAATGGCTTTGACGACCTATTTATACATGATGGACCAACTGCTGACGGACCGCTCATCGGTTCATTTACCGGTACCGATGGTCCGGGCTTGGTTTTTTCTTCTGACAGTTGCATTACAGTAGTTTTTGATTCCGATGGAAGTGCAGCCGACCCGGGTTGGGTGGCTGAAATTACTTGTTTACCCTGTGGTACACCGCCGCCTTGTGCGGGATTTACGCCGACTTGCGACCTGCCCGATGCTTGCGATGTTGCTTGTGATTTGGGTACTTTGGATGCGCCTACACCTTGTCCGTTTACTGTACCCGTTATTCAATCTTTTTGTTTGGATAATACGGGTGCGAGTCCCGCTATGCCTTACATCGCGCAAGCCGCTTGTATAGATGGCAACGACATGCCCGACCCTGCCGCTGATGTTTGGTACAGCTTCCAAGCCTCGTCGAATGAAGTGACTTTCAACATCACCAGTTTCCTCAATGCCGCGAGCGTGGCACTTTATCAAGCAGGTACTTCTTGCGAAACACTCGTCCCTTTAGCCTGTAATAACAGCACAGACGGCGCCGTAACACTTTTCGTCGAAGGCATACAACCCGGAGATACTTATTTCCTCCAAATTTCAGGCGAAGATGCCAGCGATACGGGCGAAATTAATCTTGACATTACGGCTTCTATAAATTGCGATGTGCCAGTTATATTTATGTTGGATTGTGGCGATGGTTTATTTACAGATTCAGGTGGAGAAAATGATGACTATCAAAGTGGGGAAAACATCCAGACCGTCATTTGCCCTCAACCAGATAGCGTCGGGCAATGTGTATTGCTGAATTTCCTTTCCTTCGAAGTAGAAGACGGTTTTGACGATTTATTTATTTATGATGGACAAGATACCGATGCACCACTCATCGGACAATACACAGGCACCGATTCGCCTAACGTTGTCATCGCTTCGGATAGCTGCCTTACTGTAGTTTTCCAATCAGATGGAAGTGTGACGGATCCGGGTTGGGTTGCCGAAATTTTATGTGTAGAATGCGGTATAATCCCCCCTTGCCTCGGCTTCACACCCGAATGCGATTTACCAAATAATTGCGAAATTGCTTGTAGTTTAGATACGCTCAATTCGCCTACGCCTTGCCCGTCTACCGACCCAGCTTCACAGTCATTTTGTTTTACTAATGTAGACGCTACTGCGTCAATGCCTTATATCGCACAAACAGATTGCTCCATCGGCGATACGATGGCAACTCCTGCCGCCGATGTGTGGTACAGTTTTGTTGCTTCTTCTAACCAATTGAATATCACTGTACAAAGTCAATTAACCAACGTCAATGTAGGTCTATATCAAGGCGATGTATGCGACATACTCACGCCTATTGATTGCTTTAGTAGTGAAAATGGTAGTGCCGTACTTTTTGCCGCAGGTATACAACTTGGCGGCACCTATCACCTCCAAATTTCAGGCGGAGACGAGAATGATACGGGCGAAATCAATGTCGAAATCGAAAGTTCGACAGATTGTAGCGTCCCCATTCAAGCTCAATTAACTTGTGCAGACAGCCTTTTCACCGATACAGGCGGCATAGCAGATGATTATAGCAGTGGCGAACTCATTGTCACCACGATATGCCCCGAACCCGACGACACGACTTGCGTACTCCTCAATTTCACTGCTTTTCAATTAGAAAACGGCTTTGACGATTTATTTATTTATGATGGAGAAAATACGGACGCATCACTCATCGGCGAATACACAGGAACAGAATCGCCCGGCGCAGTAATAGCAAGTGGCGGCTGCCTGACTATCTTATTTGATTCGGACGGTGGTACAAACAGCTCTGGCTGGATAGCAGATATTTTATGTGTAGAATGTGGTACAATACCTCCTTGTCTCGGCGAAACACCGACTTGCGATTTACCCGATGACTGTAGCGATGCTTGTGATTTGGGAACACTCAACTCGCCTACGCCTTGCCCCGGCTCTACCGGAGTAGCACAAAGTTTTTGTATCAATAATATCGACGCAACCGCCAACCCACTTTTTGAAGGACAAGTTGGTTGTCAAGATGGTACAGACGTACCAAGCCCTGCTGCCGATGTTTGGTATAGCTTCGTGGCTTCTTCCAATCAATTGACGATTGATATCCAAAGTGAACTGAGTGCCGCAAGCATAGGACTCTACCAAGGCAGTAGTTGTGGAAATTTATTGCCATTCGCCTGTAATAATAGCGAAACGGGAAATGTCGATTTATTTGCCGTAGGCATCCAACCTGATAGTACTTATTATGTTCAAATTTCGGGCGCAGACGAAAACGACCAAGGGGAAATCAACCTTGTTATCGAAAGTTCTAACAACTGTGATTTTTGTGTGATTACGGCAGGTCTTACCGCTATGCCCACTCCCGTGAATAATGCTTACCCTCCAGGCGATACGGTTACTTTTTGTTTTAGTGTTACTGAATGGAATCAAACCGCTGCCAATTGGTTTCATGCTGTTGTGCCTGAATTTGGACCCGGTTGGGATTTGAGTACACTCACGCCTACTGTTATTGCCAACTCTTGTGATTCAGCTGGTGAATGGCTCTGGCAGGAAAGTATCACGGGTACAAGTATTGCCTCATCGAATGTAGGTACAGTCGGTCCGGGTTTTGTTTACGATTCTGACTTGGGCGGCCCACTGGATGGTAATGGCGAAAATAACTTTGGTGACAACTGTTCCGGCGAACTCGGTCAGTGGGAATTTTGTTGGCAAATCGCTGTAAGTGAAGACTGTACAGGCGACCCTGGCTCACTCAATATGACCGTAGATACTTACGGAGATAGCGAAACTGGCTCTTGGGACAGTGCGGCTTGCGAAGAAGATGTGGTCTACTCATTGGGTTTAGTGACTTGTATTGCTTGTACATCGCCTATGGTAAGTAGCGTGGCTACGCCACCCGATTGCGCAGGCAATGGCGGCGAAATCCAACTCACCGTCACTGGCGGAGAAGAACCCTATAACTACGCTTGGGATGTACCAAATATCGGCGATACCGCCAACGCCACAGGTTTGGCAGATGGTATATACACCGTAACCATCACCGAAGCCGGCGGCTGTTCGGAAACCGTACAAATCGCGATTGATTCGCCCAACTTACCAATCGCTACGGCACAGACCGTCAGTGGAAATTGTGACGGCGGCACGGGCGGCGAAATTAGTGTAATTGGAACAAATGGAACAGCACCCTATCAATACAGTATCGACGATGGCATGACCTACCAAACCGACAGTATATTTACCGATTTGCCGCAAGGCACATACAATATAGCTGTACAAGATGCCATCGGATGTATCGGCACGACCATCGCTACTATCATCATTGGTAATAGCCCAAGCATAGATGATGTACAAATTATTAATGCCTCCTGTGATGTGGAAGATGGGGCTATTTTCCTCGTAGTAAGCGGTGGAACAGCTCCTTACGAATACAGTTTGGATGGAGGTACAACCTTCCAAACAGATGCGACTTTTCCAGATTTGGGCGGCGGTACTTACGATATTTTAGTCAATGATGCTGCGGGTTGTAGCTCTATCGAGCAAGTTACTTTGGATGGCGGCAATGCTCCATCTATCAGCAATTCCGTTGTTACTGACCCAAGTTCTTGTGGTAGCTTTGATGGCGCAATTTTGATAGTAGCCACAGGCGGCACACCGCCTATTTCTTATAGTATCAATAATGGCATGGATTACCAAACCTCCCCTTCATTTATAGATTTGGGCGACAATACCTATAATCTCGTGATCAGAGATGCACTCGGCTGTTTTGACACCTTAATTACAGTGCTGACCGAGCCAATTTCACCCGTTTTTAATGACATCAATTTTACCGACCCCGCTTGTGGTGAAAATACAGGTTCGATAGAAATTTTGGTAAGTAACGGTAGTCCGAATTTTGAATATAGTATTGATAATGGAGACACTTTTCAAAGCGATAATATTTTTGAAAACCTTTCAGGTGGTACTTACGAAATCATAGTGCAAGACTCTTTGGATTGTGAAATTAATTCCTTGGTTGTTCTCACCCAATTGGGCGCACCCGTGCTTAGTGATATCCAAGTGACCAACCCAACTTGCGGTGATAATAATGGTTCGGTAAATATTTTCGCCGAAGGCGGAACAACACCATACACCTACAGTTTAGATGGTACGAGTTTCCAAGCAGCAGCAGCATTTCCCAACCTAACAGCAGGCGTGTACACCGTCGTTGTGCGCGATGCGGAAGGTTGCGATGCTTTGATGGATATTGAACTGACAACCGATGGTATAGCGGTTATTTCTAATGTAGAAACAAGCGATATTACCGTTTGTAATGGTGATGACGGTTCTATTTCTATTAGTGTAAATGGCGGTACTGCCCCCTACGAATATAGCATCAGCAATGGCATGACTTATCAAGCGACAGGCGATTTTAGCGACCTCATGGCTGGTACATATAATGTCGTCATTCGGGATGCCAATGGCTGTATTGATACACAATCGGTCGAATTAATCGGACCTGCCGACGAACCGGAAATTACCAATATCGCTACAACGGATGCCAATTGCGGCGCAACCGACGGCAGCATCGAAATCACGATAGAAGAACTCGTTCCGCCTTACGAATACAGTATCGACGGTGGCACGACCTTCCAAGCTACCAGTACATTTGACGGACTGGGCGGCGGCGTGTATGACATCGTAATCGTGGATGCCGTAGGCTGCCAAACGACCGACCAAGTGACCGTCAATAGCGCGAACGCCCCCGAAATTATTATTGATGCTTCGGATGTATCCTGCGGTGCGGCAGATGGTTCTATTTCCATTTCTGCCACAGCGGGTACCTCACCATATATGTACAGCATCAATGGCGGTACGACCTTCCAATCGGCAGCTACATTTGCCGACCTCGACAATGGCGCTTACGACATCGTAGTGCAAGACGCCGCAGGTTGCGAAGCATTCGGACAAGTACAAATCAACGATACAGGTATGGTTTTGATTGATGATGTGGAAATAGATGACGCGCTTTGTGATGGTGAAAATGGCGAAATCAACATCGTTGCGAGTGGTGGTGTGATGCCTTATAATTATAGTATTGATAATGGGCAAAATTTCCAAACGAGTAATATCTTCGGCGGACTCACGCCCGGTGCGTACAATATTTTGATAGAAGATGTGAATGGTTGTCAGGCTACCCAAACCTTGAATATCACTTCATCGGGTTTGCCTATCATTGACAATTTGGCGGTGACTGCCACCAATTGCGGCGGCTCTGATGGTACTATTCAAATCACGGCAAGCGGCGGCACACCTGCTTATCAATATAGTATCGACGGTGGTATGACCTTTCAGGGTAACAATTCATTTGAAGATTTGTCCGCAGGTACGTATGATGTTGTTATTCAAGACTTTAGCGGTTGCGAAACAAGTAGTACTGCCACCATTGGTCAAACGGCTGACCTCTCACCGGAAATCATTTTAGATGGCTCGCCAACAATATGTCCTGATAAGAGTGTGAGTTTATATGCCGGAGAATATGCCGCTTACGAATGGTCAACAGGCGATACAGGTTCTACTATTTCGGCGAGTAGTGCAGATGTTTACATCGTCACTGTCACGGATGGTGATGGCTGCACGGGTACAGCCTCTCAAACGATTCTCGAAGTAAATCCTTTCACCATAGATGCGGGTGGCAACCAAGAGGTAGAAATCGGTACAGATTACACCGTCACCGGTGAATCTTCGACCGACGACTCGGAATACACCTGGTCTGGCGATAATGGCTTTATTTTTGAAGGTTCGGCATTTACGATTACGGCGGATGAGTTTGGGACAATAGTTTATACGCTCACTGTCACTTCTGAAGGCTGCACCGTCACCGATGAAGTAACCGTTACTATCCGTGACCTTGAAATACCAGAAATGCCAAACGTCTTTTCACCAAATAATGACGACGTAAATGACTCTTTCGGCGTACCGGAAAGCATCTCTGACAATGTGACAACCTTTAGAGTTTTCAATCGCTGGGGCGAAATGGTACACGATAATAATATTGCCCGTTGGGATGGTAGATTCAGAGGAAAAGAGCAATCGCAAGATGTATATACATATTATATTGTCATCGAACGATTTAATAATGACCCGATACAATTGACAGGGGATGTACTTCTGATGAGGTAAAATATTGTCAAGATAAAAATCGTAGGTACAAGGTATGCCTTGTACCTACGATTTTGTGATAGCAGACATTTTTGAAATGTCTGCTATTTTTTTTATTAGATTCAACAGACCTGACTATCTAGTATCAGAAATTAAATAAATGTACATTCTTCGCGTCGTTATTTTTTCTTTAGACGAACCAAATTTGACGCGAATACTCACTGTATTTAAGGAGAATTTGGTGAAGTATAAAGGAAGAAGAACAAGTCGAGAATATACATTCATTTTGTTCCTGATACTTATTTAATTTCTTTCACTTAAAGGCTCGTTTGACGTATTTTTATTGAAAAACTCTACCAATATTCGACCTCTAACGAGGTCATATAACATTTTTCGCAATTAATGGTTAATTCCGTTTTTTATTCTAAAACGAAATAAAAAAGTGTCAACTACTTTTGAAGGAAATTTAAACATGCCTAAATATGACATAAAAATCAATCCAATCGTTCATCTTCGCCGCCTATCAATTTCAATTGTATGCCATCTGCATTTTTCTTTTTTTGAATAAATGGCAAACGATATTCATCTTTTATTTCCCCTTCATTATCAAGGCGTTCTGTAATCATTTTGTAATAATCGGGATGCAATTCGCAGGAAATAAAATGGCGCTTTAGTCGCTTGCACAAAGCCAATTCTGAACCGCTTCCGCCAAATAAAATAAAACAATCATCGCCTTCGTGCGTACAAGATTTGATGAGCATTTCCACCAAATCCAATGGTATCTGACAAGCGTGAAAGGTCTTATCTTTCGACACATTTTTCACCAAATCAAAATAAAACCAACTATATGGCATTCGCCCCAAATGCCCGTCGGCGAGGCGTTGTTTGATGCGTTTATCGTTGGGATTTTGATACGGTAGGGCGACGTTATTTTTGTAGAAATGATTATTTTTTGATTTCGTTGCGTGTAAAATGCTGCGATGCCCCGTTGTAAATCGATGCTTGCTGTGTCCCACATTTGTATTATACACCCACACATAATCTTGTACATCATAAGCGTTTTCGTCAAGATATTTTACTCGCAAGTGCGCATTTTGTTTCGGATAATTCATCATAAATAAATTGCCCGTTGGCTTCAATACACGCATACATTCGCGAGTGAGTTCGATGTACCAATCAATGTATTCATTCCATTTTGTGACGTATTTTTTGCCGGAGTAATTGATGCCTACACCATAGTCCGGATCGCCATACACCATGTCCAATGATTCATCGGGCAAGTCGCGTAGTACCTCTATTACATCCCTGTTAAATACCTGATTTCTAAAACTTTCTAACATAATTAAGTTTAATACACTGTTTCACAAATTTATTTACTTTTTTGAGTATTTCTTTTAAAATGACTCTTCACCAAAAAATCCTTAAATACAGTGAGTATTCGCGTCATTTTTGATTCGATTCATTTCAAAATAAAC
>Ga0209093_1002160_pt1 | contig 11096 bp, 11 predicted proteins | sample SidtaG_4_FD_187450 | JGI IMG/M metagenome (GOLD analysis project Ga0209093, IMG submission 187450) | Marine algal microbial communities from Sidmouth, United Kingdom - Sidmouth_Male1 metaG (SPAdes) (version 2) | ecosystem: Host-associated > Algae > Red algae > Unclassified | place: Sidmouth...
GGGGGGGGGGGGGGGGGAGGAGGCAGCGGTACCCACGCCGCCGGGCGACGGTGAAGACGGCGCCGCGCACACGGTGCTGGTGCCTCGCCCCTGCGGGAGTCGGTGCCTGGCGGGAGTTTCCGGCACAGGTGGTCGGACCGGTGGGGGGGGGGTGGGGCAGACGCCGCGTGCCGCCGCGAGGCGGCCGACGACCGGCGGCAGCCACGCGTTCCACGAAGGGAGGCAGGGACGACGCCATCGCTGCTACTTAGTGCAGCCACGGCCTCCTCGGCCAACCAAAATGTCTCCATTCCAACCCCCTGCCGCCGCCATGCACGGGCGCTGTGCGGCGGCGGAAAGCACAGTAGTAGGGCAGTTGCACCGCACCGACTGGCAGCGCCTCTCATCCCCGACACTGCACGCGCCGCCGCCGCCACCCCCGCTGCCGCCGCCACCGTCGAGAGTGGGCCGCGGACACCACGCCCCCGAGCCCCACAACAAGCGATTATCGTGCAATCCAAAAAAGCCCCAACCGCCGCAGCCTCCGCCGCCGCCGCTCTTGCTGCCGGAATCCGCGGCTGACGTGGCCTTGCGCCCGCCGCTGCTCCGCTGTCGGCGGTGCCGTCATAAATCCGCCGCGGCGGCGGCGGCAGCGGCGATGACAGTAGCAGCACGCGAAGCGGGTGCCACTGTAGCGGGGAGCGCCGTGGGAGGTGCAGACCCGCTTCCCGAGCAGCACGCGGGCACATTGTGCCGAGGACCGCTCGGCGCGCTTGCCGCCGCGTTCCGAATCGAGAGCACGCACGCGGGCCCAAGCTGAGGTTCAAGCATTCGTTTGTGGGTCATCTCGTTGCAGCGCGAACGCGCACGAACTGTGTGCTGGTAAAAATTTATGATTGCAATCTCCAGAGGGGACAACTGTGGTTGCGGTCCCGCACAAGCTCACATCGCTAAAAATTCTGGGAACAGCGAGGAGCTGTGTGGCGCATCGGGCACAACACGGGCCGCGCGTGCTGGTGCGCGCCACGCCGTGCCACTGCAGGAGCCTGCCGCATTGGAAGTTGACGGCAGCGAACCCTCCTGTCGCTGCCTCCCACCCGCCTAACACTCGTCCCCAACCTCCTGGGGTGGTTTCTTTCTCCCCTGTCGCCACCCTAGCGTGGTCAATGTGACCTGTGGCCGGTCACTCGCCCGCCCCCCCAACACCCAAAGCATGCCCTCGAGCGGCCGGTTGACGTCCCCACTGGCCCGCTCGTCCCGTTTCCAATCTCGCTCGCGCTGGATGGAGACGTACCCGCACTGCTGTCCGATTTTAGTATTGAGGCCACGTAACCAACGTGACTCGAAGAGCTTCTGCGTGCCGTTGTAATTGTATTAGCGTGGGTGTGGACACTCTGTCTCGCTGCGCACCATAGATGGTGGCGAGGTGATCTTGGCTTGCTTTACTGACGTCAGTTGTGCGACTTCTGCAGCAGGACATTGATTTTGACACTCTCTGTGTCTCTGTTTTGCTACTGCTCTTGTGCTGTGATTGCGAATTTCTATGTGACATTCGCTACTGCTTGTGTGCTTCGGCCTACTGGCTGGTTGACGCCTTCTGGTTCAACAACGAGTTCCCGTCAAGGGTGGGGGCCTCTGCAGGAACGGAGCGACCCGGCATTCAGTGCTAGCGGCGGCAAGGACCAGAGGTGGGGGAGAGAGGAGAGCAGTAGCGGCGGCGAGGGAGGGGGGGGGGGGGGGGGGGGGGGGGGGGGGGGGGGGGGGGGGGGGGGGGGGGGGGGGGGGGGGGGGGGGGGGGGGGGGGGGGGGAGCAGGGAGAGGATGGCTGTAGCAGCGGCCGTATGGCGTACGATGCACACTTTTTGACTGACTGGCCGGGCCCAGAAAGGCTCGAGCAGAAAGCACGACCACACGTTTGCTGGACACCTCTCGCAGAGGTCCAGGTGTCAAGCTGAGCCGAGCTACAATGTGCTCCCTGCGACCAGCTTTGCTGCGCAAGCTCAGTACTCCGCCCGATGTCCAGCCCTCGAACCTTCGGACACGCCACCTCCTGTCGGGTCTCGCGCCCGAGCTCTGCGGCGTGTCGCGTCGCGAGCTGGCACAGGCTTCGCTTGACAAACCGCGAGGGTCCTGCATCAAACACCCCCGAAGACATCGTCGTGCAAGCTCTGCCAGTCACCAGACACAGATCTCGTTAGCTCTAAAACACCAAGTACGATGCTGCAAGTTCTTTATTTTCATTCCGGACGCTCAATGATCAGAACTTGGCGGCCAGAGCTCCTATCTCATAATTTTGCGCAGGTCCTGAACTCCTGTGAGGGCAGTGCTTGATGCTTCAGGCACTATCCGCTTATATGGCACCCGTGCGCACTTTGTAGTCCCCGTTCCAGCAACTCATTTTCATGGCGCACCACGGCGAGGCTTTCTCGTTTTACTTCCGATCGCTGCCATTTGCAACCAGAAAGAGGCTGCTGGGGCTCTTGATCGCAGGATTTAAGGGCCATTCCAGTTGGTCGATCGCGGGAGGGGGTGTACAATCACGGATTTGATATGACTTCGAGTTTCAGACGCGCGTCCTTCAGCGACACTATCCGACACGAAGTCTGAGCATCCCCGAGCTGGCCACCAACCACTCAAATTCATACGGGACTGGAGTATGATCAGTTTCTTTTCTAGGAAAAAGAAGGGAAGGGCACGACAACGGGTATTCATCGTTGCTGTCCGACGGGTCCTCACTCGCTTCCGTGTCTGGCCCGTGAGGGAAATCCCAGCAACGTCGGCCCCATCTTCCATTCATCCCCATCTGGAGGTGCAGCGTGTGACTCACTGAATGGAAAGACCATCCTGGGGGCCCCATATTTCAAACGTCGGTGTGGAATCTGCCATATCAACCATCGACAGCACTCTGACTGATGGAGCGATAGGGCCTACGTTGCTGGTTCAGATGAGGCTCCAATCTGACCTCTCCTCGTTTTTCGGGGGACTAGCCAAGCGACGATGGCTGATGTGTCCGAAACCGATTGCAGATCGTGCAGAGATAGTCATTGGATTAATTCGAAAATGGGCTCGGGAATGCCGCGCGACAAAGAATTGAAGCACAGTACGCGAGTGAAGCCCAATCCGAACAGAATCGGGCTCAACACGCAATAACATAGGGTGAATGCGACGACACCTGTCAGTGCCACGGCACCACGCGCACGATTTGTCGATGTCAACGCCTGACGCAGGCGACAACCCGCGTTGCACGAGCCGCAACACGAGCGATATGGGCCAGTCTGGTGGACAAGGACATGCGCGAGCGGACCAGGGCACTGTCCGCACCGCAGAGTGGTCCTGCCAAACAGCTTACATCGCGCGTGTACCATCTCTCGGGAGTGCAAGCTTGTAGATTCGATTGCCCTGAGCCGCTCTCGGGTCAGACTCTCCGGTCAGCGGAAAGAATATGCGCATTTTGATTGGCTTTCATTAAAATATTTCTCGGCCGTGCCCCTGCCTCAACGTGTCTTTCGCCCAGTCCAGGTATTATAGACCTTCGGTATGTCAAATGTGGGTCGACGGCGTGGGTCGGGGACACGTTTCATGCCACTTTAAGCCTTCGACCCGCATTTCCATCCCTTTTATGGCTAAGGAGGTCCTTCGACCCACGTCAAGAACCGGTACCGACCAAGGTGACCGCAGCCACGTAGCAGTCAATGAGAAGCTTACATGGAAGTTTCCGCCAATCGCTGGTATCCGTTAGCTTTCGATGCCTAGTCTTACGGATTCCGAAGGACAGTCGCCCGATCGCCCTTCTGGCACACGTCCATCACGGCGACGTCACCGGCGCCGAAAGGCGTCTCCACCCGGTCACACTGTAAGCGAGTCTGCAAGGAGTGTGGCAGGACTGCAGGACCCACATTTGATGCATGCCGAAGCTCCGAAGGGGTGGATGTGGCTTCCTTAAAAAACCGGTCGGGCGACCCACAAAATACCCACATTCGATACCCACGTCGCAGTTGCCGAAGGTCTCTATTTTCAAATTGTTATATCTGGATCTGGACGCTATTTGGGCGAGACTGGCTCTGCCATCAGATTTCCAGAGAGCATGATTGGACGCCGCTCCTAACAAACGGATGGTGTGGCGGGCAGGTGTGACACTGGGTAGGAAATGAGAGAGCGCTGCGCAGCAATGAGTGGCTTCGCTTGACCGTCGCGTAATCGCGATTTGGGCTTCACACACACTTCTGTCAGCTGAGTGCATTGCGTGGGCGGACACCGATGATGGCTGCCATGGCCCAGGCGTCCGTCCGCGCATCGTCGGCGGTCCAATGAACAGGCATTGTGAGCTCGCGCGTGCCAGCGCGGGTGTACCCCACTTCGCAAGGCAACGTATAGGAGGACTTGAACCAGGTTCCCTGCACGTGTCCGGCGGGCGCAGCTTTTTTTTTTTGGCGAGGGCGGGCCCAGAAGGGCCTCTTCACGCGCGTGCGCCACGCACCCGTCCGTCAGGCGGGCGCTGCTCGCATACGTGAGTCCGCCGACAGGCGCCTCCCTGCGTCAGCAGTCTGAGGGGGCCGACGGGGGGTCTCCTGCAATGCGAGGCAACGTGAGGGGGGACCTGTCGCGTTGCCCCCTCGCGCGCTCGAATTCTCCTGGCCTCGTGCCGGCCAGCATGGGCGGGGCCCACGCCGTCGGCCTCCAACCCACGCAGGCAGAGGGAGCATTTGGTGGGGTGCCGCGCGTATGCCCGCACCCGACTCGTTCTCGCGCTGCGTGGACGGACGCAGGCCGGCAGCCAACGGTTCGCCCTCCGTCGCTGGCGCGCCCTTTGGGGGCCCTGTGGTGTCTCCCGCGCGCGGGTCCGCCGCGTGCCGTGTGTGTGCGCACAAACCACCGCCGGCGCCGCGGCGCCCGCCTCCGTTCTCCACTCGCTCGGCGTCTTTAGACCGCGCTGACCGTCTCTCCCTCCTTTGCGACTCCCGCGCTCCTGAGCATGACGCGCGCGAACGGCGCCAACGACTCCCGACGGCGGCGCACGCAGCGGAAGCGTAACGGTACCTGGTGCCCGCCTCCCCCTCCTAGTCCCTTCGAGGACGCTTTCGAGCAACCGAACATGCCCCTCCCACCCCCTACCCCCCCTCCTGCTCCCATGCCACACGCGGCGCCGGGTGCGCATCGCCCGCCCCCCGGCTCTGGACGTGCCGCAGAGGGCGGGCGACTTCGGCCATTTCAGCGGCCTTACTCCCTTCTAGGTCGCGGCCGCCGACATGTCGAGCGCAATGACTGTGAGCAGCTACGACGGAACGTGCGCTACCACGGCGATTGGGATGGCCGCGGTCCTGGCGGCGGCCCTCCCGGACCTTTGTGTGCGGGTCCGCGCGGCGGTGGCGACAGCGCCGGCTGGCGACCACCAAGCCCCCCTCGGCCGCCTTCGGGCGCCCCTCCTCGGCCGATAAGGGGCCCGCCATTCTCTCCCAACCACTTTTGTGGGCGCGCTCGGCGCTCGCAGGCTGGTGGTCCTCCCGGCCCGCCGCGTTTGCCGCCGCATCCATCCTTTCGCGGTCGCGTGTACAGTTCTTGCAGCCTTTTACGCCTGCCGCGGCCTCCGCCGCCGGGTGCTCCCCCAAGCCCATCAAGAGTTCCGGCCCCCTTCACGGGCGGCCGCGACAACTACTGCCCGCGCAGCCCGCCGCGCCAGCCGTGGGGCCCACCGCCTGGCCCGCCACGGGGCGACTCGCGCTCGCCAAGGGGCGACGGCTGGGACCGCCGGCGGACTCTGCCCCGCCGTCCGCCGGGACTACCTCCGGGTGGGATCTGGGATCTCTCCTGAGAGGCGTGGGGCGACGACCAAGTCCCACCCTGGAAGGTGTCCCGGCCGGCGGCTCTGTGGCGCGTGCCTGATACCCCCTCGCCCTGGCGGGTCGCCCAGTACGGAGATCTGGGCCACACGCAGGAGTTTCAGAGGGTCCTGACCCAGACGCCGACGCGGAGCATCTCCTCGCCGTGGATTGGGTTGCCCCCGCCGTCGCAGCTGTTGCGGCTGCCGACTTCAGCCGAGCCCCCAAGCCGTCCAGTGTACGTCTTGCCGTGGAACCATCCCTCTGTCGACCCGACCTACCAGCTCGTTCCTGTCTCTCGGCGGCCGCCCCAGCTGCTCCCTCCCCACCCGTCGCCTCGTTACCGGCTGAGACGTACGCTCTGCCCAAGAGGATGGGGATTGCTCTGAGGTGGACGGATGCCGACCGTGTGCCCCTCTTTGAGGCGTACCTGGAGGTGACGAGCGACGCGGTGAATGGGACTGCCCGGACTGAGGACAACCTGTGGGCGACGGTGCACATGGTTTGTGGTGAGAGAATGCGGAAGAAGGGGCAGATGAGAGTGGAGTGCTTTACGAGCATGCTGGAGAAGCACTTTAAGCCTATTTGGGCGGGTGTGAGCGCCTTCACGTCGCACTATCTCGCGGTTAAGGCCACGGCGACCACTGGAGACACATCCGAGGAGGATATGATCAGCGACGCTGTGGCGCGCTATTGCTCGCTAGACGTGTACGACGCTATCCGAGAAGACCGGAACCAGGCCAAGGTCAATGACAAGACGCGCAAACGCAAGGCCCAGGTCGCGCACCACAAGTGGGTCGCATGTTGGCGCTTCCTGCGGCAGAGTGACACGTTTAGCGGCGCCGCCAACGGCGGCGACGCCTCAGGTATGAAGATCATGTGCGACACGTCGTCTGACGAGGAGGACAGTGGCATCGGCAGCAGCAGCGGCCGCAGTCGACGCAATGGCGGCTTCCAGGGTCGCCCTGTCGGCATCAAGGCGGCCAGGATGCAGCGCCAAGAGGACAAGCAGATGGACTCCCAGGTAGAGGCGAGCACTGCGGCACTCCGCAAGCTCACCGACGCGCAGCACGAGCGCACTGCCCTTTGCCTTTTTGACTCGCCGCTGATACGGCACACCCCTGAGGCGGCTCGTTTCCAATTGGCGATTACCCTGAAGATGCTGTAGCGTGCAGGCGTGATGAGTTCGTCTGCTATTGATGTGGGGGGGGGTGAGGGGACTTACGACTCTATCGGCGGTGTGGGCGACGGCGTTGCCGATCTGGGTGTTGACCGCTCGGCGGGGACGGTGCCGGCGACCGCCGGCCCTGCTGCCGGAGCGCGGGTGCCGAAGGGGCGAGGAGCGCTGGCGGCGCCTGTGGGTGCTGATGGGACATCGGCCTCTGCTCTGGCGGCAGCGGCGGCGGCCAAGGCTGTGCGTACCCACGTGTGTCGACAATTCAAGACTGGCGCTGGCCGCCGCTCGCTGGAGTCCAAGCGGCGGGCAGCCGAGGCTCAGCTTGCGCGCAGCCCAAACACGACTCGCAACCTGGACGAACAAGACGATTCGTCCAACGACAGCGATAATTTAGAGTAGAGGGACCTGTAGTTCGTTGCCTTTGTGTGCGACGCGACGCGTTTGTATGTTGAGTATGACAAAGGTTCTTCTTCCCGGTTGGGCAGGGTTTTTTTTCCCTACACAAGTGCCATTGCGGGCCGCAGCAGGAACGGGACCTCTCGCGCAGTGTTGCCTATGACCCCCCGCACCCCCCGCACTCTTTTGCGGCACGAGTCGCATCGTTCACAGCAGCTTGACACGCGCCCCTCCCTCGCGCGCGCGACATGCGCGCACGTTTCCGTGGCGGCGCCCGAGCAGGGCGCGGCGCGTGGGTAACGCGCGGTGCGGACCTGCGCTGCCCCGCGCCGGCGCGCGATGGGCCCCTTTCGGCTGGAGCGCGACGCGCTTCCGCCTCACCGCGTGACGCTCCTCGGCTTCGCGCCGACGCACGCCGCCGAGGGAGCGGCGGCTACATGCGCGCCCCGCCCGTTGCCGCTCGCCACCAATGAGGTGCAGGCGGAACGTCAGGGCGGGGCGCCGCAGGCGCAGAAGGCGCGGCGGTTGCTGTGTGTGGCGGCGGCCACCGCCGCGACCGCCGACCCCTCTGTCGCCGCCGCGGCCTCGCCTGCCGATGACGCTACACCCGCTGTCGCCCACTCTCGCCTGCGGAGAGCGGCGGTGGCCGCGGCTGGCGGCAGGGACGGCGGCGCTGCGGCACATCAGGAGGGCGGCCGCGGCGGCTGTGGCCGCAGTGGCCTTCTCAGAGCACGGCGCACGGTGTGCGTTTCCAGCTTTCCGAAGCCACCGCGATGGACGGCCCCACCGACAACAGCGAAGGTGTTTCATCGAGAGGACGGCGGAAAAGCATATTTTGCATTCAGGTTTTTTGTGCTCATCGGTCGAGCACCGGAATTTCTGGCGTTTTGGAGAGTGAACTCGGCAGTTCTAGGAAAGATCCGACTGAAGTTCCAAGCTTCACTGAAACGTGTATTAAAATTGGGGTCGTGCAGCCTATCAACGCCCGTTATTTTTGTAAAATCCCAAAGCGTCAGTGGCCTCCCGCCGAAGATGCCGCGTCTTTGTCGAAGACCACGCTGCTGTTGGCCCGTCCTTGTCAAGGCCAGCAGCTCGTCAGAGCAGAGCCGGCCGCCGCACGCGAGCGGCTGTGTGTCGTCGTGCGCGCTGCCCCCGGCCGCGAGCGCCGGCGCGTCGTCCCAAGAGCCTGTGGCCCCAGCTGCCGTCGGTGAGTTGTTGGCCCCCCGGGCACCGCCGGCGGGGACGTTGCGCGCTGCGCCTCTCCGCACGGCCGCAGCCGGCCCTTCGCTGGCGGCTGGCGGCGACACGTGCGGGTCGGCCTGCACCGCCCGCGCCGCCTGTTGGCGCCCCTCGGCGCGGCCAACCGCTCCCGCGTGCGACTACCGCATCTCTATGAACCTCTCCGGCGGGCGACTGCTTGCCTTGTTTTGTTTTTCAGGAACCGCGCGCGTGCGTTGCAGCTGGCCCGGACCTACTGGGACACACAATGGACTACGATGTCAAGGAAAAAAAAACCCTGCCCAACGGGGAAAAAAAGACCTTTGTGTAACCATACTGCTGCTCTCGACAACATACGGGGCCAGCAGCTCGCCACGGTCGCTCCACACGTGCGCCGTCAGGTCGGCACGGAGCTGTTTGTCGTCGGTGGGGTTGAGAGTCTCTCCCCTCGCATCGAAGATAGCAACCATGCCGACCGCGGGCGGCTGCCCCACAGCGTTCAATGCGGAGGGCGGGTTAGAAACACCGACAGTGTCGGCCGGGCTGGCGCCGCCGGCGCCGCCAGGCGCAGGTCCCCCGGCGGCAGCAGCGCCACCATCGTCCGCCCCACCGTCGTTCCCATCAGGACCCCCCGTGGCGGCAGCAGCCGCGCCTGCAGGACCCTCATCGTCACTACTCGCACCCCCGCCCTCGTAAGTCCCCCCTGCCCCTCTGCGGCGCCTCAAAAACACGTCTCGACGGCTCTCTACGCACATATTGTGCAAAATACTGACAGCCTTTTAGGTGGTGATCAACTGCTTCACGGAGCAGTCCCGTCCTGAGTGCAACGTGATGTGAAACCGCTGTGTCAGAACGCCAAAAAGGTGGTCAACGTCCTTGCGAATGGCCTCTTGCAGGTGGTTGAAGGTCTTCGCCTCGTCTTTCATAGGAATTTGGTGGGCAGACACTAGGAATGAGTAGCGAGGGTAGATGCCGTCCAAAAGGAAGTAAGATAGCGTGCGGGTGATCCCATTCACGGTAAAGGTCACGCCCCGCGGCGGCCACCGGCCTTCCGTGACTTCTAGGTAAAGAGGTGACTGGTTCAAAACACTTATGTCGTTCAGGCTTCCCGGAGCGCCTACAAACAGGTGCCAAATTCACAGGTCCTCGTCTCACACAGCCTCGACGGAAACGCCGCGCGAGCCCTTCCGGCTCTGGTACGCGCTGGCCATGCCCGTCGGGCACTGATGTCACTCCCAGTGGGTACAGTCCAGAGAGCCCTTACAGCCAGGAAAGCCATGCTCCGCATTGCGCTCCATCATCTTTTTGAGCTCCGTCTGGTTGGGACGGCGCAGGTGCGTCGTGTCCCACCGCCGCACGATCAACTCGAGGAGAAGCTTGGTCGCCTGCTCCACGGTCGAGCGAGAAAGGCGCACGTACTCGTCCGAGCGGTCGGCCGCCTCGCCGTACGCGATGACGCAGAAGGCGGCCACGACCTTCTGCAGCGGGTGGGCCTGCAGGCGACCCGGCGCGTTGATGCGCTTCTGGAAGAGCGGCTCGTCTTTGATGGCCAGGTTGATGCGTGGAAATACACTGCGCGGCACACGGAAGCGCGTCTCGAAATCACGGTCGTCAAAAACAGGCGGCACCGCGTTGACCCCAAAGTAGTCGCGCTGGATGTTTAACAGGCCAGCGGCAAAGTCACGCCGCTTGTTTTGCCGACTCCCGGGAACAGAACCGCCGTAGTGGCGACGGCGGCTCGCGCTGGCGGCGCGCGACCGTCGTCGAATCAGCAGCATCAGGCCCATGTGCGCCTGCACCGCAGCGCAAACGACGGCGCCATCGTCCTCGGCCAGCAAAGAGGCAGCGCTGGACAGCCCCGTCTCGGAAGCTTCCATACCAACAGCGGAGGGGTCGGTCGCAGGCGAGCGCAGGCAGGTGGTGGTGGAGAACGGGACACAAGGATGGGGGTCGTAACAGTGGTGGGGTAGCAAATAAAGTGGGGAGGGTGCGTGGATCATGCGGCTCAATCCGAGGACAGGGAACGTGGGGGAGAAGCGGGAACGTCGTGGAGGAGGAACAGGGTAACAGAGTAGCGGGGGGCCGACGATGCAGTTGATGGCCGGACGCGTCACAACAATGGGCGCGACGTCGATGGGTCGGGTTCGTGTACGGTGCGGCAGCGCGGACCGAGCAGCGACGGACCGAGCCTCTCCCTGACAAATTGCACTGCGCGCAGTGGTGGACCACCTACAGCCCCGAAAACGCTGGGCGGGAGCCAACAAGACACCGCGTGGTCCCGGATCGACCGCCGCACCCCCACTGAAGGACACTGTGGGTGGTGGCGGACCAGCAGCCTCCCCGAATGCGCCGCGCACAAGCCAGAAGGCGACCCGAGGCCGCCGGCCATCCCCCTCCCTCCCTCTCAAATCGTTTTGGGTGCGGTGGCGGGCCGCCTGCCACCTGGAAATCGCTATGCGGGTGCCTGCCCAGGGGCCACGCGCGATCCTTTCCGACCCCCCCCCCCCCCC
>Ga0209093_1002162_pt1 | contig 11092 bp, 18 predicted proteins | sample SidtaG_4_FD_187450 | JGI IMG/M metagenome (GOLD analysis project Ga0209093, IMG submission 187450) | Marine algal microbial communities from Sidmouth, United Kingdom - Sidmouth_Male1 metaG (SPAdes) (version 2) | ecosystem: Host-associated > Algae > Red algae > Unclassified | place: Sidmouth...
AGGCCCACCGCCAGAGACGTCCAGGCGAGCCCAAGTTTGAGACGTGATCTGCTTAGTTTTGGCTCTGCGTTTGCAGAGCCAGTGACAGTGCCACACGTTGCGCACACGTGGCCGTTGGGTTGGACGGGTGGCTCCATTGGTGGAGATGCTCTTACCAGGCACAATGATCGAAAACTGCTGTAAATAGCATTACAATCAGCAATTCCACATGCGTCAATCAGCACCTTGTCCGTAAAAACTGGACCTCCCGTCCCAAAAATGAAGCCCCTCCTCAACCAATGTTCAGACTTTTAAGTATCTTCACTTGTGGATTGCAGTATATGTGGCACTGGTACCCATCGCATGTCGGTATTATCGGAAGATACCCGAGACTAAGGAAATTCCGAAATACGCCACTCAAGCCCAAATTGAGTACCCATAGTAGGGCCTGGTTGACATCCCTCCCAGAAGGGAGGCGGGGATCCCCCAGACCCTCCGAGAGGACTAAGGTCCCCTCGTCATTCAACGCCATGACACAACGGAGGACCCCTCGGGGTCCCCCTAGCCACTGAAGCCACTCAGGCGCCGCCCGCTCCTCGATAAGTCGGAGGAGCTTCAGCCCGGCCTCAAGAAGGGGTCGCGCCGAAGAGTCTGCCGAGCACAATCGCTCGGGCGTCAGGTCGGAAAAAGCCGACCGAAAGGCCAGAGGACGACGCCAGAGGTGTCCATGGTGGCGAATGCGTCCTAGGAAGGCGTCCGCCACATCGACGGCCCACAGGGCCTCCAACATCAGATGATAGAGACCCCCAAGGGGATCCCCCATAGGCTGACTCCCCTGGAGTGCCACCATCTGGGGCACCCACGCGTCCATACCTCCGGGCACTTCAATGTGCTCTCACCACATTGGTGTGGTGAGATACAGGGCCTTGCGGCGTACCACAGGTACGTCGCGCACCTCACGCTGTTCATACAGCTTGAGAAGGTGGAGGGAGGTGCGAACCGTCCACTCCCCCATCGCACCCGGGGTATAGAAGCCGCTGTCCATCTCCCCCAACTGATGGGGAGACCCAGGGTAATACTCCTAGGAGAAGTGGGACTTGTCCCCCACCTCGGGAGTGATCTCACGGACAGTCAAGTGCCAAAGCACTTGACATACTCGCCAGTCCTCCCGACTGCGAAGGAAGGGGAATTCCGTTACCGTCCCGTCGGGGACGGCGTAAAGAGTATCGTACATCCCCCGGATGGTCGTCCATATGGACGTCGTACGACGCCTGTCGACCGCGTCAAAGCGCTGTTCGACAATAGACCCCCCTAGGGGGGCCCAAGGGTAGCGCCCATAGTTCTCGTCCACAAGCGCGGGGGTCGGCCACGAGGCCGACAGGAGGCTGGAGAGGGCGTCGTCGTCCATGTCCTCCTCGGGGCCCCAAAGGGCGCCCGTTCCCTCGGCCTCACGCTTTACCGCCATGGCGGCCGGAGCGTCGGGAGCCGCAGAAGACGCCATCCCGTCTCGAGAGGCTGAGAACCGGAAAAGATAAAGACCCCCGACCCCAGGGTGGGGTGTACGAACAACTCGGGACGCAGGGAGCATCAGGTCGCGCCCGAAGGTGTCGTCCTCCCGGTGACAACACGGGTGCCGCCAGGAGAACTCGGCCACCGCTAGCGGTGACCGCCTTATGAGACTGACCCGAGGCTTCCCCGGCTCGGTGAACCCGTCGGTCCCAAGCCGTATGGCGCCTCGGAGCGAGCCCCCGAGGGCACGCTGACAGGGGGTCACACGGCGGGGTTTCCCCCTGGCCTGGGGAGGGGTGGCGAAACACCGCACCGGCCCCGCGAGAGGCGGGCCCTGAGGTCGGGGATACGTGGGGGAAACCCCCTGTCAGGGGTGACACGGCCCTCGGCATGAGCCCGGGACGGGTCGTGACCAGTCATGTAACACCCCCCTAGGGGGGTAGCGTGCGACAGCCCCCCTTGGGCAGGTGTCTAGGGAGCCCGAGGGCCAAACACGAAACGACCCCTCTAGAAGGGCGCGGGGTTAGGAGCACCCGATCGGGCCCCCCTGGAGGGGTCTGACACAGACGAGGGAGACACACGTCTTCCCAAATCCGGGCCCTCTGGACGGACCGGGAAGCTTGTGGAAGCTTCCGCAATCCAAGCGTAAGCCGGACCGAGATATGATCTCGACCAGGGATAAAATCCCACATAAATTCTATCCGGGATATTTGAAATATCTTTGGTTAAGTCCCGAGGTACTAATTTTTGGTAAATTCTGAAATCTAGGAAGTCTGAGTGACTTTCCTGCCTTCGCCCGAGACGGGCGGGGGTCCTCTTCCAGTGGTAGGGTAATCGAGGATGCTGGGCAGGGGCCACTAGAGGCCCGGGCCTGAGACCGTGGCCCGTTGGGCACCGGTCCCCCCATGGTAGCGCCCGGGGGTCGGGATTGTGCACGTCCTGCGTCTTGTGTCTGAGGGTATATGAGTGTGTGCTTTGGGGTCATCGCGCGTATTCGAATAAATCAGCGTTGCGTTTGCGTTACTTCAGTCGATTTGGTGCGCTTCGCGCCCCGTGATCCCGGCGTTCGTATTGTATCTCTGGTGTTGCGCTTCGCATCCTGTGCTGGGTTTTCGGACGGGGTTATACCCCATCGGATGTGAGAGCAGGATCCACTGCACGTCCCTCTTTGCGCCTTCGGGTGGTTTCCTAGGTGACCGTGTCACCGGGCGAGAGTTGAGCAGGGGTGTGCGGGTAGGTTCCCTCATCTGGGCCGGTGTCTCTATCTGATTCTGCGGGCTGTGGTGACACGACGTGTTATGCGACAAACAAGAAAAGGTGGGGGGGACACACGTATGAGCTCTTCCTATCCGGGACGCGCGCCCTCCTCCTCGCACTTACTCTTGTCGACCCGCCCGACCCAGACTCGGCGGCCCCAAGGACCACTCTCACGCCGGGCGCCGGTCAGCCCCGCACGAGACCGGGGTGATCCGGGCGACAACGCCACGCCAGGCGGCCCACGGGGCACCGAAAGGTCGTGAGAAGGCGTCGAACGGGGAACCGCCTGGGCTGGCTCGGGGCGGCCCACGATGAGAAGAGGGATATGTCGCATGACTCGGCATCAGTCCGCGCCCCTTCTCTGCCCCGAGTGCCTGCGAGGCAGCGGGCGACGCGGATGACGTGGCGGGCCCGGATTTGCACAGGCGGCGCTGGCCTCACTGGGTGAGATCTTGAATGATTGTGGGTCGCTTGCATTTGAGCGTCAATTGCTTGATTGATCTGCTTGACAGTAGGGGGGTCCACTGGAATGGATCCCCAGATCTCCCCTTGGGGAAGCTACTGTGTGGGATTCGGGGCCATTTGAGCCCGCTTGCTCGGATAGATTAAGGGGACAGCGGGGCGCCCGTGGCTCGGTTTCCGCATAAAACCATAACTGCGTTTTCACGACCTTCCTCCCTCTTTGCGACTTCGGGTGTTTTCGTAGGTGACTGTGTCACCAGGCGAGAGTTGATCAAGGGTTTGCGGGTGGGTTTCCTCAGCTGGGCCCGTGTCCCTATCTGTTTCTGTGGGCTGGGGCCACACGGCGTGATATGCGACACCGCCGACCAGGCCTCCCGCTCTCAGGCCCCATGCGGAGCCCGAACCCCACCTCCACGTGGGGGTGTATGAAGTGGACCAACGCGTTCATTCCGCTCGCCCCTTCCATCTTACGGCCGCCACAGAAAGGCCGGAGACGTTTGGACGCGGCCGCCTGGAAGCCCCGGCGGTAAACGAGGGGAACCTCTTCCTTTCCTTTCTCCCGCCGGCCTTGGATGGGGAGGCGGGAAACCTCTTCCGTCCCCGCCTCCGTCGCTGTCCGTGCCACGCACTCTCGTAGACAGGCCCACGCGACCATTTTCACGAGGAGAATCTCGCGCGGGGCCAATCTTCCCCAAGCCCTCACTGGCTCCATCACGGTCGCCTCGCGAAGAGTTTTCCGCGCCCTAGGCGCGGGACTGCGTCACCTTCAAGCTGTCCATGATGGTGGAACAACGTCCCCCCTGTGGGAAAAAACAATCAACCAGTCATTGCAACAGTCACACACAAGGGTAAGACAAGGACACCGCAGAAAATCGTTGAAAGAACGACAACAGGACGAGTCCGACTGATCAGGAAGGGCCAGACCCTGTCCCCCGCTGTTCCACCACATGTAGTGGTTCCTGCCCCTCAGATGCCGACGGGGCAAGAGCACATCGGAAACCCAACACAAGATGTGGAGCGACACAAAGGAGAAAGAACATGAACTCCTGGATCCCAGGGCGCGTAGCGCGCCAGAACGCCAGAACGCACGCGAACACAACGCCGATTTATTCAATGATGCAGACTGACCCCAAAGCACAAACTCATACACCCTCAGAAAAATAAAACCACGACATGCACAACCCCGGCCCGTGGACGTGGCCATGGGGGGACCGGTGCCCGGCGGGCAACGGTCGCGAACCCGGAGCCCTGGTGGCCCCTTCCCAGTGTCCTTGAACGCCCTTCCTCTGGAAAGAGAACCCACGCCCCGGGTCAAGAGGCGGAACAAAAGTCCGTAAAACTCATGTATCTTACAACTTAACCCCAACATAAAGACAATAAGATTTCGGCCAAGAGTTTTCTATTTATCCGGATAGAATTCCGGTGAGATACTTTCCCTGGCAGAAATCTGATCTCAGCCCGGCTTTCGCTCGGTTTGCGCAAGCTTCCACAAGCTTCCCGGTCCCTCCAGAGGTCCCGGGTGGAGAAGACGCGTGTCTCCCTCGGCTGTGTCAGGCCCCGTGATGTGGTCCGATCGGGCGCTTTTCACCCGACGCCCCCTAAGGGGTCGTTCCGTGTTTGTCTCTAGGCTTCCTTTGACACCCATCCGAGGGGGGCGCCACACGCTACCCCTCTGGTGTCTATTCTACCAAAAAAAGATATCAAATGAGATCAGGCTGGGGATCAAACGAGGTTCTTCCTGAATCAGCAATTGCCGAACATCTGAGCGGGAAAACGAGCCTTGTGGCATCTACGAACGCACGGTTTTGCTATTCTCGTTAATGCTACAGAGCTGGGCGCTCTCCACTTCAGTCCAACGTAAAGATGGCTTGTTGAGGATGACCCTAGTATGAAAAAATGTGCTAAAGCACACTCAGAAGGCATCAACTGGTGGGGTCCAGCATCGCCCTTCTATCCCGCCCCCCCTCCAGAATCCCCACAGGCGGCGATTAGGACTTGCAACCTCCACCAGAGAGGACCGTACAGTCGTCCTGTTCGACGTACGGAGGCTGTCGAAACATGTTGGTTTCTCTCAGTTGCCGGCGAAACACACTCCCAGATGCACCTGCCAGTCTTAGCGGGCAGTGGAGCCTCATGATTCAAGCAGACTGCGGCGCTGCAGCGGTTGGTATGGACCCGTTTCGGACCGAACAGCAACTCGCGTCTCTGCCTCCCTGCACCGCCCCCCCCCCTCTGTTTGGACGCGATACTGGTTCAACTGGCCTCGGATGCGCCTTGATAACTTTATTCTGCTCTCTCACCCCTCTGTTCACCCAGAGATGCCCCCCCTGTCCTATTTTTCTCCACTATTGGCATCGCGGACCTGCCGGTATACGGCAGCAGTGGACGTCATGACAGACCGGTGGGGAGGGGAGAAATGCCTTTCTGACCCAGATACGGGATTCAAGGAGGTGTCTGGAGGCTTCCCGGCGCCAGAAACACCAGAAATAGCTGTCCTTCGCATGGGGGGGGGGGGGGGGGGGGGCACGTGGGATGGTCGGTTGGCTGTTTCTGCGACATGGCCTGTGTGGGAGGGAAGCAATAAAAAAGGGCAGTTTTCTTCTGCCCCGAGAGTAAACAGAGTGCGCTGAGTTCATTTATGCACTCAGAAGTGACCTCAGATAAAGAGAAGTGCTTGAAAACAGCATCTGAACACGGGAATCAAAGGAGGTCAAAGAGATCAAATGAGGTCCTTGTTAAAATATACACCAGGAGGGTGATACGTGGTTGCTTGCGACCCGCCCCTCGGATCGTACCGGGGCCTGTGCCTCACGATGAAGTGGGGTTTCCCGCACATAATTCATTGCGGGACGGAATGATCTCGAGCACCGACGTGACACAGGAGACCGCTGCGTCCGACGGCTTGATCAATGGCTTTCTGCTGCAATCTGTCGCGTTGGCGGCACCCGCAATCTCGACCAGCAATACCGCTTGAGCATCTTGTTCCACTGGAGGAACCGTTGCAGGGTGGCGCCGAGTGAAAACCTTTCCGCCAACGGCGGGGAGCCCGTCGGCGTCGCCGAAGCCGAAAGACGCCCCTGGTTGGTGATCCCCACCCAACGTTCAACCTCCCAGCGGCGCCAGCTCTGACCCGAGGGCACCGGCGACACGACTGTCACCAGATGCCTCCCCACCGTCGGACGCAGAGTAGTTGGCACGGCTGCCCGCATCGTTGCGCACGAGCATCTCTCATTCGAGGACAAAATTGTCGCCTGCAGGAAGCTGGTCGCTCTTTTCAAGAGGTTCCGAGACCAAGCCTCCTCCATCGCGGACAGCGAACACGCGCAACTGCTCCAACTGCAGTGCGTGTGTCTGGGACACTGCCTCAAGATCCTTGTGGCGATAGACGTACGCCAGCCTGAGGTTGATAACGCGGCTTGCGTGCTCGTCAGCGTCCGAGAAGAAACCGAGCCGGTCGTGAATGCGTATCTAGCGATGCTGTGGGGCATCCATGGGGATGTCCGCCTCGCACATGCGACTGATAGCTACAAATTTGGCACCCGAGGGGGCGAGGTGCTTGTACAGATTTTTTTCCATGTCTTAGACCGCCCCTGGCATACACGAAAGGAAGCCCAGCTTGTGCTTGTCAAAATTTCCCAACGACCGGAAGAAGTGCACGTAGTTCTCGTCGACTTCGGCGGGCACATCACCTAGACAGACATCCATGTTCTGCATGAGAAAGAAATGTGGAAAGCTTAACCAGATAAGACAATGGTGCCAGGACAGAGGTCAGTAAGCCGCGCCTCCGGAGAACCCGGGTTGGCTGGCCTGCAGAGACCCATGGCACGAGGTGCGCCGTATCTCGCGGGTAGACCCACGGCTCACACGCAGCATCTTGTTCCCGCACGGAAATAGGAGAAAGCGACGACGGGCAAGAGGACATCGGCTTGTAAGCATACGGGCTACCGTGTTAAAAGGAGCGACCGAGAAATGGGGCGAAGTGCGGGAGACTGGCTCACACGCAGTCACGATGTCGCATCTCGGGACGGTAGGGGAGGGTGCGTAGGGCAGAAGAGACGCCATGGCGGCGGGGGGGGCTACGCGTGAGCGACACGACGACGACGACGGTTGCGTCGACGACGGCGGGAACGGGGCACAGGAGGAGTGGTCCACCTCCGGCTCGATACTGTCATCGCCGGACTGGGACTGAGACCCGGAGATCCGCCACCACAGTCAGGAGATCTGCGATCTGGCCCGATTGATTGAGGTGACCAATCTGACGTGATTGCAATCGCCGTAGACAGCGTGAGTCAAATGACCAAAATCATCTTGAGAATTGTAGCAATCAAAACGCACATCCGGCTCCCCCCGCGCGGAGCACGCGCGCACGCGCAGCGCGCCGCCCCCCTCCCCCCCTCGCCGGCTTTCAAATGCGTTATTCACGCGGATAGAGAGTTTTGGCATGTAATCAGACGGTCGCTTTCGACTGTATCTCGACTGTATCTGGAGATGCCGTGGGTACAGGATTGTTCCTTCCGTCGTAGACTCAAGTGTGTTATGGCAAGAAAGTTTCCGGTAGTTTTACGGTCCTGCACAGGGTGTGACACGCCGCCGCCGGTTCCGTGATGCATCCAGATGTGTGGTTGTGCGAGTGCTTTGTTGATGAGTGAGAGCGTCGTGGTCGTTCCGTCATAATCTGGGGAGGACCTGGTCAAGCGGAGCGATGCCTGGGCCAATCAATCGCAGAAATGCGCCTCTTTGTTAGGCATGGACTCTTCGCTTTTTGGCGCAAGGACAAAAGGAGTATCAGTGTGCTTACAGCGTCCTGTGGTTTGGATGGAAGGGGGGGGGGCAGGAGAGAGAGCCGTGAGTGCGGCGATGAGCCACGGTGACAGACGGCATTGCGGGTGATGAATGTGCAGGCGTGGAGTGGGACCACACGACAGGCCCAGAGGCAGCGGCGTACCGCGGAGGGGCCGTGGCCTGCTGCTCAGAGGTGCGGCTGCCGCGCACATGGGAACAAACAAGACAAGCCCAAGAAATAGGGCGGGGGGGGCTGTCCTGTGGCGCGCAGTCTTTCTGCACGGATAGCAACACGCTGAGCGCGCAAAAAATACTACATACAGCCGTTCTCCCAAAACTCCCTCACTGCAACAGTGTCAAAAGTGTTCCAAATCGGCCTCTGTGGGGTCATAGAGGCCGATTTGGAACTCTTGTGTAACTGTTGGAGTGTGGGATATTTGGGAGAACGGCTGTATAGTGGGGGAAGGGCGGGCGACTTTGCCTGCGGTGGGGCTGGGGGTCGGCATCGCAGCCACAACGACGTGAGTGGTGGTCATAGCGGTATCAGGTCGCAGCGGTGAGGATGAGTGGAGGAGATGGGTGAGAGGGGCACAAGGCACCGCACAGCAACGCCTGTGCTGGGATACGCCAAGTGAGGCCCGTTCCATGACATAGATCCGGGTTTGTGTTGCGCGTTTGTTACGCCACAAACCCGGCGTCACACCGGTCAGAGCATTCCGGGACATCCGGCAGGATATCGGTTTGTGATGTCAATGAATGCAAGTACAACAAGATAATTCAATATCTCGACTCCAATCTCAATCGTCCGCGGCTTTTTTTCCGCCCGCTGGCGCACGTGTGTAGCAACATTGATGATCGGCACGGGCGCTGGGGCGCGCACCGAGTGGCGACACGCATCACCGCGGGTGGAGGGAGTGACTAGAGGGGCGTGCCCACACCGCGGCACTCTCGGCGTAAGCTCACACAGCTGCATCTCCGGTTGGCGTCTGACGCGGGATGGTCCCCGTCACCGGTCCCCTCATAGCGCAAAAAGGTAAAGAACGTACAGGCTGTGATGGGAAGCGGTGTGGCCGCGTACGAGTACAAGGAAGCCGACTGAGCAGACTTCTGCGTGCTGTGGGAGGAGCTGTGACCCGCCCAGCTGCAGCGCACCTGCTGAGGCCTCGGCCTTCGTGTGGTGAGGTTACAGTACCCGGCACCACTCCCTCGCCAATGCATCGGAAAACTCTTGCGTCACTCCGTCCGGGATCGGTTCTAAATCTCCAGGCAGGCCATTCAGCCTGCCTCGTCACATGGCTCCGGCCCAGTGGCGCAAGCCAGGCATGCCTGGGATCGGCATGAACAAGTTAACGCGTGGCAGAAATAAGCCAGTCAGCGTTCGACAACGCTTGTCACAAACACCGTCCCAGACCCGGACCCATGTCACCGAACGGGCCTGACCGGGTGGACGTGATCACCTGTGCCGCTGTGAATGGGGGAGGCACGCCCCAAAAGTACCACATGGGGTCGTACAAATACGTGTTCCGGTCGCGCCAACCACCATGGGAGCAGGGTTGCAAGATTTCTATGAAATCATCATTGATGGTTTCTTTTCTCGCTAATTATCAATCATTATCGTCCATGTTTTCAGAAATCATCAGTGTCAAAATTAACATACTTAATATTGGACGATCCCAAGTGTGTCACATCCTCTTCGTTCTCCACTGGTACGTTTGCAGCCTCTAAGGCGACCACGATGCCCACGCCACAGGCGCCCAACGTTGCGCCGCCTCATGGCTACAACGTTACTCACCTTGCCCCCCCCCGAGGCCATGGCAGAGCGGTCACTGTATGCTTCCTGCTCGTGCTCAGAACGGCAGAAGCTGAAGGAATTTCCTGAGACAGCCCGACTGCTGTCAACGCATGGACATCAGCAGTGCCAATCTCTCTCCCAGAGGCACCGCCAGAGGCCGGTCTGATCTCCGACCGCGCGTGTGCTCTACCCATCGTGGTGTCCTGACACTGTCGCTGCCGCCCGCTAGAGGGGTGCGGCAGTGGCGAGGATAGCTGCTGACATGACCCGGCCCGCAGAAAGCTGCGAGGCGCTGCCCTACTGCCAGTCGGACCTTCAGCCCGTCCATCCCCCACAGCCGGCCACCCACCCATATTCGTCCACTCCCCCACTGCCGACCACCCCTCCACTCCCGGCCACCCCCTCACCGCCGGAGCACCCGTCCGCTGCATCCCACTCCTCCGCTGCGGGCCACACCCCTGGTTCTGGTTGCTCCTCCGCTGCCGGCGACCTACCTCTGCGGGCATGGATACACGGCGGATCAAACGACGCCGTCGGTTCGATGGGTGCCTTTAAGAACCCCGTGTGGGACTATTTGACCCCGGGAAGGCGGCCCAAGTTCTTTAAATGCACGTTTTTCCAGCAGGAGCTGTATGGCAACCCCACTGTGATCAAACGCCACATGGTGGGACCTAAATGCGACCCGCCTGCTGAGGTGCGACGCATTTTGCTGCGCAAGCTGTCTTCAAACAAGCGCAAGGCCGGGGCTGACACGTGTGACGTGGGCCTGGCAGGCATGGTAGCAGGTGCCGCCACGACGGGGTCCACTGACAAGAGAGCCGCAAGGGCACCTCCTTGGGCTCTGCTGCCGGTCCTTCTACGTCAACGACGGGCCCACGTGCGTCTTTTGTCCAGGTGCTTTCGTCAAAGCAAGTGGAGATCCTAGACGCCCTGTGCGCCAAATGGATGTATCGCAACGCTCTGCCCCTGTTGACGACCAAGTCCCCCTCCTTTCGCGCCTTTACCCGGGCCTTAAACCCCGCTTACAAGCCCCCGTCGCGCTGGTCCCTAGCTGGCCCGCTTCTAAACAAGGAGTTCAAGAACCTCTCCCTGCTCGTTGAGTCGTTCATCCAGCGTTGCGTTAGGGACGGAACTATAGTGGTCAGTGGCGACGGCTGGTCTGATCGGCTGATGAACAGCGTCTACAATGTGACAACACGCCCAGCCTACCCCACCCAGTCGGGGGGAAGGCGAGCCAGGCCGTGTCGCCGGGTAGTCCTGTCGGGGAATACCCGCCCCGGAAGGAAACCCCGAAGAGCACACACGCACGGC
>Ga0209093_1002164_pt1 | contig 11083 bp, 8 predicted proteins | sample SidtaG_4_FD_187450 | JGI IMG/M metagenome (GOLD analysis project Ga0209093, IMG submission 187450) | Marine algal microbial communities from Sidmouth, United Kingdom - Sidmouth_Male1 metaG (SPAdes) (version 2) | ecosystem: Host-associated > Algae > Red algae > Unclassified | place: Sidmouth...
GCAACGGCGCCCGGCTATGACAGGGCACACGACGATGCGTTCGACGGCCGGTTAATAGGCTTCTTAGTATTGCACTTAGCATGGAGCTTACAGCTAGATCCATGCATTATAGTATGTAGCCCCTTCTCAAAAGAGTTCTGCCCAGAACTCCTCCCGTTTCGTCGCATTCTCGTATTTCAAACAAAAGCCAGGTTTATGCATGGTATGCCGGCCGAGCGCCCGAGCGCGCGCGCGGGAGCGCAGCGCCAAGAATTCCGCACGACCGCGACTGACTTGTGCTCGGATCACGGGGGGACTTTGCACCGCGCCCCGGCGGGCCGCCCCGTGCCCCTTGTGTGTCCGCCGGCCCCGTGGGTGCCCCCCCGGCTGCGGCGCACGCCTCACAGGGGGGCGCCCGCCCCCGCCACACGCCCGCAGCCGACAGGCCGCCCCGTCGCCCGACCACCCGTGCGTCGGCGGCGGTGGGTCGCGCTGTTCACCCACGCCGCCGCCGCCCAGTCGCACAGAGCGAGGTCGACGGTGCCCCTCGGCGCCGTCGCGCGGCGCCACGCCGTCGGTCCAAGCGGGCGCTGCCGCCGGGGAGGCACCGCGTGCGCGTCTGCTGGGAGCTTCCAAGAGGCCCACTGGTGCGGCTGTCTCAGCTCTACCCTCTGACGCGGGTCACGTTGTGGTCTTCCCCGTCAAGTAAACAAAACGCATTTTGAACACCATGCAAACGTCAACGCCTCCTCCAACCCCATCACGCAAGTAATCCATCATCGCAAGCACAAGCCCTCTACGCATGGGTCGCCCGTACAGAAGCGGGCAGTGTGGGCTGCCCCGCGCGGGCGCCCCTAATGTCCAATGTCCACCTCGTCGTGTCCATGGCAGCCGCTCGCTGCCCTTGGTCGGCCTCGGTCTCGCCTCTGTCCCCTCTCGGTGGGCACCGCCGTCGGCGTCGCTCAAGCCACGTCGACGCGCCGCCGGGAACGCTCCTCCGTGTCCTTCATTCTCCCTCTACGCACAGGTGCGTGCAGAGCCGCCACCGCCGTCGCCGTCCTTGTCGCCCTTGCCCTTGTTCGCACCTTTGTCCTCGTCCTCGCCCTTGGCCCCGTCGTACTCCTCCTCGTCCTTGTCCCCGTCGTACTCCTCTTCGTTATCCTCCTCGGCGTTGGGCATCTCTGCCGCATCCACTGCAGCCCTGATACGGACACCGACGACCGCCTCGACGCTGTCGTTACTTGCAGCGGGATCATCGCCGCCGTTCCCGTCGGCGTCGGCCACGTCCGGCGCCGTCTCGTAGTCCGAATCCTCCTCCGACTCATCGCCGTCCTCCCCAAAGTGCGGATGATTCACGTACCAGGCGACAAGGAGAGAAAACGGCACGCCAAGGCGCTGCGCCTCCATGCGGATTTGCATTTCGTGGGCGTCCACGTGATAGCAGTGGAGCGACTCGACCGAGTCGTCAGTCAACGGGATCGAGCCGCCGGTGGACCCGTCCGACGCTGTTGCTGCGGAGGGGGGGGGGCAGACCTCCCCGGTACTCGGCGGGGGGAAGGGTGTATCGGCCGGGGGAGCAGTCGCTGTCGGGTCAATGGCAGCCGCATGGCGGCGACGACGGGGGACCGCCAACCGGCGGTGGCCGCCGCTACGGCGGGCGGCCGGGGGATGGCGCATGAGACTTCCACTGCCGCCGCCGCCATCGCCGTCGCCGCCACCGTCACCGCTGCTGCAGCTGCCGCTGCTGCGATCACTGTCATCGCTGTCGTCGCTGTCGCGGCTGCCACCAAAGTTGAAGCCGCCGTCGTCGGAGCTGCTGAGGTCGGTCAAGCCTCCGCTGTAGAAGCCACTGCTGCTGCTGCCTGCGGCCCCCCCCTCGTCGTCCCCATACCACACACAGCCACCAGCGGGGCTGGTGCGGCCGCTCGATGGTGTCGACGCGGCGTCCGCGTCGGTGTTGACCGAGGTGCCCGCGGCTGCGGGAAGCGCCATGGGGGCAACCGTCTCGATCGAAACGGGGCTGGTGGCAGTAGCGAAGTCGCCGTCGCCGCCACTGCCGCTGCTGACAACCGACTCGGCGTCGGCAAACGCTTCGGTGATAGGAATCGCCTCCGAATCCTCTTCGCTGTCGGCCGTCAAGACACCTCGGCTGTCGCCAGTGCGATCATAGAAGACGCCGTCACGGTCCAGGTCCCAGGTTTCCTCCGCGCCAGTGGGGAATCTGGCGCCTTCCTCAGCTTCTACCCAGCGGCCGCCCACCGCAAACGCAGCGGCGTCCTCGTCGCCGTCGGCCGTCATCACAGCGCCGCCGTCGCCGGCGCGATTGAGAGCAAGGTATTGACCTTCCACGTCCCGGGCAGCCTCTGCCCCATCAAGGACGTCGACCCCCGCCTCGGCGTCTTCCCAGCGGCTTTCCGCACACTGAGCGACCGCCTCTGGCGGGCTGCGTCTGCCGTCAACGACGGCCTCCTGCTCCTCCACTGACGATGCCGAATCCGACGGTGGCAGCGTCGGAGTCTGTCCCGTGATGCCACCCACGACCACGGTAGCCGGGTTAGACGGTGCCGCCGGTGCCGTTGCCGCCTCAGCCGCAGCAACGACAGCCGACGCGGCCTTGATAGTCGCCATTGCGGCGGCCTTGTACTCGTTCTCGGGGTCAATGCCGCCGACCATCTTTGGGTACGGCGTGCCCGGGCGCGTGGCACCGTTGAAGATCTTCACTGACCGACGAGGGGCGGGCACCCACAGGCGGATGCGAAGGTTGCAACCAGAGCCTGGGCGGACCGAACACGCCCGCTGGGAGCTTGAATCGTCGCCGCGGTCGGAGCTGGAGGTCGAGACCGACGGCGTCGGCGGCGTCGCCGCCGCCGCCTCCCTTGTAGACCGATCGCCACCGTTGCGGTGGGCGCCCACCGGCTGCTCCGCGTTGATCTCGTCATCGTCCGTACAGGTGGGTGACGCCGCCTGCCCGCCGTTGGTATCTGTGGCCACGTTGTTCATGGCCGTCACAGAATCGCCGTCGCCGACGGACTGTTCGTCCGTGGCGGCCGCCGCCGCCGCCGCCGCGCCGGCAGTGGTGACCGTCAGGAATTCACCGCGGCCCCGCGACGGCGGCGGCAGCTCGTCAGGCGCCTTGGCCGCCGAGTCATCCCAGAACGTGGCGCGCAGGGTGGGTGTCTCGCCGGCCGCCGCACCGCCTACGGCCGCATCGCACGACGCCACTCCATCAGTGGCGCCTTCGGCAGGTACGTCGTCGTCGTTGCGGCTAAATGAGCTACAGAGACGGCGTACCTTCTGGCGCGCGGCTGTGGCGTTCGACCTTGTCTTTGTCACTATTCCCGTGAGGCGGCGGCCCGGGAAGTGGCCTCCCCATGGCGCGCAACCAACCGGCTGGATCTCTTCATCGTCCGTGTCGGCGGTGGTGCCCGCCGCCGTCGTGCCGGCCTGACGCTGCGGCGGAGGGGTGCCCCCCGCCGTTGGCGTCATGCCAGCCATCTTGTCGTCGGCTTCACCCATGGCAGTGGCCGTGGTGGGAGCGACGACAGAACGACGGTCGCCCGAGGTGCCGCCGCGCCCGGGCGTGCCACCATCCGGCTTAATCTCCTGATCGTCCATGTCGGCGGTGGTGTCCGCCGCCGGCGTGTCCGCCTGATGCTGCGACGGAGGGGTGCCCCCCGCTGTCGGCGTCATGCCAACCATCCTGTCTTCGGCTTCACCTTCGGTAGCGGCCGTGGTCGCAGCGACGAGAGGACGACGGTCGCCCGAGGTGCCGCCGCGCCCGGGCGTGCCACCAACCGGCTTGATCTCCTGATCGTCCGTGTCGGCGATGGTGTCCGCCGCCGGCGTGCCGGCCTGATGCTGCGACGGAGGGGTGCCCCCCGCCGTCGGCGTCATGCCAACCATCTTTTCATCGGCTTCACCTTCGGTAGCGGCCGTGGTCGCAGCGACGAGAGGACGACGGTCGCCCGAGGTGCCGCCGCGCCCGGGCGTGCCACCAACCGGCTTGATCTCCTGATCGTCCGTGTCGGCGATGGTGTCCGCCGCCGGCGTGCCGGCCTGATGCTGCGACGGAGGGGTGCCCCCCGCCGTCGGCGTCATGCCAACCATCTTTTCATCGGCTTCACCTTCGGTAGCGGCCGTGGTCGCAGCGACGAGAGGACGACGGTCGCCCGAGGTGCCGCCGCGCCCGGGCGTGCCACCAACCGGCTTGATCTCCTGATCGTCCGTGTCGGCGATGGTGTCCGCCGCCGGCGTGCCCACCTGACGCTGCGGCGAAGGGGTTCCCCCCGCCGTCGGCGTCATGCCAACCATGTTGTCGTCGGCTTCACCTTCGGTGGCGGCCGTGGTGGCAGCGACGTCAGGACTGCCGGCAGGAATGGCGCCTTCCATCGCCGCAGCCTTGTTCGTGGTGTTGCCCGAAGACGACACGACCGTTGCCGCGCTACCTTCGGACGCATCACTGTCGTCGTCGGACCCTGTGATGGTTGTGCTCTCGACGAGCACGCCGTCGACGGTGCGAGGCTCGGCCGGGGTCGGTAGCGGGGTAGTGACCATGACGTCGGGCGAGTCAGTGGCAACGGTCGCCGCGCACGCAGCCTTGACAGACGAGGCAGAGGCGACCGACGCCTCAGTAGAGGGAGTGGTGGTACCCTTCATGCTTGCGGACCGACAGGCGAACTCGTCGGCTTAGTAGATTGGGGAGCGGTGGAGGGGGCTCAGGGGTGAGGGGGGCGGGTGAGCGATCGGTGGTTGAAGAGGACTGGTGCACTCGACGGGCGAAGGGGAACGAAGAAGACGGGGATCGGCGGACTGTGGATGAGGACGGTGGTGGGAAGGAAGGCTGCCTGAGTCGATGGCACGGCGGGAGGCGGGGTTTTATCAGCGTCGGCGACCACGAGGTGAGGAGGAGCGGCGCCCACGACGGCGTTTCACCCGTGCGAAGGCACCTCTGACTCTAGGCCCCAACGTCTCAGAGAGCTGTCCACAACCCCCCTCCGACGGCTGGGATCGCGCGATGCCCCCGGCCTGTCGCCGGGTCGCCTGCGAGCGCTGCGTCTGAGACGCGACTGTCGCGTCATGGCCTTCTGCTCACCGTGTTTCTGAGGCGCCTGGAGGGGGGGGGGACGTGGGGCGCCTCAAGCGCCTCCGCCGCGATCTCGCTTGGAAGCCGACCAAGCCCTGCCACCCTGCGATGGCCGTGTTGCCTCTGACGCCCTATGCTTGGTGGCGGTTGAGGGGGGGGAGGGGGGTCTGGGATTCGGGCCCAACGGAGTGGGCTCTATTTCATTGGTGGGTGGGGGCGGCGCCCCTCTTCCCTGAAGCGCCGTGGCGTCGCGGTGGGCTGTGGCACCCCCTGGAGCGATTTCTGGGAATGTGTCGCCCGCGCCATACAACTCACGAGGCGCAGGCGGCGCCGCCCGGGCGGCTAGGACCGGCGCCTTGCTGGCTTCAAAGGACAGACGATTGAGATCCCTGGCCGGGCCCCAGCTGGGGGTCTGCTCAGCCCAGGATAGGGGCTTGGTGAGCGATTGAGTCGCAGGCGCCGGGCGCGGCCACCCACCTCACGTTGGCGCGGGGAGATTTGCGTGGGCGAGCGCCGCGGCGGGGTGTGTGGCCCGACCTCGTATGGTGCCACGTCGGCTGACACGCTCTCTGTGGAGGGAGATGGCCCGGCACCGATATTTCCTCGTATCCGCCCGCTGCGCGGCGCCCGGCCTATACCAACGAGTTTTGTGGCGTGCGCGGCGGGAATCTGAGCGGCGGCTGACGCCACACGAGCTGGTAGCGTGGGCGGGGGGGCGCCGGCGCCACGCGACGGCGGGCTGCCGGACGGGATGTGTCGTCGCCTTTTGGGCAACGACATTCGATCGCGCAAGCGCCCCGGGCGGAAGGCTTCGGGATGCGCTCGACGCCGGGGGTCGGGCCTTGCCTCTGCGCAACAGCCGCAACGACGGCCACCATGCAATCATCCTTTTGAAAGGTCAGCGGCCTGGAAAAACGGCCGTCGCCAGCGTCGAGGTCCTCGAGTGGGCACCAAAAAAAAAAAAAAAAAACACGGAGAACGTCCACCAGACCGGCAGTGACGTGCTGTCGAAAATCGTGGCAACACGTCTTTGCCTTCGTTCCCTCCACGCGGCAACGCGCACTGCTATCTGCCTTGCTGCTGCACGAGTGACGGCATTGATGTCGTTATCCTGTTCTGTCCTTCCTGGGGCCACCCCAGCTCGTCGGCCGGGACATATCGGACGGCGCCCGGCAGACGAGCGCCGCGCCGTGCGGCCGCGACGCTGCTCCCGATCGATGGGCGGCAGCCACGACGGCCAGGGGCGGCGCGCTCCAAGGCCGGAGGTGCGCTCACGTGGGGCTGGGAAACGCCCACGCGTTGCCCCCCTGTGCCCGTCGGGGCATGCCAGTGGACCAGCGGGCACGCGGGCGCGCGATGCCGGCGCTTCTTGCTTGATCCGGGCACGTAGTTGTCACAAGTCACCCTCCGAGGAGTTGATTGTTGTTGTCAGTCGCTTCCTCGGATCAGCGACCGGGAACCAAGCCACAGGCAATTTCATTGGGTGACGTGGCCCTGCCATCGGTGTTGTCTCGCCTGCACCGCCACAGGAGCGGCGCCCTTGGCTGCCGACCAAGAAACGCACCCCGCCCGTGCCGGCGCCGACCCCCCGTCGCACGGTACCGACCCCCCCCCGCGGCGCGCGCCCCCTTGCGGTGCACCGCGGCTCTCACTGCCGCGCCGCCCGCAGCGGGCGTCCGCCCCGAGTCGCGGCGCCTGCCGCCGCTGCTCACAAAGAGCTCTGCGGCAGCGCAGATCCCGCGCACGTGTGCCGTGTCCCGTGGAGGAACGGCAGCCCGATGGGGGGGCCTGTGAGCAGTCTGGCAGCGGCAGCGATGGCGGCGGCGGCACTGCCATCGCCCCGCCCTCTCTCCCGGTCGCAGACCCAACGGCGGCGATGTATGAGACAGTCTTTGCGGCTGCCGGCGTGTCGCCGATGGCTGTAAGGTTCTCCCCCCTCCCACCCCCCCCTCCCACCAGGGACCTGGCGCACCCCAGAATTCATGGACGGCATGCCAGATCTCGCCGTCTTGGCCTGTTCCCGGCGCAAGCGGACATAGTGTCTTTGTGGTCGCTCTGTGGTGCCGGCGGGTGCTGCTGCGGTGGGGGAGGACGGGGTGCCACGAGGGGAGCCGTCCCGCTCTCCGGCGGCGTTTGATGGGTCAACATGAACGACCGCGTGTTGCGCGTCCAGATGTTTGCCTCGGTGGTCTGGAAGGAGGGGGTGGGAGGGGTCACCGACGCTGCTCGCCCCCAGCCTCCACTGTAGTGGAGGTGACGCGAGCAGCCTCAGCACGCCGCTGGTTTTCGTCTCTTTGATGGTGGTCGCGATCTACGCGGCTACTATCCGTGCACGCCACGCTCACACCGTCGGCACGGTCGGCTAGGCTTCGGCGCCAGCGTGGTCCGCGCGGTTCCAGGCGGTTGCCACCATCGCCGCTGCCGGCGCGACGGCGGCAGCGGAGGCGGCGCCCACCCCACCATCGCCCGTCGCATTCACGCGGCGTTTGTCGGGGCGCCCGGGCCGCGGCGGATGCATCGGCCCCCAGGGCGGGGGGGGGGGGGCGGGGTGCGCCCCCCGCAATCACCATGGCCTCTGTTGTCACAGCCTAAAATTTAGGCTGGCGTGACTGCGTCATCACAGTTGACGGCGGCCGCCGCGACGGCGGGAACTGCTGCCGGCCCGTGGCCGCCATGCCCGATGCGGGAGACGCAGAAAAACAGCGGTAGTGCCACCGCCGCGCGAAACCGCCGCAAGCACAAGAGCGCGGGCGGGCGGGGAGGCGGCAGCTGCCCACAGGCGGTACAGGGATTTTCGGAAGGGGGGAAAGCGCACCCCAGCAATTCTTCCAGTAGACGTCGGGCGAGCGGCGCGGTCGCGTCGGCTGGCAGCGGCGTTCCCGACCCCGCCGCTGCTGGCTGTTCCGCGACCGGCAGTCCCGGCGCAGGGTGCAGGAGCGCCTCCGATGGCGCGCCGCCCGCCCTCTTTGGCCACCACCCGCCCGCCAGGCGACCGTGGGAACGCGTCGGGGCGGGGGCGGGCGCCCCGCGGCCCGGTCCCGTTTGGTTGCCTCAGGTTCGGCGGGCGGAACTAATTTAGTGGCCGCGGACGTTGACGCGCGCCTCGGACAGTCAATGAGCGGGTCGTCACGACCGCGCGGCTGGGGTGTCGGCGGCGGTGGCACGGCGCGGGTCACGTGCGGTCGCCGGGGGGGGACACGGCGGGGGTGGCCGAGCCGGCTGCTGTTTGGGTGGCTGCGGCGTGGTCACGGACTCCCATCTTTGACCGTATGGGGTCCGTCCACTGCCTAACCCCGTGCGACACATCGCTGCGGAGCACGCTGGCCCATCCAGCGTCTGGTTTCGGGTGCGCCCGGGTGGGGGCCCACGTCATCCCCAACGTCATTCCCGTGGGACAGGAGCTGGGGAGCGCGTCGCCTTTGGAATGGTGCCACAGAGCCGGCGGTACCCGGCAGGCGGCGCTTCAGGGAGCACCCCCCCACCACCGCACGGCAGCGCCGTCGCCACCGGCTGCTGGCAAGCTGCCCACGTGGCCTATGAACGGGGCGCGCACGGTGCCGCGTGCCGGGGACGCGGGCGCCTTGTGCACACCGGGGCCCCTTCACGAGACCCCACAGCCGCCCCCGCCGACCGACACGGACAAGGTGCCGGCCAGGGGGAGGGACGGGCGGCGCACCCACCTCTTTCCGGCGGCAAAGCGCCCCCAAAGCCGCATGCGGCGACGGGCGGTGTGGCGGCGCGCGCCGCCGCCGCCGGCGCGGAGGGGGAGCGGCGCGCGCGTGCTCCCTGTGCGGGCGCCGGCGCACCCCCGGCGGCGGCGGCCGCCCGCGGCGTTTGGGGTGTCCCCCCTTCCCCCCCGCTGCGGCGGATCCGACCCACGCTTGCCGCCGCCGCCGCTGCCAGCTGGAAACAGGCCCAGCGCCGACGCCCACGGGCGGGGGGGAGCGGGTCTCACACGCCCCCCTCCACCTCTCCCAGTGAAGCGCCTGGGCGAGGGGGGGGGGAACGCCGCCGCCGCACCGCCAAAGATGGGCGCGGCCGGCGCGCGTCAGCGGCGGCGGCGGCGGCGGTGCTCAAAGGCGCGGGCACGCCGCGTCAGCGAGCGGCCTGGTGGTGACGGTGGGGGTGACGGGCGGCGGGTAGGCGACGCATCCTACCTCGGAGGGGGGGGGGCGGGACGTGCCACCCGTGCGGTGGCAGAAGGCGGCGGCGGTGGCGGCGGTGGCGGCGGCGGCGGCGGCGGCGGTGGCAATGGCGGCGACGGCGGCGGTGGCGGCCGAGTCGCAGCGCCGCGTCCCGCCGCGGGGAGGTGGAAGCACCGCCGCCGCCGCCACCGACATGCCGCCGACCGCGGCTGCCGCCGTTGCGTCCGTCATGGGAACCGGCTTCCCCAACGGCGGCCGCCGGGGCAGGTGGTCGCGCCGCCCCACAGGTGCGGGACGGGGGGGCAAGACGCGCAGCGGACGTGGTGGGGGAGGGGAGGCAGGGGCGCAGGGGACCGCCGTCTGTGAGAGGGGGGGGGGATGTGGGGGGGACGAGAGGCACCACCGCAACCAAAAAGGTCGGCGGCAGCCACCGCCTCTTGCGCGGGTGTGCCACGCGGGGCGAGCGGTCAGATCTACAGTCAATCCTCGATGATGGCCCACCCCTACGGCGCGAATTGAACCTGCCAGCACTATTGCCACAGCCAGTTTAATGCGCTACTTCATCAACAATCGTGGCCAGAAGCTGCCCTCCTGATGCGATCAATGCAGGTCGATCTCTGAAATAGTGCTCAGAGCCTTGCGCGACCTGAGAATGTGCCTTGATCGCCTCTGTGGTGGCGATCGGCGGTCGACTCGTTAAAGGCCCACCTGGGCCTTTAGCAGGCGTGACAAGGTCGGGGATTGACTGTACGGTGCGACTGGTGAACGGTGCACTGAGTTGACGCGTTGTCCAGTGTGCTCACGAGTTCACCCCCACATGCAGACATACTTGTCAGGATCGGCAAGTGAGGTTGAACGTACGAACTGTTTAGATAAACCAGTAGGCGAACGACTTTTGTCACGTCATTTTTCTAATGCTCTGATATACTCTTCAATCACAGAGTGGTGACCGTAATGCAAGGGCAAACGGGCCATTCTTGGGACTCGCACGAGACCGACAAGCCGCCTTTGACATCCAGTTGCACTTGAGCAACAGCACCGCTGGCCCGAGTGTGCCACACCCTGTGACAACTGTCCCTGCAGCTGCTTCTGCTGCCGACTTGTTGAGCCATCGCAGTTTGTTGTCCTCCGTCACGCTGCAGTAGGCGAGCAAGAACTGAGCAATGACGTCTGACAGGAAAATGGAATAAAGTTCGATGGTCTCATGGCTCAACCATCATGGCTGATCTACGGAATGTGACACGATGAGAAGTATACAGTCACACTATATCAAACTCAGCCGGAATGTGCGCGCGCATACTTTCATATTCTATTTTCGTTTTTCCAAATCAAACCAAGCGCTGTCAGCCCAGGTGAGCATGGTTGCCATCAATGGCACAGCTTTTTGTGTGGCATGTCCTGGACCACCACTGGCAGACACCTCTGGCTGCAGCCGGCTGGGCCTCCCGCTGTAACGTCTGCGCCTCGTGCAGGCACTCCCCCGCCCCCCCCTTCACAATCAGATCCACGGCACACCCCCGCGGTGCCGCGCCGCCCGCCACGCGTCACCGCGGCAGCACCGCGGCCGCCGCGGGCGGGCGCGGTCCCGACCGCGGCGGCGGTCTGTTGGCGGCCGACGGTCCCCCCACGACCGACCCGCCGCCGTCGGCGGCACACACACGAGGCGGGGCGGCGGGGCACCCGCCCGCCGCCCCGCCCGCCGCCGGCCCCGCCCCCACCCCGCGCGGGGTGGCCGTGGCGGTTTGGGGGCCACCCCCGCCCCGCCGCCCGGCCGCCGCGGCGATCCCAGTCGCGGGACGGGGCCCAACCCCGCTGCCGCTGCCAAATATCCACCGAGGCGCACCAGCGGGCGGGGGCGGGGGGGGCCGTCCGCCCG
>Ga0209093_1002168_pt1 | contig 11071 bp, 15 predicted proteins | sample SidtaG_4_FD_187450 | JGI IMG/M metagenome (GOLD analysis project Ga0209093, IMG submission 187450) | Marine algal microbial communities from Sidmouth, United Kingdom - Sidmouth_Male1 metaG (SPAdes) (version 2) | ecosystem: Host-associated > Algae > Red algae > Unclassified | place: Sidmouth...
GTGTGCCGACGAAGTCGGCAACAGCTTCAAGCGTCCCCACGCCTCAGACGCTCTCAGGGCGGTTTTATTTGGGACGCGTCCCAAATAACAGGGGGCCTGTCAGAAAGCCGCACGTGGCTGCCGGACTTTCGTATCGATGGTGTCATGCACGGACCCGTAAGAGCCACCTTAACTGGGCGTGACTGACGATGCCGACCTGGAGCTGGACCGGTGGCGCAAGGTGCGCGTCTTCGTGTCGGCGTTTTTGGCTGTGCCGGCGCTCAACTTGTTCAACGGCTGCGATATGCTGGACGTGGAGGTCTTGGCGCGGGCTCTCATTGCCGGCGTACCCAGTGCGTTTTGGCTCGACTACATTGATTGTATCCAGGGCGTCGTCTTCGTGTGGCAGTTTCTGCTGCTGATGAGCGAGCATATGGACTCGTCGCCGACGCTGAGCCGCGCTGTTGGCGAGCTCCTGCTATTCGCGTGCCGCACGGACGCGCAGGCGCTGGCGATTTGGGAGGCCAAGGCCGGCGTGGATGCCAAGGCAATCGGGGACGAGTGGGCGGACGCATCCACTGAGAAGCACGAGGCATGGCTCCTGAGCAAAGGCGTCCGCGACGCGGAAACTCCCGTCGTCGCCGTCGGGCCGTCCCCCGCCCGCGTCATTGAGCAAGCCAACGAGCTGCGCTCCGGTCAGGTGTGGCCTGGCCGCAAGGCGGTTCGCGCCTTCCTTGAGGACCACATCGCTGAGCGGCAGCGCAAGAAGGCAGCTGATAAGCGAGCGGCTGATCAGGCGTGCGGCAAGTCGGGTGGCAAGATGGGCGGCAAGAAGGGCGGCAAGGGCGGGGACAAGACAGGCAAGAAAAAGGAGCGCAAGGCCTGGGATGAGGCAGACTGCCGTCATCACTTCCCTGACAATGTGTTACGGGCACCCGGGGTTCTCATCTTCATGTGCGGATGCGCATACCTTGTCGGATTCGAACTACTGCGGGAGACGGAGAGCCCGGCGCACGTGGTGTCGTCGTTGGTACAACGTTTTGTAAAGCTCCATCGAGTGGTTTATTATGACACTGCTTGCCAAGCACAGCGCAATGCGCTTCGCCGTGTACCGTGGCTCCTTCACCAGTCCCTGACGGCCTGGTTTGTGGACCGCTTCCACCGTGTCGGCCACAACTTCTCGCCGGTCTTTAACGCCGACCAGTACCCGGTGCTCTCCCAGGGGCACGACACGTCGGGTGCCTAGGGGCAGCATTCCGTCAAAAAGAAGTACAAGAACGCCCTCACCCATATGACGCAGCGGCGTTTTATTGTTCGCTTTCGCTATATTGCGGCACACAACAACATCCGCCTGTCGAAGAGACGACAAGCCCGGAAGCTTAACGCCGCGGGCCGCCTCCCCGGCGATGCAAAGACGTCCAAAGAGATCCAGCTCAACCCAATCGAGACATACTTCCATTGGAACATCGTGCAGCACTGTGAGCGTGAAGGGTGCGTGTGTCGTGAGGGAGAGATTGGGCAAGGTGATGCCTTTGGGCTTGAAACTAAGTTGTAGCAACAGAACGGTTTCCGCAGTTTCGAGCTTTCTCGATCTCAAGAAAGAAAGAACTCTAGAGTAGCGATGGATTTTGGTGGGAGGCAGGATGTGCAGCAGAACACTGACGCCACGTGCCGCCACATGCGCGTCGCGAGGCGGAGAAGACGGCTTCCTCTCCTCCCGGCCCGCTTCCTACCCCCCCATCCGGTCGCGGCAGGCTTCGACGACTGCGCAAGGTGGGGGTCGACCGCAGGCTTGACCAGCAATGCTGTGCGTCCAAGAGGCAGCGGAAATCAACGGATGGTCGGCCGACGCGACCAACGCGACACTGCCAGCGCCAGTTTAAAACGCTTCTGGACAGTGGGCCAGTGTTCGACTATTGCACGTTCTCCGGGGATAGCCAAAAGGGCAGCCTGATTGTGACCTCATGGGGGACGTGTCGCGCTGAAACTCGCTTATGGCCTGGAACGGCGGCCAAAGGAGCCCGCATGAGTCGATGGCGCTGCCGTGCCGGAGGATCGGGTGGGTTCCTTTGTGAGCGTAGGAATACCTGAGATCCGCCGGCACGGCGCCGTCACCTGGTCTTACGGGCTCTATTGCCTATGCCTGCGAGTACGGGACTCTTGGTGTTGCGGAAATGGTTCGAATCGGATCCGGCCGCAGAGGGACGGCAACATCCCCGAGAGCACAATGTCATTGACACCAGAGCATGCCGAATCAGACCAGAGAGCCCCGCACCACTGGCAAGTGAGAAAGTACGGAAGGTCTAGGGCTGTACTCATGTCAGGAGGGAACACGCTCCTACACAAAAGGAGCTAAACATCAGAGGGACGCTACACGGTATGCCCAAGAGTTTTGTCCTTCCCTGTCACATGACCCCACCTCAGCTGGCTGGATCAGCTGGTTGCAAGGTTCGCCGACGAGCGGAGGGATGACCAAGATAACTGATCTCAAGAGCCATGAAATTCTGTCAGCAGTTCTATGGCAGGATCCGCCACGCATTCACCAGCGGTTGGCTCCTGCTCTGGTGCAGGTTACAGGGCCGCCCCGCAGTTTGTTCAGTAGCACTCCGAGGCTGTCCATGCAGACAACCTTCGAGGTCAGAAGTTGTCAAGTAGCCCCTCTGAGCACCCCATTCCATGTGCTCATATGGCCTCTGGGAGAGGGACTGTGCTGAAAAGCGCAGCAGATTGAGTATCCTGACGTGGCCTAGGTAGGGTGCTATGTTTACAGTGTACCTCAAGATTTTTTTGGGGTCGCGCCGTATGGACAGTGTTCAGATACGGCCATCCAGGACAGCTGCGGCGCCTCAGTGAGGCTGAAAGGCCACGACGGCTGATTGTGCACTCCGCGCACCGATGCCACGCGCGTGCTCTGTTGTGCCAGGCGTCTATCGCATCACAAGGATTCTCAGAGTGCCATTGTGTCACCGTTTGCACTGTGTGCCTCCCCCCACAGCTCTGTTTACAGAGCAGCTTGCGTCAAGAGCTTTTTGAAGAGTGCGGCCTTTCCAAGTGATGGCCCCACACCGCACCGGCGGGATCAGAGCGGCGGCTTGCATTCACCCAGCAGCTCCTTGCGGCAAGCCCCTCCATGCCCATTTGCTGGGCGCCGCCCTGGTGGACCGCAGCGCCACTCTCGCGACATCGGCCACTGCCAGTCCGCTTTCCCGCGACAATGGGTTGCGACAGCCTGCCCGGTGCCCCGCGGTGCCGTGCCGCCATCACGGAGGCGCCGAGCGGGCTTCTGAGCTACCGTTGCTGTGTCAACTCTGTTTTTCGGGCCGGCCCCACTTCCCACCTGAGCTGCCGGTCTTGGAGGCGCCCCCTGATGGTGTAGGAAGTTCCACATGCGGACACACTCTGGGAAGATCGACGTCGCCTCGATGTACCCGCCATGCCTCACCCACCCCCCTGTCTTTCTACCCCTTCCCCCCATGCATGCTACCTCTGCCCCCCCTACGTGCTAACCTCGCCCCCCCAACATGCTACCCCCGCCCGCCAGCATGCTACACCGGGCGTCTTCCTGCGTTACACTCCCCCTCCCCCACGCTCCAATCGTGGAGGCGCCTCGTCGCAGTCTCTGAAGGCCGTCTTAATGGAGGTGGTCGGGATGGACGTGGCGACGATCGCCGCAGCCGCAGTGTGGAAGGACGCCGACAGCGGGCGGCCTGTCCCATCGACCGAATGCTCGGGGGCGGTTCCAGCCGACGTGGCGGCGGTGACAGGGAAGGACGAGCCGGCAACCGCTGCCTTCGCTGCATCCGCCAATCCTACGGCTGCCGAAAGGGTGAAGGCCATCCACAAGGCTGCGGCCAATAGCACGCCGCTCGTTCACTCTGCTGCGCGCGCCCACATGCAAGTGGGCGATGCGGCGGCGGTGGGGGTGACGGACGTGTCGGCCGCCGCCGTCGCCGCCGTTGGCGCTATGTTGATTTCCGCCGACGAGTCGGGTTACGCGAATAAGGCGCTGGCGGCCAACGGAAAGCTGCAGATCGTGCCTCCCGCCCCCGCGGACAATTTGGCGGCGGTGAAGTGAAGCACTTGTCACGAACCGCTCTCGTCGCTGCTGCTTCCTGTGAAGCGGAGCTCAACACCTCCAAGTTGACGGCCTCCGACGGGGCGAAGGCCATCCACAAGGAGTCGCCCGAGAGCAAGCCGGCTGTTCTCACGGCTGCGAGCGCCCACATGCTACCGTCCGATGCGGCGGCGGTGGGGGTGATAGACGTGTCGGCGGCGGCCGTCGGCACGATTGGCGCCCCGTTGGTCGCCGCTGACGAGTCGGCTCCCACAAACGAGGCGCTGGCCGCAGATGGAAAGCTGCTGGTCGCACCTCCGCTGCTGCCGTTGACGACATGCCAACCGCCGCCGACGTGCCAGTGGCCTTCAAGGCGGTAGGGGCGGCTGGCGGCAGGCTGTTGGCTGTTACCGTGGCGCCCTCGGATACGCTTCCGGTTGAAGCGCTGGCGCGGGTGTCAATGGTCGCGGCCGCGACCGTGACCTCCCCTGTCGATGCTTTGCCGACCGCCACGGGCAGGGCGGTGGCCGCAGAAGCGTCTTTCTGGTCCGTCCGGTGCGCTTTCCGACGCCCAGTTGGCCGATGACGCGATGGTTGTGGCTGTCGACGCGGCAACTACCACCATCAACTTCGCCGGTGCCACGCGGACCGCCAAAGCCAAGGCAGTGGCCTAGGCGGGGGGTGTGGCCAACGACAGGCTTTTTACTTCGTGTGCGGCGGCCGCCGACGTGCGTACGACCAACGCGGGGGCTCTTCAACGTCTTCAATGCCAATAAGATGGCCAACCAAGCAAACTAGAGGTTTATAACCAGACTGAAGCAACACAAAGAAGCCGTGAGACTGTGGAAGGACGTCGTCGTCCGCTCCCGCCGCACCTTGATGTTCCTTGCATGTGTAGCCAGGGTCAGTGCAGTAAAGCAAGTCCCACATGCTACCAGCAAACTCGGCAGCAACCTCGCGGTAATACCGGCGACTGTCGTTGTCTGACTCACCCTCCGGCACGAAGAGCAGTCTACAGACCATGATGCAAAACGTAGGACGCGCAAAACACCCCTTCCCCACGGTCCGCATGAAACGCTGCGCCTCAAAGATGTTTTCTTGGTTGGGTTGTGGCAACAGCTTGACCACGTGCCCTGCCACCATGCGCATAACGGTCTCCGAGATGTAGGTGGAGACAGGTGGGTGGGCGTCCCCGCACTTCACGGCCGCCAGGTTCTTCGGGTGCTTCAATGGAGCGGTACAGTCGGTCTCGACGCACACCGGAACGCAAGAGACGTTCATGATCAGGGATAGCGGGAGGGTGGAGAGGAAGGAAGGGAGGTCAAGTGAAGAGTGAGAGGGTGAGGGGGGAGATCAGGAGGAGAAGTGTGTACAAGCGGGGGGCATGCGGCGAAAGAGAAAGTGATGCCGGGGAAAAAGGAAGCCAGCCCGTGGCGTGATGAACTGACGGTGTGATCACTCATGGGCCCTGCGGACTGGCGTGCGTCCGAGTACCACGAACGCAACGAGCACGCTCGCGACAGGCTCGTGCGCGCGCCCCCCCCCCCCCCCCCCCCCAATCAGGCTCTGGCCTTGCTCCGAAAAAGGCGGTCAACCGCTTCTCTCGTCAGTCGTACTTGTGATCAGCTATGTTATTTAAGTCCACTTGTTCAATTTGGTTCAGTTCTACTTACAATCCATGTCGCAGTTCAAGTGCAGTGGATGTCAAATACAAGCTCAAATTTTCCCTGGGGGAAGAAGACGACGCTTTCGTCTTGCACTCGTCTTCTTCCCCGAGCGGACTCGGGTTTGCTCGAGCCGCTTGTTGAAACCCTATGCTTTGCACCCGAGCGCGGTAGGGCCTGTTCTTCTGTCGCTGAGATGACCAGTAGATGATGAAAAGCTTCCCATTGCCTACGCAGTGTGCAGAACAACCAAAGCAGGTGACGCACTCGAGCACATGAAAAAGGACAACAAAACGACGAAGAGGTATTGTCGGTCTTCCTATTTAACGCCCTTGACCGCCACGCCCCTTCTTGCGTGGCGACCGTCGCACCGGCTTAGTGGGTGACCCTGCGGGCGCCGATTCGGCGGTTCGCTCTCGACGCAACGACTTGGCGGCCGGTTCTTCTGCGTCGGAGGTAGGGACGCCAGGGCTGGCTCGAGGCCGCTTCGACCCGCGAGGAAGGGTTGGCGGGTCCCCATTCCCTGCAGCCGTCAGGGGTGCAGAAGCCGCTCCGTCCGCCCCCACGGACGTGCCGCCAGTCGCCGCCTGTGGTGATAATGTCATTGCCGTATTCATGGCGGCTACTGCTGCAGCAATGCCAACGAGAGAGGGACTTGGCGGGGACCTTGTCGTGGCGATGGGCGTGCGGCTTCCGCCCGCGGCGGGAGGCGGTGTAGTCGTGGGGGTTTGCTCTTGCGGAACCACAGCAGAGACTTTGGCGGACACCCGCGTCGCCGTTGCGGGCGTCCCTTTCCGCATCGTCGCCTTCGTTGAAGCCCTCGTCGACCGCACAGCCGGTGGCGTCGCAAGTCTTGATGCAGCTAACGCCAATGACGCGGCGGTCGCCTGCGTCTCCTTCGCACGCCTTGTCGATGGCGCGGAATTTGGAGATGCCGCACTGCGTGTTCTAGCTCCTCGTCTCGACGCAGCCGACGGTGCTGACGTTGGGGACTCCTTGGGCTTCTTAACCAGCGGTGCGTTAGGAGGCAACCGCGGCTTGCTTGCCGCCGCCGGCTTCCGAGCAACCCGTGCCCTGGCCGGCGGCGGTTTGAGGGCCGATGGCGGCTTGGTCGCCGGCGGCGTCTTGGCAGCTGCCAAACTTTTGGGGGCTGGGGGCGGCTTGGGCGCTCCACCCGCAGAGGCGGCTGCCAGCTGCCTCGCGGCCATTGACCTCACCGACAGAGCGACAGTTCCCGCCAGCGGCTTTGCTGGCGCCCTTGATCGCCGTGGGGGTGCCGCGGCCATAGATAGGCCTTGCGGTGGGGCGCGGGCACCCACGAGGGGCGCCGCGCCGCCCTCCTTGGCGCCCTCGACCGGCTGGTAGTGCAGCTGCCGCTTGTTCACCAATTTTGGGTCGGCCTGCAGCTTGTCGGGAGGAAGCGCATTGGGCGGCAGAGCGTTGGGCGGCAGCATGTTGGCTGGCAGCCCGTCGTGTGGCAGCGCTTCGGGAAGCAGCTTGCTGCGCGCCATCTGGTTGGGTGGTAGTCCGTCGGGCGGCAGCGCGTTGGGCGGCACCTGCTTGGGCGGCAGCCCGTCCGGCTGCAGCGCCTTGGGCAGCAGCTGGTTGGGCGGCTGCTGGTCGGGGGGCAGCCCTTCGGTCGGCGGTGAATCTAAGGGAAGACTGCCGGGTGCAGGGGAGCCCAGGGACGGGGAGACGGTAGACGGAGTGTCGGGGGGTGGCGCTTGCGGCTGTAGACGCGGAGGCGCACCGGAATCAGGCTTGGCATCAGGGGCTGAAGCTCCTGTGTCTTGCGGGGTCGGAGACAAGCGTGCGGAGGGCGGCCGCGTTTGGACACCGATAGTGCTGGGCATCAGCGGTGACGACGTGGAAACAACCGGGGGTGGTTTACGAAACGAGATTGCCGTGGTTGCCGACGCCCCCGCTGTCGACGCGCTTGACTGCGCGTTCCTGCCCCCAATCGACGTCGAAGATGGTTCTTTACTCGCCTCAGCCACCGATGTGACCGCACGAGCCGATGGCGGCAGAAGCGCCTGCAGCCACGGAAACTTGGCTGTCTCAATCTACTTCGCCGTGGGGGACAGCTGCGCCCATGTGTAGTTGGGAGCCACCGGCGTCGGCAGCGGTAAAGGCGGAGGACGCGGTGTCAACGCCGGTGCTGTAGATAATGGCAGCCGCAGAGTAGACGACTGTGCAGCCGGACACGGTTGCTTTTCGGGCGCCACCACAGCAGCAGAGTAAACCACAGCGGTCGAGGCCGCAGACCCGCCCGGCGTTGGTGGACTCGTCCCGTCCGACTTTGCCGCCGCCACCCTTGCCACCACCGTCTTTGGCGCCGTCAGCGCTGCCACCGCCGGCCTCATTGCCGTCCTTCTGGCCACCACCGCCATCACTGGAGCGACCTTTGCCACCGTCGCCATCACCGGAGCGGCCTTTGCCACCGCCGCCATCGCCGGAGCGGCTTTTGCCGCCTCTTTCATCGCCCTTGTCGTGCTTGCCGCCCCTTTGTTTGCACCCGCCGCGCTTACCGCCACTCTCCTTTCCGCAGCCACGCTTTCCGCCGCCGTTCTTGGCGCTCCCGTGCTTGTAGCCCTTGTGCTTGCCGCCCCGTTCCGTGCCGCCGACGATCTTACGGGTGCCGTCGGTACCGCCGACGCCTTTGCCGCCGCCGTGTTTGCCGCCGCCGTCGGTGCCGCCGCGCTCTTTGCTGCCGCCTTCTTTTCCGACACCGTTACTGCCGCCGCCGTCCTTTCCGCCCTCGAGCTGTCCGCGCCCGTGCTTGCAGCCCCCGTGACTATCGCCCTCGTGCCTGCTGCCCTCGTACTTTCCGCCCTCGTGCTCTCCAGCCCCGTTCTTGTCACCTCCGTGCTTTCCGCCGCCGTCCCTGCCGCGGCGCTTTCTTGAATAGAGGCCGCGGCTGCGGCCAGCGCCTCGCGCACACGAGTCTGGTCGAATGCGGACGCCGCAGCCCGTTCTCCTTGCGGAAAAGTAGCAGCGTGCTGCCCGAACCCGACGTGGGGTGCACTTCCTTGTGGTCCCCCGCCCGCTGCCGCAGCCACGTCGAGCGATGGGCGGGCGGCTTGGAAAAACGGAACGGCCGCAGGTGCGGGCGCCGAGGTCCGGCCTTGGCCAGTGGGCGCTGCCTGCAGGTCAAGGCCGCTGGGAACCGATGGCTCGCCTTGGCCAGCAGGATACTTACCGGCGATGGAGATGCCGCTCATGGGAGCAATCGACACTGTGCGACGTAGCTGCGTCCGCTGCAGCCGCAGGCTGAACTTGATGAGCGTCGCCTTTGCCTTGGGCTCCCTCTCCACCATCAGCAGCATGTCGGCCACCCTCTCGAGGGCACGAGCCGAACGCTTGGCCAGCATTCTCCGCAAGGACACCATGGTCTCGCCGTCGGTCGGGCCTTTGGCCTTGTCAGCCGCGCGCAGCAGCACGTGATCCACCTCGACTGTTTGCTGCCACAGCTTGCCCTTGTCTGTCTTGGGCCACCAGGCGCGGCTGACACGGATTTTGGCAACAGAGGCGCCGCTGCATACACTTTTGGCCATCGCAGGTACAAGAGTCCTCATCAGCGTCAGCGGCTTGGTTGACGCCGTCAAGAACGCCATCACCACATTCTTGGACGACTGGCTCGGGATCACCGTCAGGGGCGGGGTAGCGGTCTCCGGGCAGGTTTTCGCCGACCTGCGGTTGCGGCCGCCCGTGTGACCCGCCTTTGAAAGGATGTCATCATCCGTGTCGGAAGCCGAGTTGTCGGTGTCCGCGTCATCGTCGGTACGCGCAACGTCGGGGCCCGCATTGTCGTCGTCCGCGCCGTGAGGGTCCGTCAAAGTAGAGGGGGGGGGCGCTCCCCCAGTCGAGGGAGCTCCTGTCGCGGGTGCTGTGCTGGAAGCCGTCAGGTTCGAGGCCGCAGGAGGAAGCCCACGCGGGACCGACTTGTTGCAGGACGGGTGCTTAGCCGCGGCACGCCAGGTCTTACCCTCCAGCAATTTTGTGGAGCCAACAAGCATGCTGTCGGTGCTTTCTATGTAGCGGTAGACCATGTTGAGCACTCGCTTTGCAGGGCTGTCGAGGACGACCTGGTCCTCAAAGATAGGCACCCAAAACACCTTGCCGCCGAGGTCGTAGCCAGACATGTGCAAGTGGAAGTTGATCGTCGGGTTGTCCATGGCAAAATGCTCAACCAAGTCGAGAAACACCTCCACCTTGGCCATATACGCTTGCGACATGCGGCGGCCAACCAAACGGTTGATGTGTTTGGTTAGTTTGGCGTGCGTCTCACGCACCGCCTTGGAGACCATGGCAACGACCGGGATGACCACCACCACCAACCCCCGGTGCGTAGATGGGGGGGAGGCGACGAGCCAAGGGGCGAGCGCGCGGGGGCAGGTTTACGGCCCGTAGAGGAGGGGGGAGGAAGGAGATGAGGAAGAGCCGGGGGGTGCGGGGATTGTAGGGGTGGGGGAAACCGAAGCAGGGCCAAAGGTGGAAAGAGATAGGCAGAGCCGCACACTACGCCGTCGAGCGGAGTGGTGCCCGGAAGGGCGAGGGAGAGGGAAGTGCGTGGGAAGATAGTGAGTCGTCACCCCCCAACTTTGGGGGTGGTGGAGGGAGGGGGTGGCGCACGACCATGCGGTGGCGGACTGCCGGAGCGAGACGGGAAGAGGCCGGTCGGGCATGTGGCTTGTCGCCAGAGAGCGGGATCACAGGCAACTTTGCAGGGCGGGCACCCAGACCGCAGCGCGCGCGCATCTGGGGAACGAGCACGCACGCTGGGAAGCAGGTGGTCCGCGGTCCACCTCCCTGATGTAAGGAGAAGTGGTCACAAATGTCAGACGCCTGTGATGACGAAAGACATGAGGAGAAAAGAATAATTGTAACGTCCGGGCCAATTTTAGCCACCGTGGAAGGCCGGCCCCAGGGGCCTGGGAAGCGGGGTCATACAGGCACATGATTGGTCATGGCAGTGGCACGGGCGTCAATCGGCAGCGGACGCGGCGTGCCGGAAGGCCCTCAAGGCCCGGAGATGCGGCCAATATGGGATAGAGCCCGTAAGAGCATAGCCACCAACGTCGCTTCCGATCCGAACAGGGGCAAAATTTGACGAAATTTGATCGATTTGGCTAAACGTGGCGTGATATGGGGAATGCGGCAGCAAACGGGCCTGTCGGCAACGTCAGATCCCCATATCAGAGACATCCCGATTTAAAACAGCCCGAGTAAGTCCTGCCGGATAAACCGCACGGCACTTCGGACGTCCGAACCGCCGTCTCCAAAAACGCCAGTATATAGACGGAGGTTGGGAAATCCGAGGTCGTTCCGAGAGCACGCTGGCTTCCCATTGGCTAGTACTATTCGAGTCGCGGGG
>Ga0209093_1002169_pt1 | contig 11070 bp, 9 predicted proteins | sample SidtaG_4_FD_187450 | JGI IMG/M metagenome (GOLD analysis project Ga0209093, IMG submission 187450) | Marine algal microbial communities from Sidmouth, United Kingdom - Sidmouth_Male1 metaG (SPAdes) (version 2) | ecosystem: Host-associated > Algae > Red algae > Unclassified | place: Sidmouth...
GGGGGGGGGGGGGGGGGAAGGACGGGAGGTGGAGGGATGGCAGAGAGGGGGAACTCTAGTAGTGGGGGAGGGGAAGGGAGGTGTGGTCACTCGGCTTTCTCAACGGGGTGGAGTGGGCGTGGACGCGAAGCTCAGCAGGAGATGCCATCCTCCAACACATCAGACGATCTCATCCAACGAAAAGCGTGTCGCCCAAGCGGGCCAATGGGTGTGCAGTTGGAAACTGGTCACAGCTCTCAGTCACCCAGACTTGACCTGACAGTGGCTCAAGATGTGTGCAGCTAGCCATGGAATCCCAGGCGCCCCGCCATTGGGCGGTCGCTTTGGATACCTTGCTGCTGCGTGGACCATCAGGCACATCGTCAGAAATATCGACACGCTGAACGGCGGCCAAACCAGTGCAGCCTCCCGTACCTGAACGCGCACTTGAACGGGAGCGACTCCCGGTCAAGACGAGTTCAGGTGCATGGCCCCAGTCTCGCGCTTTTGGCCGTTTGGAGGCCGCCGAGGGCTTAGATGTGGTAACCAGGGCGAGGGTAAGGACCGATGGGATGCGTGAGAAATCCATTGGCGAACATGTGCAATTGTTCTTTCACCAGAAACAACGGCACACGGACGCCGTAGGGCGCGTTTCTCTGCTCTTTCTGGGCCTCCGATCTGCCTTCCTGTACCTCTTTTTTTGTTCAGTGGCATGAGTAATGTGTAGTGCGACTCAGTGGGAGTGCGATGTGCCCCACAACGAGCTATGTGGCGCTCGTATTGCAGGACGCGGTGCGACCAAAGAAATAAAAATCGATAGTGCGTCCCGCCCGCTCGCGGGGCGCGGGACGACTACGCCATGCCCCTAGCGGCTAGATTTCTACACAACTACGACGTAGGATAACCACAGCGTGCTCCTCCCACACTCACGGCGCACGGGTAGAGCGTGCTAGACCCCACGCAACCAACGATACCGACACAGCGGCCGCACTTAAACGAGAACCACCTGGGGTCATCACTTCACGGCTTAGTCAACCTCTTCGTGCACGCCCGCCATGGCGTGCGCAGCGGCAGCATGTGCGGCGGCCACGGCCTCCTCGTCCGCCGGTCCAGGCGCGTCCGCATCAGACTGCTCCTCCTCGTCGCCGTGGTCGCCGAAAGGGCTGCCGTCGGCACCCGTGCTTTGCATGCCCCCAACGACTGCGGGAGCGACGGTGGCAGATGGAGGGTCGCCCGCGCCAGAGGCCGACGCCAACGGCTCCCGGTACGACGGGTCATCGCGACGCGGCTCCGCGCCGTCCGTGATGCGTAGGCCATTGCTGCTGCGGGCCCCCTGAGAGGCAAACAGCTGGCGCACAACGGCCGACTCATCAACCCACTCCGCCCGATGCCCGCCGTTGAGGCCCGGTGTCGTGTCGACGGCGTCCCCAGCGTCAGACCCGCTGGCGGCGCGCTTCTTGAGGTGCGCCCTGATCTTCATGCTCACAAGAGTGACGTGCGCCGTCAAGCACGCGACGACGTCACCGCTGGCGGGCAAGGCGCCCGCCTCGGAAAAGCGGTGGAGGACGCCGAGGACGGAGAAGACGACGTGCAGGGCGCGGACGACACCCCCGCGGTAAAGGAGCTCGGTGATGAACGCGTCGTTAAGGAGCAGGGCGCCCGCCTCCTGCGGCCGGAAGCACACCTCGACCTTGGTCCGTGTGCCACGCACACGCCGCAGGGTGCCCAGGCCCGCCTTGTCGTTGACGAATGTCGCAAAAGCTGACACGGCCTTGTTACCGATGCGTTGATAAAAGTGTGACACCGTCCGGTGCAAGTAGCGGTACGCCATCGTCGTACTGCGGCGCATGGCGGCGACGGACTCCACCTCATTCGCGGTGGCCGCCAGAGCCACGGCATCAACGCGGGGCTGGCGCTGCGGCAGGCGCCAGCGACGCGAAAGGAGGCTGTCCGCCTCTTGGATGACGATCTGAAACCGGTCCGCCGTCCACTCTTGCATGAAGACGTTTACGTCCGAGATGTCCAATCACATGTCCGCGGCGCCGCGCGCCCGCTCGAGCTTCTTGAGGAGGAACTCGACGACCTTGGGCTGTGGCGAGCCGAAGCCAACATAGCGAGTGTGTGACAGTCGCGTCAGCAGCAAAGAAAGAAAGAGACAATGGCATTCGTGGTGTGAGAAATGCCCCTTGTTAACAGGGCGCCAACGCTGCGCATACGTAAAGCCAATTCACACGCAGACACGCGAACACGGCAGGTCAGAGGAACTCGCACTGGAGTCAACAGTCGGTCAAAGACATACCTTGAGGTCAAGGATCCACTGAGAATTCTGCACCTCCGTCGCCGCCAACGTCTGAGCACCCTCAGCAGCGGCGGCGCCATCAATCGCGGCGGCGCCATCAGTCGTCGGCGGGGACGGGGCCGCTCCGCTCGCCGTCACGTGCTGCAGCACGGAGGTGATGTCGCCCGACATGGAGACAAGCGCGCGGCGCTGGAAGACGAGCGACGCGGTCAATCGATCGGCAAGTACAGCAATGTCATCGACCTTCTTCGTGACAGCGCGCAGCTGACTGTTCATCATGGCCAGCTCCTTGCGTTGGGTCGTGATCTCGCGGCGAACACCGGCAAAGCCGACTCCAGTCGACCGCACAATGTCTGTCTGAAACCTGCGCGGCCGTCGCCGGCCCGGCCGACGAGGTGCCACCCACTACAGCTGCCGTCGTCGACGGCCCGCCGGCGCGCGTCGGCGGTGTCGCGCCGGTGGCACCCGCCGATCTCCCCCGCGCACACGGTGACGCAGCACGTCTTTCAAGTAGAGGCGCTGACGTTCCCGATGGCACGCCAGCACGCCCCTGATGCGAGGCACCGCCATCCGCGAGTGCGAAACTGCCACCAGGGACTGGCGACCCCGCGCTGGCCCCCGCCCCTCCAGCCCCCGGCCCGCCCCCGCGCTGCGTATGCGACGAGGTAGGCCGCGAGCAGCGAGTCGCAGCAGCGGAGCGGCGCCTCTTGCTTATGGGCAGCGCCGCCGCCGTCGGTGCTGGTAGCGTAGCGCGCTGCTGCTGACGGTTGTCATCTTCATCGTCGACCGGGCCCCGACGTGCGTACGAGCGCGCGACGTCCCCAGCGGGCGTGACTGGGCCTGCACCAGGAGCATGGAGGTCGCCAAACGGAGCGTGCGAGGAAGATCCGTTGTCTGTCAAGGGCGTCTGGTGGCCCACAGCAGAGCGCGACGCGTCAGCTTCGCCACGAAAGCTGCCGTAAGGGAACGCCGACGCCACCCTGGGCGCGGTCAAAAACATTGCGGACTGGCGCCCGGCTGCAAACGACGACGCAGGGCCGGCGTCGTCGCCATTGCGGTACGGAGAAGGCGTCGCGAGTTCAGAGGCGATGTGACCGGCAGTCCCATAAAATGGCGCCCAAGCCGGCGAGGAGAGGCCGGCGGACCCAGGTGGGGGAGCGAGCGACCAAGGGGCAGGCGCTTGGAACGCCGGCGACGCGGGAAGAACGCCATGCGTGTAGACCGGCGGGGCAGACAGCACGCCTTGATCACCATCCCGACGAGCCGCCACTTCCGCGGCAAAGGGCAGCCCCGTGGTGCTTGGAAATGAACGGGCCCCGGTGGGCGTCGTCGCGTTCTCGCCTGGAACATTGACGTAGGCCACCGCCGCTTGTCGTACAAAGCAGAAAAGTGGAGACATGGCGGCGATTGGCGGCGGGAGACGTCTGCTGCGGACGCCTGCTGGGAGACGGAAAGGAGCGGTATAGAGGCAGGGGCCAAATCAAGCAACAGCAGCGAGCAGTTGTGGGCGTCGGTGGCAGGCGGCGAGGTTGAGGACAGTTATACCAGTCGCCCGACGGCGAATGGCAGCTACTCTTATGCGGTGTCACCGCATCCTGTTCCCCCCTTCCGCATGGCGCCAGGTGCTCGGCGACAGGTATGCAGCGGTGCCCCTCGGTGCGGCCACGGTGGGGGGTCCTCCACTTCCCTCCCGTGTGGGCACAGACAGACTTGCAAAAGCACGCCGCAGACACAAGCGCCCCGGGCAAGGCGGAAACAGAGAGATCGTCACATAGTGAGTGAGAAAGGCGGCGGGGAGGGGGCGGGGGGGGGGGGGGGGGGGGGGGGGGGGGGGGGGGGGGGGGGGGGGCGCGAGAGAGCGGTGACACGGGAAAAGCGCCAGGCGGACGGGCTAATCTCCCGCAGAGCCTGGCGCGGGCACAGCGGCCGAGTCGGCGTCGCAGACCGTACAGGACGCCGGGGCGCCGGCCAGTTCGTCGGCACACAGGGGCAGTAACACCAAAGGAAATGGAGGGTAGGGTCCAGGACGAGGTCGCGAGCGAGCACACTACCTGCGCGCTCAGTGGATCAGCATTCTAGCGGCGGCCAGCTTAGACGCCAGTCCGTTGGCACGAGGGCGAGGCCATACAACAAGCCATTGGGTTGGTCGGATGGAGGGCAAAGTCGAGGAGTGCCGCACCGGTGCTTTCGACCGAGCAGCATTGAGAAGGCGGCGAGCCTGCACCTCGCGGATCGCGCGGCGGGGTGCAGGCGACGATTGTCAAAGACAGCGCGCAGCGCGGTGTCGAAAACGTGCTCACGAAGCGATTGACGGTGAGAGTATCATTGCAGGCATTCACAAATGAACTCCAACGAATCCATCAAAACCTGTTTAGGGGGGTGCTATATATTCGTGAACATGACATCATTGGCTAACGTTTACGGCCAAATGTCGGCAAATTGAGAAGCCCCCCTATTATCACTGTCTGAATCTGCGCAGTGCACTTTTGGTGGACGCCATTGCATTGCATCGTTGAATCGAACGTGATGTGCGGACGATGGGAGCTCATGGAGAGAGAGTTTGGGTGGGGCCATTCACGCCGGTTTGGCCCACCCCCGTGGCCACCTGAGCCCCCCAGTCCTCCACCTGCGACGCCGAAGATGTATCATTTGACTTGGACGATGCATTGTAGGCTACCACCTGCTTTCGACGATGCGCCAATGAGGCTGCTCATCGTCCCCACTTGGCCTTACCATGTCTGCCAGTGGAGACGGCAATCGGGCCACCCTTGGGCTCTGGCCGACCCCTCGGAGGCGCGGCCCGGTGCTGCGCCAGACTTTGTGCTCCGTCCCGCTTGCGCAACCGGCCACGTGCTCCTGGCCACACCGCCACCCGCTCGCCGTGGCTTGAGATGCTGCAATCTTCCTAGGCAGGCGACCGTGTTTGAGGCGCATGTGGGGTGTGGGCGGGTGCAACCCAAGTTCGTGTGCACGGGGGTGAGCAGGAAGGACAGTGGCGCGGTCGCCCGCGACCGGGACTGAGGTTGGCTGGCGCTGGTGTCGTTGGGGCGCAAGGCGTCCAATGCGACCTGCTGGTGGGGGCCGCCGTGTGCGGCTGGTAAGGCAGCGTGAGTCCGGTGGGGAGGCCGGCTTCCTGTAGCTGTCGCTTTGCGCCATGCGACCCTTCGTGTGTGCACGGTCCCGGACAGCTCCCGCAGCGGCCGGCGCAGTGCTGGCGCGCGCGCGTGTGGCCCACGGAGCAGGAGCACTCGGACTTGAGCCGGTGGTGCAGCGTGCGCGCTTGCGCGAGCGCTGTGAGGACGTGGGTCTGTCCTCTGTGCGGTTCACACACGGCGGGCCGTCGCGCTTTTTGTTTTCGACCCATCGCACTTCCGCGGGCGGGAGCCCGACGCATATGTTGCGCTTGTGGCGGGGCCTGTCACGTTTGTTCGGGATCTGCCGTGCCGCACGTACGGCATGCGGAGGTGCTCTACATCTCGTCTGTGCTTCCCGGCAATTGGTATGTCTTTTCTTATCCATTTTTCTGCTTTCATATTGGTGAGAGCGCCCCTCTCGTACAAGCGCACTAATCGCTAGGCGCCGTGTGCACCGCGCTCGCGCACACTGAGTGAGATCGCCAGAGCCCAAGCTGACACAGATGCAGTGGCGTGGCTCCTGAGCTGCTGCGATTCTGCTTATATGCTCACGTCTGGGTGCTGGTCAACCCTTTCTCCAGGCGCTCATTCGTCTCCCTACGCGCCCATCCGTTCGGTGCTCGTCGTGGTGCGTCCGTGCTGCCTCCCTCCCCGCCGACGCTCGGCGGGACGCTCCTGACGCTCCCGGCTCCCCGCTCCACCAAGGTGCCACCATGGCTCCACCCACAGCCGCAACAGCCCGGCTTATTCCGTGCCCCTTTTGCTGTTTGTCCTTCCGGCACATGCCAAACCTGGCTCGTCACGTGCAAACGTCGCACCGGAACGAGAGCCGCTGCGCGGCTGCGGCCGCGGCGTCGGCCGTCATGTCCCAGTCGTTTGTGCGCGGCTCCCTCGCCGCCATGGCCAGTGCGCCGGGGCCCGCGCTCCTCGCCGTGGATGCGACCGCCGCCGGCGCAGCGGCGACCGACGACATCGCCGTCGATGTGTCTGGGGGGATGGACGTGTCCACGATTGGAGCTTCTTCCACAGTCGACGAGGGCGAAGCGCCGCCCAACCAGCACGACATGGACGTGACGGCCGCGGCGGAGGTGGTGGCGACGGACGTACCTGCATGCGGTGGCGCCGGTAACGCGCGTTCTCCGTCCGGCACTGGCGACGAGAGCGTTTTGCCGGTCGGCGACTGGCTCTACGCCTCCGACGAGGAAGAGGACTCTGGCACGACCACAGATGACGACAGCGCAATCGGCGCGGCAGCCGTCGACTTGCTCGCTGCCCTCCCGCAACACGTCTTCTTGACGAGCACGGCGGCTCGCATCCGAGCCTACTACTTGGCGTTTCCAGAAACGTCGCAGTCGACTCCCGTGGTGCCCCGTCGGTGGGCGAGCCGCCCGTCTCGCTTTTGCTCACCCGCTCTACGTGGCGCCCTCCGCTTCGCCCTCACGGCAGGCGGTTGCGATTTGACGGAGCGCGACCACGTCGCATACGCACAGTCCCTGTGCGCGATGGAGCAGGAGGCCACGCGGGGCACCGGCGTGGTTGGCCCGATGTCGGCGGCGTTCCCGTCGGCGCATGGCTTCCTCACGGCGGCGCGTCATGAGCAAAACCGTGTGCTCGCGACGCGTCGCTGGATGGAGGTGAAGATCGAGATTGGAGCGTCGTCTTTTATGTACTACTACAGGGACGTTCTCCAGGTGGCGCTGGACGCCCTGGCGGGCGCTGAGACGGTGTCTTTTGGCCACGTCCCGTCGACGGCGGCTGGCGTTGCCGCGGCAAGCGACGCCGGCGATGACTGCCGCGACGATCACGAGCGTCGCGGGACTCTGGACGCGGATCTGTACGTGGACGAGATTCGCAACGTGCGGCGTCTGCACGGGGCGGACGCGCGGGTTTTTGGCGTTCACCTGCACGCTGACGAGGCCTTGGTGTCATGGAGTGGTGCCCACTACATGTTCCCCGTGCGGGTCAACGTCGTCAACGTTCTCGACAACGGCGGGCAGTGGCAGACGGTCGGCTACGTGCAGCACATCTCCAAAGCCATCGGGCGGAGCGCCAGTGCCAAGCTCGTCGTTAGCGACATGCGCAACGACCTGCTTCAGCGCTGTCTGGCAGTGTCGCTGCGTGCGTTTACGCGCGCCAGCGAGGAGGGCGTCACAGCTCACGTCGCGGGCCACGGATCCGTGCTGCTGGTGCCACGGGTGGTCGGCCTCATCGTCGACCAAGTCGAGGAGCGAAGCATTTTGGCGCTGATGGGCAACCGCTGCCGCTTTTTTTGCTCTCCGTGTATGGAGGACAAGGACCTGAGTGGCGGCTTGTTGGGTGTGCGGGCAGTCGACCGCAACGTCGTGTCAACCCTGGAGGCGCAGCTGGCGGCCGCCGTGCTGCGTGCGGACGACCCGCGTCCCAGCCGTCGCCGCGACCTCGGACGGCAGCACAGCGCCCTGCCTTTTGTGCCCGCCCTGGGCGCCGTTCATGGCCTGGCTACGAGGCCGTACAACCTGTTCCGCATCGTTTTTTTTTGACCTGCTGCACGTCTGGACGTTGGGTATCCTGCGTCTGCTGGTTCAGCGCCTCCCGGCCGTCCTGCTGTCGTTGTGCGAGGGCTCCGGCGGAGCACGCCTGGGGTCCGTGCAAGGCACTTTGGACGCTCTCAACTTGCGCGGTTTTGAGCTGGGCCGGAACTGCAAGGTCACTCCATCTTCGCCCGGGTACGTTTTGAAGAGACTGACGAATGCGGCGTGGAGGGTGGAGCGATGCGGGGTGGGGTTGCATGGGCCATAGACGGGTGGCTCAGACGGGACGGTGCGGCGTCGTGGTTCAGCGCTCCTCTGCTGGGCATGCGCACGAGGATGAATTGACCCTAACGTCGCACTGTAGCCCGTCATTTTGTGCTCCTCCGCTTCATCACTGTTTCGTTTGTCCATGTTTGCCTCCTCAGCTGCTTTGTGCCGATGACGGAGGCGCAGGCCACCATGACGGGTCGCAGCTGGAGGCACTTCAGTGTCTTCTGGCCATTCATGCTGGCGGGCCTGATTGGCCGCCGTGAACCAGTGCAGGCTACCTCCTCTACCATCGACGGCATCCCTGTGGCACCCACTGGGCGCGCTGCCCGTGCCCCAGCGTCTTCTGGCAGTGCTACGAGTGACGATTCCAGCGACGATGGGAGCGACCAGGCTAGTGCGTCGTCACGTGCTTCCGTGCCCGACTCCGCCAGCGGATTTGACGACGGCTGGCGGTCTGTACCGGGCGATGACTTGGCCGTCGCCGAGGAGCAGGGTGGCGGCCTGCCCAGTGCGCACCTTGCATCATCAAGCGCGTACAAAGAGCACTTTGACGACATGCCCGTTCACGACGCGTACCTGCAGCTGTTTTGCCAGGCGGCTCGCCTCGGCGGAATGCTCTTTGGTGACAACGTCGCGGACTCATCCGTCCTCACCGAGGCGACCGTCAACGACATAGACGAGGCGGCGAAGGTGCTGGGCGTTGACTACATCCAGACGCTGTACGGGCATGTCAACACGTCGAAGCTGCATCGCCTCGTTCAACATCTCAGCGACGAGCTCCGCAACCGTGGAAATCTTTGGGAGGGGGGCACGTCGGTCAAAGAGAAGCTGCACGGCAGCTGCAAGCGGATGTTCAAACGCAGCAACAAGCGCGGGCCGGGTGTCGCGTTGCAGATGATGCGCTGTGAAGAGGCGCAGTCGGCGGTCATCCGGGAGTTGTGTGACGCGGACGAGGACGCAGCCGCCTCGGTGCCTCGGGGGCGATCTACGACGCGCCGTAATGACGAGGACGGCAGCACAGTCGTCGCTCATGTGAGCGCCGGCGGCAGCAGTGGCGCCGCCGCGGCGCGCGACGGGGCGCTTGTCGATCGGTCGGGTAGGCGCGGGGCCGCGAGCGCCGGTGGCAACATCTCGGTGCAAACTCCGCCGACCCAGACGTCCCAACTTACCGTCTCGGGCCGTGCACAGCGAGTTGCCGTCGGCGACCTCCGCCGCATTCCGGCGCTGGCCAGCCTCGGCGCCGTGTTAGGCATGGCCGACGACGGCTGCGTGACGCAGCACCGCACCGTCCGCATCATGGCGCGTTTTGAGTGGGGCGCACCGCCGGCGTTGCAGCACCTGTTTGCCACGGACAGCTTCTTCGGCGATTCGTGGTACTCGTTCGTCCGCTACGAGGGCAACGGCGGCAGTCTGTGCTTGGGACGCCTGCGCCTCGTGCTCCGCTCACTCAACGGCCAGCCTCGCAGCTGTGTCGTCGTGCAGCGTATGCACCGCGCGGCGAGCCGCCCTGCGTGCGTCCTGTCGCGGTACGGGTGCGTACGCCTCGCGTGGGACTTTGAGAGCGCGGAGGACACGCACCCCGCACTGGAAGTCGTGGATGCTGACCGCATTCTACGCGCTGAAGACGTCCAGGTCGATTGGTACGACCTGGGCGACCGACTTGGCCTGGGCGCCACGCCGACGAACAAGACCAACTCGACGGCAGAGCGCCGCGTGTCGCGGTACTTTACCAACGCGTTTTACCCGTGGACCAGTCGTGAGCAGCAGCCGGGCCTGTAGGTTCAAACTCGGCCAGCGGTTCGGAAGGGGAGGTGTCGCGTGCGTGTTAGCGATGACCACGGCCTTCTCCTGTGTTTCCATTGTGTGCGCAATGTAGTTCTGTAGTGTATGAGAAAATTGGAGCTGGTGTTTGTTGCCTTCTGGTCTAGTCCCGGTGCGACAATGCCGCCCTCAGGGGCGACGGGGTGCCCCTTCCCCCGCGCTCAGAAGCGCCGAAGACGATCTCCGGCTTTGTGGAAACAGGCGGACATTGGTGGCGGGCGGCTGCGTGCGGCGACCACCGTGTGCGGCGCCGCAAACACGCGCGTCATTGCGCGGCCGCGACGACCGCGCGACGACGTGCGGTCGTCGCTCTTCCGTCGTTGTCGCGACGGAGGTGCGACGACCGGCCGAGTCCGCACGTGCTTCCCGGAGGGGGGTCTCGGCCGCAGCTGCAGCCGCTGGCGCGGGTGGGGGCACACACCCGGGTGACGCGACTTGGCGCAGCTGTGTCTCTACCCCGATGCGACCACGACCCATGGAGTCGAAACGAAGGTGCGGACTCAACATCGTAAGTCGTCAATGCCGGTCCCTCGTCGCTGCGCCTGGCGACAAATTGCAGGCCACTGGCACCACCGTAAAGGTGGATGCGATGCAATAGAGCCGAGATCGACGTGATCGCCAGTATTAACACTCTCATTGGCCCGCCTTAGGTTTGGTTTAAGATACAACATCGAGACAGGCCCACTCACGCGAGGCCAGCGGAGCAGAGGCTTGCACCACTCCGCTGAACGGGAGCCACCTCCGTTGAGGCTCCCGTTCATGGGCGGGGCGTTAAACGGGAGCGGGTCCAGTTCAGTCAACCCGCGAACGCGGCTCCGGTTCAGCGTCCCGTACAAGATGCAGGCTTTGTGACGATCGTCAGAAAAACGACGTTCGGAACGGGAGCCTTGACGGGAGTCCTGTTCGCGGACCGGCTGGACGGGAGCCGACTCTGTTCACCCTTCCGTTCGAGAGCAGCAGACTGAACGGGAGGAAATCCCGTTCAGGAAAATCCGTGCCAGGCTCTGGCCGCCTCCGCGGCATCAGCAGACCAAACACGAGGTCCTTTTTTAGGCCA
>Ga0209093_1002170_pt1 | contig 11070 bp, 12 predicted proteins | sample SidtaG_4_FD_187450 | JGI IMG/M metagenome (GOLD analysis project Ga0209093, IMG submission 187450) | Marine algal microbial communities from Sidmouth, United Kingdom - Sidmouth_Male1 metaG (SPAdes) (version 2) | ecosystem: Host-associated > Algae > Red algae > Unclassified | place: Sidmouth...
TCGCGCCGCTGCTGGCGGCGGCATGGCTCGTCATGACGGCCATCCTGTTTCCGCTGCTGATTGCGGCCAACTTTGAGGTGAACGAAGGGCGGCCCACGGAGGTGCCGCTGCTGAGCACGACCAACCTTATCGGCCCCGAGGCATTTGTGGCGTACGCGGTGCTTGGGGTGATGGCGGCGGCGCTGCTGTTTGGGGCGTCGCTGGCGACGTACTGGGTGCTGATGAGCTCGGCGCGCAAGCACGACGTTGGGGACGCGGCGCGGCGGGACGGGTCGGTGCCGACGACGCGGCTCGGCGGGCGGCGCCGGTCGGGGTCGTCCGACTCGTCGACGACGACGGTGGAGCACCAGACGCGGGACGAGTACACGGGCGTGGCGCCGGTGGGGGCGTTTAAAAAGTGGCTCGGGCGGTTTGGGCTGACCGCCTCGGCGGCGGCGTCGGTGTCGTTGGTCGTGGCGTCCGTGTCGACGATGCTGACGGACACGCACAACAACTCGGTGATTGCGTACACGGTGTTGGAGACGGTGTGGGTGCTGGTGGCGACGACGATTCTGTGGAGCTACCGCCGGCGCGTGCCGTTTTGGCTGCAGGCGGTCAAGGTGATTGCGACGATTGGGGTGGTGTCGGGGGCGGTGATGACCATCCTCGGCTTTGCGTTTTTCCGCAACAAGAAGGACTTTCCGGGCGAGGTCATCACGACGGCGCTGTTGCAGGCGGGGCTCCGCGTGCCAGACCGGCTGATGAAGTACTTCAACGTGTACGCGCTCGGGGAGCTGATCTTCCTCGGCTTCCTGGCGCTCTTCAACGTGGTGCTGGCGTACGCGCTGCGGTCGGACAAGATCCACGTGCACGGCGACGTGTGGGCGCAGGGGGGGGTGCCACACCGGCGGGAGGCGGACGTGGAGATGGGCAAGGTGCGCAAGCCGGCGGCGCCGGTGGCTCCCGCGGCGCCGGTGGCGCCCGTGGTGCCGGTGGCGGCGACGGTACCCGTGTCGGCGGTGCCGGTCAACGCGCCGGTGGTGCCAATCACGGTGGACCGGCCGACGGCGGCGATTCCGATGACGACGGCGCAGGGGGGGTATTGAGGTGGCGGCGGGCGTGGAGGTGATGTGACCGGTGCTGCGCTTGGCGCCGAGGCAGATGCGCTTGTTACCTCTACGGCTGCTCTGCTTCTCTCGCTTCTCTCGACGGATCGGTCGTGCGCGGCCAGCGTGGTGTGATTTATTTTGACTGTGTGTGATGCAGTGGGGGTGGTGGTTGTGTGGCGGGGTTGGCGTGGTGTGCGTGCCTCTGTTTCTTTTTCGTTGACCGAGAGGCGACCGTACAAAGGGATGAGTTGTTCCGATCTCACATAGCCTGAACTTGTTGGCTGTCCTCGTTTTCCTTGCAATTTGGGATCGCCGCGAGCTCTCCCGTCGCTATGTTTCCTTGTGTCTCAAACATATTACTGCCGCTGATGCTGAATGGAGGGATTCTGCCCGCTCTGCGGTCCGCACAGCTAGACGCCTCGCTTCACTTGCACGGGAGCGGATGCCCACGTCGCTGCCACGGGTGTCGACCCGAGCAAGCTTCACGCGCTCACCAGGGTCCTTCCTCGAGGGTCAACGGCCAGTGCTTTTGGTAGACATGTCTCGGGCACTCCTGCTTCACCACGGTTGCGGCAGCAGTGGTCCACGCAGACACCAGTTTTTTTTTTGAAAGGTGGAGAGGGGCTCGGCAGATGTCCTCCTTCCTATGTCCCGGCGTGGCAGCCCTGTAGGCGTTCCGACCTGGGCGGGCGCCCGGGCGAGGGGGCCGCCATCCCAAGCGCGAGGCATGGCATGGCGCCACACGGTGTCTGCCCGTGAGCGCGCATGTTGACGGACCAGAGGCGGTGGACGTGGCGCCGAGGGTGCGCGCGTGACCCCCACGGCCGGCCGACTTGGCAGCAAGCCGGCGTCTGGCGGCCGAGAGGACGGTGCGAATTTCTATCGTTGGTGGTCCTCGTGCGTTCGGCGGGTGGCATGCGTGCCAGGCGCGGGGGTGGTGCGTGGGGCCGGAGGCAGGTTGTGGCCTACCGGGCACGTTGCCCGCGAGAGGCATGCCGTCGATGCGGGCGACCGACGACCAGTCGACGCGGGCTTCAGAAGGCGCAGCTGCTGGACTTCTCAGCAGGCGGCGGTGGCAGCCCACGGACATTGTGTGGATGGTCGTCGGGCGCTGCCGATGGGCGGGCGTCGGCCCCATTGACGGGCCGGTGCTCGGATGGCAGTACGGACGGTTCGCCGCCTGCCACACTGCTTGGCCTTCGTACAGGCGCTACATGCAGCTCGTTTGGCTCGTTTCTCGATAGAGAAGAGTAAAGCTGCGGCTTCCAGGGGCAGTACCCGTCCACAGAGACTGCGCCACAGCAGTCCTAACCCACCTCACTGCCCATCAGGGCAGTCTACGCAGGGTATACAAGACGTCAAGCATCCAACCCCAGACCACCACCCCCCAACGAAAGTACAGGTGTACCAATGCGATGAGGTGCTTCTCGCATCTTTGGAGACGACAGAGACCAGCTTCCGCTCATCTGAGGGGCGTGGATGTCACCCGTTCGGCCTGGGTGGCGTGGGGCTATGATGCTGCCGTTTTTGACAGCACGAGCGTTATGCATGCGGGGGGGGTGAAGGTGCCGGGAGGGGAGGGTAGTGCACGTCACTGGGGTGATTATCCATAGGGCAGGTGTCCTGGTCGGGAGCAGTACCAGCAGTGAGGAGCGCAGGGAAAAGCAGACACTGCCAGGTGATGCAAGAAATGTCCACTTTGGTGCAAGAGAAGAGGTGCATGAAAGTCTATAAAAAACGAGCCCTGTCCGTCGTTTTGCGCACCTTGCACCAACCACCGGTGCAAGCCAGATACAAAGTAAATTCAAGGTCTTCCAGATCTGCCAGATATCTGTTTAACCAGCAGGCTGCCAGCGCAAAATGGCCCGACCTGCAGCCATTTGGCAGACTGTGGAGATCCTGCGACAGCCTGCAACACGGAATCAGCGGACCCGTAAGGTTTAAGCCCCACTGCGCTGGTCACAGATCATCTGTGCTGACTGTCCGGTGCGTGCTGTGGCGTCTGCTGCGCCAACGGCGTCATACCGTGATGTTTGCCCGTGTACTTTGGACGGCATGATATCTGATCTGCCTCATCATGGTCGGAACACCGCCCTCTCCGGTAGAAGTATGTTTCTGGAGCCTTTGAGGCCGGGTTTGCTTCGGGTGGGGGAACGGTGTCGTCGTTTTCTGTGCATGGGCTGGGCGCCGGCAAGGTCGTCAAGCTCATGCGCTCGTCCTCACGGGCTTGGGACATCCTACTCACCCTTTTCTTTTTTATGATGTCTCCACGAGTTTCCTCGTCTCAAGTTGTCTTGCTCGGACGTGTGGTGCTGATTGCTCTCTTGCATGGTCGGTTCGCAGCCTGCCTACAAAACTCGTGGCTCGAGCGCATCATCTGACGTCACCACGGCCGAAGCGCGTTTGAGGCGTGCACTGTACGATGAGGGGCGGGCTGAGACGCGCATGGAGAAGGCCGAAGCTGCGATGTCCGACTTCACGGTTAACGGTGGCCACGATGGTCCTCAGTTGGACTTGCTCAGAAAGCAAGTCGGCCGGGCCGCGGCGCAATTTGATGAAGCAGCAGCTCGGCGAGTTTATCTCGAGGAGCACTTGTCTTCAACGGCTGACAACGCGACCTTGCAGGCGCTTCACGCTGGCTGGAAGGCAACCGTCGACGTGCTGAAGGAGGCGCGGCTAGCCCTGGCACCATCCTCTGCCCGTCGTCAGGAAGACGACCACACCTTCAAACTCAACGTGGCAGTGCATTCGTCGTCTGATCAAACGGCGGAGAAGTTTGGGAAGCAGGGCCCAACATGTCTGCCGACGGCCTACTTTGACCCAACACCTGACGGCAGGCTTCATCAGGCGCTGGTGCCGACGCCTGACGATTATGAGGCGCACGGTGAAGACCTCCCCGAGCTGTCGAGCTGGGTTCTGTACAAGCTGAGCATGATGGATGCAGCGGAGGACGAGGTTGGCAAGAAGCGGTCACTCGAGGACAAGTCCTTCGGTGGGCGCGTCACCGCGCATTACCGGCATCATCACGAGAAGGTGTGGCTGCAGCCTTCATTGCAGGACATGAATCTACCCGGCGTTTATGCGACGGATCTGTCCAGGCCGGATTGTGTTGGGGGCGTGATGGTGCCGTCGAGCTGTGACGAAGATGGCATCGGCGACGGGAGCTCTGCGTTTGTCCCTCTACGTGTTCGTGAGTACAAGAGGTCTTGTCGGGCTTGCAGCGACGGACTTCCCCAGGCGTTCGCGCTGGGCACGAGCGTTGCGGTCGGCCTCCTTCAAGGCGGCGTGCCGCCGGCTCGGGTTATCGTGCCAGTGGACGTGACTAACGGTCGGTCGATGCAGTTTGGAGTCGTTTACATTGCTTGCGACTCGATGCCGCTCTGTTGGACGTTGTCGGAGGAGCTCGACCTCTCGGTGCGCGGCAACGCCATCAAAGCCCATCTGCATCTACGCAAGGTGCAGCAGCACGTAGGGAAGATGGTGCAGCTCGTTCGGGAGCGGGGGGTCCAGGTGAGCAGGGCTGCGCCGGACCTCACCGTCATCCCCCGCACCATCTGGGCCAAGCCCGGCTGCTTGACCCACGGTGTCTACCCAGCGCTGCACATGGAGGCGTCTCTTCATCACGTTCTGTCTGTGCTGACAACGCTGAGTCGGGCGGGCGTCCGCGACTGCGTCTGCTACCCCTTGGGATTTGGCTCGGCGTCCAAGTCGCGGTCATCTGAGAAGCTGTGGTACGCTTTCTTCCCGAACCTGACCATCACCTCTGCCGACAACGACAAGGCTTTCAACATGAAGGCTCCGGACGGCCACCTCGGTTCGGTTTTCGCAGCTGCGCTTGGAGCGGCAGTGGCGCAGATCCATGCCGCAGGCGTTGTGCACGGGGATCTGTACATCTCCAACACTGTGTGGCGAAAGCCAGCGGACGGACCCATGCAAGTCAAAATCATCGACTGGGACACTTGCTTCCATGTCCGTGACGACATCCCTGCGCAATGGGTCACCATGTGGGCGAACAAGTGCAAGGTACGTGGGCGATACAGCCGCAACAAGGACGCCCGGGAGCTGGACCTCTTCATGGTACGATTGGTTGCGTGGGCGACACGCAAAGAGGAAGGCTCTCGTGCGCAGCAGCTGTGGAGCAGCGTGGCCTCTGCCGACTCCGTCGGAGCATGTAACGATTACTTCCGTGAGCTCCAAGAACATTACCTCAAGGAGTGCCTCGACGAGGAGCACTGCCTTGCGGCCTGACCGCTCACCAAGACCCTCAGGCTGTTGGCCTGCCCAGGCAGTGTTCGGGCTGTGGAATCGTCGGGCGTTGATTTTTCTCGAGACGGGGGAAGTGGGTGGAGGTGGTTAACGGGGCGTACACGGCCGCAGTTTGTGCGTTCCTGGCAGTTGATTGGGCGGTCGTGGGTATGTGAAGATGGGGATTGCTCGCTCACGCCAACGGCGTCAGGCCGGTTGGTGTACGCGCGGTTGAGGGGACCGCGGGACGTCGATGACGGCGAGCACAGACGTGACAGGCGGCCACCACCCCCCAATGACTTCCCCGCCTTTGCCCTCGAGTCCCCAATCGCCTTGCCGCCGGCCACGCCCTCCACGGCCTTGACCACATCCCACCCGTCGAGGATGCGGCCAAACACGAGGACGTCGGGCTCCCCCTCGGCCGCCGCCGCCGCCGCCGGCGCGCCGCCGACATTGACGCGCCACTCAAACGCCCCCCCCCCCGACGGCCCCGCCGCCGAGTCGGGCGTCGGCCCGTGGGCGGCCACGGCTGGGAGCACCGCCGCCGCCGCCGCCGCCGCCAGCGGGAGGAGCGCCACGAGCGCCAGCACCGCCCGCCGCGTGAGGGCGGTTGGCCGAGCGGGCACCGACGTGGGGGAGGGCGACGGCGGCGAACCGGGTGCGGGGGCGTGACCGGGGGGTGGGGCCGCCGCCATGGCCACCCGCGCCGCTGCCGCGGGCGGCCGCCAGCGGGCCGGCAGCGCCGCGGCGGGCACAAAGGCCGGCGCCATGGCCGCAGCGCGGCGCGACGGCGGCGACGCGCGGGGGCGGTGGCGGGGGTGGGGGGGACCGCCCAATGGCTGCCGCCCAATGGCCGCCGCAGCTCCAGGGGGATGACGCCAGCGACGCTGGCGGCGGTCCGCGGCGGGCGGGGGCGGCGGCACCGACCACGCGGCGGGGCGGCGACCGCCGCCTATCCACCGCCACAGCCGTTCGGCGGCGTTGTTGCTGCGACCATTGCTGCTGCCTCTTTCGCCGCCCTTGTTGTGCAAGGCGGCGGGGAACGGGCATGCCGTCACCAGGGAGTACTGCGAGCGGCGGTGACAGAAATTTTGCTGACGATCGAGACATTCGGTTCCCACATGGGATTGGGAGCAAGCCCGATCCTCAAAATGGGGCCACTGAATTCTAACCCACCACTAGCCAGCGATAACGACAGACGTTTGTGGCGGTTTGTGGGGGTTTGTTGTACGTGGTTTGTGGATGTTTGTGGTGATTCGCCAAGTCTCGCTCAGGCCCACACGGGATTGGCGACAATCGACTGTGCGGCACCAACTCGCAGCCGTTCGATGCAGGTTTCAACCGGGACGGCGTGCTACCGCGACTGAGGCAAAGAGCCGCATGCAGACGGCTGGTGTCTACATAGCAACGGGCGGACGTGTCGCGGGTGGCAGGTGGCGGGGGTCGCGTCCTGGATGCCACAGCGGGGGGGGGCTCGCCGAGCGACTGGCAGCAATCGACTGTGCGGCACCAAGTGGCAGCTGTTCGATGCAGGTTTCAATCGGGACGAGGCGCGACCGCGACTGACGCGGAGAGCCGCATGCAGACGGCTATGATGATTTGTGCGCGCCCCCCTGGGTATGGTACGTGCGGCGGTATGCAAGAGCCGGGGGGTATGGTCTCCCCGATGCGGAGTTGTCCTGGAGTAGAGGGAGGCAGGTGAGATGGACTTTGTGCGGTAGTGCATGGTGCACGAGGCGACGGTACCCATACGGTGGAGGGAGTGTAGGCAACAACCACTGTGTCCGCTTTTCCTCAAATGTTCCCTTGTCCCCAAAGCACTGGTACATACGGACATTCGAAGAGCCATTCCTTTCTGAGATGCTCAAACGTATATCAATGTACCGTTTCAATGCTACAGGCTTGGACGGTGTTTGGAAGTCTCTCACGGGGCAGGTGTTTCGGAGTTCTCTGGGGATGTCGATACAGGATTGAGCCGCTGTGAACGGTTCCCCAACGCTCTTCAACGAAGGAAAGGGCTTCAACGAACGCCCCACATCACCCAAAAACGCATGACTAAAAGCAGACGCGTTGGGCCCCAACCTCCAACGGTTCCCCAACGGAAAGGGCATCCGTTGGGCAACTTAGCCAAAGCAGACGATACCCCCGCCTCCACGAGGTACGATGCGGTGGCGCACAGCGCAGGCCCCGCGCGTCGACGCCTGCTGGCCAAGCGCTCCGTCCTTGCTGGCAGCCGCTGAGGCGCCCGCTGGGTGTGTCTCGCCGGCCAGTCGTCACCCACCCACACCGCCCATGTGGCCGTCGACGAGTCGCCGCTCGCACTGTGGACGCCACACGGCCATGCCATCCGCGCGCGTGCGCGCATGTCTCGGTGGCGCGCGGGCTCTGCCACCACTTCACGTGGAGTCCGCTCGATCTCCTGCATCACGTCCCTGGCTCATTCCCTCCCTCCTCTCGCTTTGTCCACTTGTCGTTGGAATCCCCTCTCCCCCCCCCTCTCGCCCGTGACCCCCCCGCCCGTCTGGCTTTGGAGCCGGTCGAAATGGCGCGGTCCTCCATCTGCTCGTCCGTCGCGGCCATCTGCTCGTCGGCTGCCGCGGTTGGCGACTCGCCCGCCCACCACCACTCGGAGACCAGCCCCCCTAGCAAGCCCTCAACGTCTGGTGCGTCTGGGGATGGGCCGGCGCCCTCCGCCCCGCGTCGTCCCTCCCGCCCCCCCGTGCCGGCCGACCGCGGCGAGCGGCCTTTCCCTCCTGTCGCCATCCCAGGCCTCCCGGTGCTCGGCTTGCTCGACCTCAATGACGATTGCCTGCGCTTGATCGCCGCGCGCGCGGCCACCTCGGGCGGTTGGGCGCCGGGCCTGCTCGGCGCCTCGACGCGCACGCGGCGGGCGGCCCTGGACGCAGTTACCCACTTGACCATTGCGTGGCGGCCGCCGCGGCTGTACCGGCCGGGCCGCAAGCGCCCGTTTTCCGAGACCCGGGGCTCAATGGAGAGCAATGGCGGCGAGATTGGCGGCCCCAGTGGTCCCAGTCATTCCGGCGGCCCCTACGTCGGGTGCACCACCAACCTCGACCGCAACGCGTCGGTGGTCGGTAAATGGGCAGAATCGGTGATTTTTACGCTCTCCCGCACGACCGGCTTGCGGTCGGTGGCAGTCTCCTCCGTGTCGCCGCCCTCGTTGGCGCTCGCCAATGCGTGGGCGTACATTGGCATCGCCCTGCGCGAGACGCGAGTGACGGTCATCACGGCTCAGGGCGACGTGACGCCGGCCATTACGACGATCGGTTCGCGCTGCGCTGGGCGACCGCCCCTGCGGGTCCTCCGCTTGACGTTTCTCGACGGGCCGCTTCTCGGCTTGCCCGCGGCCTTGGCCGCCGTTGCGCCAGGCTTGGAGGTGCTCGAAGTCCGGGCGATCGGCGTCCTGTCCGCCGCCACCGACACCGTGTTCCTGCCCAACGCTGTCGTGCTGCCGGCGCTCAAGACACTCGAGCTCCATTGCACGACGACACTGGACATACTCGACGAGCCGACGGCATTGGGTTTGGCGGCGACCTGCCCCGCCCTCAACCGCCTGGCGCTGTTTGGCTGCCGCATGGCGCTTGGCATCGGCGTTTTGCTGGCGGCCGCGGTCGGCGCGCTGCCGCGACTGACGAACCTCGAGTTGCAAACCGCCTTTGTTCCCGATGTCCCAGGGCAGCCGAGCTGCGCGACCGACTTGGCAAACTTCTTCCGTGGCCGCCGCCTCGACGCTCTCACCCTGTCCGTAGAGGACGAGGGGTGGTCCACGCACGCGTCGCGCGAGTTCGTCCCCCGCCTCGTGGACGCGATGCTCAGCCTCGCCGCGCTGCCGCTCGCCATTGAGTTGGCCGACAGCGACTTGCTTGGCAACGCCGCCATCGCGCGATTTCTCTCGGAGGGGCGTGAGGCGGCGAGCGTGCGGCAGCTGGGGTTACCGCTGACGCGGGTCGGGTCGGACCTGGTCGGCCGCCTGCCGCCCCTGCCACAGCTGACCTCCCTCACCCTCCGCCTCTCCTCGTCAGCCGACCGCGCCACCGTTCCGCCGTCATGGGCCGTGCCGCCGGCGCTGGCCACCTTGCGTATCGACGTTTTTGAGAGCAGCACCGCCTCGTCTACCGCGCCACTGCCAGCGCCGCCCGCGCTCATCGGCTGGATGCTGCGGGAGGTGGCCGCGTCGGCGGCGGTCGCCACCCTTACGTCTGTGCGCATCGGGGGCATTGAGGCGTTGGATGTTCCTTTCCTCGACGCGGTCGCGGGGCTCGCCGCCGCCACGGCGCTGCGATCGTTGGAAATTGGCACACTGTCCCACCGCACCGCCGTTGCGTCGGCGGAGGCCATTCGGCGCTTGCACGCGTCGCTCCCGCAGGTGGCCACGGAGGTGTGGTGCTTTGGAAGGGGGGGGGTCCGCGTTGGAGCTCGTCGATAGTGACGTAGGCGGCGGTGATGTATCGGCCGGCGGGCGACCTGGGGGCGGGGGGGGGGCGTCGACGGCCGGGCGCCCCTCCTTAGCGGCAGGCGGGCCGCGCGTGGCAAGCACAAATTGCGCCGCAAAAAAAACCGCCCAACGACGCCCACATGCGCAGGTCCAGAGTCGTGCGACGCGGTCAGAGAGAATCTGGTTGGTCCGTTCCACCCCACCTCGTACTCTGATATAGTCGGGCTGGACGTCGCGGGGTGCGCGGCCCCACCGCCCACCCGTGGAGCCACGCCACATGTCCGCGGCCGCACGTGCCCCCCCTAAGCAATCCAGAGATACCATTGGCATTCCCAAAGGGGTAGGTGGACCCTGGCAATGGCTCGCAACGCACGCAACACGGGAGGACGAGTGTTCACTGGTTCGCCGTTGGCCTACGCGCCCGCTCAGTGCCGCATCCAACGAGGTAAGAGTCCTGAAACACGTCCGCACCACGGATCATGCGGAGGTAGGCAGCGTTGGTCAGTACAATGTCGCCCCAGGTCGAGCCCATACAGACAAGAGCCACGTGCGTAGCTCAGAAAAACGACAACAAGTTGTCTCACTCGTTCGCTTGAAGGGCGAGCCGACCACGAGTACCGGAGCAGCACCATGGCACAGCTTGACCACCGTGCTGGTGGTCAAGCTTTGTCGTCTGCTCATGTGTTCAAACTGACTATATGAACAAGGGAGACAACAAACGTGCAACCATCACCGACGACCCGGGTGTACCCAACGCCTCCATCGAATTGGAGATCGGCGTTGACAAGAGGGGGGAGAGTGTCGAGGTCGTCACGCCGGCAGAGGTCGCGCAGCTCAAGAAGCTCGTGCGCGACTGGGTCGCGCAACGCAAAGACGATGTCGCTGTCATTGACGACGACGACGACGCAGACCTTCCTGGAGGCCGTGGTCCTGATGGCGGCAGCGGCGATCGGGGTGGAGATGTGGGGAGCGGCGGCGCAGGTAACGGCGGCGGTGGTGCTGGAGGTGCGAATGGGGCGGGCGATGGGGGTGTCGGGGGGGATGGTGGTGCCGGTGGTGATAGCGGTGCCGGTACCGGCGGCGGTGCCGATGGGGGTACGAATGTGGAGGGCGACGGGGGTGGTAGCGACGACGTGCCGAGCGGCACGGACGCAGCCATCGATGACCTATTCGGGGTCAACCGAACGCGGCATCCGCTGTCGCCGACGGCCTCGGAGGAGAGGCCAGTCGTGCGGCGCAAGCGGCGGACAAAGTGGATTACCAGACGCGTCGACTCCGACG
>Ga0209093_1002171_pt1 | contig 11063 bp, 13 predicted proteins | sample SidtaG_4_FD_187450 | JGI IMG/M metagenome (GOLD analysis project Ga0209093, IMG submission 187450) | Marine algal microbial communities from Sidmouth, United Kingdom - Sidmouth_Male1 metaG (SPAdes) (version 2) | ecosystem: Host-associated > Algae > Red algae > Unclassified | place: Sidmouth...
CTTTCACCAGTTGGTGATGATGCGCCGGGCAACCCGTTAAGGGGCACCCGGCTCATTCGTTTTTCGAGTCGGTGGACTCGTTGCTATCGCTTTCAGCGGGTGGTTTGGTATCCTCCGTTACGGAGTGCACGGCAATAACGGACGGACGGCGTTCACGTGGCCGATACCGCTCAGCGCATTGCGCCGCAAAGTGACCGAGTTGTTACAGTTGTAACAAATGTCGGTCCTCGTCTGAGGCGACTCCTTTGGAGGAGGGGAACGGGACCGGGCCCGTGGTTGCGTAACCGGGAAGGGGCGGTCGACATTGGTATGCCGAGTTGGCATGGGAAAGGCGTACGCCACCTTAGTCGTCTGAAGACGAGGCAGCTTAAGCGATAAGCGAAGCTTCTTCTTTCCGTCCCAATACATCTGCGCGGCAGAGATGGTGTCCGCCAGAGTGCGCTGGGGGAACTGCCCGTCCAATACGCGGACGTGAGATTGGATAATCTCGGACAAGTCGTTGATGGAGACATCCTTGACGTCTTGAGTGTGGAGCAGGCCATCTAGGCGGTCGCACTGTGTCTCAACGCGGAGCCCAAAGGCTGTGGGCGACTCACTGTCGGGTTGACACATTGTAATAATGTCGTGGTAGGCGGAGGCCATTACGGCGTGGGTGGCATACTTGGCTAGAAGCCAGTTAACAGCTGCACCACAGGTACGGATCGCATACGTGCGGCGCCCGGCCTTAGAGTTGAGGGCACTCGAGAAGGCTCGTTTAGCCGCGCCTGACAGGCGAAGAGCCAAGAGCGGGAGGGCTTGCCCGTGTGTCAAGCCGGCCGCGTCACAGGCGCGCCGAAAGGTTGTCAAGAAGGTGAATACATCGAGGGGGCTGGTGCCCGTCAACGGCTCTTGCCCTTGGAATGCGCCGTCGAGGCGGCGGTTCATCTTACGGGTTTTCTCCACTAGGGAGGGGGGCAGAGACAGATCACGCTGGATCAGAAAGTACGTATGATAGTCCAATAGGGACTTGAAGCGACTGTTGGAGGGTCGGATGACCTTGAGCCGATCGGCTTTCTCCAAACGCTTCTTAGAGTCGGAATGACCCTTGTACGGACCCAGGCGGGATCGTCGAGACGCAGCGTCCGATGACGTGTCCGAAGACTCGGAGCCGGAGCTCGACGACGGGGACGACGGGGAACCCGGGGATCCTCCGGAGTCGAATGACGAAGAGCAAGGCGTCCCCCTGGACGAGCTTGTCTCGTTCGCGGCCGACATGTTGGCGTTCTCAACTGAGGATGTCGAGCGGGCCAACTTGGTCTCGTTGCGGATCTTACGCGCCTTCTTGCGAAGCTTCCGCTTTTGGTCCCGACGTTCGGTCGCTTGGCCAACCGGCTCTGGACGAGAGGAAGACGACTCGCCCCCCTTGGGGTCGAGCTTGACCTTGGGCTTGCTCATCGTCTTGCGACGCGACTTTGCCGCCCGGGCATCGGACTCGCTGTCGTCCTGGCGCATAGCCTCCACGTTTGCGATCAGTTCGTCGTTGGCTTCCGCTAACGAGCGGTGAGTCGCTTGTTGGGCCGTCAGACGGAGACGAAGTGCCTCCACCTCCGCCTTAAGGCTCTCCGCGCTGAGCGGTTGGCCAGAGGCCGCCGCGTTCAACGCAGGTGATCCCGAGAGGGAACCACATAGGGTGCTGGCGTCTCGCGTGTTCGTACGAACGCCTCCCGGCGGGACGTAGTCGGAAGGCAGGGCGTTGCCCTTACCCTTCCCATTACCACGATGCCCGTCGGCACCACCAGGGGTCATTGCTCAACCGGCAAGGTGCCAACAGAAGCGCCCCGCGCTCCAATTGGAGATCACCACCCACGACGCCCAGCGTCGTGGCGCACACAAGTGGGAGACGCGCCCCGCGCGTCAAGCCAATGGGTGCAATACCCGTCACCGTGCCACTTGGCAACAAGAGACAGCTCACGGGCACCGCGTGCACATGCACGCGGCAGGCAAGAGTATCCCCTGCTGCTCCACCAAATGTGGGATGAATGACCTTGGTCAAAATAACCAGTAAATGGCGACCGACCGTGGACGCGCGATAAAGCGAACGCTATCGCCTCAGAGGCGAGGAAGAAGAACCTTTGTTCGTGCAACATCCGATGGGGATCCGGGGGTGCCGACGACGGCGAACCCCGGTCCCATGGTGCTTTTATTATCAGACGGTAAAGGGGCGGGGTCGATCGACAGAGCGATCATAAAGATCGAATAACCACCAGAATAGAGACGATAAAAGAAGGGACATATATACAAGACGGAAGTAACCTCCCAAAGGGCGAGCCACAAGTCAGTTCAATCCTCCACGTGAATACTGACCAGTCAGGGGGGCTACTGGGCCCAATATCCGAATATTAAGGAGATATGCTACAGCGAGAGCAGTGATGTGAATGGGCAGTGATGTGAATCGCAACTCGTTTGTGAACGGCTTCACCCAGCAATATCGTTCTCCTCCCGAGCTCGATGAAAACTATGTAGCTCCCGTCTTGACCTAAGTCCTTCTCATCTCGGTCCCCCAGCTTCCGACAGGCTTCACATAGCGTCTCCTACCAACGAGAAAGGCACACGTTTCAGGTAAAACGAGGTTCGCATGCAGAAATCGACGTTGCTGGTTGTGGTCTGAGGCCCTGTCTGCACGGCGCGTGCACGCCGTGCATAGACACGTGCTAGCCAATGGGAGCGCGTCGTTCTGATCACACCCCAATCACGCGAATACTTTTAGACCCCAACCGCCGGACAGTGGGCTCCCGCGCACGAAGGAGTTACGGGCTAGAACGGGCTCGTTTGGCGCATTCGCGCCGAACACGTTCATGTGTGCGAGATTATTTTTCTTATCTCGCGCACTTGAACGTTCTTGGAAGGGAGTATCGCACTTGCGTTTGAAGGCTTCCGCAAGAATGATTGGACAAGAGGGCCCAGAACGGTTCATCTCTTGGATCTCGCGATGCCAGAGACGTGCGATTACACACTGGTAGCCCGTGGTGGTGAAATGTTGACCAAACCAACGATGCTGACCAAAAGCAGTTTTGTTCCGACCCAGTGCCCTGTTGGCCAACCATCTGCACGTAAATCGATTGTCAGTCGCCCGCCGCGCCAAAGTGGGGACACATCAGACCGGCTCTACGAGCCCGGCATCCACCCCTACATCTGCATCGTCGCGAGACGCGACCTCCCCCCTCCCAGAGTTTGTCCGCGCACCCACCCCCTACCGTCTCCACAACGTTCCGATCTCCCCGGCCCTGCACGGCGCCGCGGCGGGCCTAGACGTGCCGCCTAGTCGGCCCCAGTCATGGCCATGGGGGGGCGCCGCTGCCGCAGGCGGGCTCCTGGCGGTGCGGGGGCCGCCGTGGCCACCCTCCCCCGGAGCAAGAAGGGCACGTGAAGTCGACTCTGGAGCTTGCGCCTCACGAAGGACATGCTCGCCAAGCTGGAAGCCGATTTTGCCACGATGCCGGCGGGCAAGACCACGTTAGCTGCCTACCTGATGGACGCGACCGGCGCCACGCGCTCCAACGTCCGTACGTGGCTCCGTAACGACCGGCTGATGCCCCGACTCGGACGTCCCGCCATGTATACCGGGGCTGAGGAGGCCACAATCTACCGGGATACGCAGCTTTGGACTGCCAGCGGTGGGCTGTTAACGAGAGAGATTCTGGGGAAGCTCCTACGTGACGATGTGCACGATATGGGTCCCGTGCGGGAGGTGCAGGCGAAGGGCTACTTTGGCGACCACATCGTGCCGGGGAAGGGGTGACTCGTCGTGTTCTTTCTTCGCCGCCCGGAGCTACGCCGGGTCAAGGCCGCCGGGCTTGACGAGGCCCGCGCGAGGGCTGCCACTCCCGAGGCAGTGGCCAAGTACTGTGCGGCCCTGACGGCAGTCACGCGGCAGTACAACATAACGTCGGCCTGCCAGGTGTTCAACACTGACGAATCAATGATCAATGTGGCCGACGTGCGGCGCGGCTGCGGCAAGCACGCCTACACCACGAGCCCGACCCGCCGGCGGGTGGACTTTGTCATCTCGGTGCTGCAGTCCGGGGCGGACGCCGCAATTCTTGTGGCCTGCATCTGCGCAGACGGCACTCGTCTGACGCTGTTCTCCGTTGTGCGCGGGAGCGGGGGACGCCTGCCGCACGCTCAAGAGACGCGCTCCGACGGCACGCCCACCAAGGTCCCCCTGGCCTTGTATGTGGGTGTGGGCGCCGAGGTCCATCGACGGGAGAATCCTGCATTTGATGGGGACTTGTGGCTGGAGTACGCACGGTTTTTGGCCAGGCACCCGGGCTACACGAAGCCAACCAAACGGAAGCTCTTGATCATGGATGGGTGTAAGGTACATCTGTCAGCCAAGGGCTTGGATATATTGAAGGCGGCTAAGGTTGCGGTCTTAATGTTTCCCTCTCACCTGTCCCACCTGCTGCAGCCGTGTGACGACGACCTCTTCCTCAAGGTCAAGGGGGACGCCTTCCGCTCGGCGCGCGCCATGCTGCCCACCCTGCATGCGAGCTCCAGCTTCACAGTCAAGAAGCCCATGCTCGTCACTGCTTAGGCGTGCCAGTACGGCTTGTCTTCCGTTCACGTCATTGACGGGTTTGAGAACACCTGCGCGTGGCCCGTGGACGTGTCCTAGGTGGAAGTCGCGCGGCTGCTGACAGGGATGGGCGCCGGCTACGTCACCCGGGTCGTCGACCTCCACCGGCTGATGTTCCGCCTGGGGCCCGAGGCCAGGCGGGAGATGGATCAGGCGGTGGTGTGCATTGGGTCGATCTCCAACCGTGCCAGAGCCGTCGTAGCGACCAGCGACGGCGTGCTCGCGTCCATCAACGAGCTGGACGCCGCCAAGGAAGTGGCTCTCAAAGCCAAGGACGCTCGCCAGGCACGGACGTCGCACGCCCGCGTCGCACGCGCGGCGCACCGGGTCGGGGACGAGCGGGACGCCGACCAACGCCGGAACAACTGTACCATTCGCCGACGCAAGGACGCCCTGCGCAGTGTTACACAGCGGCAGAGGGACCGTCTAGGCGGTACCCCCGAGTAAACGCCAGTCCCAGGAGCTGCCACTGTTGAAGAGCCCGTGCGGAAGCGTGTCCGTCGGGCGTAGGATGACTCGTCATCATTTGCAGAAACAACGTCTGCACAAATGAATGTCCAGGAAGAACCAGGGTGGTGGTCTGCGTCTTTTTCCTCGGCCATGTGTGTTTGTTGTCCATCGTGATTTTGTTTGTATTTTTTCCGGGTGCTGTCCGACCATACACTGTCTTTTGGGGGTGTATTCGGTCAACATTACACCAGCGCGTGCTGCTCGGGCGGCGTGGGGCCTGCGCGGTGGGGACGTGTCACTCACGAATTGCCTGTTCTGATCCCAAACTGCGGGCTCTGTGTTTTCATGTGTGCGTCAAGACAGACGGTGCCGAATCACTTGTTTATGCCGCGGACTTACAACTACATTGGTGCCGAATCACGTTCACGTCCCTCGCTGTGCAGACATGGCCTGAGGGCACACCCACCAACGTCGGACTATTGCACCGTTGCTGCCACGTATTGCACATATACGAAACGCGTCATAACGTGGCAGAATAGACCAGGATCGGCGCCATCATAAACGTCCTTTGGCCTAACCAGAGACACCGAATTGACATATTCTGACGAAATTCCTTGATTCGTTCGATAGTCCGGGTGTGTGCTTGCTGCGCGCTTGGCCTATATCGGCCCGATATACGCCAAGCGTGCCGCAATCACACACCCTGACTATCGCAGCTCGCGTTCTGATTGGTCAGACGCGAATCTATATCAATCTGAGACGTCATGCAACGTGTTTCGGCATGACATGAAAGTTTGCGTTCACTTTCTGAGGATGTCCGACCACTTGCTCGGTGTCGCTTGTCACTCGGCGGCCAGTCTCGTGGTCATGGACGCACAACCGATGGGGTATGCTGTGCCGCCCCCGACAGCCCTCCCCGCCACACCAGACGCCCCCCCCTCCCTCCCACCCACTCAGGTGGCGCCCGCCACAGAGTTTTGACCTGTGCCGTGTCTTTCAGGGTTTCCCAGGGGCGAACCCCGGCCATGCGTGCCCGGCGCTCAGATGGCATGCGCGTCGTCCCGACAGCTGTAGGTGGCGGACTCTGCAGGGCCCGGACGAGACGCGTCAATCGCTCGACAGCCTAGCAGCATCTGCTGTGGGCTCGTTCCACCGTGGTCCGTCGATGGAGCTCGAGTACGTTTTCGAGTCTCGTTGACGGTGCTGACAGTGTCGAAGGACAATACGTTCTCAATTTCCGGGCAGCCCGAGTTTTGACGTGCACCCGGGCTGCCCCGACTGGCCCGGTCGGGCCACCGCATGGACCAGTCGGTGGGGCGCAAATGCAGCACGCCCGGTGCGCCCGGCTACCCGCCGCCTGCATCCGGCATCGCGGCAGCCGCGTGGCGGCGATCGCCCGCATCCTCATCCGCACGAACGAACCGGTCACGGCGACCGCCGGCATCCGCATCCGCGCCCACCACCCCACCACGGCGACCGCTGGCATCCGCATCCGCGCCCACCACCCCACCACAGCGACCTCCGGCATCCGCATCTGTGGCAACCACCCCACCGCGGCGACCGCTTCCCTCCTGCCCGTACACCATCCCGCCCTCCCCTGCATCCTGCTCCCCAGCGGCGATGGACGCTGCCATGTCCGTCGCCGGGTGGGATGACGAGGACTCGCTCAACGATGACCTGACGACTGCGACGGTTGTGGCGTTTCCAGTAGCGACGCTCCTCCTGTGGCGGAAGCGGCGCCGGGCTGCCCGCATTGGGGAGCGGCCCAGGTACGGCGGCTCCTTTATTCGACGGGCCGCCAATTGCCCCTGAGATTTCGCGTTGGGACTGAACTGTATCCTACGTGACTACTTCGGTGTCGTCGGGCTGTCTCCCGTCTGCTCCACGGATCAGTTTGAGCTCCGCTTCCGCGTTCCGCGAGCGGTCTTTCTGCGTATCTTCAATTCCCTGAAGGACCGCTCATTTTAAACCAGCGCATCAACGCGACTGGGCAGCCTCAAGCCCACCCGCTGCAAAAGGTGGTCGCTGCCTTCCGTGTGCTCACGTACGGGTAGTGCCCAGACCGTGGCGACGCGTTCGTGCGGCTGCCTCGAACCACAATCGACAAGGCGACAAAGCTGCTGATTGAGTACGTCGTCGACGAGCTTGGGCCTGTCTACCGGCGCCCCCCCATCCAAAGAGAATTTGAACGGATCTTTGCTCGCTGCGCGCTGAGGGGCATGCCTGGGTGTCAGGGGTCCCTTGACTGCTCTCACTGCGAGTGGGCGGGGTGCCCCGAGGGCAGGGTGGGTACGCCTCAGGACCGGAACGGGAAGAGAACGATCGTATTGGAGGCCATCTGTGATCGGGACCTGTGGATTTACCATGTTCTTTCGGGGGCACCTGGGAGTCTGAATGATATTCACGCGCTGTACAAATCCCCTTTGTACATGGACGTCATGGCTGGCAAATGGCCGCCCACCAACTTCCCTTTCACGGTCAACGGTAATACTCGCACACTGCTGTATTATTGGTTGACGGGATTCATCCAAGTTTTGCCTTCTTTGCCGCACCCTACCCCAAACCCTCGTCGCGGAAGCAACGGGTTTTTAACCGCTTGCAAGAGGCGTTGCGGAAGGACGTTGAGCGACTATTCGCCGTCCTGACCCGCCGCTTCCACGTCCTCATGCACCCTGCCCGCCACTCCAACGTACCTTCCCTGGTGCTCACTGTGCAGGCCGTCGCTGTATTACACAATATGGTAACGGAACTGCGGCGGGACGGGTACCTGTCGAGGACGCGAGGGGTGGCGGCCGCGGGGGAGGAGCGCGCCCATTTATCCATTCTCGTGTGGGTCTGAGCTTTTCAGGCCGCCTGCCGAAATAAAGAGAAATTGGCACGATATTTGCCTCAGTTGCAATCCACGCAATCAAGGTGGTGGACAGCAATCTAACCGTCGTCGAGCCCGTGCCGTGTCGAAGGACCCGCTCACCCACCGTTCCGCCGTCAATCCGCGAGGCGATCCACACCGACGCCCCCACTCCTCCCGTGCGCTCGCTGCAGCGGCTCTACCCCTCCTCCCCCCCCCCTCCTTAATTGATTTCCGTGGCGCTGTGGCGGCGAGATGTGGCACGATCTCGCTGAGGGGCTCCGCCCGAGGAGTGCGCCCAGGTATGCCATCCAATCGCTTCTGGTTTTGTGAGTGCTGCCGCCGGTGGTCACCCGTCGTTTTCCCGGTTGATCGATTGTTGCTGGTCAGCTTGACGACGCCCGAGCGCGCATGAGGGACGGGAGGCGTCCGGGTTTTTTTCTTTTTTTTTAATCGCTGCTGACGCCCCATACAGTTCTTTCTTGTTTGCTGAGCTTCGGGAGGCCTTTGTTCTCGATGTTCTGGCCGCCGTGTGCACGGCGTGTCAGCTGTCTTTGTTACCTAGGTCAGACAAGATGCTTCAGTGGCGCAGCTCGGGCTCAAATTACCGGGACGGACACGGACGCAGCGGCTGCGACACGCGGTGGCGGCCCTCCCAATACTGCCGAGTATAGGGGGGGAGGACAAACACCCGACGGGGGTGCCCTTCCGGCTGTGCAGCCCCTGCCACGTAGCGCAATTCCGTCAGCGCGTGCTGGACGCGCGCCAGGCCGAGACGGTCGCACGGAGATTCCGCAAGGCGGTAGACCTCCCAGCTGCTCGACGTTCGGGGCCCGCGGGTCTTTCCCAGGGCGTGACATGTCCACCCCTTCTCCCGCTGCCAGCAGGCATTTCATCGATTCCAGCTGACAAGCACGCTGCCACCGCGCAGTCGGAAGATCCGCGGACGCCACAATTTGCGGGACTGCCGTCCCCGACGCCCCCAAGGCCGTCACAGAGGGGTGCGGTCGATGCTGCGCCCCATCATCCGCACAAACCCCGCTGGGTGGAGGCGCCGGCGCGACCGTGGCTCTCCGGCGGTGCGATTCTGGAGTCGGGCCTGGGTGGCCCGCCAGTGGCGGCGGTGACGCCCCACACCCCCAACCTGGTTTTGGCTGATTCACCGGCAGGCAGCCGACGTGGAAGCGTCGGGCGGAGTTTACAGACCGCCCATGAGCCGACACTGGTAAACGCCTGCCCTGGAGGCCGGACGGGTCCCGGGTCGCAGGGGTTTGCATCCGTCCCCACAAGCGGCGGGGCCCCAGCCGGCGGCGGCGTGCCGCCTCCGCCATCGACACCACCGTCCGTGGCGACACCGTTTGAGCAGCCAGGGGCCAGTGGTCCGGCTTCTTGCTCCCAGGCGGGACCCATCGAGACGTTGCGGTCCCGGACCGCTCGTCTATTTTTAGGTTACGTCCAGACGGCTCGCTCGGTGAAGGACCTCGCAGATTTGGCACCAGATGCTATTCTGTCAGCCGTTTTGGCCGTAACCCGCCAGCCAGAGGTGTACACCAAGCACTTGAACGGCGTCAAGGTGACCTACGCGCGGCGACTGACACCCCGGAAGGGCACTGTCACACGGAGCCAAAACGTCGGCGGTCCTGTTCCTGCGCTTGTCTGGTAACTGCGCCGCGATTAGAGGACGACACATTGGGGCCACTCAGCCAAATCGCGGCCTACGACCTGGAACGGCGGGTCGGCGATCTGGCGACACATTAAATTTCGTGGGGCAGCCCGGAACATGACTCAGACTATGAGAATGATGTGCATACGGCCAAGTCCCAAGCAGTGTGCGCACTGTAAGACAACTATTGCCGTCCATGGAAGCAGCCACGCCCTCAAGCTACTCAGACAATATCACTGACAGCAAGAGCTCCTAAGGAAAGAATCTGCCTCGTCTTCGAGGTCGTCTTCGATCCCGATGCAAGGCTATGTGCGGATCGCCGGCAATCTTGCATGTGAATTCGGCCTCTGATTGGCTGGTGCCGCACTGCGGTGACAGTATCAGAGGGATTCTGTCGATGACCGTGTTTCTGCCTTGCGGCGACGTGTCCTGAGACGACTTTCAATGGATAAGAGCCGTGTCCGCATTGTTCTGCTCGTACACCCTTGTGTTTCCAGCATTAGGATTGGTTGGAGGTGGCATCTTCTCCCATAAATACCCCCAGATCTCTTGGGGGGGCGGGAGGTCTTCCAACCGCCACTACCCCAGGCGGCCGGCGCCCATCTCCCGCCCCCGCCGCCCTCGCGTTGGCCCCAACTCTGGTCATGGCCTTTGCGGTGGCGGTGGTGTAGACGGTGGCTGTGGATTCGGCGGAGGCGGCGGCGGCCGGGGGAGGGCGGCGGCTCGGGCCGCAGGATGGGAGCAGGACCAACGCGGCGCTGACGCAGGCGGCCGCCACCGACGGCGACGGCGACGGCGACGACGACGGCAACGGCGGCGGCGGCGTCCTCAACGTGTCCGCCGCGACTGTGGGGGCGGCGGCGGCGGCCATTGGCGATCGCGACGGCGGCGGGGATAGCAGCGGCGGCGGCGGCGACGGGGGGGCGGGGGGGGGGGGGGGGGGGCCCCCTCGCAACCCCGACGGGCCTCGTGCGGCTGCTGACGGCGCAGCTATCGGCGGGCGCGCCGGCGGCGGGGCGGCGGCAGCTGGCCGTTCTCGCCTGCTACGACGAGTGCACCTACGCGCTCGTCGGGCGCGCGCTTGGGAAGGGGGCGGCGGCGGTGGCGCGCGGCGGCGGCGGCTTTGGCGATGCGGCCGGCGCAGCGGCGGCGCCAGCCGCCGCGGGCGCCCTCCACCGCCTCGCCGCCGACTTGCAGGCGGCGGCGGTGGCGGCCGGCGGGGGCACCCTTGCCGCCCGCGTCTACGTCGCACGCTCGGCGATTGTAATGGCGGCGCTCGTCGGCCACCACTGGCCGCCGCCGCCGGCGATCGTCGACGCCCTCCTCCGCGTGTCGGTCGTGGAGGCGGCCTCGGCGGCGGAAGGGGGCGGGGGGGGGTCGAACCTCCCGCCCACCGTGCTGACGACGCTGCGCTCGGCTTTTGCGCCGCGGCCGGCGCGGCGGGCGGAAGGGGGGGCCGGCCTCGTCGGCGGCAGTGGGGAAGGGGG
>Ga0209093_1002172_pt1 | contig 11062 bp, 10 predicted proteins | sample SidtaG_4_FD_187450 | JGI IMG/M metagenome (GOLD analysis project Ga0209093, IMG submission 187450) | Marine algal microbial communities from Sidmouth, United Kingdom - Sidmouth_Male1 metaG (SPAdes) (version 2) | ecosystem: Host-associated > Algae > Red algae > Unclassified | place: Sidmouth...
TTTTTTTGTCTAAGGATTTTTTGAAAGCCGCACATAGCCTTAGCTACAGCCTGTCCCGAACCCCGATTCGGGATAAGGATTTCAAAGGATTCTTAGACGGAAAAAAGACGAGTATAATGGCACATGTTATTTAATTTCTTTCACTAAGGCTCAAATTTATATAAAATATTTTTTCTAACATAAAATAATATACATGAAAATTTTTTACAACTATTTAAATTTTAATATGAAAAAAACGCTACATGCTACGCTGATTTTTGCGTTAGCTACGTTTTTAATGACGCCTGCACAGGCGAATGTCATCATCACAGGGGTGTATGATTGTACGCTAACGGGCGGCACACCTAAAGGCGTGGAACTCTACGTGACGGCAGATGTCGCGGACTTGAGTATGTATGGTATCGGCTCTGCAAACAATGGACAAGGTACTGATGGTGAGGAGTTTACATTCCCTGCGGGGGCTTACACGGCGGGTTCGTTCATTTATGTGGCAACGGATTCGATGCAGTTTATGACGTATTTTGGTTTTGAGCCAAATTTTGCAGACGGTTCTATGGCTATCAACGGGGATGATGCGGTAGAATTGTACATGAACGGCAGTGTCGTTGATATTTTTGGTGACATTGACGTGGATGGCAACGGCACAAGCTGGGAGTACCTCGACAGTTGGGCGTATCGCAACGATGGTACGGGACCCGATGGGACTACATTTGTAGAAAGTAACTGGACCTATGGCGGCGTGGACGCCCTTGATGGATGCACAGATAATGCGTCTTGTGCTTCTGTGGTTCCATTTGGTACTTACACGACGGAGATGTCGGCTACGCCGGAATTTGGGTTTACTTCAAGCGGAATTATCATAACAGAAGGTGATACCGCGAGTATAGATGTTGCCCTCAATATACCCACCGATTGTACGGTTGATGTGACTTTGAGTACAAGCGGTACTGCACCTGCGGCAGATTATATGTTTATGAATCAGACACTTACGTTTACTGCGAGCGGTGATATGGTGCAGACTTTGACGATACCAACTGTGGACAATACGGATACAGATGGCGAGCGTACTGTCGTCTTGAATTTGGAGAATAACGGCGGTACTTGTGGCATCGGCGTTGTAGATCAAGTCTTGATTACGATTACGGATAATGATTATCAAGCGGTTGATATTGTGACTGTTACGGGCGAAGACGCGGACGGAGTAGCAACTTCGCTCGGCGACTTGGTACAGGTGACGGGGATTGTATATTGTATTGATTTTCGCGGCGGCGGCGGATATGATTTTGCTTTGGTAGATGATACGGGCGGTATTTCAGTTTTTTCTTTTGATGATGTGAATGATTATGTGGTGACGGAAGGTGATGAGTTGCAGGTTTCGGGTGAGATTAGTCAGTTTCGTGGCTTGACGCAGTTGTTGCCTGATGAGATTGTGGTGGTTTCGCAGGGAAATTTGGCTAATTACCAAGAAGTGTTTGACTTGAACGAATCCACGGAATCAATGCCTATTTTTTTACTCGGTGTAGGTGTGGTAGATGCTTCACAAATAGGGGAGGCAGGAAGTAGTTATAATGTTGATTTGATTAGTCTGCAAGGAGATACAATTACGATGCGTATTGATTCGGATGCTAATATTTTGCCTACTGATATTCCTCCGGTAGGTAGTCTGTTTGTGGTAAGCGGAATTGGTGGTCAATTTGGTTCAAGTTCAGCACCGTTTTTAGATGGTTATCAAATCCGTCCTTGTAGCGGTGGCAGTTTTTCACCTACAAGTGGTATCGACCCCGCCTTCGGCGAAAAATTCTCCATCTTCCCGAACCCGGTCAATGACTTACTTACTATCCAAACCGATATAGCGAATTATCAAATTGTGGTGAGTGATGTGCTTGGTCGTCAGGTATTTGCACAAAACACCAGCGCAAATACGAGTATAGACATGTCTGCGTTTACGAAAGGCATGTACCTTATTACGGTCAGGTCAGAAGGTAAGACTTGGGCGGAAAGAGTCGTGAAGAATTGATGAATTGACGAGTTGTTGAGTTGACGAAATAAGTCCTTCGTCAACTCGACAACTCATCAATTCAAGAACTCGTTAGTTCAACGCTTTTTTCAAGTCGTTGAGTTTGCTTTTTAGGGCTTCATTTTCTTCGTACAGCTTGTCGATGCGGCTGTCTTTTACTCTGAGGTCATCTTCCAAACGATTGATGCGGGCTTGGAGTGCTTTCGTGTCAGCACTGACCGGAACTATCTGATTTTCAGTGTTATCAGGTTCGGCATCAGCGTTGTTTTTCGGATTTTTGAGCCTGTCGTTTAGGATGTCTTTCAAGCCTTTATTTTCGGAGGTTGTCATCCCATCACGAGGTGGCGGGTCAATAGGCTCATCTTTAACTTTAACCCTTCTGGGTTCGTCTTTCACATCCTTGTCGGTGCGGATGATTTTGGTATCATCTTTATCGACTTCGGGTTGGTCTTTTTTCTTTGTCCATTTATCGGGATTGGTGATATTATCAACACTGATTTCCTCGCCGCTTATGAACAAACTGCCCACGATAGCGACTGGAATAATGATAAGCATTGCCAATATAAATCGAGTGAATCCGGTTACGCGTCCTTTTGCCATAGTATATTTATATTTAAATTTAAGTTCAAGAATAAGTTTAAGTTTAAGTGAGGTAAAGATTTGATTATGAAGTTTTTATGAGTAATAGTAATTTAAAATTATGGTTCTTTGACAAATTCAGTGAAGTGAATAATAATTTGGGCGTATCCCCCCTCCTTATCAGTCGGGGGTCGGGCTATCCGGCACTCTCTCCACTCCGCTATCGCTACGTTACGTTCAAACAACACCTACTATCCCTTACGCAAGGGACGAACAATCGCGAGGCAGAAAAACGGACAAGCACGGGATTTGTCAAAGAGCCAAAATTATTATGCAACGGCAAATTCAGTCGCCTCACGCATACTCGGTGGATGCCAACCGATGACCATATTTTTTGGCGAAATGCCACGTTCCAAGAGCCTATCTACTACAATCAATTCCGTATTGTCTTCGTGTACCCATACCTTGCCATCGGCTTTGATTTCTATGTGAATGATGATGCCGTAATAGCGGTTATCATTTTGCCAGGCATCTCGAAGTAAAAGATAGTTTTGGGTATCACTATCTATAATCAATTGATGCCTCGTACCATCCTTGTAAGATTGATATTGTTTATAAATTTCTGTAAGGATATTTTTTATAATATCAGGAAATTGATTTACGATTGCCATTGTATAATTTTGCGAAGTTTGACGTTGTAAATAATATATCTTATGTCATTAGTTTCCGTAATTTTCTTTGCAATAATAGGTTCTTTATAAAAGAATTTATAAGCTGCTTCGGGTATTGCCAAGTAAAGAATTCGGTTAGGGTCTTCTCTTTTTAAAAAAGGTAGGTAAAAAATAAATTGCCCGAGTGCTTTGTACAAATCATGTAGGCGAGAATGTCCTATAAAACTTTTTATCTCAACGGCAATTTTAATGTCTTCTTTTTCAGCTCCTATTAACATTTCAGCCCCCAAATCTATCTCAATTCCACCCATAGCGATTTCATATTTGAGTGGGTCGTCCGTAACCGTCCACCCTTCATCTTCCAACAGTTCTCTAACTAAATCATGATATTTATCTTTTGCCATTTTGAAGCATATTTACAAACATAACACTATCCGACCCAAATTGCTCATTTTCTTAGATGAAATTCAGTTAAAATTATACTAAAATAGTCCATAGACGATAGTTGATAATCCATAGTCTTCCGTCAAGTCGCAGGCGTCCAGCGTCAGGCGAAGCATCTGTTAATTATAATCTCGGATAGTTTGACGCACGATAAATCCTTTTTCTGCTTTTTCTTCCCAAGAATCGCCAATACAATCTTCAATACACTGAGTATCAAGGATGTGCTGCTCGCGTTTTATTAAGCCTACACCCTTTGCATACTGTTCATAGGAAAGCCGCATTTCTATAAAATTTGAATCGGCTGCCTGATAAACCTCCACTACATCGTCAAAATTTAGACCATTGACTTCAATCGGAATACCAATTTTACCATATTGGTACAACCAATTTTTAAAAATAAAAATACTTTCACCTTCTACCGAAATAATCAGATTTTCGTCGATATATTTATTGCCGTTCCATGGATTTGTATTATCGCTAACCGGAAAAACGAGTTTGATAAATCGTAAATTTTCCTCAATTCGTTCTACTTGTCGGTCTGTGATAGCTGCGGTCCAAACATCCTTGACACGCCACTCTTCGGTATCGTCATTGCGTTCAAAACGTTCAATACGATAAACAATTCGCCCTTCATTATCTGGGAAAGAATCCGTCACTTCTTCACGTACCTGTATAGAATTATTCCTGACGATGGTATTATTGCCAGCCGTAACATCATATAGAATAGAATCTACGTCATATTCAATATACTTACCGATTTCGAGCGGAAAATAATCATAGCCAAATTCAATTGGGGCTTCAACAGTACCTTTGCCACAAGATTGAAAAAGAGCTACACCGATGATGAGAGGGATAAAAAATTTAATAAAATTCATATTGGATGATAAATATTGTTTGATTAAAATGAGGTAATAAACCTAAGTGAAAGAAAATAAATAACTTGCCCCATTATGCTTGTTCTTTTTCCTTCTAAAAAACACAAAAAATAGTTCCGTAGCTATGGCTATGCAACGATTTTTTGAATTCTTTAGAAGGCTCTATTGAAATAAGGATATTTTTAAATTATTTTACAATAAAAAATATTTATAAATAATTCATTTTTAATAATAAATAAATTACAAAATAATATTAATTAATTAAAAAATGGCTATATTTCAGTGCGACCTTAGAAGAAAAAATTACGGCGCATTATGGAACAATTTATTTAATTTCTTTCACTAAGCCTATTTTTGTCCCACTACTTACATTAACTAATTCTTAACGTTTGTAATTTAGGAAATATTGCTTACTTTTAGCAAGAATTGTTCCAATAGAAAAGTCGGATAAGAGACATTTCATATCACAATCAAAGGCGTACTTTCATTCAAAATCCATTCGTTGAGAACTTACTTTTATGTATTTAAAATTAAATTTAATGAAATATTTTTATTCGATAATTATTATATTTTCCATGTCTTATTCATTGATTGCCAATACAATTTATAAGTATGCGACAATAGACGAGCACAGAGGTTGCCAACAACGGCTTGCTGTAGAAGGTGGCGACATCGCATATATAGATGTGGGCGAAGGGCAGCCGATTTTACTGATTCATGGTTTGCCGACTTCTTCGTGGTTGTATCGACACATCATTGCGGATTTGACAGAGCGAGGGTATCGCGTTATTGCGCCAGATTTATTGGGCTATGGTGCGAGTGATAAGCCACAAAAATACAGTTTATACAACCCCGAAAAACAAGGGGATAGAATACTCGCTTTGATGGATCATCTCAACATACCATCATGGACACATGTAATGCATGATGCGGGCAGCTTGTGGTCGTGGGAAATGATGATGAAAGCACCACAACGTGTAAGCCGCTTGGTGATTTTGAATGCCATTGCTTACGAAGAGGGCTTTGATCCACCAATGCGATTTAAGCGCAAGGGGTGGTTTGGTAAATTTATCATCGGTATGTATGATAAAAAGTGGATTGGTAAAATGGTGATCAACAGCACCCTACGCTCCGGTACAAGCAAGCATAAATTTACAAAAGAAGATAAACGCGGTTATTGGCTGCCCATGCAGGAGGGTTGTAATAAGGCGATTTATCAGTTCTTTACCAGCTTTGGCGATACAGAGAAACGTATGAAAGATTATCATAAAATGTTTGAAACACTCGATATGCCAAAGACGATTATTTGGGGTGCTAAAGATAAGTTTTTGATAGCCGATATTCAAATTCCAATGCTACAAAAAGCCATGAATATCAAGGATGAAGACGTGCATATACTTGAAGATGCAAAGCATTTTATTCAAGAAGAAAAGCCGAAGGAAATCGTAGATATTATATGTGGCGCACGATAAATTTTGACAAAAAAAAAGCCCTCCATCACAGAAACAGCGAGTTCAAAACTCGCCGCTTTTGTGATGAAGGACTTGCGTTCAGTGTGAATAGCCGGAGTAACGTATAATGGTTATATTTTTATTTTCGCTACGCGAAAATTGTCATTCATCATTAAGTAGTGGGACAAAAAAAGTAAGGATATTTTTATCTCACTACTTATTTATTTATTTATTTATTTATTTATTTCCTTTCTTGTAATCTGCTAAGAATTTTTCTAAACCAATGTCAGTCAAGGGGTGATTGAGTAATCCGAGAATAGATTTGAGTGGTGCTGTGACGACATCTGCGCCCAATTCGGCACAACTGACAATATGCTGCGGGCTACGAATCGAAGCTGCCAAAATTTCGGTTTCAAAACCGTAATTGGCATAAATTTCGACCATTTGTTCTATCAAGCCTATACCATCCCAGGTAATATCGTCGATACGACCGAGAAAGGGCGAAACGTAAGATGCGCCTGCCTTTGCTGCGAGCAAAGCCTGACCTGCCGAGAAAACCAAAGTACAGTTTGTGCGAATACCATTTTCGGAAAAATAACGAATCGCTTTTATGCCTTCTTTTATCATCGGGACTTTCACAACGATATTGTCATGCAAGTCGGCAAGTGCTTCACCTTCTTTTACGATGCCTTTAAAATCAGTGGATATGACCTCCGCACTGACGTCACCGTCCACGATTTCACAAATATCAACATAGCGTTTGAGGATGTTGTTTTTTCCTGTGACGCCGTCTTTTGCCATCAAAGATGGGTTGGTGGTTACACCGTCGAGTATGCCGAGTTCGTTAGCTTCTTTGATTTCGTCAAGGTTAGCTGTATCTATAAAAAATTTCATGTAATATGGTAAAGTGAAGAGTTGAGAGTTAGTGGAGTATTTTGGAATAAAGTCTATTCCCAATAAAAAAAAATGCAGGAACCCATACCTGTCGCTACAACCTTTTTACCCTTGCTTGCTTTCGCACCTGGGGGATTCAAAGGGAGCTGACCGTACAAGTCCACTGCGGTGCAAATGTACGAACTTTTATTGGATTACAAATTTTATGAGCAAAAATTGTGAAAGAATTTATGCCGCGATGGAAGTTTTTGTGATTTCGTTGGAAACTTTTTTAATATAGCTTGGGATTTGGTGAGTTTTGATGATGCGTTTGGGACATTCCAAACTTTCAAACACTTCAAATGCAGCTTGGTAAGCGTCTATCAATTCGGTGTTTTGGGGCGGTGCTACGATGAGGTCAAAATTCAAATTATCGCGCAGGGCAATGTCGGTCAGTTGGCTCAATTCGCCGTACCAACGGAAAGATTTGCGTTGAATGGTATCTTTACTCCCCAAGTCAAAACTAATCGGTTTAATGAGATTCAATTGCTCGTTTTGCCAACCAAAATCAAATTTTGTCCCCTTTATTTTATTTTCTATTATGACATCTCGGTCAAAAAAATCGGTTTGAGCATACTCCGAAATACTTGCGTTTATTTTTTTGATAATGTACTGCTCATTGTGCTTTGCTGCAATTTCGGTTTTATATACGCTCAAGTATAAGTCCGTATAATATTGGATAATTTGTTCTCGCGAACTGTATTTGCCGACTTTTATATCGCTAAAAAAAAAGCTGTTGGCATCGGGTACGAGGTAGTGTTCGGCTAAAAATTTTGATGAAAAGTCTTGATAATCAAGACTTCTTGAAAGTTTTTTTGTTTTTTGTTTAAAATTTTTCAAATATTTTTTGATGAATTGAACAGGAGCTTCAGTGACTAAGTAAGATAAGCGAACCAAGCGAGAAGGATGTATAAATAATAACTCATTGCCCTCCTCAAAATAAAAGAGCAAAGCGATATTTAGCCTTTCATCCAAGAGATAAGAAGGGCGATATTTTAAAATACTATATTTGAATGTATTATTATTCATATAAAAAAATAATTCGTAGTAATAGGGTTTCAAATATTTGGGGGTTGTGCTTTATATCATAAAGGTAATCTTTAATGTACATAAAGTCAACAGTGTCATATCCGATATTATTAAACACATCTTCACATACATTCAATTTGTCTATGTTTAAGCGTTTCAAATAATAAAAAAAGGTTTCGAATTCAAGAAGTCCAGCTTTTGGATGTTCTAATTCACTTAGTCTCTCCAAGAAAAGATGTGGAGACTTTTTGCTTATAAAATTCCAGCTGCCATTATCAAGACATTGCTGAAATGTCCATTTAGTAGCCCCGAAGCAAAGTTCATGGTCTATTAAATAGAAATTTTCATCTTTAAGAAGAAGGTTAGGCTTGTTTACCCTCCTATCAACATTTCGGATTAGTATGTCAAAGGCAAAAATAGTTTTTAATTCCCATGCTTCAAAGGAAGCTGTAGGTGTAGCTGGTGAATAATCAACTGCACCTTGAATATATAGGCTACCAAAATAAATGCCGGGGAGTATGAGTTTTCCGCTAAAGTATCCGCTCTTTTGGAGTTCTGAAATGATAAATTTATCTACTTGAATAAGTGCCATTTTCGGAACTGACAAGTCAAATTCTTGTGCCAATACATTACAAATGACCTCTCTTTGAGTTGGGTGTGTTTGGATATGGTTCTGATTAAAAACCTTAACTACGTATGAGCCTACTATTTTACCTGTGTCATCTGCAACTGTCATTATGCAAGGTTTGGTAGAGCCACCTTTAATGGCTATACTATCGATTGCGATTGCTCTGTAAATTTCTATCATGGGATAAATATTTTTTGAAAATTAATACCCCAACACCCCCCCAATCGCCGCGCTCACCTTCTCAATCGAAGGAATCATTTCATATTCCAAATTAGAATTAAGTGGAATCGCGGGCATATCTACCGAACCAACAGTGCGTACAGGTGCATCCAAATATTCAAAACAATTTTCCTGAATCCGTGCCGCAATACTCTGTGCGAATGAATTGCTCACAGGCTCTTCCGTCACTACGAGACAACGATTATGCTTGCGTACTTCGCTGTAAATCAAGTCAGTATCAAGCGGGTTTAGCGTCCGCAAATCCAATACAGAAACCCTTCCTTTATAATCTTTCGCTGCATTCAATGCCCAATGTACGCCCATTCCATACGTCACGACAACGAGCGATGCACTCGCTTTTATCTGCGCCTCATCCGCTTCGAGTGCCATACGTCCTTTTCCGAAAGGAATCACATAATCCTCGTCCGGTTCTATCGTACTTGCTGCGCCCGTGCCTTTCACTTTCGACCAATACAAGCCCTTATGTTCAAACATCACAACGGGGTTTGGGTCATAATAAGCCGACTTCATCAAGCCCTTCAAATCCGCACCATTCGATGGATAAGCGACCTTCAAACCACGAATATTGCACACCACACTCTCCACGCTCGATGAGTGGTACGGACCGCCGCCGCCATACGCGCCAATCGGCACACGCAGCACCATACTCACCGGAAATTTACCATTAGAAAGATAGCATGATCGACTGACTTCAGTATAAAGCTGATTCATGCCGGGCCAGATATAATCTGCAAATTGCACTTCCACAATCGGCTTCAAACCTGCCGCCGACATACCCACTGTACTCCCGATAATAAATGCTTCCACAATCGGTGTATTAAACACCCGTTCGTCTCCAAATCGCTCTGCCAGCGTAGCTGCTTCGCGGAACACACCGCCCAACCTGCGCCCCACATCCTGCCCATAAAGTAGGCACTCTTGATGCTCCTCCATCAACTCACGAATGGCAAACAAAGCGGCATCTACCATTACCACTTTATCCTTTCCTTCGGGTGCACGAATGCCCTTTTCTTCCGTAATTGGACTTGGCACAAACTCATGCGTATAAAGGTCACCGGGGCTAGGGTCTTCGGCTTTCCATGCGCGGTCGTAGTCAGCTTTTACAGTTGCCCGCGCTTCGTTTTCCAGCGTTTCTAATTTCTTTTCAGTAAAATTATTTTCCAATAATTGTTTGCGGAAAATAGGGTAGGGGTCGCGGCTACGATGTTCGTCGAGGTCATCTCTGTACCACTCCATCCGCACGCCCGAAGTATGATGATTGAGGAGCGGCACCTTCGCATGAATGAGAAAAGGGCGGCGTTCTTCGCGTATCATTTGAATGACTTCTTGGATAGTGCGGTAGCTCTCCATGAAATCATTCCCATCAATCGTACGTGTTTCCAAGCCATTAAAACCTCGTGCAAAACCCGTTGCATCCGTTGCGCGAATCTCGCTGGCATGTGCCGAAATATCCCATTCATTATCCTGTACCAAATATAATATCGGTAGTTTCTTCAAGACTGCCATCTGGAAGGCTTCGGACACTTCGCCTTCCGTGATACAAGCATCGCCAAGCGAGCAAGCCACCACCGGAAATTGACCACCATAATCCTTATCAATACCCAGCAATTCCTTGTATTTAATACCCATAGCAATGCCCGTTGCGGGTATCGCTTGCATGCCCGTAGCTGCAGATTGGTGCGGAACGGTGGGCTTATCGGCATCGCGCAACGAGGGGTGTGAGTAGTAAGAACGTCCACCCGAAAAAGGGTCATCGCGCTTCGCCATCAATTGCAACATCAGTTGGTATGGCGTACAGCCGATAGCCAACAAAGTCGAATCGTCGCGATAGTATGCCGCCAAAAAATCCTGTGGCAAAAGCTGCATACCAAGTGCGAGCTGAATCGCCTCATGTCCGCGCGAAGTAGCGTGTACGTACTTGCCCACGTCCTTCATATTTTCCTCATAATATTCGGTCATGGCTTTAGCGGTTGCCATGAGGCGAAAGGCTTTGGATAGGGTAGTTTTAGATATATTTTGTGTTGCTGTCATAGATAGAACGCTGTTTTTTTTGTGTGAAAATAAAACGTGAAATAGAACACGGATTAGGCAGATTGAGCGGATTAAGTAACGAGTAAATAATAACTTCACGATTTGGACGGCTTCTTTTGCCCTTATTTTCCTCCTCGAAAACAGTCATTTATCCCGATAAACTC
>Ga0209093_1002173_pt1 | contig 11059 bp, 5 predicted proteins | sample SidtaG_4_FD_187450 | JGI IMG/M metagenome (GOLD analysis project Ga0209093, IMG submission 187450) | Marine algal microbial communities from Sidmouth, United Kingdom - Sidmouth_Male1 metaG (SPAdes) (version 2) | ecosystem: Host-associated > Algae > Red algae > Unclassified | place: Sidmouth...
GCACCCCCCCCCCCCCCCCCCCGCTCCCCCCCCGCCGCCCCGCGCCGGCTGCCTCTCGCCTGTTCCTCGCCGCCACTCCTCCCCCCCCATCCCGCCCCCGCGGATACCTCCGTGGCCGGCCGCTGCTCGTCCCCCCGCCCAATTCGGCCGCGGGTGTCGCTGCCGCTGCGGCCGACGACGCGTCTGGCCGCCATCTGTCCGGCGCCGCCTGGCGCCGTGGCCGCGTCGCTCGCCCGCTGCCGCGCCCCCTGTTGTCGTTTTCGTCGCTGCTTCGTCTGCCGGCCCGCTGCGACCATCCGCGCGCCAAGGGCGGCAGCTTTGGGTGTCGCGGCTGGGGAGGCGACGCGCCCACTCGAGCGGGGCGTCGCCACCTCGAGCCGCAACCTCGAGCGGCTGCAGCCGGTGTTCTTCCTCGACTACCCCCACGCCACCAACTGCATCGCCAATACGTCGGGCATCCAGTCGGCCAACGGGGTGCCGAGGGGACTGTCGGAGTGCGCGGTGGGCGTGGTGGTGGGGAGGTGGGGCCACTGGCGGGGGCGGGGGGCGGGGGGCGGGGGGGGGCTGGGGGGTGCTGGGCGGTGCCGGGGTGGGGCGTCCGTGCTGTGCGGGTCATGCGGTTGCCGGGGGTGTTGGGGGACGGTGCTGTACCACCTTGCTGCCTCGTGCAGTTGCCTCCCACCCCGCCGCAGCCTGTGGTGGGCGGGGCCCTTCTTGTCGGCCGCAGTCATCATTGGCGTGCTGCCCCTGACTCCCGCCGCACCGTCGCCTGCCCACCGGCGTGGCTGCCCGCTGCCCACGTAACCAGTGGGCTGTGGGGACCACTAGCAAGCTGCCTACCGACAGACCGCCAACGATGCCCCGCCATGTCGGACGGCGGGCGCGCGTCACTGCCCTCGGCTTTTTTATTGCATAGAAAAAAAAAAGCCACCGCTGATATTTTGATCCCAGTGTTTCGCATTGTCGGCGGTGGAGATGACACCGCCGCCGACGTGAAACCGCCAGTATTATCCCTTTGGCACAGCGAAGCCGCCACCTCGCCGATTCATGTCGGTTTTTGATGCTGGGGAAGGAGACGCCGACGCCGGCAATCGGGGTCGATTTCATAGGACGACGACGGTGCCAGGCACCGACTGTAAAGGCGGTTATTTTGCCATGCAGGCCCGACAACCCGACGTGTCGTTGTGTGGGGCATGTGTGGTGGGGAACGGAACGGCGGGGAACAGCGCCGGGGAGGGGCTATCGTTACACGAGGGGGGCGGGCCCGCGGGAGGCGCTGTACCCGCCCCGACAATAGCCACCCGGTCCCCGATAGGCGTCTAGTCCCCCTGTGCTGGTTTTCAACGAGCGGTCTCTGCTCGAGGGGGCGATGGTGGGGGGGTGGTGAGCGGCGACACCGACGGGGTCGGCCGGCCGTGTCGCCGCCGCCTCGTCTGTCGCGACTGTCCGTGCCGCCGCCACGCCAAAGCGGGCGGCATCTGCCCCGCTTGCGGCGATCGCGTCACTCCCAGACGTCGACCACCCCGCCCGCCCCGCCACCACCGCCGCCGCCTCGCTGTTGCTGTCCGCCGCCGCCCGCCCACCCGCGTTTCACCGGCCAGGAGGGAGAGCGGCGCGCTCTGGACGTCGGCGCGGTTCCCGTCGGTTCCCCCGGCCCCCCCGGTGGCGGGTGCGGCCCCCCGGATCGCCCGCCCCCTGTCCGCTGGCGGAGGCAGCCCCCTCGCTGCTGGCGCTGCCGCCCGCTGACGCTGGGTTCTTCCCCGACGCGGTCCCCCCGCTGCTGTGTTGCCCCCCTTGCCACGGACGCTGCCGCTCGCCACAAAGCCCGTCTCCTGCCCACCATCCGCGTCTGGCAGCGGATCGTTGCCGGTCGCCGGTCGATCGGGTGCGGCGGGCCGGCGGCGACGGCACGCGGCCCGCGCGCCACGACGACCGGCCTGACCGGCCCAACGCCGACGCCTCCCCGGCGGCCGCTTCGCTGGTGGCCGCATCACTGCCACCGCGGGGGCGCAGCAGTGGCATCCCTTGCTCCGCCACCCCCGTTCCGACCTGACCAGCAGCCGCCGAGTCGGCGCTCGGCCGCCCCCCACCCTCAATGAAACGAAAATTGGTCAGACCGCTCCGCGGTGGCGGTATTCCCCCAACCACCCCCGCGCCCGCAAAAACCACCGCGACACGGCGCTCAGCGCGGCGACGCGGTCGACCACCGCTGCCCGCGCCGCGACCACCGCCGCGAAATTGGGGTCAGTGAGGGCGCTGCGGCGAGGAGGACGGACGGCGCGACTCATGGTGGGGGTGGCGGGGAGAGGGGGACGAGTCCCAGTAGTTTGTGGGCGCGGCAACGGGAAGGCAGTGAGCGAGGCGGTCGGGCTGGTGGGTGGCGGCAGATGGTGGTGGCTGCCTGGGGGTGGCAGTGTCAGCGGGATAGCAGTAGGCGAGGTGGTGGCAGCAGCGGGGGGGTGGAAGAAAGACATTCAAAGGTAGCAGCGGGGGGGACATCAGCGGAGGGGACATCAGCGGGGGGGAGGAAAGGGGCCGGGGGGGACGAGGGGCGGGGGGGGCTGGCAGGAGCGGGAGGATGTGGGTAACAGCGCGGAAGCGAGTAGCGGCCACGGTTGGCGCCGGTAGCGCCTGGGGCGACGAATCATGAAAGTCTTTCCGCAGTTGGAAGCCGCAGGATCACACCGGTCAAGGCCGCCACAGTGGCGCGCGCCAAACTGATCCAGATGCCGGACGCCCCGAAAAGGCGGGCGTCTGTCAGCCCCCCCCAGAAAGCGGCCGCATGAGCGTATCGGCGCGGTGACACACCGCCCACGCGCGCCCACCGGCAGCGTCGCTACGCCACGCCGCCTCTGGTGGGGGGGGCGGCACCGAACGACGGCGTCCGCCGCCGCCGGTGCGGGCGCGTGGCCCATCGCTGGCCTGACCAACGGGGGGGGAGCCAGGGTGGGCGTGTTCAGCGGCGCCGGCCACGGCCGGCGGGTCGACCGGTGCGGGCGCGTGCCCCCTGCGATGGGAGCGGGGGGGTTGCTCGCGGCGACGTGTGGTGGCGTCGGCGGTGCGGCCCCGGCGCTGCCACAGCGGCAGCGATGGGGGGGGGAGCAGCGGCGGCCGCTCCGTGGCCGCGCGCGTGCCACGTCGGCACCGCCGATTGACGCGGGTCTGGGGGGGGGGGGGGGGGGGGTGGTGCGTGCACCGGCGCAGGCCGTGGCCGGCGGGACAATGGTGATGCGTCACGCTAGCGCCGCCCACCACACGGTATGGGCGACTGTGCACGACACCGGTGCTTGGTGTGATGGCCAGTGCCGCCCATGACAATCCATCCCTCGTCACCGACGCCGCCACACCGCCGTCGCTGCCTCGCTGCCACGGCCTTCCCGTCGCTGCTCTGTCCCCTCCGCGCCGCCGCCACGCCCCCCCGCCGCAGGACTAATGATGCGTTTTTGCACGTGCGGGTGTCCTGTCGGCGGGTCACCCGTGCTGCCCGCGCATTGCACGCAGCTCGCTGCCGCGGTAAGGTCGGTGACCGCGGACCGCGTGTACGCCACTGTGCCTCTGCTCCACTCGTCTACCCCGCCGCCCCTACGCTGTTGTATTTCCGTACGGTGGTCTTGCTCTCCCGCTGTCTTCCCCCCCCCTCCCCCTCTCACCTACCGCTCGTTTACACGGCTTCCCACTTTCTCAACCCCCTCTATGCGCGCCAGGCGGCCGCCGTAGCCGCGGTTTCGGGCGGCCGCCCATCTACACTTCCTGCACTCGGTGGAGATGGTAAGTCTAGCGTGGCACGGGGCGGATGCCGTCGCGCAGAGGCGGGGTTGCTCGTCGTGTGCGGGGCGCCAGCGACTGGGGGGTCATCAGTGTGCCACGGAAGTGAGGTGTTGCACGGAGGTTGGGCGGCGGTGTGACGGGTTCCCAATACAAGATAGGAGTCTGACTGCCTCCAATCGCTGTTCCCATACCCCTGGCCTTCCTCTTGGTTTGTCATACTCTCTTCTGCCTTCGTCTCAATTTTTTTGCCACCTCTTCTGTTTCGTTGCTGTTTCTCTCTCTATCGTACAGTTCGCATACGCCTTCTCAGTCACCCCCATCGGCGAGCGCTTGGGGGCGACCCGGGACCGCAACATCTGGCTGATGGTGCAGTTACATGCGCGACGCCAACATGGATGCGGGCAACAAGACGGTGGAGACGGCAACGAGCGTTGGGGGAGAGCGGCGGACGGCGTCGGGGGGGAGGCCGAGGCGGTGAGCCTGGGCGTAAATGCGGCGGCGGCGGGCTTTGATGTCGAGCGCGCGTGTTTCTTTCTCGTGCAGCATGGCCACGCGCGCCGTCGATGCAAGCAACTGTAACGTGCGGGTGGCGGGCGTGACACACATTGCGAGGGGGGTGTGGGGCTCGGTGGATTAGGTGGAGCGCCGGGGTCGGTGACCAACGACCGACGGACGACTCAGCGGAGCGCACGTGTTGGTTGACAACGTGACGGGCAAGCGGGCAGGGTGCGACATGCGGGCTGGGTGCGAAGCTTCGTGCTTGGGTGTGTGGGGGTGAGGGGGGGGTGCATCGAATGGATGTTGAAGCGGGCATGTTTTCGGGGGGGGGCAAGCCCACAAAGGGTTGCACGGCAGCGGCTTCCACATTGCGTGGTGGAGTGACACCTTAAAGTAAAAGAAAAAAGCAAGCAAACATTTATTCACTCCCAGTGCGCGCGGCCGCTCGTGCGCGCTTGCGTGTGCCCCTGTTGGGGTCCGGGTAGTCGCGGCGCAGATCCTTCATCACAGACTTGCTGTTCCTGTCCCACGGCCCGTACCGCTGCTTGAGGGACTTGACGATCGCGCTGACACCCACCACCCCTCCGCGACGCGCGTACTCCGTGTCAAAGGCACGGTAAAGCGCCGCCCGCTCCGAGTAGAGCTTGATGTACCGCTCCCGCTTTGGCTCGGCATGGCGCAGGCGCCACCGGTTTCCAAACAGCTGCTGCACTTCCAGGATGGACGCCGCGCCGTGCCGCCCCTCCGCGTATTCGTCGAGCGCCTGGCCCCACTTGAGGTCGGGCATCATCTCGATCAGCGGCACGCACTCGCCGCGAGCATTGAACAGGAGGACGCCTGCCAGCTTGCCCTTGGCCTGCAGCGTGCGTACATTCTCCCTGTCGCGCAACAGGGCGGCCGACACCTCCACCTGCGTCGTTGTCGGCCCAGCGGTCATGGGGCTGCTCGCCGCCGCCCCTGCCGCGAGCGCATGCGGCTCTGCCGGGTGCTTGAGCAGTCCGGACGGGGGCGGGCGCCGCAGGTCCTCAATGAGCAGGTCGCGCGCGCGCACGTCCTGCACCGTGCCGACTGCCACCATCCGCGCCATCAGCAACCGCGTGCGGGCCATCTCTGCGGTGACCAGCTGCTTCACCTGCTCCATCGCCGCGTCGCCATGCTCCTTGAGGTTGTCAAAGCCCGCAGTCGTGAACTTCTCCAAACGCTCCACGTTGTAGTCCATCTGCAAGGATAGGGACCGCTCCAAGTCCAATGCGTCGGCCGCGGACCCGGCCGCCACCGCCTCGACTGCCACCTTGACCACCGTTGCCAGCTGTGGCAGCACCTGCTCCACCGCGCTGGTCGCGACGTCACCGGCCGCCTCCAGGGCGCTCCTCATCAAGGTGCAGTAGTTGTCAAACTCCTGGTTCGCGAAGAGGGGGTGTGTGAGGATGGCCGCGTCGGGGGGCACGCTGGCCGTTGCGATGCGAGCCGCCCAGGACTGGAAAAATACTGACCGCATCATGCGGATGAGGTCGAAAAAGTCGCTTAGCGCCGAGTCGACCGCGTTGGCGTCCGCTGCGATGCGCGCCGCCAGGGCGCTCTCCTCCGCCTCGAGCCAGGTGCAGATCGTGTTTTGCAGCGTCACCGGCACGGGCACCGCCAACCGCGATGTTGACGGCGTGACACAGTCAATCGGGCGCCCTGAGAGCGCCAACAGCACCCTAAGGTTCGGGATCGGCCCGTCGTACGCCCCCCCGCCGATGCCCACATTCCAACGGCCGTGGTCCCGGTTGTCGCCATCCGCGACGCCGCGCTCCTTGGCCTTCTGAGCCGCCGCCTTGCGGCCCAGATGAGTCTTGGCGGCCCAGTCGGGGATGCCGGCCGCCATCATGACCCCCTTGAGGTGTGAATTGTGGTACTCGTAGGACATCGGCTTCAGCGGCCCGCCCGTCGCGCTTGGCACGACCAGCGCGCGATACCACCGGCGGAAGCCGTACGTGTTGCCCGCCTCACGGAAGTGCCGAAACTGCACGCCCGCAGCCGCCAGCTCTGCATCATTGGGCTTAAAAACCGGGGCAAAGTCAAAGACGGGCTCAGACTGGTCCCCGCCCGGGGGGTGAAACATTGCAATCAACGCATCCGCCAGGGCGCCGAATGGGCACAGCCACGGGTCCACGTGCGGGAGCGCGCCGACATTGCGCACCAGCCCCTCCGTCGTTTTGGTCGCGGAAATGTAACAGCAGAGGACGTCTAGGCCCGCGCCGTTGGCAGAAAACATACCGTCGAAGACCCGCCGCGCGATGTCGCTCCACGTGAGGCCCCGGACCGTCTCCCCGCGAGCCTCCAGCGCGTACTGCAGGATCCAAAGCGCGTTCAGGCGTAGATGTGCGTTGAGCTGCAGCTCCGTCGTCTGCCGCAATAGCATGGCCTTGGAGGTCAACGCCCGCTGCTTGTCCGTCACCGACACGTTGCGCTTTCCGACCGCCTTGGCCACACCGGCGGCGCTCTCCTGCAGGATGCCGTCACGTTTACGACGGTCGAGGATGGCCTTCGCCGGGCGGTAGCTTCCGGCCGACAAGTAGTCGTCCATGCTCCATCGCTTGCAGCAGGAGCATTTGGCCTCGTGCCACAGAAGGTTGAATAGTTTGGCCACCTTGGAGAGCGCGTTGAGGTCATTCTGAAGCACCCCCCTGCCCACCAGCCTCCCGACGGGTGCGTACTGGGCGGGCGGGGAGGGAGCAGGATCGGGGAGAGTGCGGGGGGCCGGAGCGGGAGAAAGAAGCAGTGCGTCGCGACGCGGGGGGGGTGGAGCACAACCAGTGTCACTGGTCGGAGGGGGGGGAGGGGGGGAAGGTGCACCGTGTGACATGCGAAGGGGACGGGGGACGATAGCCGAAGTGGCCGCCTCGTCCAATGAGGGCGCAGCCCCGGTCGTTGACGAGGCACCGCCGGGGGCGCCCACAAAACCGACACCGCGTCCCAGCAGGCCAACCGGGGCAACATATGAAATTGTAGATGACACCCGCATACCTCCGGGCTGGCGGGGCGGGTCGTCGGCCGCCGCGCTTCGCCCCGCGCTTGAGGCCCTTGGGGGACTGCCAGCGGCCGTCCGCCGCCGCTTGGGGGCCGACAGGCGCTCCGGGCCGCCGCCCCCCGAGCTGTCGATGCCGCTGCCGCTGCTGTTTGACCTGTCGTCGTCAGAGGAGGCTCCGTGGCGGCCGCAGCTCGGAGGTGCGGGAGGGCGTCCACCACCCTTGTTGGGCATGCGAATGCGGGGGGGGCGGAGCTTAGGCGGGGGGAGGCGGCGCTTGGCCTCCTCCTCGAGAAACCGAACAACTACATGCCGGCTCAGCGGCAGCAGACGCTCAGTGCCCCCCATCACGTCGTTGCCCCACTCGCAGAACCGCTTGATGCACCCCTTGTACGTGTAGATGGTCTTCTTGGTGCCCTTGTGCGTGGCGCTTTGCGTGTGCCGCTGCATGTCGTTGCACGCCGCGCTCCGCGCCACCTCCACTTGGTGGTGGTTGTTCTGGCTGACCAGGTGGACCACCTGGCGCGCCACCGCGCGCACGCAGCCGACGTCCATTCCCAGTGTGCGGCAGTGGTTGGCCAACACGACGAGGCTCTCGTACGCCTGGCGGTCGGCCCGAGCCATGGCCTGGGTGCGCTCGTCCGCTGCCGCCGCCACTACCGCCGCCGCCGCCGCACGGGCCGCCTGTACAGGTGTGTGGGAGGTGCTTTGCCCACCTCCCGACTGCAAGCCCCCCATACGGATGAGTGGCGCTGCATCCTCGGGCATGCCAAAAAACAGGCGCGCCACCAGATTGCGCTCCGTGTAGGCCGGGTCGTTGTCCTGGAAGACGGAGCTCCCCGCCGACACCTCTGCCATAACGTCGCCCATAGGCGTGATGTGCACGTGCGCGACCGGCGGAACCACCAGCTCGGGCACCACCACTCGGCCACTAACCGTGGGAAGAGGCGGAGGGTGGGGGGGGGGCGCCGCCGCTGGCGCATCCGGCCGTGCACGTGGGTGGGGGTGACTGCCTGCTGCCATGCCGCCGCCCGTCGCCAGACCCGGGTTGTGCCAGGGCCTTGACAGAGCACCAGTTCTTCCACCGACCCGGGCAGCCACAGGACGGGCAGTGTCGCTCGGGCGGGTCGCACCGTCTCGCGCCAAACTGGCCACAGACGGAGCCGCCAGAAGCGTGGGGCCCGGCACGGAGAAAATGCCTAGTGGGCCCTGTCGAAGGGGGGCGGGGGGGGCCGTCGCGGGGGATCGATGCGAGCCCCCCGCGTGACGGTCACCCGAGCGGCGCCCTGCGTGAGGCGCCATGGGAAATGTCGGTAGGGAGGTGTACACGGGCAAGAGGATGGCGGGCGTAGGAAAACAGGGGAGGGCAGGCGGGAGACCCACGAAGCCAGATGGTGCGGGGGGGGGGGGGGGGGGGGGGGGGGGGGGGAGGGAACGTGTTGGAAACCGCTCGGAGAAAAAGGTGGCCACGTGCGACAAAAAAGAAGGCCTGTCGCCCACATGCGCTCAATATCGCAAGGGCACGGAGGGGCGGTCCACCGGCTCCAGTAGGATGTCAACGGCAGCAGGTGTGTCCAGCCCGTATGGAGCGCCCCCCACCCCCGAAATACCCACCGCGCGTGCCGACCACGCGCAGAGCGAATCCCGCCGGCGTCAGCTATACTAGGGGGAGGGGGGGGTAATGTGTCATCAGGGAGTTGTCCACCCCGGCCAGCGCCGGCCACACGGCCGCCCCTCCCGTCGGTTCAAGCGGTCTGAGCGCCGGCCTCCGCACACGGCGGACACTGCCCAGGCCCCCCAACAGAAGGCCGTACGGTGGGCAGGCCCCGGCCGGCACACGTCGTTGTGCGCGCTGGTGAGTTGCTAGGCACGCCTTCCATGCTCCTGGCTCGCCTATGGAGCCAAGCCGGCATAACCGGGAAGCAAGGGGTGGGGTGCGGCCGGAAAAACAAAACAACCGCTGAGGGGGGGGGGCGGGATGGCAGCCGTCCCCGCGCCCCTGCTTTGCGTTCGGAGAGCCTGCGGTGGCTGTCGGGTGCAGGTGTCGCGCTCGCACCGGTCCTTGCGATCGCTGCGAGCGCGCGCGCGCGCTCGTGCCTGTGTCGGCCGGGGGCTCCGCCGGTTTATCGGACCTCGGCTGGCGCGCTGTTCCGGGTATGGAATTAGTCAACATCGCTGGACGCCCAAAAAGAATCACATATTTGCCACCCCACCCGAGACCCCCTCAGGCGAGTGCGCCCCGGGCCGCCCACATCTGCGCCCCCTTGACGCCTCCGCCTGGCCCGATCCGCCGGTCCGCCCGCGTGCCCAAGTCCGCCAGAACTGCTATACCTGGAAAGCCGCCTCGCAACCGATCTTCGAGGAAAAAGCCAGGCCACCACCACCCACAATCTGCGTGCACCCGAGATCCCTGCATGGGGTGACCGCCACCCACGGGCGGAGAGACGGTGTGGTATCCGCGTGGACAGACGGACTCCACCCCGTTTGGCGGCCAGCCCACCGGGGCTCCCACGCGTGTGCCTCGACGGCCACTCTCGTCGAGCCGCGAGCGGCCTCTGCAGCGCCGGGCGGGACCCGTCGGCACGACGGCGGTGGGGTGGCCGCTGCCGCAGCGCACGCCCCGCCGAGCACCGCAGTTGCCGCGCCGCGCGCGCCTGCCGCGCCGCCCGCCCAAAGGGCGTCGGGCGGGCGGGCCACCCGCGCGCGGGCGGGCGCCCCCCGCGCCCGACGGCGCGGGCGGCGCGACCGCACACGCGGCCGCCGCCGCGGCGGGGCCGACGCCGGCGGCGGCCCAGCCGGCGGCGGTGGCGGCCGACGCACCGGCGGCGGGCGTGCGTGCCTGGCGCTCGCCCCCGTCGCCCCGGACCCCGACGCGGGCACCGCGCCGCGGCCACCAGCGGCGGTAGAGCACCGCCTCTGCCAGACAGGGGCGGCGGCGCAGAGGCGGCCCCCCGTCCATTGGCCGGTGCTACGGCGTGGGGCGTCGCCACAGCAAGGAACGGCAAAAAAAGACACTGGACAAAAAAAACCATTGGCTTGCCCGCGCGGTCCGACCCGCGCTGCGGATCAAGAGGCGGCGCCGCCGCGCGGGTGCGGCGGCGGCGGGCCGGCCGCCGCGGCGAGCAGCTCCCGCCCGCCGCCGCCCGCGTCGGCGGCCGACTGGGCGTCGGTCATCCGCGGGTCAGGAGTGGCCGCAAACGTGCGCGCAGCGTCGGCCGCCACACCGTCGGCCACGGCAGACGCGCCGGTCGCGTCGGCCGCCGCACCGTTGGCCGGCGCGCCAGTGCCCCCCGCCGCCGCCGCTGCCGCCGCTGCCGCCGCCGCCGCCGCCGCGGCCACGTCGGCGCGGCGGTGCCGCTTGGCGTCGGCGGCGGCGACGAGGTCCTCAATCGACGCTGCGGCGCCGTGTGCGGACCGCGCGGCGGAGGGGCGGGGGGTGGGCAAACGCACCACCACACGGGGGGGCAGGGCGCACACCAAACCAGCGTCAGGGGCGGCACCAACAGGTTAGTCGTGTGCGCACGGCGGTTGGCCGGCGGGGCCCGACGCGAGCGGGGGGACTCTGCCGGCGGCGGCGGGCAGCCGCCGCTCCCCCCTCGGCGCCCAGCGGCGCGACCACTCGGCGAGCACGCCATCCACCACCCCCCCCCCCTCAAACGTACTCTGTTTTGGGCGCTTGCGCAGGGGCACCCCCCCCCCCCCCCCCCCCCCCCCCCCCCCCCCCCCCCCCCCCCCCCCCCCCCCCCCCCCCCCCCCCCCCCCCCCCCCCCCCCCCCCCCCCCC
>Ga0209093_1002174_pt1 | contig 11058 bp, 6 predicted proteins | sample SidtaG_4_FD_187450 | JGI IMG/M metagenome (GOLD analysis project Ga0209093, IMG submission 187450) | Marine algal microbial communities from Sidmouth, United Kingdom - Sidmouth_Male1 metaG (SPAdes) (version 2) | ecosystem: Host-associated > Algae > Red algae > Unclassified | place: Sidmouth...
GGGGGGGGGGGGGGGGGGGGGGGGGGCGCTTGGCCGCCACCTCGTCAGCCGACGGCGCTTGCGCGGCAGCCACCCGCGCCGGGGACCGGCCACCCACCGCGGGGGGTGGTGGTGCCGGGGGGGGGTGAGGGGGGGTACCCCGCAGCCCCTCTGCGTGGGAGGTGCGCCACCGGCACGCAAGGTTGGGTGTGGGGGCCCTCTGGGCGGCAGCGGCAGACGAATTTGGCAGCCTCCGCCGCCGTTGCTGGGCTTGTCGGCCGCAGCCCTTGGCCAACGGGGGGAGACGTCCAAGCGGGGGCCGGGGCGTCGTGTCGCCTTGGACTGGCGCGGCGTCTGGCCGCACCCAGCGCCAGTCGGGGCCGGGTTGGCTGGCTGGCGCGCGGAGCTGGCTGTGGAGCTCGGGGGCCCCGCGCCTGCGCCAGCGACGGCTCTACCTGGGTGGCGGTAGCGCGCGGCGCTTGCCGCTCGCCGGTGTCTCGGCGTGGCGCACGCGTTGGCGACGCGGCGCCGCTCGCTGTGTTGGGCGCGCTCGGGCGGGATGGTGGTGGCAGCCGAGTCGGCGGCGAGTGGTGAAGAGCGCGCCAAGGGCGCTGCTGGCTGTCGCCGCGTCCGGGGGTGCCACGAGCGCTCGGGGCTTTGCTACCCCCGCCCAAGCCGCTTGCGCGCCTCGTTGGTGGTGCGCCCGTTGTAGCGTGCGCGTGTGTCCTCGCCTTCACACTCCTCGTCTCTCCCACCCCTCGTCAACCAAAAGCTCTTGGAGGCCTCTTGGCGTCCTTGACAGACGACGTCCTCCCGCCCCCCGCCCTCGCCCACCCCAGCCACCATGTTGGCGAAGAGCAGACCCCCACTGGTGGCGGTACTCGCCCTCTCCATCACAGCTCTGCTTGGCCGCACGCTGTGGGTGGCGGGCCCCAAGCTCATCGACACCTATGACGCGGTCCCGCCAGTCCCCGCTGCCGCGGGCGGCGGCAGCAGCAACGGCGGTCGGCTGAGCGGCAACGCGGTGGCCGTCGCGCAGTTGCCCCCCGGCGTCGGGCAGACACTGCCGTGCCGCCGCGCCCGCCCTGCCGCGCGGGTGTGGGACGCAGCGCCGCCTGCGCCGGCGCCGCAGCCGACGCTGCGGCGGTTGGCGCAGAGTTTGCACGAACCAAACCCGCCCGAGGCCGACTTGGCCTACTTTGTGCAAGTGTCGGCGGCCAACGTGGTGCTGCTGCCGCGCTTATTGGCTGCCATCTACCATCCAGGCAATGTCTACGCGGTGCACTTTGACGTGAAGATTGGGGCGGCGGTGGTGGCAGACACGGTCGACAAGGTCGGGTCTGCCCTGGCGGTGCTAGCGGCGGAAGGCGCACCGTCTGAGCGGCAACAAGGGAAAAACGTGAAATCGCAGCGAACAAAGGTGGCGCTTCCGGAGAATGTGCTTGTCATGGACCGCACGCCCGTCACCTACCGGGGCATCACCACCGTCCTCAACACACTCGAGGGCATGTCGACGCTGTTAGGTTACACCCACCCCGCCGCCGACAGGTTGTCACGGGCGGCGGCAGACGCTGAGCGCCCGCCGTGGACCTACTTTATCAACCTCTCCGCATCCGACTACCCGCTACTGCCGGCCACGGCGACACGGCGGCTGCTTGGTCGTCCCGACGTGGCGGCACGCCAGGCCAACTTTATTACCCTCCACCCGCGGGCGCAGTGGGCGACGGCCACCCGCAATCGCTACCGGCAGTTGGTCGTCGACTCGGGGGTGGGGGTACTCGGCGTCACCACCGCCGACCCGCACCCGCCGGCGACCGCGACGGCCGTCAAGCCGACCAGTGTGGTGCATCCGCTGTGGGCCAGGGACGGCGCGCCCCCGTTGACTGCCGACGATGCGCCGCCAGCGCTGCTGGCAAAGGGCGGCGCGTGGATGATTGTCACACGCCCGTTTGTCACTTACGCCACGTCTTCCAGCGACGCGCGGCGAGCACTGGTGGCCATGGCCAACGGCCTCTCCTCCTCTGAGCACTTCTTCCCCACGCTCCTCCTCCAACCGTCGTGGCGGGATAGCGTGCTGCCACACGCGTTGCGGGCGGTGTTTTGGGATCGCGAGCGGGTGAACGGCGTTGCCACGGGGATCATGCAGCACCCCAACACGATTGACCTTGTGGGGCCCGAAGAGCGGGCGGCCACGCGCGTGGCCGTCAAGGATGGGAAACGGGTGCGCGGCGGTGCTAGCGACGGCGATGGCGACGATGGCATGCCGCCGCCGTCAGCCGGGCCGTTTGGGGCCCGCGTTGCGAGCAGCCCGTACCTGTTTGCGCGCAAATTCTCCCGCCCCGACGCGCCGCTGCTCGACTGGATCGACGCGCACCGGCTCGGGAAGGGGCGGAGAGGGGAAGGGTCTGCGGGGGCGGCCACCGCTGAGGCGAGGGCGGGCACCCACGTTCAGTGGCTCTTGCGTCTGCCGCCACAGCAAGCGGTGGGCGCGTGAATGTAAGACTTTCGTCTATTTAAGAAGTAATTAAGAAACGTTCTTGTCTGTGGCTGACGGGCCAGCGGGATGGGGGAAAACGGCGCCCCCGACGGAGCACATGCGGGTGCCACCGGGGAGGACGCCTTCAATGGTGGCGACCTGACCGCCCCCATGAGCGCGGGCGGCACGTTTTTCGACTCTGCCGCGGTGCCGTCCTGCTGCCCATTTCCCCGACGCACCCTGCAGGTACGGCAGACTGCGCTTGTAGATGGACAACCCGTGCCACTCAGGCCGGCGGTCACGGCCACGGCCACGTCCGATCCGTCCCCCTCCCTTGCCAAGGCGCCGCGCGACAGCGGTGACGACGCCGGGATCGGCGGCGGGCGACTGCTACGACGCCGCCGCCCCGAACGAATTTTGAGCTGTGAGCTGGAGTCAGCGCACGTGGTTTGGCAGGAGCGCCGTAGCCGCGCCGTTTCAGGCTGGAAGAGAATCGGGTTGTCGAGGTCAGTGGCCCGGGAGTTGAATACTGTATGTTCTTCTCTTTTCGTGTCTTCATTGATCCTAGCCAATCAGATGGTCGCATCTCCAGGGTATCTCCGCTGTGGCAGTGACCATCGCACTGCGCCACCTGCCCGAGGTCTTGTTCCTTCGACCGCCTCTTTCCTTTCTCATCTTCTACCTCTTCAAAACTATACACCATGGCATTTGTTGGGGCTACACTCCCAACCGCTCGCTTGCCGCGGCGGGCGGCAGCGGCACTCGTGTGTGCGGCATCCCCTTCCCCTTCCCGATCCCCCCCGCCTCCCCAACCCGCCACCAACGTCTCCCGCCGCTCCACCCTCGCCGCTGCCGCCGCCGCGATTACCGCCGCCGCCACTACCTCGCTCGCCCTCCCTCTTCCCGCTACGGCCGACCGCACAGGCAAGTACTCGACCAAGCTGACCGCCGCCCGGCGGTACAAGCCCCGCATCACCGCGGCGGTGGCGGCACTCGGGGCGGTCGGCCCGGTGCTGGCCCCGACGTCACCCACCAATGACGGCGCCTGGCGCGACACCGTCCGCGCGTACGTCGAGGGCGCCGACGGGGGGCTGTCGGCGGCCAAGCTGTTTGGCTCCACGTATTTTTCCGAGGGCAACCGCGTCAGCGAGCGGGAGAAGGAGCTGGCCGAGGAAGTTGGCGCCGTGGAAGCGGCGGTCGGGCGCCTGGGCGCGGCCGCCAAGAGTGGCTCCCGGTCGGCCGCTTGGGCGGCATGGCGGGCGGCGGCGGGGGGATTCAACAACTACCTGACCGTGGCCAAACTGGACGAGGTGCCGCGGATTGAGTTGGGTGATGAAGAGTGAGGGCCGTGAGACACAGAGAAGAGGGGTGGGGCGGGAATGCGGTGCACCGATGGCATAGCGCCAAGTCTTGGCTGTTTGTGTCAACGGGCGCTTGGGCTTACATGCCAGGTACGGCTCGGGAATTCAGCGGGGCTCGCCACCGGACCCAAGGGCCTCGTAGTCCACCGCTTGCAATTCTCTTTATTCCGAAGAGAGCAAAACCGTGAGACTCGAGCGCGCAGAGCGGACGCGACATTGCTCGTGCTTACACGAACCCATGCCCACCCTCGCCGCCACGCGCGAGCCTCCCCAGCATCCTCCGCTGACGCAAAGGGCGCTCCATCCTTATCCCTCTGGGTCGGCGTCCTTACGCTCAACAATGATCGAGTCGTCTATCCGCAGGATGGTGATCGCGGCCTCGGCCGCAAACTGGATCGACTTGATCTTGGAGAGGGCTGGCTCCACCACCCCCGCCTTACTGCAGTTGCGCACGACGCCCGTCATTAGGTCGAGGCCAGTCAGGGCGAGCTCCTCCTTGCCTTTTTCGTTTTGCGACACGTAGTGGGCGGCACGGAGGCGGGCGACCAGGTCGGTCGCGTCCAAAGCCGCGTTGACTGCGAGCGTCTTGGGGATGACCAGCAGCGCGTCGGCTACTTGGGCAACCGCGAGCATCTCGCGCGTACCAAGCGTCGTTGCGTACTGGTCGAGGTGCACCGAAAGAGCAGCCTCGACGGCACCACCGCCGGGCACAACCGTGCCCGACTCGAGGGTCCGCTTAACGACACACACCGCATCGTGGAAGGAGCGCCCCATCTCATCGCACATGTACTCGTTGGGCCCTCGCAGCAGCACCGAACACGCAGCAGTCGACTGGCAGCCGCGGAGCACCGTGACCGTGTCGTCGCGGATGCGCATCTCAGCCACCTCCTCCGCGGCGCCCAGCTGGCTGCTGTCAAGCGACTCGTTGCCGTCGAGGTCGGCGAGGGAGCCCTGCACGACCGCCCCCGTCGCTTTGGCCACCCGCCGCACGTCCTCCATCGGCACCCGCCGAAGGGCAATCGCGCCCGCCTCGACAAAGTATTTGAGCGCCGCGTCGTCAATGCCCTTGGTCGTCAAGATGACGTTGGCGCCCGACGCGAGGATGGCCTGAACACGGTCGCGGGTGATGTCCAGCTCCTTCTCCTGCGCTGCGTTGAGCGCCGACGCGTCGTCAATCTGCACTTGCACGCCCATCTTCATCTTGGTCCGTCGCAAGTCGACGTCGAGGCACGCGACGCGTGCGGGGGACACACGGGACGGCATGCCCTTGGCCGCCCGCCCGCAGTTAAGGGCGACGCCCGGGAGGAGCTCGCTCTCCCGCGCGGACTGACCCTGGCACTTGAGCACGTGGACAGCCTTGATAGGGTACGAGGCAGGCGGGCCGCCCTTGACGCCACCCGTCTTGACAGACAGCACGGCGTCGACGGCCATGTTGGCAAAGTGGTTTGACTCCGCCGAGCCGAGGATCTTGGAGGAAAGCGACGTGGCCGCCGCGTTGACCAGCAGCTCCCGGCCGAGGGCCTCCACTGGCGTCGCCTGGATTGGGGTGGGGAGCACAAGAGAATCGGTCCGAGGCGCGGTGCGACCAAACCAACGAAGTACGGTTAGTGCCTGACGTCATTCGCCAAATGCCAAAGCAAGCGCAGAGCACCAGTCGACAATGAAAGAACGGAACCAGAGACATGCACGGATGCCTACCCTCCCTAGGCGCCCCATCGCCCTCGGCGGCACCTGCCCGCACACCCCAACGTACCATGTGGTCCCGCACGTATTTGCACGCCTCCCGAATGGCCAGCCGATACCCCCCAATGATGTTGGTCGGATGAATCTTGTCCGCCACCAAGTCGTTGGCGCGCTTGAGCAGCTCCGCGGCGAGGATCACGACGGACGTCGTGCCGTCACCAACCTCCTGGTCCTGCTGTTGCGCGAGCTCCGTGAGGATGCGCGCCGCCGGGTGCTCCACCTCCAGGAGCCCCACAATCGTGGCGCCATCATTGGTAACGGTCACGTCGCCAACCTCGTCGACGAGCATCTTGTCCAGGCCCTGCGGGCCGAGGCTCGACCGCAGGATGTTGGCGACCGCCACGCAAGCGGTCACGTTGGCGGTGCGCACATCCTGGCCGCTCTCCCGATGGCCACTGATGGCAAGAGACGTCATCGTGTGCGGTGCCGAGCGTGGTGGCAGCGCGTTGGTATCGGCTCGGGCGTGACGCGGCCGCGCCGTGGGGGTCGCGGCCGGGACGGCGGACGCGGCGCGCCGACACCGACCCGCGCGTCGACGGCGCCACGAACAGTTCTAACTGGACTCCTTTGTCTCAACTTACAGCAGAATTCCCTCATACAAGCAAAGCCAGAGCAGCATGGCTTGTGTGTGCTGACAGCTGGATCATACGCCTGTTAGTTTTCTGTGTACTGTATAATATCCTATGCGATCCAGCGCCACGCCCGATCAGGCGCAATTCCCGCAACACTCGGCCGAGGAATTTCATGATGGAAGGTCAATACGCACGAAACCGAGGGTAGCCCGCCTAACGACCTGCATCCTTTTTTTGACCAGCCAGTCAGTCCCACAAATTGGTACCGGTCCATTCGGTTCAGGATACACTGCAGCAGACAGACAGCCACCGGGCCCTCTGCCGAAGACGGGTAGCGTGACCGTATTAATCGCGTTGGCATGCTGACGCCACCCGCCGGCATGCCGACGCCAAGAGCAACACCACGCCACCGCGCCCGCGGGGCCCCCCGTCAACGGGTGCTCCGCACGCGAGCACCCCACCCAAACTCCCCCAGCCGCGGCAACCAGCCCGCCCAAGCGGGCGCCCGGCGGGAGCGCCCCGTAGCACCGTCCGCGGGCCGCCCCGTGGCCGACCGACGCCGCCTCCGTTCGTGGGCGCGCTTGACGGGACCCCCGACGGAGCGGCAAGCCGCCCGGCCGCGCTCGGCGACGGGGGTGCCGCCGTCTTTTTTTTGGCAGAGGCCAGGCACCCGTTGCAACGCACAGCCATGGCGTCGACGGGGCCGGCCCATGGGCGGCGGTGGCAGGTGTCGGTCGACGCGGACGCGCGGGGGCAAGCAGCCCACAACGCGCCCGCCAGGGTGCAGCGTGCTGGCTCTCTGGCAGCGGGACGCGACGGCTGGAGACCACGTCGCGGAGTCGCGGCCGACGCGGCGGGGCGCCACCAGCCACGTGTGTGGTGGGTGGTCGAGGGCGGCGACCGCCGTCCGCTCGTGCCCGCTGTGGGCCTCGCAAGCCACCATGGGGTGCCCCCCCCCCCCCCCCCCCCCCCCCCCCCCCCCCCCCCCCCCCCCCCCCCCCCCCCCCCCCCCCCCCCCCCCCCCCCCCCCCCCCCCCCCCCCCCCCCCCCCCCCCCCCCCGCGTCCCCCTGCCCCCCCTCAGGGGACCGACCCCGCCCGGCCCCCGTCCCCCCCACCCGCCCCCGCCGCGTCGGCGGCGAGCGCGTCCAGCATCGCAACGATGCGGCCTTTGCAGCCACGGACCGCGTCGGAGCGCGCGTAGGCGGCGAGCCCCGCCGCCCGTTGGGCAAACCACGCGGGCGCGGCGGCCGCCGCCGCGGCCACGACCGTCCGCCGACGCATGCGCACGGGCGTCGTCACCACCGACGGGGCGACGGTGAGCAAACACCGCACCAGGTCTGGGTGCGCGGCGGCCATCGCCACGAGCCGTCGTGGCGCGGCGGCGGTGTGCAGGGACGACGGCAGGCCACCGCTGAGGACCGCGTCATAGGCGGCCCAGCCCGCCGGTGGGGGGTCGGCGGGCGCGCGGACCAGGTCGGCGGCTGGGAGCGGGGGGGGACCCCGACCGCCGCCACCGCCGTCCCCGCCAGCGTCGGCCGGCAAGTGGAGGCAGCGGAGCTTGGCGGCCAAGCGCACAATGGCCGGGCTGCCCCCCAACGGCGCCCCACACGAACAAGGCAGGGCCGGCCAGGACGGGTTTTGACAGGTGCGCCACTCGGCGTGCAGGTCCCCAAACCCCGTCCACGCCAGCAACGTCATGACGTCGACGAGCAGCGCCCAGCGGCCGCGGGTGTGCACGCCCACGGTGAGGAGGCCGTCAAACACCAAGTCGGGCAAAACCAACAGGTGTTCGCGGTGGCCGCGGACGGTCGGGTCGGGAAAGAGCACACCGCTGTGGGACGGGGCGGTGGCGGCGGCGGCGGCGGCGGCGGCGGGCCGACGTGGCCGACACGCGGGCACGCGCCGGGGGACGGCCAAAGCGGCGGCGGCGGCGGCGGCGGCGGCGGCGGCGGTGGCCGCACCGCCCCCTGGCCGCTGCGCGTCGTACAGCCGACGGAGGAGCATGGTGCGGAAGAGCCCAAAGCCCCGCCGCCGCCCGACGGCGCGCTCGCGGTCGCCGACGCCCCCCGTCGCCCCGTCCGGGTCGCCCGACAGCAGCGCGGCCATGGCCACCGACGGCCACACGTGGTCCCCGTGGCCCACGCACGGGCGGTTGGTGCGCCACGCGGGGCGCGGCCCCGCCGCGCACGCCATCTCCGTCAGCCGCCCGAGGGCGTCCGCCCCTGCCGCCGCGTCCCCGTCGGCCGCCGCCGCCGCGCCGGCCGCGGCCGCCGCCGGCGGGCGGCGGGACGGGCACCAGCGGCAGGACGGTGGGGCGCCCAAATCGGGCGCCCCCCCGCCCCGTCGGGCGCCCCCATGGTCGACGCGCCCGCGCCCAAGAGGGGGACCACCCGGGTGGGCGCCCCGCCGGGGCGACCGCCCGCGCCCACGGGGCGCGCGAGCGCCGCATCGAGGGCGGCGGCGGCCGCGGGCGGCAGCGCCGCCCGCGCCGCCTCCCGCCGGCGGGTGCGGGACGACCCGAGGGTGCGGCGCCAGAGGAGGGCCCGCCGGCCGGCGGCGGCCGCGAAAACCGTCGGCGGCGGCCCGCCAGTGGCGGCACACCCCCCCCACGGAGGGGGGCACCCACGCGGGGTGCACCGCCCGCACGCGGACGCGGGGGGGGCGGCCCCGCCCCGCCGCCGCCTCCCCGTCGGCGCGGGCCGCTGGGGCGGGGCGGCGGTCGGGGGCGACGCCCGCCGCCGCCGCCGCCGCCGCCGCCGCGTCGTTGGCAAACGGCGCGGGCAGCAGCGTGCCACTGGCGCCCACGGGGGGGCCCCGCAGCGCGAGGTCGTCGCCCCCCCCCAGCGGCACCAGCGGCGCCCCGTCATTGACGTAGAGCAGCGGGTCGGTGAGGGCGACCGCGGCGCCCGCGTCGGCCCGCCACGCCGCCCGCACGGCGGCGCCAATGGTCGCCGCGTCCGCATCGGAAAAGGCCGACGGGGGCGCCAGCTCCGCGTCGCTCGGCACCCGGTCGGCGCGCACCGTCGCGGCGGCAGAGGCGGCGGCGGCAGCAGCGTGGAGGGACACGCGGGGGCGGCGGGGGGGGGGCCCGCCGCCGCCGCCGCCGCCGCCGCCGCCGCCGCCGCCGCCGCCGCCGACGCGGGGCGGGGGCGGCGGCGCCAGCGGCGCCAGCGACGCATGCGCGATAATGAGGAGGAGCAGGTGGTCGTTGTCGAGGACGGCGCGGATGGTAGGTTCGACGGCCCGCACGGCGCCACCGTCGCCCGCCCCAGAGGCGGCCAGGAGGCTCTCCATGGACGAGGGCGGCCCCACCGGAGACGGCGCCAAGGCAGAGGCGGGGAGAGGGGGGGAAGGGGAAGGCAGGGGAGCCCGGGAAGGAAGCGCAAGAGAGAAGGTGGAGGTCAAGAGCGAGTGACTGTGGTGGGTGTGCGGCAGAGAGGGGGAGCTGAGGGGTAGATACGGCCTTTTGGGGCGACGGATGCCAGCGCAGTCGACCGCGACCGTAGAGGCGCGGGCGACACCGTGGTAGCCCGATGCGAGCACGCGCTCATCCGAGGCCGCAGCGTGACCCTCGGCATTCGTGCTACTTGGGTGGACTCGGGACAGCAAAGCCCCATCGGCATATTCAGGCCATGTGCTGCGTTGGGGGCTACCTTTTGGCTGGGGCGGCCCCAACGCGCACCCGCGGTCGACTTTGCCACACGACGACGCCGTCGCCGCGTCCCGCCGCCGCGACGGTCGGCGGTTGTCGTGAACGCCCCCATTGGTACCGTGTGCTCCCGTGTGCCCCCCCCCCCCCCCCCCGTTGCCTCGGCGCCCCCCTCCTCCCCTCGACGTGTAGCCCACTATCCACCGCCATGGCGTCCCTGCTGTCGATCTCTGCCGCCCTGCGGCGGGGCGTGGCCCTCCACGGGGCGGCGGTGCAGCCGCGGGCAACGGCGGCGGCGGCGGCCGCCGCCGCCGCCAACCGCCGCTGGCAATCGATGGTCAGCGGCGGCGGCGGCGCCACCGCCACCACCGACGGTGACCCGTGCGCCATGCCCGCCGCCGCGGGCGCCACCCCCCCCGACGCCGAGGCGGGGGCCCCCCCCCCGGTCGCCCCCGCGGCGGGCGCCGACGGTGCCGCGGCGGCGGCGGACGACGCCGGGGGCGACGCGGCGGCCGCCGCCACGGACGCGGCCGCCGCCGTCGGCTCTGACGCCCCCGCCGCCGTGGCCGACGGTGGCGCGGACGCGGCGGCGGCCGCCGCGTCGCCCGCGGCAGCAGCCGCCACGCGCGCGGCGGCCGCCACGGGCGACGCCCCCACCGACGGCGACGGCGGCGTGGCAGGCGAGGCGGCGGCGGCGACGGCGGCGGGGGCGGGGGAGGGGGCGGGGACCCCCCCCCCCCCCCCCCCCCCCCCCCCCCCCCCCCCCCCCCCCCCCAAAGCGCAGCGGGCAACCTCGGCGCGCGCCAAGGAGCGCCCGCCGCCGCCCGACGTGCGCGCCCCCACCGAACGGCGGTACCTCGTCCTCCGCGGCGCGTCGGCGGCAGCGTCGCGCGTCGACGTGGCGCTCTTCCTCGCCGCCGCGGGGGTGGGGGGCGTCGCCGCCCCGCCGGCGGCCGGCGACGGCGGCGGCGGCGACGGCGGCGGCGGCGGCGGCGGCGGCGGCGGCGGCGGCGGCGGCGGCGGCGTTGCGGCTGCCCTCACCGCGCCGCCCGCCACGGCGGGTGCGGGGGTGGCGGCCACGGCTGGGCGCCTCTGGCGCCTCTCCTTTAGCCTCCTCCGCAACCGGTCGGATTGGGTGGCGGAGCTCCCGTCGGCCGACGCGGCGGCGGCGGCGGCGGCGGCGGCGGTGGGGCGGCCGCTCGGCCTGATGCTCGTGCGGGGGGGGACCGCCTCGGCGACCATGCTTGCGGCCGAGGGGGGGGCGTCGCTCCTCGTGC
>Ga0209093_1002175_pt1 | contig 11056 bp, 5 predicted proteins | sample SidtaG_4_FD_187450 | JGI IMG/M metagenome (GOLD analysis project Ga0209093, IMG submission 187450) | Marine algal microbial communities from Sidmouth, United Kingdom - Sidmouth_Male1 metaG (SPAdes) (version 2) | ecosystem: Host-associated > Algae > Red algae > Unclassified | place: Sidmouth...
GAGGCGCGCCGGCCAGGGAACGCGCCGAGGAGACGGCCGCGGCGGCGGCGGCGGCCGGCCGCGCCGCCGAAACGCGGCGCGCGCGCGCGGCGGGGCGGGCGAGGGGGACCGCCGCGCCGCCGACAAAGGCCGCCATGGCAGGCGCCGGCAGCGCACAGGACGTTGGGGCGGTGGGACGGCAGCGGGTGCAGAGGGCAACACGGAGGACAGACGGGTCACGCGCAGCGGGGGGGGCGGTCGACGCCGGTCGACGCCGCCGTCGGGACGGGCGCAGGTCGGCGGTGGGGGGGGGGGCGACGAGGATTGTGGGGTCGTCCGCGCCGCTCTGGGCATCGGGTGTGGCCCGGAGCGATCGCCAACGATGGAATCGTCGACCGAATGGCCGACGATGTTTCTTGGGCGTCAATTCACAAGGATTGCCAGCCACACCCTCGGATGGTGGGTGTCGTCGTGGCGGTCGAGTGCTGCGTTTCTTGCGCTTCTCTCTTCCTTCCCAGGCATGGTCCGTAGCAAGCTGTGGCCTGTGCGGCGTCCCAGTTCCTCCCCGTGTTGCGATTGCATAACATCCACTCTGTATCTGTAGCTGGTAGGGTCGCGTGTAGCCAGACCGCCACCGTCCGGCCTGTTCTGGATTCCCGTGCATCTCGCCTCCTCCGGCACCCGCCCACGTCATTGGGATCCGTGGCCGACTTTGAAAAAGGTCGTTGCCATCATCGATTGTTCGTCACAAGTAGCCCATTTAGTGACTCAGATCGCTGCAGGCATCCATTCCTTCCGCAAGAGCCCGAGCCATCTCCTCAGGCGGGGCCCGCCAGAGGTGACCCCAGCGCGTTCCACGGCAGCCACTGCGGCCACTGCAGCTGACGTCGTCCCCCGGTCTGGTCCCTTGCGCGACCTGGCGCTGCCCCGCGGCGGCCATGTGACGCGGAGTATCACTGCCTACTTGGCCTACTTGCCGACTCGCTTCTGCCCTTTATCCGACCGCAACCGCCGCGCCCTTCCAATACGCCACCTCCGAGGCCGCCTCTCGCAGCTGCCCGCTCACCTCCCCGCCCTCGAGAGTACGTGCCTGCGGCGGTCGTTGGTCCCCTTGGTGCCCTGCCTGCTCCCCGCCATGGCCCCCGACGTGGCCTCTGCCCTGAACGTGGCACTGGCGGCGGCTGCGTCCTCCCCCCGCGACGTTGGCACCGTCGAATACCTCCTCCTCCGCCCGACGTCGGACCAACGCCAGCCCGCCAAAGAGCTCTCCCTCACCATCGCCGATGGCGTCGCTGGCGACGCGTACGAGGGCCCCCCCGAAGGGCAGGTGTGTGTGACCAATGGGCGCGTCCTCCGCACCCTCGTCGCCTTGGGTGGCGGCACCGCGTCGGCCGCCGCTGCCGCCGCCGGCACCGCCGACGCGCTCGAGCCCGCCGGCGGCGGATGGGACGCGGCCGGCGACCAGCTGTTCCTCGACTGGGACCTGTCCCCGGCGCACCTGTCCACCGACGACCTGGTACGCATTGGGGGGGACGGCGGCGTGCTCCTCCGTGTCAGCGCGTTGCCCCACAATGGATGTGCCAAGTTCAAGGCCCGCTACGGGGACGTTGCGTTGAAGGTGGTCAATGGGCCCAAGGGGCGCCGCGAGCGCCTGCGGGGTATTTACTTGACGGTTGTGGAGGAGGGGGTCGTTCGCGTCGGCGACCGCGTCGTCAAGGTGCAGTCGGCAGCGGGTGGCGCTTGAATGTAGGCCCCTCAAGCAGCTTATGGGGAGGGCGGTGTACAGATGGTTGACCGAGCCCTGTGTGGGCCGTAAAAGGAGTCACAAACGCTCAAGATTCTCACATTCTTCGGCTTCATAAGGCGGTCGCCGGTGATACCCGTATTCCATCGGGACAGGACACGCGTCGCTGTGAGTGCGTACGTACCACCGGTGCGTCGCTCTTGTAGTAGCGCATTAGACAGTGCAAGTGAACAGGAAGGACATCGACATGCGAGCGAGGCAGAAAAGAGAACGAAGACAATCTGTACGACCGCACCAGAAGAATGGCCGACCAAAACTATGCAACTCGCAACAGAAGTGCAATGCATGGAGAACCACACACTAGCATCAAAAGTCACTCGCAGCAACCGCCCCAGTTCCGCTCCCCAACTAGGAGGCCCATGCGTCCCGCCGAGCACATCGTGACTCGCCACGCCGCGAACAACATCGTGCAGACCAGAAGAGTCGAAGAAGTCTGCCAGACAAAAAATGGCCGGGCGGATGGCACTCGAGCTAAGAGCACAACGCCGAGGCGCCGAGGCTCGCAGCGGCAAGTGTCCATCGCATCATGACATGCGCCGCCCTGCCGTTGGGCGTCACCGTCTGCGTCTCGCGACCAAAAAAAAATACGAACAGCAGCGACGGACGGGGTGAATCATAAAAAGAACGAAACCGGGTGGCGGTCGTCTGGGCCGAGGTGGTTATCCAAACGAGCACAGCCGACACACCGTGTTTGCCAGCTCAACACCGACGTGGCCCGTGCATGCGGTCTACCACCCGCCGCCGCCGCAACTTTGGGGCCCCTCCACCGGCACCCCCACCGGCACCACCACCGCCGCCGCTCATTCGCACTTCAAGCCGTTGTCGCCGACGCAGCCCTTGCACACGGGGCACACGGCGCGGACGTCCAACCACCGGGCACCACATCCCCGGTGCATGCCGTGGCCACAGTCGAGCACCATGACTTGCTGGCCGCGGCTCATCACCTCCAGGCAGACCGTGCAAACCTCCCCACCGAGCGCCCGTGGCGGCCGGCCGCCAGCGTCCGCCCCCACCCCACCGCCGGGTCGGGAAGCGTCTGCACTGCTGCTGCTGCCGCCCGCCCCCGACGTGGAGGAAGACCCCTCCTCCTCATCACCAACGACCTTGACGGGCAGCCGGTCGACCACCTCCTTGGATGCCCCACGGGGCACAGCGCTGCCAAAGGCGTCGAGCTCCAGCAGCGCCTCATAGTCGGCGGGCGTAAACTCCCGGTCGACCCGCATCAGCCGCGCGGCCGTGCGCGCGTACGCCAGCCGCTGCGCGAGAGAAGGCGTCGAGCTGCGGCCGCCCGCGGCGCCGTCAGCGGCGCTACTGCCGGCACCGCCGCGGCCACCCATGCCGCCCCCGCCCCGCCGGAGGGAGGCCAAGAGGAGCCGCGTAGCCGACAGGACGGTCAGCACCGCCAGCGGCGGCAGCAGCGCCGACAGGCCCGCTGACATGGCGGCGGCCAGGGAGGAAAGGGAAGCAACAAAGGCAGGGGGGAGAGCCGAAGGGAGGGAGGGTAGGGTACCAAAGGACGACAAGGGGGGAAGAGGGGGGGGGGGAGCCGGCGTAATGGTCAACGCCGCGCTGCCACACACGGCGGGGAGATGCATCGTCGCCGCGTCCAAATGGGGATGGGTGAGAAGGGGTCACACCAAACACCAGTATACAAAGGCAGTGGGGGGCGGAGGCCAGGGGGGGAACCAAAAAAGACGCGTGGCCGGGAACCTCCAACGCAATGGACGTCTTCGACGAGATGCGTGGAGGACCTTGACCGCCTCTGCCACGCTACGACAGGCGCCTGCCACTTGCCACTGGGCGCCAAACCCGTCGCTTGTTGGCGTCACGGGTAACAAGTGCCCCGCGCCCGTCGAGGTGGCCCAGACTCGGCCGTCGTGACCCGCACCTCCGACTGGCCACGTGTTGCGAGCGTCAACGATGCCGACAAAGCCTCTCCACCCCGCAGCGCCAGGGAGGTAAAAGGCGGTGCGGGCCTTGTACGTAGAAGTGACCTGCAAGGGAGCAAACGGGCCGCGGCCCACTGCAGTAGAGAGCACCCTGACCCGGTGTTGTAGCCAGAGCGGGTCACGCGGCGTGGGTGGCGGGGCGTGGCCGTCGGGCGGCAGGTGTCACAGCAGCGCAGCGCCGCGCGACCGGCCAGGCAGCAGAGCACGAAACCTCCGACCCCTCCTCCTCCCGCAGCAGGCGCACCCATTCGCTGGTGCAGCCTGCTGCAGCGCTGGCCCAGTCGCAGCGCCTCAACCCCCGCGCGAGGCCGGTGCCAGGCCTTGACCTGCTGGTCACGTTGAAAGCGGGCAAGCCAGCGAATCACGCCAACTGGTGGGCCTCATTGGCAGCGGGGCCGACCACCGCCAGCGCAGTGGTCCATTGGGATGGGAGATATTCTCTCCTCGGCGAGCTATGCAAAGTCGTCTGCCAATGGGCGCCGCGCAGCACTGCAGTGAGCCCGAATGCGCAGATTCCACGAAAACAAAAGAAGATCAAGTCCATATTGCTGGAAGCACACAGCAGTCGATGGCTCTGTTGTGGGGAGCGAAGAGAGTATGCATAAACTCGCCTGAAGTCGCTGCAGCAAACACCGCTTCCACCTTGAACGCCCCAGTGGCCAAACATTACTGCTCCGACGACCTCACAAAGAAGACATGAGCCGTTGAGGGGTCAAGGTGCCACCGCGGCAATCGTGGAAAACGCCGCGCGCGACGAGCCGCAACCGTACATGGTCAAAGACGATTTGCGCCCGTGGTGGTCGCCACGCTCGCGGCGCGCGCCACTGGCGCCAAGCCGTTGCCCGGACGACCAGAGCCGTGTGGTCCCAGCGGTCTTGGCACAAGACGGGCGACGTCGCCGACGGGCAGACCCTCCCACAAAGGGCCGGTGCGCGGTCCCCTCGTGCGGTGGCCCCGCGAGGGGGCGGCTAGCGTCCCGCCATTCGCACCCACACACTCCCTTGGCAGGAGCTACCGTCTATCATACAGGCGCCGCCGCCGCGTCACTGCCCTTGACGTCTGCGGCCTCCATCGCCCGCAGCGGCAACTCGCGCAGCTCCGCGTTGCCCAGATGCGTGACCGCCGCCCGGTGTCGACGGGGGTCCGCCCCCCCCCAGGCCGTTGCCAAAATCTGTAGCGGATCCCCGTGGCCAACCATCACCACCGCACGGAGGGGCGGGCGGGCGTCGCCACACGCCCCCGCCCCGCGGCCGCCGCAGACGCCTTCGCCCGCCTCGGCGGGGTGGGGTGGCCACGCCTGGGCCACCGCCGCCGCCGTTGCGGCGACCATGCGGGCGGCGACGGTCGGGGCGGGCTCGACGCCGACGCCGCCACCGTCGGAGACGGCGGGGGCGGTGCCGCCGTCGCCACTGCACTCCGCCGCGTCGGCCGCCCACACCCGCGCATATGCTGCGGCCGCGGGGCAGGCGCCGTCGTGTTCTCCAAAGTCGCGTTCAACGAGGCACCCGTCGAGGCGGAGCGTCACGTGGACGCCCTCGCCGTCGGGCCACGGGTGGGCGGCGGGACCCGTGTCGCCGCCATTGGCGACGTCACCGCCACTGTCACTGCCTCCACCGCCGCCACCACCGCCGCCGCCGTCGTTGGCGTCAACGCCATTGGCGGCGCCGCCGCCACTCCCGCCGACGGCATCCCCTCGAGGCGCCCCCCCCCCTCCAGCCACGCCGAGGAGCCCCCGCGCCAACGCCACGGCCGTGTCGACGGTGCGCGAAAAGGGCGACGCGACGACGCGCAGGTAGACGACGGGCGGTGGCTCCATCGACGGCGACACGGTCGTGGCGGGCGCGAGGCGGGCGAGCAGTGCCGCCGCCGCGTTCATTGACTGGGTGATGCCAAGGGGTGTGAGGCCCGCCGCGGCCGTGCCGCCAGCGGGTAGCTTGGAGACGACCGTGCCGGTTGTGTTGGGGATGGACTGACCATGGCGAAGGAGGAAGAGGCGCGTCGAGGGGGAGGCATCGGCACTCATTGTCAATTGGAAAGGGAAGGGGACGCTGGCCAGAAACAAAGCATGTATTAAAATACACAGGAGGGGGATAGTGTTTGACAAAGGGAGGGGGGCGCAGGGACAGCAGTGGCGGGCAGAAGGCTATCGGCGATGGAGGAGCAGGTGCTGTAGCCAGCCTCTCACGGTCATGGGGCGCGCTGAGGCAGGAGAGGCATTGGTGTCGCCGCCAGAAGGATCACGCGTCTAGAACCTTAAGTGTGCGTCCACCTGGACAGCTTGGACTTGGATGGTTTGCTGTCCCATCTTGGTCTTAGTTGCTTGCTGTCCCATCTTGGACTTAGATGCTTTGCTGTCCCAGCTTGGACAGCACCAAGGGGGTCTACTGAGTAGGACCCGATGAATTCAAGACTGTCAGCTCCGTTGAGGCTGTGGCCCTGCTCACTCCAACGTCTCGCTGCCCATCCAAGCGCCTTCGCCGTCAGCACGCGCCGCAGCGAGCTGCCTGCTTGGACGGCGCACGGGTGCCGAAATTACAGGCTATGCACGACGCCGGGCGGCGCCTTCGTCCGGACCAACGGACGTCCGCCCCCCCCCCCCCCCCCCCCCGCCACGACGCCGACCGCGGGTCTGCGGCGCCCGGACCGGCAACGCCACGGGGCGGGTGGCCGTGTGGACGCGGTCTGCCGCCGACACAGCCTCGCCTGGCTGCGGGCGGCCGGTGGCGGCGCCGCGACGCCGTGCGTCCATTTGAAGCGGGGCTTGGCGGGTGTGGGGCCGCGGGAGGAGGGCGGGAGGGCGGGTCACAGGGAGGGAGGGGGGGAGGGGGGTGGCAGGCGACTGGCGGGCAGCGCAACGGGGGGCAGGGTGTGGGTGGACCGGGGTCGGCGCGGGGTACGCGCTCGAACCGGTCGGCGGGTGGCAGGCGCGTGCGCCCGCCCGACACCCACCCGCCACGGCCGCGGGGGCCCCGTGAGCGCGGCCGACCGGCAGCGCCTCCGCGTCGCGCCCACCGCCCTCTGCCGTTGCGGTGGCAGGTCCCATGCAGCCGCCGGCCGGCTCCGCCGCCGCCGCGTTGTCGTCGGCGTACGTGCCCGCGGCGCCGTCACGGCAGCCGACGTCGTCGGTGACAACGGCGCGGCGGCGGACGGGTGGCGGCGGCGGCGGCTACAGCTCTGGCGACGGGGGCGGCGGCGGCTCGGCGCCTGCGAGTGACATGGCGCTGCCCCGCCGGCGGTCCCGCGCCTCCCTCGATAACATGTATGGCGGGGAGGGCGGTCGCCGCCGCGGCAGTGGCTACATGCCCGTCGCATCGCGGCCGTCTTCGCTCTTTCGGTCAGAGGAGATGCGCCTCGTGCGCATGTACTTTGAGCGCGCCGCCGCCCACGACACGGTTGAGGAGCTCGGCTACCTGGGGCTGGTCCAGTTTAAGGACCTCAACGAGACGCAGTCGGCCTTCTCCCGCTCCTTCTCCGACAGCATCAAGCGGTGTGAGAACATGCAGCGGGTCATGCGGTTCCTTCGCGACCAAATTGGGGCGACCGACGGGGTGTCGGTCGCGACGTCGCCAGACGGGGGGCGGGAGGAAGAGGGCGGCCGTCGGGGTGCGGGGGGGGCGTTTTACGCGTCAGACGTGGCGGGCGTATCGACCGCGTCGCTCGACGTGCTAGCGGGCGGTGGCGGCGGTGGTGGGGGCGGCCAGCTGAGCCGGTCAGGCTCGGCCAGCAGTTTCTCGGGGCTGCCCAACAACTTGTCTGCCGCGGCCATTGCGCTGTTGCGGCTGGACGACCTCGACACCCACCTGACGTGCTTGGAGGGCTCCCTCCAGGAGAGCAACGCCCACTGGGACGCGCTTCGGGAGCAGCGCTCGCAGCTGATTGAGGTCAAGCACGTGCTCGCGCGGGCGGCCGACGTCTTCCACACCTCCTCCCAGCTGGCAGCGTCCGCGTCCGGGGGCACCCGCGACTCATCGTCTCTGCTCTCGATTCTATCGCCCCTCACCGAGTCGCCAATACAGCTGGCGGGGGGGTCAGGGGGCAGTGGGCGGGGAGCCCCCGAGGAGCGCATTGGCCTGCTGTCGGCCGACAGCCTGGAGGGTGGCGGCGGCGCGGCGCACACGGAGATCCCCATGGGCGACGGGCGTGGTGGGGGTGTCAGCGGCGCGAGCGCCGACTGGTTTGCCTCCTCCTCTGGGGGCTCCAAGGGCATGGGCGGGGGCGGCATGTGGGGCGGCGGGGAGGTGGAGGCCGCCTCCTCCTCCATGCTGTCCTTCTTCACGGGCACCCTACCCCGCGAGTCGGGCTTTCCCTTTGAGCGGGTGCTCTTTCGGGCCACCCGCGGCAACTGCGTGGTGAAGCTGACGCCCATCGAGGAGCCGCTCGTCGATGAGGCTGGCAACGCGATGGAGAAGTCGGTGTTTGTCGTCTTCTTTTCCGGCGCGGAGGTGCGGTCCAAGGTCGCCAGAATCTGCGACGCGTTTGGCGCCAACCGCTACGCCCTCCCCGAGGGGCTCGTCGCGCAGCGGGAGGCGTCGGCGGGCTTTGCGGCGCGCCTCCGCGACTTGGAGACGGTGCTCGCGACTAGCCACGCGGACCGGGTGGCGACGCTCACCGCCGCCGCCGCGTCGTTGCCGCAGTGGACGTCGCGGGTGCGGAGGGAAAAGGCCATCCTCCTCACCCTCAACAGCTTCAACTATGACACGAGCTCCAAGCTGTTTATCGCAGAGGGCTGGTGCCCTGCATCGGCGTTGCACGACGTGCGGCGGGCACTGTCGGTCGGCAGGAGACGCTCTGGCGCGCAAGTGCCGTCGGTGGTGGAGGAGCACGAGCCGGCAGCGGGGGAGTGGCCGCCGACGCACTTCCGGGTCAACAAGTTCACCGCCATTTTCCAGTCCATCGTGGAGGCGTACGGGGTGGCCGAGTACCAGGAGGTCAACCCAGCGCCGTACGCGGTGGTCATGTTCCCCTTCCTGTTTGCGGTCATGTTTGGGGACGTCGGCCACGGGCTGCTGATGACCCTGGGCGCACTCTACCTGGTGCGAAACGAGGTGCGTTACGGGGGGACGCGGACATCACTCAATGAGTTCCTCCGCGCTGCGTTTGACGGGCGCTACATCCTGCTGCTGATGGGCCTCTTCTCCATATACACGGGCGCCATCTACAACGAGCTGTTTGCGCTGCCGGTCGATCTGTTTGGCTCCCGCTGGATGTTTACGACCAAGAGCAAGATGGCATGTGGGTTGGACAACTGCCTGGACGAGGCGGCGGTGCTGCCGCCGCTGGCGCCCTACCCCTTTGGCTTTGACCCGGTGTGGAAGGGGAGCGGCACGGGACTGGCCTTCTTCAACAGCTACAAGATGAAGTTTGCCATCATCATTGGCGTCACGCAGATGCTGTTTGGGATTATGCTCTCCTACCGCAACGCCGCCTACTTCCGCAACCGCGTCAATGTGCTCTTTGAGTTCATCCCGCAGTTCCTCTTCATGTCGTGCCTATTTGGCTACCTCGTCCTCCTCATCCTGATCAAGTGGTCGACCGACTACAACGCGCCCGCGTGCGTGTCCGACCCCAACTGCGTGCCGCCAGACCTCAAGTCGACGCTCATCGGCATCTTTATGGCGCCGGGGGTGGTACCCGCCAACGCGGTGTTGTACAAGGGCCAGGCGGTCGTGCAGCAGGTGTTGCTGTTCATCGCACTCGTGTCCGTGCCGTGGATGTTGTTGCCCAAGCCGCTCATCCTTCGCTCCCGCCACCTGGCCGCTCGGCGGGCCAGCCGGCGGTTTGGGTACCCGTCGGCCGGCGCGGGGCCGGGCGTGGAGGACGACGTGGAGGGCGGCAACGTGTCGTCTAGCGGCGGCCTCAGCCGCGCCAATGGTGTGTCCGTCGGTAGCAGCGGCGGGCTGACCAATGGCGACGGCGGCGGTGGCGGCGGCGGTGGCAGCAACAGCGGTAGCGGCGGCGGCGGCAGCGGCGGCGGCTCGGCCAACGCCGTCGAGGCGTTTGACTTTGGGGAGGTGTTTGTCGGTCAAATGATCCACACCATTGAGTTTGTGCTCGGCGCGGTGAGCAACACGGCCAGCTACCTCCGCCTGTGGGCGCTGTCACTCGCGCACGCGCAGCTGAGCGACGTGTTTCTGGAAAAGGTGCTGTACGCGGGCGTTGCGACGGGCAACCCGTTTGCGATTGCGGTTAGCTTCCTCGTCTGGGCTGCCTGCACGGTCGGGGTGCTCATGTGCATGGAGGGCCTCTCTGCCTTTCTCCACGCGCTGCGGCTGGTGTGGGTCGAGTTTATGTCCAAGTTTTACTCGATGCGGCACGTGGACGCGACCAAGTTTGTGCCCTTTTCCTTTTCGGCGCTCGCCGAAGCCGAGGAGGAGGCCGAGGCGGCGGCGGCGGCGGCAAAGTAGGAGCCCGGCGACCGTTGCCTGTCCGTCTCTTGGTGGGTCGTTTTTATGAAAAGGGATTTGTGCCGCCGACGTGGTGCCGTGCGTACCGTCCCATTGCGCAAAAGCTGGTGGGGGGGTCATCCCCCGCGGGGCTCGGCGCGGGACGCCGCGTCGGGCCCCACCTGTGGGTGGTCGGCCCGCCTGCCCCGCCGCCCGCCGCCGACCGCCCGTGCGGTGGGCGGGGCGACGCCAGCGCGCCCTCCACGGGGCGCAGCGAGCCGCCGCGCGCGCAGCCCCGCCGCCCCCGCCACGCCGTGCACGGCGCGACCGGTCCGCGCCGCGCGCGGGGCGGGGGACCCCCGCGTCGCCGCGTCGGGCCCGCCCCGTGGCGTCTGCCGGTCGCCCCCGCCCGGGACCCCGCGGGGCCGCCCCGCGTCGGCCCCCGCCCGCCGGCGGGCGGTCGGGTCGGCCGCCCCCGTCGGCACCGCCGGCCCGCCGCCGCGCGGCCGCCGTCCCCCCGCCCGACGGCGGAGCGACGGCGGCGGCCACCCGCCGCCCGCGCCGCTCGCCGGCGGGGGGGGGGCTGGCGGGGGGGCCGACGCGCGCCCGCGGGGGGGGTTCCGCTCACCACGTGAGCGCCGACGGGGTGACAAACCGGGCGTCCTGCGCCGCCTCGAGCGGCGTGTAGGTGGTGCCGAGCAGGGCGGGGGCGCCCTCCACGACGCGCGCGTACAGGCGGCGGCTGGCGCCGTCGAGGCCGGCCGTGACGGCGGCGGTCACCGCCGCCTCGCCGTCGGCGGCCGCGTCGGGTGCCGCCGCCGCCGCGCCGCCGGCGGCCGCGGCGGCCGCGGCGGCCGCCCCCACCGGCGCGCGCGCCGACGCCCCCCCCCCGCCGCGGGCGGCCGCCGCCGGCGCTGCGCGCGCCGCCGGCGCGGCCGCCC
>Ga0209093_1002176_pt1 | contig 11051 bp, 11 predicted proteins | sample SidtaG_4_FD_187450 | JGI IMG/M metagenome (GOLD analysis project Ga0209093, IMG submission 187450) | Marine algal microbial communities from Sidmouth, United Kingdom - Sidmouth_Male1 metaG (SPAdes) (version 2) | ecosystem: Host-associated > Algae > Red algae > Unclassified | place: Sidmouth...
ATCTGGCGAATCTGGGACCTTACCCATTTGGACGAACACTGTGGAAAAGAGGGGTCCAGTACGCGACAAAACACATGCGAATATCATGCTGGGGGCCCGTTTGGGATCGTTTCAGATCAACCTTCAGTTCTGCTGGCCAAGTCCCAAGGGCCTTCTCAGTACGTGGTACAATTTCGCGACGATCGACGGGATCGGCCAAAATTGGGAAGGCAGCAATACACGGTTTAAGACCCACTGCGCCGGTGGCCGCCGCGGGCGCCGCCGCGGGCGCCGCCGGGGCTTGTTCCCGCGGGGCCCCTGCCCACACCAAGATATTGCTGTCTTCCCAATTTTGGCCGATGTGGTCGAAATCAAGACAGGGTCTCGGTCAACTGCCCATTGGCGGATTCACTTTATCCGGCCGAATGGATGGCTGAGACACAGTTTCGCACAGTTGATCACCCTTCTTGACATCGACGGGATCGGCCAAAATTGGGAAGGCAGCAATAAAACGGCTCAAAGCGGACTCCTGGCTCTCCGGCCCTTGATTGGTCAGATCACAGTTCAAGGGACGTGTCTCCGACTTTGACTGGGAGGCAGGTCATTTGGGGACCTTCCTGGGTTCAGAGTGGACGTGTCACGGACAGGGGGCGTCTGTATGGTGGAATCGCATCCTCGATGGACAGCGCTCTCCACGATTCTTCACCAGTGTCGGGGCGAGGCGGTCCAATTTCAACTGTCTTGGGCCCGTCTTGTGGCCTGTCGCCATCTCACAGCTGTACGCTCAACACCGCAACAGCCCACAACGAGGTCCTTTGCACCGCTGGACACCGACCAGTGAGAGATGCTTCTTTACTCACACTCATCTTTCTCCAAGCCCCATCCCAACAATCCCAGCAGAGCCGCGGCCTCACCGTCCGACAGCAGCCCATTGTCTTCCCACCCACACATGACAGCAAGGTCTGCGGCGGTCCTCCCCCCCGCCTTGAGCGCCCGTGCCCGGGCATTCTCCAGACGCGCCCGATAAGCCGAAATCCTGGTGGCCGCCGCTAGGGCCACACCCTCCACCCACGCGGCCATATCGGCGGCCGCCTTGGCACGACACACGGCGGAGCTTGGTGCGAGCCCAGCCTGTTCCTTGAACGCTCGTGTGCGCTTGTCACCGGACCCCTTGGCCACACGGGCTCCTGCCGCGGCCGGAGAGCGTTTCGGCGAATAGTTGTGGGCGGCAGAGCCGGGCGGCCCGCCGACAGCTGACGCCTTTACGAAGGCCTCGCACGAGCCGAGGAAAGTCGCAGCCTTGTACCGCGCTGCATCTTGATTGAAGCGGCCATGCAGGGCCTCCAAGCCCTGCTCGCTGTAGCGTCCTACACTCCCAAACCGCCAGAGGAATGCCGTGACGTGGCAGCACAGCGCGTGCATCTTGGGCGTGACACTGTACCACGCAAACCCGGCCTTGAGCCCATCCATAAACGCGGTGGCACAGGTCCCAAAGTGGGTGATGTCACCGTTTGCTATGGTGTCGGCCCGGTTCAGTGTCGGCAGCAACACCTGCCACTGGGAGCAGGCGCGCCGCCACGCGGTCGCGCCGGGCTCTGGGGCGTGAGTGTCCATCAAATCAGCGACGAGCATGAGTTTGCGACCGATGCGGTGGCACTCCCGCCCCTCAAATGTGCCACCAAAGTAGGAGGCAGGGGACACGCCCGCGTCTCGTCGTAAAATCTCCCCCATAGAGGCACAAAAAGTCAGCCCAGCAGCCCCCCCAAAGGAGGGGGGCTGTAACCGCCTCCATCGCCAGCTGCAGCAATGCGACTGAAAAACCGAGGGTAAAGTGCAGCGGCATCGGAGCGATGTCGCAGGCCGCGAGGACGATCAGTGGGCGCCGCTCAATTGACAGGTGACGTCGTAGCGACCGCGGTCGCTCGAGCGAGGCGTTCGGGCCTGCCGCGTATCTCGCGGACATCCGCAGCGCGTGCGCCACGTGCCGTCGGCGCCCCGTGCAGCGGCTCCCATCTTGGAGGCAGCCAAATTCTTGAACAATGGCGGCATTCGTGAGAGTCTGACGCGCCACTGCCGTGCACCACAAACAGGGCATGCCCGCACCAGGCCCGGAGTGGCCGACAAACGCCGTCATCCACTTGTAGTCACCCGTCAGGATGACCAGGACGGCGCGGGTCTCCCCACGTACTTGGATGCCATTGGCCCTGAGCTCCTGGATGTCCGCCAGCCACACAGCATAGATTGACTCCAGTGCTGTGTGGTCGTCCTTTGTGCAGGGAAATACACCCAGCACGATGGAGTTGCCGACGCTTGCGGGCTGCCATTGATTGGCTATACCCAAAAACGCCTTGACGGTGCTTGTGCGCCCACCTTTGTCCATGCCGAAGCACAATTGGACCGGCGGCTTGGCCGCACGGGAAGCGGCGGCCGCCACGTCTCCGTCCGGCCCGCCTGCTCCCGTGCTGCCCTCGGGCGGATTGGGTGTTGCCGACCCACCGCCGTTGCCACCTTCTAATGGGCTGCCCGCCATAGCCTCTGACGGGCCGACCGATGCCGCCTTGGGAGCGCCAGCCTGTCCGCTTCCCGTGGCACCCGCCACGGCAGGCGCGGCCGTTGACAGTGCTGCCGCGGTGACGAGCGCGTCCAGCCCCGACCAGTTCTCAGACGCGCGGTCACCAGCTGGTGGCAGATCTTGCGCCGGGCCCTCCTCACGCACGTCGCTGTCAGCGGGCCCGTCCTCACACGTTGACCCCGTGGAGTCAGACCACGTGCCAGGATCAACGCCGTCGCCGGCGGAGGGGCCAGCTGGGTCCCGAGTCGGCCGCTCCAAAAATTCCTCGTTGGCGACGAGATTGTCCACCATGGCTTGTACAGCCGCCCTGGGGCTCACAAGAAATGTGCCGTCACCAGTGGTCGAGACGGCGTTGGCAGGCTCGGCCGAGGCGACAGCTGACGCGGCCCGCAACGTCTGCACCGTGGCCATGCCGCTCACAGCAGGCGCCAAGAATGCCCGAAATCGCGACCAGGTCACGCCGCTGATGCGGTTTGAAACCTTGAACCGTAACTGCTCTCGCTCTGACAGTGACCGCAGTGGGGCCACTGCCCAGCCTCCGTGCGTCTTGGCCCGACGGAGGATGGTGGCCACTGCTGCACTGACCGTTGACGGGTCGGCCGAGATGGCGCGCGACACCACGCCAGCGGCCATCGCCCGCCGACGGCGGTCCTGCCGTGGGCCCACAACAGACTTGATGGGTACACGGACGCGCTGGTAGGTCCGCGTGCGCCCATTGGAGAAGACCGTAGATATTTCTTCGGGCCTTGTCCGCTGCAGGTGCGCGAGCATTAGCGCCTCCACGCAGCCTGCGTCCGGCGCGACAGCCAGCCCAGGCAAGCCGCACTGATGGCTGACCGCCACCGTTGTGGAGGGCATGGACGCGCCGCAAACGGGGGTGGACACGCGGGGCGGTGGGTGCCGAACCGCGCGACTGCGGTATTCGGCAGCCGTCTTGCACGCAGCGCAAACCTTTTCGCGTTCCGCCCGACGTAATCTTGCTTGTGCTTCTCCCTTTTTCGTGCCCCAAAGGAATGGGAGGCAGGCAGGACCTGGTAGGGAAGACGCGGCGGTGTCCGTCTTAACCTCGGAGTGGAGGAGAGAGAGGCACTGGGACGCAACACGTTTACCAGCCGGGGGGCTCGCGTGATAGCACGTCAGGCATACACCCAAGCATGTCCCGTTGGTGTCCACCCCTTGGCGAACAGCGCACTGCCGCTCCGGCACCGACTTGTAGAACTCAATCGTCTCGGCGTCGTCGATGACGCCGAATCGCACCGCCCGACGCCATAGATCAGCACCACCACCTGGCTTAAGGAAGGGGGAGGTTCACGAGACACACACATAGGCAGGGGCACTTCCAATGAACACACGCTGGACAACAGCAGAGGCCTCATATCTTCCCAGGCGCCACCGAGATGACAAGAATGGACAAAAGCGCTCGTACGAAAGAAGGGAGCGAGAAAAAAAGGGTGAGGAACTAGGTCGGATTGGTCTCCGTGCTGTCCTCTATCCGGCCGTGTTCACAGACTAAAGAAAAGCCATTGCTGGTATGCTGCTTTATGGGCAAACGTAGGCATACCTGAGCGGGGGGCCGGGAATGGGGGCGCCAGGCGCCTCAGCGAGCTCGTCCTCTGCGCCCTGCATGATAGGATGATCGTGAAGTGGTACAAGAAGGTCAGGGATACCTCTGCCGGTTGTATGCACCCGGGACAGGGCGGGGGCGGGGTCACGAAGGTGGACGAAAGAGGCCGTAGGCGCAGAGAAGCGGTGCAGGCAAGCAATCTGGCGCGCATGCCTCGCGTTGCATGCTGTGGCCACATGGGGTTTCGATCGGCACTGTCACATTTCGTCGTGGCTTCGGATATTGTTCGCGTTGCATGCTGTGGCCACATGGGGTTTCGATCGGCACTGTCAAATTTCGTCGTGGCTTCAGATATTGTTCCACGTGTTTGACCGAGAAGTCCACCCTTAACTAGGTGTGTGCCGCCGCTAGGAGACCCCCGCAGGGCCGTCGTCGCTGGACGAGGCAAACAAACAGACCGCCGAACTGAACTGCCTGTTCGGCAACAGGCAAACAAACGTGCATCTGTTGGTACGTCTGTTCGGGCAACAGAGCCCGAATTCAGAACGACAATCTGTTCGGCGTCTCTGTTAGCCTCTCTCGAGGGGGGCCCAGAAAATGCTGGGCCCTCATCAGAGTAACGGCTCCAATCCAGGGCCTAACGAAGAACCTAGAGACAGCTCGCTCCGCCGTATGACTTAAACGTACAACTATCATCTAATGCATGCTCGCTTCATCAAGAAAACCACAAGTATAGTAGAATCTTTACATGGATTTCGGATGAGCGGCAACATGCAAGCTCCCTGTGAGACCTCAGCGTGGGAGGCTGCCTTCCAACTCGCGCTTCCAGCCACCCTTGCCCCGTGCACCGTCGTCCTCGACGTCGTCTTCGTTCGCCGGATGCTACCGCTATCTCTCTTGCGGCATGCTGCTAAGTTGTCGCCCTATCCCCCTCGCCCTTTTTCCCTCTTGTCCCCTTGCGGCTCATCGCCCTTACAGCCGCTCTCCCGAAAATCCCTCACTGCAACAGTTCACCAGTTCCACAAGTGTTCCAAATCCGCCTCTGCGGGGTCGTAGTGGCCGATTTGGAACTCTTTTGCAACAGTTGAAGTGTGGGATTTTTGGGAGAACGGCTGTATCCTGGCTTCCCACCCGCTCTGCGAATGCATCTCGTCTGGGAGCGCTTCTAGACGGCTAGCTTAGGTTCCATGCCATACTCTCCACCCGTGTATGCCCCCCCACCCCAACCCCCAGTGTGCTGCTCTAGGCCCCCCTCCTTGCTACCTCCACGGGTACCGAACATGTGCTGCCGCACGACCGTGGCTCCACGGTTCTGCTGATTGGGTGCCTGCATGTGCCGGAAACTTGTTTTGTTTTTGATGTTGCTGATCACACATGTACTGACTTGCGGCTGTGCTCGGTGTGGGTGGACCTGCCTACGTGTGTCTCGGGTGCGAGGAGGCGTTCTTTCGACCAGGACCGCGTGCGGAGCGATGGCTCACGGCGGTCAAAAGTGGTATCGTCTGGGATCGAGCGGCTCGTGATTTTGAGGGACGCGGTCAGGTCCGCAAGTGCAGCTGAGATGCAGGGGAAGACACTAACGGCGTTAGCCTGGCCTATTGTCACCCCTGCTACAAGATCCTTCAACCAACCCCAAGTAAACGAGTGTCCCTGTGCTCATCTTTATTACGCCCGCAAGTATACACCGACCGCCCCGCCACTGTCTTACCTGGGCCCAAGTGCCTGCGGTTGCTGTGGGGCACCTGCAAGGCAGAGCGAGAAGCTCGCCTGCCCTAGCGGCAGCGGCATGAGGTGTGTCCCACGTGCAAGTGGCGTGCGGAGCATCTCGCTGTGACTCGTGTGGGACCCGCTACTCCGCCGTCTGTACCACCTGCAGCAGCAGGTGTCGCCAAATCAGCGGGGGCGGACACACCGACCATTCACGAGCCTGCGCCGTTGGAGCCGTGCACACCGTCACGTACCCAGCTGTCGACGGTCTCAGTGGCCGGAATTGGCGTCGACCGGGCGAGCAGTGGCACAGAAGCTCTGTTGGGTGCTCACCTACGACGTACAAGGCCGGAGAGCATTTCCGTCAGGTTCTCTAACGGGGTCATAAGGACGTATAAGCGGGTGGTTACGGCCACAAGAGCCGTGGTGGGTCCGCGCCAGGACCGCCGCAGACGGAACACGGCGGCGTCGCTGTTTTCCGGTCTGACGACTGTTGACCCAGCGTAGGTGTCAGCCGCCGTGTCGGCCATTGCCCGGCGGGCGAGCGCCAACGGTGGTGCTGGGGTGGAGCCGCTCAAGTCCTTGTCGGTCCGGCAACAGACGCAGTTCAAGCTTGCAAACAAGATAAGCGGCGTGACTTGGCCGCGGATCCGGGCCTTCTTGGGAGGACGGGACAGCCGGTTTGCCTCCCTGTCGGCCCTGAGGGCGGACCAGGTCAGCTTTTCACTTGAAGCACAAAACCAAGTCAAGACGTGCGATGAAGGAGCGTACTTCGTCAGTCCTCGAGCGGCTATTCAAGCTCTGATCGACTACTTGGTCGAACGCAAGCAGTTTCTCGAGTGCCCCTTGGGCCCTGGCCTCACTAGTGCCTCTGAGGACCGCCGTCAACCCGTCCAATCACCACTCGCCGCTGCAACGGCGGGCGGCGGTGAACCGACAGGTGACGCGACGAGCGGTGGCCTAGGGGCAGGGGGTATCTGTGGCAGTGCCGCGGGTGGTGGTGAGCGCTCGGTGGGGCCAGCTTTCCGGCATGTGGGTGGGGCCCGTTGTGGGACCACTGTAGCGGTCGGGGCGTTCCGCGGCTGGAAGGGGCGCGGCCCCTCAGCTGTGGACAGCACACCCCCGGGGCGGCCTCAAAATATCCCGATCCGGGCCAGCAAGGGAATGACCTGTCCGAATCTCAGGGAGATCGGATCTGGTCGGGGGCGGGGTTTTTCCCTCGTGGTTTTCCCAACCCCCCTACTACTTGTTTGAGCTTTTCGCTTTGGAGGGATTTATCTGTTTGGCGCATTTGGGGTGGCTACTTTGGCCGCTGGCGCTCGGGTTGGGGAGGGGTTTATTGACAGTGGGGAGGTCGTCCCCACCGCCGTTTGATAAAACCAACTGTGCTTTGGACTACGATTCCCCCCTGGGCTTTGCCGTGATCCTCTCCTCCCGTTGGGGGAAGGCTGGGCTGTGGGTCGATTTCCGGGGCAGTTCCTTCGACGGACAGAGCTGATCAAGAGGTCACTTCGGCTGGACGACGAACCAAAGTGGTGGTGCCAAGAACCGCTACAACCACGGCGCGCTGGGGCCGTTCGGAGGTCCCAGACGCCACCGGCGTGCACGCTGCCACTCCGATGGTCATCACGCCGCGGCCAATGGACACGACCGGGTCACCTCCGGATGCCGGGGTGGCACCCGTACCACGGGCTGGTGATGCAGAGGCCCGGCCTAATGCGTCTGCCGGCGTGTGCGCAGGCGGCGGCAAATCACCCGTCACCGCCAGCATCACCACTCCGGCGGGGCCCGCTCGCGCTACGGCGGCTGTCGAGGCGAGCGACGGAGGTCGGTCACCCTCCGATGACAGCGTCGCTCCTGTGGGGCCCCCTGTCCAGCTCCTTTCTGGATTGGACAAAGGCGGCAGGACCTGCACTGTCAAGGTGTATCTGGGCATTGCAAACCAACGCCGGCCGGCCAGTGTCGGGAACTCGGTTGTGAGTGGTGTCTTCCCCTGCCGCACCGACAACTACGCCGCCCTGCGGCGCATATGCGCTCTGTGGTTGGCCGACATCGACGACCTGCGGTCCAGGGGGCTCCTGGTGGGCGGCGTTTTAAGGTCAGTGCTGCTGATTCTGAAAGGCGACTATGCCTGGATGAAAGCGTTCTGTGGGCATTCGGGTGCGTCAAGCCGCCACCCGTGCCTCCTGTGCCCGGCGGTTGGTCCTCGGTGGGAGGGCGAAGAGCAGCTGGTGGCCTTGTACGGTTGTTTACAGCATAGCAGCCAGTGTCGCGGTGAGCCTCGCACGGTGGAGCAGGCCGCCGAGGTGTGCCGCGCTTTGGGCTCGAGCTCCGAGAATACCTCGCTGGCGCGCCCCATGACGCACGACCAACACCGGTCAATTCAGCGCCAACCACTCATGTTGGTGCCGCATCCGATATCGCTCCCATGCCTCTGCACACGACCCTGGGCATCACAAATGACCTGCTGCAGTTGGCTGCCCAGATTGTCCAGGCCTCATGCGGGCCTGTGCGGGCGGCCAAGTTCTGTGAGAAGCTTTGCGGTCTCCTACTTGAGCGTGCTGGGGTCACGCCTGCTCCCTATTTTGGGGGCATCTCTGAAGGGTCCGAGTGCCATCGGATTGGTCGGAAGCTGACACTCGTCTGCAGCCTCCTGGAGAAGTACGCTCCGCCCCGGTGCGCGGTGCCCTACAGGCGCGCGTGCGGTGATTGGCAGGCGCTGCTGTCGACGCTCAACCGCTCTGTGGCAGTCTCAAATCACGATGCCGACGAGCTTGAATGGAGAGCTGCTTCTTTCGTGGACGGGCTCCGGGCATCTTTTGATTGGGTTACGGTAACGCCCAAAATGCACGTGCTGGTTTGCCACTCCGCTGCCTTCTTACGGCGGTTTGGCAGCCTCGGGCTTTACAGTGAGCAGGCCTTGGAGGCGCTGCATGGGAGGTTCAATCAAGAAGCTGCTCTCCACACGGCCGGGACCTGTTTTGGGGTCCTGTGGAGAATTTGTCAAGGCGTCGGCGATGAGCCGCGCACCTGTCGGCGACCTATACAACAGTGGACAGACGCGGAAACCCGCTCGGGCGGGGGTGCGGGCGGCCACGAGAGCTGATGATGGCCGTTTACGTGGCAACATAACTCAACGCGGGGCTCCGAGCAAGTCGGCAGCGCGCAAGCAGATGGACGCGGAGGACGTTTCCAAGTATTCGGCGGCACTGGCCGCTGCCGCCGACCGCCGCATTGGCGCGTGGGAGACGAGTCGGGGCCGGGATACAGTCCTCGAGGCCATCGAGGATGGCCTCATGCCACCTGACGATGTTAAATTGCTGATGGGGTGTTTGGGGTGGGCGTTTCCAGGGGGGGATGAAGAATAAAGGGCTCGCCTGGTCGGGTTGTCTTGACATCAGATTTCGCCAATTCCCGCACCACTGCACGATCGCTGCGGAGACCAGATCGTGTGTGAGCCGCACCGCCGTCAAGACATTTCGAGGAGGCGGTCAGGAATCGTGGCACGGATAGCGCTCTGAGTCACTCAATTGCCGGTAGCGCGATGCGGAATGTCAACACCTGCTTCACGCCACTGTCTGGGGGTGTGCCACGGTTCGGAACACTTCGAATGCGAGTACTCCTTCGTTTTGACCAATGAGAAGCCAGAAACCCGGGAGACCGCTTCTCGAAATTTCAAGTAGTAGTGTGTACTGCAAGCAAAAACGGGGGCACTCGCCATCTGGGCGCCTGGCGAGCAGCATGTGCCGGTTGCTTGTGTGGTGCTGAATCGGTGGTCAGCGTCCGCCAGCATGCCCCAGCAGCATCGAGCGGGCCACCGTGAAAAATCTACCGCGGTATACTTTTCTTCAGAGCGGCGCTGGGCTGTTTTCGTACGACTGATGGAGGCGCGAAGCCGTCACAGCCAGAGTCCTCAGCTTCACCTCGTCCTGACAGCTTCTCCTTCGAGTCCTACGTCGAACTCTACATGCTCTGCGAAGTAGGAAACATACGTTTCATGCTCGTCTGTTGCACCTGCAGCTGCCACCAGTACCGCGTCCTTTTCTTACCGGCCGGTGTACCGTTCAACCGTACTCGTCTCGACCTCCTTTCCGAACACTGTCTTCTCGGATGTGGCAACAGTAGTGACCACACGTGCGCTTGTCTTCGCAGATTTATGCTATAAAATGAATCATATAAATAGCAGCGACATCGTCCTCTCCCCCCTGTCCGCTCCCTCCTCCCCGGTTCATGCCGCGTCACGACTCTCCCGCACCCTGCGCCGGCCCCGTCAGGCGTCTCAAACGCGCCCTCGCCATCCCTCTGCACGACGTACCCCGAAACATTCGGACCCTTCACCGCTGGTGCAGCCGCCACAAGGCTTCTGACTCCTATCCACCACCCCAACACCGCCCACCCCACCGCTTCCGCGCGACCCAACCACGTCGCCGCCGCGCCCACCACGTCGCCGCTCCCCCCACGCCGTCGCCCGCGCCCCCATTCTGTCACCACCCCCCTCACCCCCTCGGCACCACCGCCACTCCGTCGCCGACGCCCCCACCCCTTCACCGCTCCCTCCACCTCGTCGCCGTTCCGCCCACTGCGTCGCGGATCCCCCTACCCTGTCTCCGCCGCCCCCGCAGCGTCGCCGCCGCCCCCACCGCGTCACCTCCCCCCCCACCCCGTTGCGGCGGCCAAAACCCCGTCGCCACGGCTCCACGTCGTCGTCGCCGCCCTCACCGCGTCGCCGCCGCCCGCACAGCGTTGCCGCCGCAACCACCGCGTCGCTACCGCTCCCACCGCGTCGGCAACGTCCGCACCGCGTTGCCGACGCACCCACCGCGTTGCCGCCGTACCCACCGCGTCACCGCCGCCCCCACCTCATCACGGCTCCGCTTCCCCTCCCTATCGCGGCTCCCCCCACCTCGTCGCGACCAGCCCCACCGCGTCTTCACCGCCCGCACCGCGTTGCCGCCGCACCCACCGCGTCCCAGCCGCCCCCACCGCATCGCGGCCCCGCTCCCCCTCCCTATCGCAGCTCCCCCCACCTCGTCGCCGCCGCCCCCGTCTCGTCGCCGCCGCCCCCACCGTGTCGTTGCCGCAACCACCTCGTCGCCGCCGCCCCCACCTCGTCGCCGCCGCCCCAACCTCTTCGCCGCTCCCCTCACCCCGTCGCCGCTCCCCTCACCCCGTCGCCGCTCCCCTCACCCCGTCGCCGCCCCCCTCACCCCGTCGCCGCTCCCCTCACCC
>Ga0209093_1002177_pt1 | contig 11049 bp, 12 predicted proteins | sample SidtaG_4_FD_187450 | JGI IMG/M metagenome (GOLD analysis project Ga0209093, IMG submission 187450) | Marine algal microbial communities from Sidmouth, United Kingdom - Sidmouth_Male1 metaG (SPAdes) (version 2) | ecosystem: Host-associated > Algae > Red algae > Unclassified | place: Sidmouth...
CCCACCGATAACGGCAATGAACGGCCAAAAACGGCCAACAGCGGCCATCCAGCCACCCCCCAGGGGGGGTGGCGGCACGACGCGACGACGAAACGCAGCCGCGCCCGCCCCTCAAACCTACCTCCACCGCTCATACAAACTCGCGCCGGTCCGCAGGATACGCGTGCGGCAACGGCGGCCGCTCAATACGCCAACGAGCCACGGCAGGAGCGCGGCTGTCTGCGCACGATCAATATGCCAGGGGAGGAAAACGCGGCACAGCCATCCGCAGGACGGGTGAGTACGGCTCGCGCCAGCAGCGTCGGATTCCATCGACGACCGACGGTGCCGAGCGGTGGATCAATGGATTTTTATGCTCTCGATTTTGGCCGATCGACAGCCGCCGAAGGCCCAATTGAGAGCAATTGCACGCCTGCTGGGCGGTCGAGAATACGCCCTTGTCATTGGCTGAGAAAACCTCCTCGCTCGTGGAGTGGGCGTGGTCAGTTACACCCTCTCCACCGCGGCGGCGGGCATTCACGCCCCGTAGTGGTGCTCTCGAATCTCTGTCAGCGGTTGTTGTGACAGTGATCTGTGCATACGCGGCGGACGTGCATCGCACGGCCGTCCTTCTTCTTTGCTGGCGGATATCGCTCGGCGGTCAAGGCGGTGCAGGTGGTCCGTGTCGCGATTTTCCTTTGGTTTCGGGGGCGGTCAACGCAATTGTCGTCGTTTTTCTCGCCGGTCAAGGAGGTGGGGGTTGTCCGTGTTCGGGGTTTCCGTTGGTGTCCGGGGCGGTCAACAAGATCGTGATCGGGGCGTTCGGCAATTCTGCGGTCGTGGTCGAGGTGGGGGGCGTCCAGGTGGTGGTGGTGGTCATAGCTGTCGGGGACCAGCCGGTGGTGCTCTTGGTGAGTGAGCGATACCTGAACGGGGTCGTGGTTTTTGAGGAGAAGCCGTACTGCCATGTACACTCCTGCGTTGCGCTACGCTGCAGTCTCGATGGTCAACCACAATGTGCCCCGGGTCATCATCACAGCTGTCATTGGCGTGCGCTCCGCTCAACTCGAACGCTGGTTGCGGTACTTTCGCGCCAACCAGAGCGTATGGCGGGTGCCAGAGCGCGAGAACCACCGTGAGGACTCCTGCTGGGAAGACGACACTCTCCTTCGCACCGTCATGGAGTTGGTACGCGACCATCCTGTGGCGTTGCTGCGCGAGCACTCCGCCATGATGACGTCGATGCGGGCTGTCCCTGAGTTTGCACACCTCAGGGTGTCCAAGAGTATGGTCGACCGCATGTTGCGCCGTCTCCATTTTACGCGAAAAGTCATCACTCGCTTGTATCGAGCTGCCAACCCCGAGCGCCGACGTGAGCATGCTGGCACACGCGAGATGATTTGCAGCGGGTGCCTTGTCTCCGTGGATGAGACCCATACCGATGGCAACGACATGCTGCGGCGACACGGGCGCGCGCTTGCGGAGGAGCGCGTCAACCTCCTTGACATCAGCCCGCGCCACGTTGAGCGTGTCAGCACCACGATGGCGGTGTCATCCGACGGCCGCATATTTGGTTTGCAATCGGTCACAGCCGAGGTGGCCCTGACGAGCCACGACTGGCGGCTCTTCCTTGGTCGCGTCATCCAGAAGATAAGACGGTACACCCCAGGCCTGCCGTGGGCATTGCAGGCGCCGGCGTGTGTTCTTCTGTTTGACAACGCGCCCATCCATGACGCAGCCGGCGATGCGTTTCTAGAGAACAACGGCATCCCCTTTCTGCGGCTGCCTCCCTACTCCCCTGACTCTCAACCTATCGAAGGAGTCTTCAATGATCTGAAGGTCGTCATTCGGAACTGGGTATATCTACCAGGGGTCTTCAAGCGTACCCAATTTAGGTTAGCGTTCCCGTATTTGGGATTTTCTTAGACAAGCGTCTGCGTATTCCGTGAGAGAGACCCCCAAGCAAGCGTACTGTGTCATCCGAGGACCAGCGAGCGTCTTTTTTCGGGTACGTTTTGACCAAAATGTGTGACCGGGTACTTTTGTTCCTGGGAGTGGCACAGCGTACTGTATGGGTATTTTTCACTGCCGGACCCGACCTCTGCCATCTGTCTGGCTTGCGAGCGCCCCGACCCGATTCTGACGGGCACATTACCTACTTTCGAGAGCAGCTCCGTTCAAGGCCACGGCTAGGTGACGCGGATGACCCACTTGCGAAAGCTACCGACAGAATACCATTCACACGCCGCCACCGCCGCCGCCGCCCGCTGCCGAGCGTGGGCGCGCGGTGCGTGCGCAGCGGTCCATCCGCCGTGCCCTCTTGGGCGGTAGACGCGTCTAATGCTACGGTTGCGGCTGCGACAATCGCCTCCACGCTGCGTGGCTTGTGCTGCGCGTGACATTGGAAGCGGGTCTAGGCGACAACGAAAAGTGGGAGTCACTGCAGTGACTCCTCCAGCTGGCGGTCGACGACCGGCTGGGACACGCAAAACGGAACAACTGGGCGCCCACCCCGCCCGTTCCTGCGCCGGCAGACTGGGCGGGCCTCCAACGACGCCGCTCGCTGCCCCCCTTCCCCCTTGCTTCGGGAAGGTGTGGAGCAAGCAGCCGCTTCAGGGGCCGCCGCTGCCACCCGCAACCTAACAAAGTAAGTTTCAAGTCTTGTGTGGACCCATGAACACAAGGCCAGGGACTGAGGCTGCAGTAGAATACGCTGAAAAAGATCTGGCCATCGTACTTCTTGGCATAAATCACTGTGTATGGGTATGTCCAAATAGTACCCGGTTGGGGCGAATTCAAGCGTTCTTTGGTCAAAGGGATTATTCGGGTAGCGTACAATTTCAGGAAAGCAAAACTTCAAGCGTTCGGGTATACAGTGCGTTCTCGTTATAAGAGAATCGTTTACAAGAGAATATGGGTCGCGAGTCTTCCATTCCGGACCATGTAGGCCACTTTTTAATCATTTTGAACTGAATCAGCTGTCTCTTATAACGAGAACGCACTGCATACCCGAATCAAATACGCGCGAATACGCTCGGGGAAAACTACGCTTGAAGACCCCTGATATCTACCAGCATCCCCTGTAGGACGGGTTTCGACTAAAACCGTTGGCCGCGAGTTGCATCACTGAGCAGCAAGTCTTCGGCCAGCTACGTAAGCGTTGAGCGCAACTTGGCCCGCGTGCTTGCTGGTCAAGGTCTATAAATGTTTGCTTCTATTCTTTCTCTGCACGCAGTGAGGTAAGGAAGCGCAAGTATCAAGGTTGGTCTTCATAGTCCCGGTCAGGTCGGTTCTATACGCTGCTTCGCGGAATAGTGCCGCGGCAAGAGAAGAATGTCGTTTGTAAGCGCATGTGGCTGCTTATGAACAGGAAGCCACCCGCCGTCGCTCGCGGTGCACAAGCCACCCGACACACCGCGCCCCATCGCACAGCGCGACGCATCTGCTGTGGCGAGGGCAGAGGCCGCAGCCATCGCCCCCTGGTGCCGACGGGCGGGCGAAGCGTCAGCGACCACTATTCGGTGGGGAAGCCATGCGGCGGCAGCGATAGTAGCTGGTCGTGGCTGAGGCACTGAGACAACGCGCATTCCATTGCTGTTCCCACCCGCCGCCGAGACCGCGTCATCAATACATGGCGGTGTATCCAAGCCCCGCTTGTAAGAGGCATACCATACAAAAGATACAGAAAGATGCTATAGAGCGGCCAGCCGAGGACTTCGGCCCCATCTCCCAGGGACGTGCGAGAGCGCCTCTCTTGTGGACGCGGCGTGCCGGACACGTTGGGTGCCTACGCGACCACCTCACGCGGATTGCGTGCAGCAACTGCGCATGGCCACGAGAACGAGGAGGCGTGCGCAATTGCCTTTTTCTGAGCGGTAGGAACAGCGGACAGTGTAGCGCTGATATCCCACGTTCGAGAGCCAAATGATCAGCAGTGTCGGAGCTATCACGGCAAACGACTGAACAGCAGAAATGAAATCTGAGGGGGCTCCTGCAAAGCAAGAGGCGCAAAGTGCGTCTCGCCGTCCAAACTCCTCTGGCCGTCATGACGTAGCCGGTGGGGCACTTGGCCGGTCGCGAGGAGCGTCACCTGTTGGCTCTGGCACCGAGGCACGGCTGAGACACGCTTATCTTTCCTACGGACTACCGTGGCCGCCGAACTTCCAACCGTCTCAACAGCGCGTTCAAGGTCCGCTATGAAGCACGCATTATCTCAGAGCATAGCGCACGTGAGCACTGCTGGCCTCATTTCTGAGCGTCCCCTATCTTTTCCGACACGGTAGGGCTTCTTGTCCCTCCCAACTGCAACGGGTCCGCCAATGCTATTGGAGTTACTTGAACTATCACCACGACGCTGAGTCTTCGGGCTCGGAAACACCTCGGAAACATCTTGAAAGCATTCGAAAGAAGGACGGGTATTCCACACGAAACACGGCTTTGACCTTCTTTTTTCCGTCTGTCGTGGTGCGGGAGTCGCGGCTTTCTTTCGTCTCAAAACACAGTGGCAGTCGGTCGCGCGAAGGAGTTTTGCCCCGTCGCCTTCGTGGGCAGCTCCTTCCTCTCCCCACCGCAACCTCCGTCCGTATGCGCGGCGGCCGTCGGCGGACCCGCGGCAACGACCATCACAACGCTGTCCGCGGGTAGCGACCCCAAGAGTGCGGCCGGTGCCAGCAGGACCGCGCTGCCTGTCACCAACGCTGAGGTCGCCTTGGACTGCGCACCTATCGCGCTTGGGTGACGAGGCATGCTGCGACGCGTTTTTGCCCAAACATCGGCCCTGGCGTGGATTCCTCAACGGCCGCTACTGACTGATACGACCAATGCGTCTACCCGTTTTTGTTCTGGGGCGGGCGGCTCTGACAACGACGAGCCAATCCCCAGGAGCTTCTCTGCTCGCACACGCCCGGCAGGGCTCCGCTAGTAGCCGATTCTCAGCTACAATCTGGGCACCACCGTGTGGCTAAAGACCTCTACTGGAGCTTTTCTGTCGAGCAGTTGTTCTGCAGAGATGTGGACAATATCATGACAACTTGCATGACAATGCATACAGAGAGACCGTCGTCGCTCGTCCCAGCCAGACACCGCGTACCCGTAGTCGAAAGAGAGCTCCTCGCCTACGTCCAACGCACGCAGAGCAAACAATCCCACGCGAATGAAGCCAGAAACGTTGAGTAGCTTTGGCTTCAGGCTGGCATTCTTGGTGCTATGGTTGGCAAACTTCACGTGGCTGCCAACGCAGGTGGTGTCGATGATCACCTTCTTGGTGATGGCGTACAGGAAAATAACCCCCTTGGCGTCGTACAGGCGTCCCCGCGCATGCGCCTCCGTGGACGAATCCAGCTCGCCAACATACTCCCCGACGAAGTCTCCTTCGACAGCGCGCTCGGCAGTGAAGAAGCAAGCCCATGCGCTCCAGAGCGACCAAGGACGCAGCGCACGCGGGCGCCAACTTGAAGTTGGACATTCCTGCAGCGACGGCGTCCCACAACATTGCCGGCCGCAATACCGCCGCTCGACACATCCGCCTGGATAAGTTGTCCGGCGCCCCGCAGATGCGGTTGCGCTGCGCTCACGGCCGGCGGTGGGCGCGGCAGTCCGTCGACACCAGTGTTTGGATGCCAATGAGCTCTGCACGACACACAGGCATCTGGGTCGCACTCCCTGTCAACCTGGAAGCACGGGCAGTCATCAGTCTGGCATCTCGACGGCGGTATACACACTCACCACACGCGGCGGCTGCAAAACGTCGATCCAGGCGCCAGAACTGCTTCTCTCGATAATGAAGAGTGTGCTGCAGACGATGTCGGATGCGCAGCCACCATACAGCGGACACACTCGCATCCGCACGTTTTCTCACATGCCAGCCCGTGGCGAGCGCACCTGCAGCGTTCTTCCGTACAGGAACCGAGGTGGAAGCAAGGAACAAAGTCATGCTCCTTCCATGGTGCGTCCGGGTCCTCCTGGCTGCTCATCGTCCCCCTCTGTCCCGACGCCGAGGAGCTGCCTTGCGAGAGTAGACGACCAGCCCATTGATGGTGCCGTGAAGGATCTTCGACGACGACTGCGGCATTGACTCGCTCGATACGAGAGCTCAGCCTAAGCTCTGCGGCGTCTGGCAAAGGGTTTTGTAGAGGCGGCTCGTCGCCAGTAGCTGCCCTCTCGGTCCAACCCCGTGCTTCAATGTAGTCCGCAACCTGCCGACAGGTCTTTCCTGCTACGAAGCGAGCGAGGCGGCAGGTGTCATGCCGCCCGGAAATGTTGCCACAAAGCTCCAGCATCGACACCTGCGCGGCGGTCCACTCGCTAGATCGCGGTCCGCCAGAGCGCATCGCCGCGCGCACACTGGAAGACAACCGGCAATCAGTGCAGCTTCTGGCTGCAATCTCAATGGCATTGTGCAGGCGACGGGAGTACCTGTCGCGTCGCGGTACGGTCTCAGAGTCAGCGACAGTCACGTCCGCATACGATAAACCGACTTCGTCATGCGTCGGGGACAGGGCGCCCGAAGGGCCTTGTCCTGCGTCAGAGACACTCTGACAAGCATCTTGCTCCTTGGAACTTGCTTCCATCGGCAAGTCGTCAAAATAGTCGACAGGGACGGGGTCCTCACGTCCTGCGGCGTCGTCTCCTAGAGATCCTGCAGGAAACTAAGCCTTGCCACGAGTCATTACGTCTGTTCGACACCAGGCAGCCGGTGAATCACCCTCGAATACATGAGGCTCTGGCGGAAGGATGAACGGACGGGCCACAACATGAGGGTCTGCCGGAACGATGACGGGACGAGCCACAGCGCGCGGAGCAAGAGGGTTATCCGCTGATGACCCGTGCTTTCTGCACGCGTTCCTCAAGCACACGCGGCACTAATGTCGTATGAACGTGTTCCGCAGCAACATTACGTCGACGTCGTCCGGAACCAAATTGACGTCGTCGTCGCCATTGACATGCGCTACATCGCGAGAGAACAGGGTGCCCGTAGATGGAAAGCTAGCGGCGACGGCGGCGCCACCGGGAGCTCTAAGACCTGCGTGCACGGCTCTCACTGCTGCAGCATTCCTTCTCAACTCGTCCCGGTCAGCGCGACACCGCCAGAGATGCGCGGCTTGGTGCAATGCCCAATCCCGGCTCGCCGGAGGTACGCCAGCGGCGTCGGCGTCAGAAGCGGTCAGAAAACCGTTGGAAGCCGCATTTTCGAGCCAGCCCTCAAACCTACGCGCTCCAGAGACAGATGGGCTACCGCGTGCGTTGAGAAGAGCAGCGGTTGCGATGCCGTTTCTCTCCTCTTGTACATCTCCGCTGCCGAGCACAACGGCGACGATCTCCCCACCGGTCAACCGCTCGAAATCGGCTCTACGGGAGTCACGCGCCTCCATAGCCGCATGAGCGCGGCGGTGGTCGGATGCCCTGCGCTCAATCAGCTTGATGACATGCCGTACGTACGACTCGGTCTCACCCCACTCGCCCAATACCTTGCACAGCGTCGCAAGTACGTCCGGTTCGTCTCTAAGGGCTTTAATGACGGCGCGTACGGCAGCGCGATGAGCCATCCTGACCGTCCGGTCGCGAAGCGAAAAGTAGTTACGGTCGTGGTGCGAATGGTCGAGATCCGTCGCAGCACTTCCGTCGGTATCGCACTCTAATTCCGCCCACTCTTTGGCCCGAAACATGCTCGTGGCAGAAGCGTCGTCCGCATCGCCCATGTGGGGCATGTAGTTAAGCGGGGGGCTGACCTCCCCCTTGACGCGGCTCCACGACTGGCGCACCGTCGTGTAGAAAAGCGCGATTGGGCGACGCTCCATCGCTGGCAGAAGCGTGAAGGGAACCTCGATGACATCCTCAGCCGCAGCTTCTGGAATGAAGGTGGTGCTCACTCAGGCGCCACAGTCACCCGGAGCGACAGAGCCCGCGCCAGAAAAGCAGGGACACATGGCGGGCGTGAGCTTGTGGCAGCCGGGAGATAAACACATTTGACGGTCCGACAATCGTGCAGCGCCGGCATAAGCAACCGGAGCACGTTTCGCGGCACGCGCGACTCGCACCGAAGCATGGTCCGCTGCCGTTTGGGCGGCGGGGCTGCCTCCGCAACAGCCGGCAAGCCGCTTGACGCGGTGGACTCCGCAAGCCCACCTCGATCAAAGCCCCCACGCACCGCGCCGCGTACGGCACCATGTACACCGTTGTCGCCATACTCCGTGGTTGATGTCTCCACGGATGGAGTAGCCTCCACAGGCGGTAAGTCAACAGGGAGTGCAACGGACCACAGTGCCCCTGCGTACCGCTGGGCCGCTGCCCTGTTAACAGCAACCAAGACGAGCGTCTCGGCACTACGCAGCTGACGAGTGCGGCGTCAGACGCGGCGAAGAATGCAAGCCACGACGCGTTCCAAGCTCTTCTTGTGTCCTGCTGCGGCAGCAGCGTCGTCGGCCGCTTCAGCATTTCCGTCGACGTCCGACGTCGGGCCCTCGTCGTTGGGCCTATCGTCAACAAAATTGTCCTGATCACAGGGGCGTGTTGTGTCCATCGTTGTAAGCGGCGGTCTCCGGGGTGTGCGCTACCACGACGAGTGACGCAACGATCACCGCGGCAGCCGAAGATCAAGACGCCTGTGACAGACCTCTCGACAAAACTCCATTTCTGGCTCAGGAAAGCGCGAGAGTTAAAATACAGGACTGATAAGTGCGTGGCGATCGAGATCCGGGGACGAGATGCGCCCGAATCGAGGAGCTACTGGTATTGGCTCTGAATGAGCAGCACTCCAAATCCAGTTTGCTTCATGATCCAGCGGGGCGAGAGCCCAGTGCACTCCGCCCAAGAACCCACGACCAGCCAGTGGCTGCTGTTCTTGGCTTACCTCTTGTCACCACCGTGCCCCTGCAGCGTGTATGACCCCAGTGTACGCTGCAACATTAGCTTTACATAGCGCCTCCCATGACTTAGCTGCTGTGAGTTCGATTGATGTCGCAGCGTCCGCGTGGTAATGCTTTCCAGGCATGCATGGCACATCCGTCGCCTACACTAACCATCGGCGGCAGCGGGACCAGTGTCCTTGCAGGCCGTGGTGCCTCAATATCGAAGAAACAATATGTCTCCGAATATCTCCCTTGGCCGCACGACGCGCTCGGCCGCTGGGCTGTCGGTGAGTCGGGCGGCCGCCGTCCCACGCCACACGTGCCGTGACTCTTCTAGAGAGCTCTCCCGATATCTGCGGACCGCGGACGCGCCCCGCGCCACGGTGGTGAGTTACGACATCTTATCCGCACGGCGTTTGTATGCTATCGCCATTGTTGGCACCCCCTTTGTCTGCACGTTGTTCACAGGAGATCGGCGCTGGCCTTTTGGTATGTGGCTCTTCGTCCGTATTGAACTTGCGCAAGAGGAATCCGCAGCTGACTGCTTTGAAAGGCACTTTCCAGGTGTACCACTCGTTAGAGCTTGGTGAGTTGAGGTGCTTCACAACTCAGGGTCGTGACCAGTGTCTGAGCCTGCTGTATTTTGTCACGTCAGCGTCGGCGGTATCGTTCCTGCCGTGTTCCGGCGTCCACGAGCTGAGCGCCCCCCTCCACAGCGGTCCCGGTCCACCGCGTGCGGGCCGCTCCACACGTTCCCCCCGTGTGCTCAATGAGTGCGTTATCTCAGGGTTTTCTGACCCCGTTGTTTGTTTCCCGCTTCCTCTCCCCTCGTGTCACCCCCCGCGCAGTGCCGCCCGTCCGCCGCCTTCTGTCTTTGTAGGCAACGCCACGGCAAGTGCGTACGCTCTGCAGACGGGGGGCCCGCAGATTCTCAAGCCCCGCCGCGTCGCTTCCATGCTGTTTCCGGTGGGGCCTAGGCGTTCACGGGTGCCCGCGCGTGCGGTTCGTGGACTGGTGACTACATGGGGAACCTATTTGAGATGCAGTGCGGAGCTCACTGTCGCTTGGCTGCTATTGAGAGTAATGGTGTGCGGTGTGCATTCTCGTTGGGCGGGCAGTGGGGGGGAACGGTCGTCAAGAAATGTTGAAGCACGCCGCACTCGTCGTGTTTTACCAACAGAAAGACTCAGCGTGTCCAATACTGAATCCATGTCTTGCAATGCACAGCCGTCGTCACCACTGCAGGCACCTGACAGCTATGCCTTCCCGGTGCTCCCTAAAGTGACGTCGCATCGCGGGAGCCGAGGCGAGGGAGGTGTATCCCTGTGTGGGTGGCACCCTCGTCTCCGCTGTTCTCTTCCAGCCCCCGTCCGTTCCTAGCTCTCCCACCCTCCCGGTGCCAGTACCATTGTGGTGTGTTCAACGGCACGAGGCCGTAGCGCTCAGCGGCGCCGCCACCCGCAGTGCCTCGTGCTGTAGGGCTGGAAGAAGGCAGCGGTCACTCACGAGCCCGCCGCGTCATTCCCGAGCTGTTGGGCTTGTGTGCCGCGGTGTGCGGGTGCGTCCATTCGTAGCAGCGTGCAGTTGATCTTTCCTCAGCGGCGGCAGCTGTGCGCCGACAATGGGGGAGCTGTGGCTACGCTCCTCGTCAGTGTTCACAGAGCGCTCGAGGTCGGATGAACTTAAAGTCTTTTTGCACTACGGTGTACTTTCTACGAGCACACCGACCTTTGAAATTTACGTACTTCTCAGCCAACAAGGAAGCACTTCGGGGACGGCCGGCGGCCGCCTCCAGAGAACGCATCGTCGCCTCTGGCTCTCTTTGCCGTGCGTCGTGTGCCGACCAGATCCGTCCTCCACCCTCCCCCGTTCATCAAAAACCCACCTCCGCGGGCATCTTGCGTCCTGTGGTTTGGGCGTTACGGCTGCCCCAATCCCTCGGCACGTTGTTCCCTCCTCACACAGTTGCCAGCTGCCGCTTGAGCGCCGGGACAAGAGTCGGGCGAATTTGTCGCCGACCGGTTCCGCCGCCGTGCACGGACGAGTGTTGGGCGCCTCAGTTGCCGACCCGTCCTGCTGGCCAGTGGGGACGCGTGTTGAGCACATCAGTCGCCCACCCGTTCTACTGGCAGGCGGGAACGAGAGTCGCGCGACACTGGCGCCAACCCATCCTCCTGTCAACCGGGGAGGCGGGACAAGCGAGTACGTCGCCGACCACCCCCCC
>Ga0209093_1002178_pt1 | contig 11045 bp, 12 predicted proteins | sample SidtaG_4_FD_187450 | JGI IMG/M metagenome (GOLD analysis project Ga0209093, IMG submission 187450) | Marine algal microbial communities from Sidmouth, United Kingdom - Sidmouth_Male1 metaG (SPAdes) (version 2) | ecosystem: Host-associated > Algae > Red algae > Unclassified | place: Sidmouth...
GGCGGAAGAGGAGCTGTGGGCTGAGGCCCTGGCTTCCGTCGTCCATGTCCTCAACCGGTCGCCCAAGGCGGGGCTGGACGTGACGCCGCTGGAAGCGCTGACGGGGCGACGCCCTAACGTGTCGGGTTTCCGCGTCTGGGGGAGCCGTGCTTGGGAGCTCAAGCCCAAGAGGCAGCAGCGCAAGCTGGAGCCGAGGACCGACGTGGGCCGCTTTGTCGGCTACACGGTTGGTGGAAAGGCCTACCGCATCGTCGAGGACGGGACAAACAAAGTCTTCGAGCGTCGCGCCGTCCTGATGGAAGAGAAGCCGGCCAAGGCTGACTCTTCGGGCGACAGTTCAAGCGCTGGTCCCCAGCTGACGATAACCGAGGACAGCGACAACAACGGCGGCATGGAAGAGTCCATGGACATGCTAGATGCCGAAGGACATGGCGGGGAAAAGCATGTTCCCGTCAAAGACTCCGAGTGTGAAGACGACGGCGAACCTGTCAGCCTCGCGGACGACAACGACGACGAGGAACGTCGGGGTCAGAATGACTCGATGCTTCCGGTCGGTACCTCTACCTCGGATATTGACAATGCTGCTCCGGGGCCGCGTCGCTCTACACGTAGGCCGGCCCCCAAGGTAACCTGGTGGGAGAAGGACGCGAAGGCGTACCTGGCCACGGGGTCTGAGTCGGCGGCCAAAGATGGCTGCGACTTGACCAAGCCCCCTGCAAACGAGAGAACGGCCCGCGCTCGTCCGGACTGGCCGCTGTGGAAGCAGGCCATCAAAGATGAAGTGGCGGCGCACAAGAAGCTCGGCACGTGGTCCACGACCAAAGGCAGCAACAAGCAGCACAAGGCTGTCAAGACACGTTTCGTGTTCGACATGAAGCACGACGCGGAAGGACAGAAGACGCGCTACAAGGCGCGGCTGGCGGCCCAGGGCTTAAACCAAGTACCTGGGCGCACGTTCGACGAAACGTGGGCTCCTGTACCCAACACGGCGACGTCAAGGGCCCTGTTCGCCGTGGAAGCAGCCAACGGGTGGAACGTCCACCACGTCGACGTAAAGACAGCCTTTCTCAACGCTAAGATGGACAAAGAGATGTACATCAAGCTCCCTGAAGGTGTCGAGTCCGGGGAGCCTGCGGATGTGCGCCGGCTCAACCTGGCCCTGTATGGGACGAAGAAAGCGGGGCGGCTGTGGTGCATCAAGCGCAACGAACAGCTCGAACAGATGCGAGCTACGCGGTCTACGGTGGACCCGTGCCTTTACGAGTGGCACCACCCTGTGCACGGGCGCGTCTTCATCCTCGTGTACGTCGACGACTTGTTTGTGGCAGGGGAGCGCGTTGCTGGCGTGGAGGCCATCAAGAGTGGCGTCGCAGCCAAGTTCTACGTGCGCGACATGGGGGAGATCAAAGACTTTATTGGCATGAAGGTCATGCGTGATAAGAAGGCCAAGAAGCTCACGCTGAGTAGCCCCGGCCACATCCTGGCGCTCCACGAGGCGTTCGGGATGGACACGTGCACGCCCAACAAAACGGCGATGGCGTCGGGCGTCAAGCTGAGCAAGACGGGGGAGAACCTTCTTCCGGACGGCAACCGGTACGCGGAGCTGGTCGGCTCTCCACTCACTTGGCGACGGCGACGAGGCCGGACATTGCCTTTGCCGTGGGAGTGCTCTCTCGCTTGATGTCATGCCCTGAGCAAGACCATATGCGCGCGGTCAAGGGTGTGCTGCGCTACCTTCGCGGGACTTCTCGCCTTGGTGTGATGTACAGCGGCAGCGAGGCGCTGCAAGGGTATGTTGACGCCGATTGGGCGGGCGACACCGACTGCCGCCGCTCAACAACAGGCCTTATCTTCACGCTCAACGGCAGGCCCAATTCGTGGTCGAGCAAGCGCCAGACGACGGTGGCGACGTCGACGACCGAGGCTGAGTACGTGGCAGCCGCGATGGCGACCAAGGAGGCACTGTGGCTGCGTAAACTGCTGTTGGCGCTGGGCGCTGATGGCGGGGCCGTGCCGATGGGCGAGGACAACCAATCGTGCCTCGCGCTGGTCAACAACCCCGAGGCAACGGGGCGGACCAAGCATGTCGACGTCGCCTACCACATGGTTCGTGACTACCAGGCGCGCGGGGATGTGGCCTTATACTTCCTCCCGAGCGCCGAAATGCCGGCGGACGGGCTCACTAAGCCGCTGCCGTCGCCGGCGTTCACGGCTTTCCGGGCTGCTGTCGGGGTTGGTGAAGACCTGGGCGCGGTTGCGCGGGGCGCCGAGCTTGGCGAACCCCACTTGGGGGAGTGCTGAGACGCCAAGGCGCCACTGGAGGGGGCCAGTGGCGCCGTTCAGGTTTCGCGGCAGCGACCTCCGTCGACGTTGCTGTGGGCCGGAGTCGGCAGAGGACGGTTGCGGTACCATCCACTGGCGTAAGGCCGGCACTGAGACGCGTTTGCGCGGGGCGCCGACTCGGGGGACGGCCGGTTGGGACCGTCCTGGGGCGCTCCGGCGCCACCGGGGACGTCCCGTGGTGCAACCGCGGGTTCGCGGTGGTCGATTCTGTCGATTTCGGCGCGAGTCGATTTTGGCCGTACCAGTAGGCCTACTGGTTTTCGCGTCGAGCCGATTTCGGCTAAGTCGATGAACCGGGTTTCCGACCACACTTTGACGGGCCGCCGACGAGCCGGATCGTCTCCGGTCGAGACGGCACCTAAAAAACTTTAGTGCGCTGTACTCGCCTCGACGTCTGCTTCACGTCGATGGTGATTTCTGATGATTTGATGTTTTTGCGATGCTAAATCGATTTTGGCCGTACCAGTAGGTCTACTGGTTTTCGGGTCGAGCCGATTTCGGCTATGTCGAGGAGCAGCGTTTCCGACCACACTTTTACGGGCCGCCGATGCGCCGGATCGTCTTCATTCGAGACACGACCGGGTGCGCTGTACTCACCTCGACGTCTGCTTCGCGTCGATACTGATCTTGGCGCTCTCGTCGGAGGTCGATTCTTCCAGTAGTACTACTGGCGACTGCGGCGTTTTCTCGACTGAGGATTGTGGCGGGAGATTTCGCGCTGGTCGTGCCCGCCTGTGGCCGCGCTGGAGCATCCCTTGCGCGGACTGAGGCGCTGGGGGGAGTGTTGAGGCAGCCCCCCAAGCCCGCACTGGTAAGTCGGAGTTACCGCGGACTGCCTGGATAAGTCAAGGAGTACTTATGCGGTGATCGGCTTGTTTGTCTGTGCCTTTGACATGTATTGCTGCATGAGGGTGGTGTAATTACTCGTGCTTGTATTTCGAGGGGAGCTCATTTTGGAGCTGAGCTCGGGCAGATTTTCGTGGGCTCTTTGAGGGGCGTCGCGATTTGTGGGCCCTGTAACTGCGTTGGTGGGCGTGGGCCTCCAGGACGTTGAGAGAGGGGCAAACGAAGGGGGTAAGAGGCTGCTGGCCCCGCGCCTCAGACCGGTCTTGAGAAAAGCAACACATCCTCCCAGTTACCTCCCGCTTCACAGACGGGCTTGGAGCCCGGCTTCAACTCGATCCGGTGCTCCGTGGCCTTGATGGAGCCCATGTGCCCACTCCATAAGGCCCGGTGCTTTTCTAGTAGGGAGAGAACTTGGGGCCTCAACCTCTTGGGCACGTTCGAAGTATGAACATGGGGCTCCTCCACGGGGTCCGTCACGTCCGGCGCGGAGGCCGGACTGGGACTCAGTGAAGCCCATCCCGCTCGGGATATGGCGGCCACAGTACCGGAGTAGGCCGACAAATGCCCCAGGAACATACCTTTGGGGAGTCACATACTCTTACTCCCCGTATGGGTTACTTCCACCCACCAAGTCTGGTTGGCTCTGCAGTCCATGGTTCCAGTTGCCACATGCACGTGATAGCGCTCATACACTTGATGGCGCAGGGTGATGACCCCATTCCCTTGGAAGGACGTCTGTACTGGGACGTACCCTCTGGACCGTGGGGGCAGAATCACCTCGCGGGCCAGACACACCTTGGTGTCCGCCTCACTAGCGGCACCAGCCCTGCTGGGTTGGTTCGCCTTGGCATACGACACCGTCTTACCCCGACGGAGGATGAGGACCTTACATTCGTCTAGTACCTGGATATACCCCTTAGGCCCACAGATTTTGGGGACGTGAACGTCGGTGTAGTCGGTTCCCAGGAGTAGAGGGACCGACATGCCGCGCACTACTCCACACGTGACTTGTGTGGAGTAGGTGCCGTTTCGCACCGTAAGAGTCACGGTGCCCGTGATGGGAAGGAGTCCCCGATTCACGTCAAACAACTGGGCGGTCGCCGCGTCTAAGGGCGCCACCTTCATCTCCGGGGGCAGTAGCGCCTCTCGTACTAGAGAGACGCCGGTCCCTGTGTCGACAATGACGCGGAGGGCTAACTCACGCCTCGCGTCCAACCAGATGCGGCTCGCCACCTGATAGTTGGACCCCGTCAGGATGGCCACGACATTCCGGCCGTCCAGCCCCTTCGGGAGGGGTGCATCCCGAGGGCTGATCGCCTGGGGTCGGGATTGGATGCGTCCTGGCATCACATCCGCGCCCCGAGTTGGGTCCACCGGTCGCCGCGGGGAGGGCCCAACACCGGTGGTTACTCGTTTCCCTCCTCGGACTCAGAGGAGGTTGCCGGTCCGCACTCGGACTCGGCCCGAGGTTCCCCCTTCTCAAGCGGCGTCGACTCATCGCCGCTTGAGCTGGGGTCCTCGTTAGGGGTGGCAACTGCCACATGTCGCCCATTCGCTGGGTGTAGGGGGAGCCCGAGGGCGCCCCGAGAAGGGACCAGCGCAGGGCCGCCGCCAATAGATCGCGTAGGCGTGCGTCCAAGGATGGGCAAACCTTGTCCCAATTATTCACCTTTCCACACTGCCAGCAAGGGTACTCTCTCTTCCTGGGTTTGTGACGGGGAGGCTCATCTCGCTGTCGGAACCGGCGGCGTGAGTTGTCGCCGCCTCCGGGAGTCGAGCCGTCTGGTGCCGTGGGTCGGGCCGCCTCGCGCCGTGCCCCGCCACCTGGAGTGGGGGCGTCCACAGCCCCGACGACCCGAACGGGGGCATCTCGCGGTGGGTAACCCCAAGCCCCCCCCGAGAGCCTGGGGAGTGCTGCCGCACGAGCTTTCCGCCGGAGCCGGGCCTCCTCTGAGAACACTTCTCGCTCCTTGGTCCGCTCCTTAAGGTGCTCAAGCCGCACCCAGCGGTGTTCGTCGCCCTTGGTTTGGGCGACGCGGGCTGACTCCGCCATAGTCATGCCGGGGGTGTTCCGCTCCCGAACAGTTTCGCGCGCGGCGCGGTGGACACTTTCGACAAAGCGCCCCTTGAGCACGCCCTCCCCGTACATAAACCCGCACTCGGTGTTGAGGCGGCGGAGCCGTTCGGCGAGGGACAACTCGTCCTCGTCGTCCCGTTGGACCGCGACGTTCAGGGTCTCGACGAGGGTTGCCACTGAGGCCTCGTCGACGTGCCGTCGGAGCATCCAGTTGATGAGCTCCAGGTGGGAAGTGACCTCGCCGGGATTACCCGCCCGGCGATTCGGCATAACCATCTTTATCTCCGGTTTGAGAGGCTCCTTCGTAAAGTCTTGAAGGATGTAGAAGGCTTCGCCTTCGGATATGTCGCTGTCGTCGCAGGCCTTGGCAAACTTGCACAAGAACTGGAAGACGTTGGCTGGAAGAGAACTGTCCCAATCTTCGTGCACCCTGAAGGACTGAGCCACATCCTTCTTGGGCCGACCCAGAGTACGGGCCTGGCGCCGCGTGTAGACAACCGACTTGTTGTCCAGCGCGTATGTCTCGCAATCGAACATGATCCGGTAGTACGGGTGGTTCACCACGATCATGGGCGGCACCACCCGGGTAGGTGGCGTCGGGGTTGCTTGAGTCGGCCACCCCTCCGGCTCCGTACCTATTGCGAGGGAGCGTTGCGTCGGGAACCTCCGGCCAACACCCCGGGGTAACGCTCGCGCCGCCCCCCCGCCTTGCTCCTCTCCCACCGAGTCAGGAGTCGGTAGGGTTCTTGGGTCAATACCCCGAGTACCCTCGCTCACCGTCGACGGCGTGGGGGTAGCGCGGAGTGCACCTAGTAGGGCCGCAACGGCCGACTCGTCCCCCGATCTGGAGACGTCCGTGGATGACGACGACGACGAGTCGTCGCGTCGGTGCCGACGGGAAGAGCGCCTGGATCTGCCCCGGCGCTCAGCTGGTTTGGGCGTAGAGCCCCTCAACATCGTAACTAGCGATCGGGTCACTTCAGACCGAACCACCTCGGCCACGGCGTCTCTCCACTCGAGACCCTGGCCATCCCTGGCACCCCGTGAGCCTGGGGGAGCACGACTAGAGCTCCCACCCGCAGGCTTCCGTGCCGAGTTTCGCAACGCCCCCGCCTCCCAAGCACCGGGAGGGGATCTCCCACCGGGCCCGAGGGCCGGGGGACCGATACCGTGGGTTCCGGCGCTGTGCTCGCGCGCCGGGGCACCCTTGGCACTCCGTGAACCTGGGGGAGCACGACTAGAGCTCCCACCCGCAGGTTCCCGTTCCGGTGGTGGCACAGACCCACCGCCCCACGTGGTTACGTCGGACGGCTGTCCTCCGCCGAGATGAGTGCCAGCACCCAGTGGGGCCACCTCGAGGTGAGTACTACCCGAGGGGGCGCCCGCCGGGGGGCGAGTCCATGCCGGATCAAGGCCCGGGGGAAAGGGCTGGAACAAAGTCCGCTGCCCGCGGGCACCCGCATCCGTGGTACCTGCACTGGTGTGGCGATCGTCCACCGACGATCCGCCTCCGGGGGGGGACGACCCATCCCCCCCGACACCAGGCACGTCGACACCAGGAGGGTCTCCATGCCCCCCCCCATCGGCCATCGACCCGGCCGGACTCAGCCGAACCTGGCGTTGCGGGGCGCCGCCGGCAGCGCTAGGAACCAAGGGGAGGAGGACCAACTAGGTTCCCCCCGAGGCTGGTTGGCGCACCGCCACCACCCCGAGGAAGTTTGAGTCGCCTTCCTCCCGTGCTGCTGCACAAAATGTGGCAACACGCCCAGCCAACCCCACCCAGTCGGGGGCAAAACGAGCCAGGCCGTGTCTCCCGGTAGTCCTGTCGGGTAATACTCGCCCCGGAAGGAAACTCCGAAGAGCACACACGCACGGCGTCGACCGGGGGAAGACGCCCCGAGCGACAAACACGAGTTGTGTGACCGGAAGTTTACTTGCCCGCGTCGAAGGCCTCGAGGCAGCACTCACGCCTCGCCCTCTTATCCCGTCCGCTCCCCTCAGACCCTCCGAAAACCCCCCCTCAGACACCCTCAAGGGACCCTCATAAAACCCTCCCCTCAGGGCACATGGGGCCAGTCTCAGCGGAGGGCGGCCGAAGCTTCGGACACCGCCTTGAGTAGAGGCGGGGGAAGGGTGCTACGTGACACCCTTGCGGCGCCCCTGTGTCAGGGGCGCGGTGTAATACTGGTCAATGGTCCAAGTCGGGTTTACACAAAATTAGGCCCTTAACTGGGGGCCTGCCCGGGGATTTACTAGTCCCAGGGAAGTCTCGAAATCGCGGTTGTGGTTGGTGAGACACGGGGCGATCACAAGTGGATCGCCACCGGAATGATTCGAAATATGCGTCAGTAGGACATATGTCCCTCGCGAGAGCCAGTGCCCGTTTCGGACTGACTGGATCCGACCGCCCATGACGCGAATCCACGTGTCCCCTCTTGCCTGGGAGGGAACTGGTTTCTCGAGTGTGGGGGCCAGGTGTCCGGCCGTCACATGCTGGTCGTGCCCCCGGCCATCCACCCGCATGATGGATTTGGCGAGGAGGTCGTAGCGGAATGGTCGGCGTGCCACCACGCCTCTGGGGATGGGGAGGGCTCCTACACGGTGATCAACATGGTGGCGCTCCTGTTCATCAATACGCCTGACGTTGGCGGCCGCCTCATCCGCATCGGCTATTTCTTTTCTGAGGCGAAGGTTTGCACCCACCAGGCCGCTAGAAAGTAGTAATACTCCGCCTTGACGACGTTCCATACGGCACTGAACTCGTCGAACAGCTTGTGAGCCATGTACGACAGTGCCTAAGGCACGTCCATCCACGCCCCGAAGTTCAACCACCAGCGGGGGTAGCGTGGAAACCACCGCGATACGTCGAAATGACGGGGCGCCCGGATAACACCAGAACGCCAAGCGGTGGGAAGCAGCACGCGGCACGAAATGCGAGCCGCGTCTTGAGCACGCCGATGGGCGAGGTCATAACACGGCGCCCGAAAGGGGGCAGTCAACGCCAACGTGCGGGCGTCAAACTTCTCCTCCACGGCGTGTTACGCCTCGTGAGATGCCTCGATGAGCTCATCGAGGTACTCCTCCGTGCCCGCCTCCTGGGCAAAGGGCACCGAGAACTCCGTGGCCGTACGGCGCGACGGGAAGACGGCCTCCGGCCAAGCCCGACGCAGACGCCCGAAGTGCTTGGCGGCGACCTCAAATGTCCCCATCTGATGGACGGGGAATAAGAGGGCCCAAGCGTAAAGACGCGAGTGAAATTCATGGAACGGGCATCCGTATTGGACCAACTCGTTGGCATAGGCCAGAACCTCATACGCCTGCCGCGCCTCGCCTTGGTTTCCATAGTTGGCGTCGCCGCGCACCTCCGCCACGACCACGTCAACATGGTCATCAGGGACCCCGTTGAGAATGTAGATAAACCCCAGCGGGACATCCCAATGCCCTTGTTCGATACGAACGAACGCCACGCGGCGGTTGTTTGTCGCCGCGTCTATTAGAACGTCGTCACTCATGACGGGGACGCCGTCGCGTGTCCCAAGGGACGGAGGGCTGAAGTACGTCCGCCGAAAGGGCGACGGCCCCGCCCCCTCGATGCGCGGCGGCTCGGCCCCTTGGTCTTCCGCCCCATCGGGGTAGTCGCCGCCGCGCATGTCACGTCCATGGTCGGCTGATGACCCGTCTCGCCCCAACCCCGAGCCCACGCTCGCCTCCGACCCGGCGTGCCCCGCTTGGCCTCCCGCGCCATTGGCACCGCTCCCCGCCGCTGTGGGGGAAACCCCCTGTCAGAGGTGACACGACCCCCCGGCATGAGCCGGGGACGGGTCGTTAACAGTCACACAACACTCCCCTAGGGGGGTAGCGTGGGACAACCCCCTTGGGGGGGTGTCCAGGGAGCCCCAGGGCCACACATGAAACGACTTCTCTAGAGGGGCGTGAGGCGGGGAACACCCGATCGGGCCCACTCGGGGCGGCCTGACACACGCAAGGCAGACACACGTCTTCCGGGATCCGGGTCCTCTGGGGGGACCGGGAAGCTTGAGGAAGCTTCCGCAATCCGAGCGTAAGCCCGACCGAGATATGATCTCGACCAGGGATAAAATCCCACCGGAATTCTATCCGGGAAAATTGAAAAATCTTGGGATAAGTCCCAGGGTACTGGTTTTGGGTAAATCATGAAATCTAGGAAGTCTTAGTGACTTTCCTGCTTCCGCCCGAGACGGGCGGGGGTCCCCTTCCAGTGGAAGGGCTGTCAGGGATGCTGAGCAGGGGCCACTAAAGGCCTAGGCCTGAGACCGTGGCCCGTTGGGTACCAGTCCCCCCATGGTAGCGCCAGGGGGTCGGGATTGTGCACGTCCTGCGTCTTGTTTCTAAGGGTATATGAGAATATGCTTTGGGGTCATCGTGCGTGTTCGAATAAATCATCGTTGCGTTTGCGTTGCTTCCGTCGTTTTGGTGCGCTTCGCGCCCAGTGATCCCGGCTTTCGCGTTGTGACTCTGGCGTAGCGTTCCGCATCCTGTGCTGGGTTTTTCGACGGGGCTGTACCCCGTTGGCTGTGAGGGCAGGATCCACTACAGATTCTACAAGCTTGCACTCCCCAGAGAAAGTACACGCGCGATGTAGGCTGTTTGGTAGGAGCACTCTGCGGTGCGGACAGTGCCTTGGTCCGCTCGCGCATGTGAGTGTCCACCAGACTGGCCCAGATCGCCCGTGTTGTGGCTCGTGCAACGCGGGTCGTCGCCTGTGTCGGGCGTTGGCATCGACAATTCGTGCGCGTGGTGCCGTGGCACTGCCAGGTGTCGTCGCATTCACCCCATGCTATTTCGTGTTGAACCCGGTTCTGCTCGGATTGGGCTTCATTCGCATACTGTGCTTCAATTCTTTGTCGCGTGGTATGCCCGAGCCCATTTTCCAATGAATCTAATGACTATCTCTGCACGATCTGCAATCGGTTTCCGACTCATCAGCCATCGTCGCTTGGCTAGTCCCCCGCAATACGAGGAGAGGTCAGATTGGGGCCTCATCTGAACCGGCAACGTGGGCCCTATCGTTCAATCGGCCAGAGTGCTGTCAATGGTCGATATGGAAACTTCCACACCCACGTTTGGGATATGGGCCCCCCAGGATGGTCTTTCCATGCAGTGACTCCCACGTTGCACCTCCAGATGGGGATAAATGGAAGATGGGGCCGACATTGCTGGGATTTCCCCGAGAGACAAAGGTGAGACACTGGCGAACTACGCAGACGTCCCCACGACAGCGTGACAGGGGCGCCGCGGCCTGCTGTTTGGATCAGCTCAGAGCCAATTGTGCTGGCGTCTGCCTGCGGATTGTGTGCACAGTGGTGTGGGTGGGCATGTCAAGCGGATGAACGTCTGCTCAATCCGGGTTGTGATTGGGTAAAACCGATGGAACTGTCCCTTTTCACGCTGATCCAGGACATATTTGGCCAAAAAACTTCGATGATGATGATCCCCAAGGACGTTGCTTTGACTGCGACCGCGCGCGCGAATGCACGAAGTCGTCCAATGAAGCCGACTGCGGCTTTCTGCATGGCACTCGCCGCGTTGGCGACCTATCTCCACCCTGCCTTCGTCCCTCGCCTACCCCCGCTGCCCCCCCCTGCCTCTGCATGTTATCCCCAAGCCTCCCGCTATTCCCTGCCCCCGGGCCGCTGTCGGACCGTCGTCTTCAACTTGCTTGTTTCTTCGCGTGCACCGCCGTTCTGGTCTTCAACCAACCGCACCTCCTCACCTGATTCTCCCCCCGCCTCCCTCCTCT
>Ga0209093_1002179_pt1 | contig 11042 bp, 16 predicted proteins | sample SidtaG_4_FD_187450 | JGI IMG/M metagenome (GOLD analysis project Ga0209093, IMG submission 187450) | Marine algal microbial communities from Sidmouth, United Kingdom - Sidmouth_Male1 metaG (SPAdes) (version 2) | ecosystem: Host-associated > Algae > Red algae > Unclassified | place: Sidmouth...
TCGCCAGCGTGGCTTTTGGTCTACCTACCAGCGCATGGAAACGTACCTGGCCTCTAACAACAGGCGGGAGCTTGAGGGCGACCTGCTTCCGGCACCAACGTTGTTGGCGTACTCTACATTCTCGGCGGTGGCGATGGACCGTATCGAGGCCTCTCTGTCCTGATTTTGTATGCCGTTTCCTATTCAATACGCCTGTACCTCTTGCTTTTTTATGAATACAGCCTCCTAATGAGGTCTACCAATTGGCGTGCAGAAAATGTCTTACACCCACCGGAAAATTCGAACCGCTGCGCCGAAGGAAAACCCTGCATTCGAACTGGCTCGATACCACTGCTTGCGGGGCGCGTCCAACCATGTCGGTGCCAGCCATTGGGGTGGCTGCCCAATGCTATAGCTTGCTCCAACAGCTTGCTGACTGCGGAGATGCCATCTCCCCACCTTCTACATCCACTGTAGTAGGCACAAAGTCCTTTGGAGAGCATGCTGGAGACCGTAAAAAGCGTATGTTCTTCCTACCCAGTCAATCGTTTCCTTCCCTTCGACGCCCCTCTGGTCAGACTCGCATACACTCGGCCAACGATGCAGTCTCCCCACTTCTCCACAAACTTGTCAATCCCCCCAACTGCAGCTATCTCGGCTGCCACACGCTTGTACCTCGTGGCCTTCGTCGAAAAGGCTCGGAGGAGCCGGCCAGGGTAGAGATTCTTCCGTTGTACGGGGTCGCAAAGCACCGAGAGAGGGTGAACGACAATGACCCCAGCGCCATCAACTTGCCCATTGTGCCACAAAGCATCAAGCTCCCGGCAAGACTTAATCAAAGGCATCTCAGCATGAGACCATGTGGGCCGGTCTGCCTCCATCATACCATCGGTAGATGACAGTGGCTTCTGAGAAGACGGGGGAAGGGCCCTGTGCGCGTCGGAAGGCGGCACAACTGGAAGAATCACAGCGGCATGGGAGACAGTGCGGGTGGATGACACCAGTTGTGGGGCTGGGGACAGCGCTTTGGGCGGGTGGAGAACGACAGGAAAGACAGCAACTTGCGACGGCGGTCCAGCGAGGGCTGTGGACGAAGTGGGGTCGGCAGTGGGAGAGGAGGATGAAGGGGCGCAGGGTAGTGCTGCCGTACCCAACCCATCTCCGAGAGTCACACGATCCGTGGCGGGCGACGCTCTGCTCGTGGTGCGGGCGACGCCTGACGTGGGCGTCCCACCCCGTAGCCGTGTAATCCGAACTCGTTGGAAGGCGGCGTCCGCCATGACCCCATCACACAGTCGCGAAAGCACTGATACACTGCGAGCTCCGACCGCTGCAGCGTTGTCGCTCATGATGGCAACCGGCCGACGGCCGGAGGGCGCTGCCCGTGCTGCCGCCTCCACCTCCACCTTCCGTGCCAGGTGCATCGCCTGCAGCTTCTTGGATACGTCCAAAATGATGGACTCTTCGACGCCGAACGCAGGGCGACCGTACACGCCATCGCCACCCGTGCAGGCCGACACGTTGACGACAAGCTCTTCGCCGTTGTCCACCACAGCAGGAAGGCCCGGGATCTGCTCCAGGAAAGGGGGATGGGGACCACCACTTGGAGACGGCGGGGGTCCAGTGGGGTTCTCGACCGCGCTTGCGACGGCGCGGGGAGGAGTCAACACATAGCCCCGGGGGATCAGTGCGGTTGACAGCATTGTTCCTCTACTAAAGGTCAAGACGAGGTGCACTTGGAGTAGGATGGTGGAGCGTGTGGGAAAACGGGCAGATGTTCGGGGAGAGGGAGAGCGTGCGCCACACTGGAGTGTTGAGCATAAAGGTAAGATACGGTGAAGCATGTGAGGACGCCTACCATCGCCTGGCAGACGGACGCCAACAAAGCGGCAGCCAGGACTGTCAGAGGCACATGAGGGGGGCTTACATCTGATACTGAAAGGGGTATAGCTGTCATCTGTGCACCTGGGAAGGACCCTCCTTGTCGCACGGCACTGCAGCACACGCTCTGTCGCGACAGGCGCGCGACGGGTCCCAAACTGTGGTGTGGCACGATGAGCCAGATTCTCTGTCAGCGCAGGCTAGCAGCGGCCCGCCGCCTCCAGCAGTGGACTCTCATTCAATCGTATTGCAACCGGGCATCAGAGGACAGCTCCTCCATGGCTGTCTTATCGGCCACTCGACCGCGAGCTGAAGGTGTCCCTTGGCCTTTGGCACGAGACACCATCGATCGTGAGACTTTTGTCCCGTACGGATAGAGGACAGCTGCGACTCGGGGTCTCTCGCGCACCACGCGGATGCCTGAAGATCCGCCACATGGACCTCTGAGCACTGGAAACGCATCAGAGCCAGGGCAGATGGATGTCTGGCGCCTCCCTTGAAAAGAGCATGAGACGCAGTAGACCCCCTTAGATAGCCATGTAGTCCGCCTGTGATGTCTCGCAATTTCTGGTAAACCTGCAAAACTGCCCTCCAATGGTGAATAACTCGGTACTTCAATCGTCGCTTGACGTGTTGCCACGACACGAGCGGGCAAGCGTCGTCCACAGTCCTCACCTCAATGCTTGGCTGGGCCGGCTGGAGACGCGTGCACAAACCCGTCACCACCATGGCCATCACTACGGAGCACCGTGCTCTGCACGTCCTGCATTCAAACTTCGGATTGGCATCATTCCGCCCGGGCCAATTGGAGGCCATCACGACCGTCGTTACCGCGTCTGGGGGCGCCTCAAGCCTACTGTGTACCATGGCAACTGGGTCCGGCAAGGTAAGCCGGCGGCCGTGCATGTTCAGATATTATTTCCTGCTCCCCTGTCGTCTCTGGCTTAGCTCTCTCTGCCTGGTGCGCGTTCTGACACTTTTTTGCGCATGCGTTTGGTTCTGATTTTCTCTCTCGCAGACGCTCGTGTTTGGAGTTTGCGCTGTTCTGCTTTGGTGCTTGTCCGGCCGGGTCACTGTCGTCCTCTCCCCCCTTACCGCGCTGAGCAGGCAGCATGAAGCATACTTCCTTTCTCATGGGGTTTCAGCAGCCTGCCTCTCGGCGGAGACCTCTCCACGTGTCCGCGACGCTGCTATGGAGTCTTTGCGTCGCGGACGGCTGGCGGTCCTCATCCTGTCGCCCGAGCAGGTGGACTTCAACGTCCACCTGAGGTACGCATTCGAATGTTGCGGTGTGGCGTTGGTTGTGTTTGACGAAGCTCACACGTGGCTGAGCTGGCCGGCGTGGAGGTCAGCAATGGCGCGTTCCGTGCACCACCTGACGGCAGCACCGCGCATGGCACTGACAGCGACGCTCAGGCGCGCATCAGAGGGGCGCCTGTTGCGGGCTCTGGGCATGGATGGCGCCTGCGTGATCCGGCAAGCGTTTTTTCGAGGCAACTTGATGCTACGTGTGGAGCACCGCAGGCCGCTCTTTGCGAGCTCCAGCGCTGGTGTAACGCGGTCGAATTCTGATTCTGAGTACGCCTATCGGCAGCGAAGATCCTTGTTGCTTGCAATGGAGGCGGCGCGAAGGGATGGCAACGCCATTGTGTACGTGCACACGAGACGTGAAGCCGATGCTCTGGCCCGCAACTTGCTCCGTGAATACAACGCGCTGTACGACAACAAGTCGGGAGACCACGTCGCAGGGGTTCTGATTTGTGCCTACCATGCTGGTGTTGATGACCGCCGCGTCATCGAGCTGGCCTTTTCATCAAGGCGCAAAGTTGTAGTTGTCGCCACGGTGGCATTTGGGCTTGGCATCAACTCGGCTGCCGTGCGGGTTGTCATTCATTGGGTACGCTTTCGCGTTGCCTCCCGTGTATTCTTTGTTCGCTTTTCTCAGCACATTGCAGTACCTTTTTTCAGATTGGCTTTCTGACACCCACACAGACACTACCCGACTCTATCGATCTCTACGCCCAACAGGTCGGCCGCTCTGGTAGAGATGGACAAGCGGCAATATGCTTGTTGTTTTCTAATCCCCATGATCTATCTCCACTGCGCAGGGCAGTCGAGCGGGAGTCGGTCACACTCCGTGACCTGCAGGTCGCGTCCAACGTGGTGTGGACCGCAGCGGACCCGATCAACAGATACGTGTTCGTTGAAGCAGTGGAACTGGTTCGCCGTGGCGTACCTTCCCCTCGAGTGCAGGCCGTGCTACAGCTGCTAGCGGAGGCCTCGTTTGTTAAGGTCGGTCCAGCGGAGCACGGACGAGGTAATCTCTGCCGAGGACCTGCTTGGAACCTCCCCCCGCCCCCGATGTCCGCCGACGCTGCGCGCCTCCTGGTCACCCTCCGCGTCAAGTTTGAGCCGTCGGCCACGTTTTTTGCTCGCATTCGTGTGGCCGACCTGACGGACTCAGAGCCTTTCGACCAGTTGGGCTTGCGTGCCGCGGCCGCGTGTGTGGGAACTGTGGAGGAGCTGGCAGCTAGTGGCGTCCTCAAGGAACCCGTCGAGTGGCTTGACGTGCTGTACCCGGTTTCCAACGTGCGAGGGTCCAAACCGACGGATGAGGAGCTGGCTGTGGCTTGGGGGCCGGCATCGATCCGGCAGCAACGGACCATCGCCACTTTGGACGAAGTAGCTTGCTTTTTCACTGAGCCTGCTTGTTTGTGCTCGCGGCTGTGCTTTCTGTTTGGTGTGGAAGGGGAGCAGGATGCCATCCGCCGGCAGTGCCACTGCTTCTACTGCACTGCCGTCTGTCCACCTTTATCATGATTCTTTGCTCATTTTGTACTTCGTGTACACGGAGAAAGCAGCCTGCGGCAATGAAGGAGACCATGGTGTGGACCATACATCGCGCAGTGAGCGACGCTGTGCCGGCATCGTGCCCTCGAGTAAGTTGGGAATGCTCCCGATGATTTGGCGCAAAGGGACATCCAATGAACACGCTTGGTCCTTGTCACACCTGTGCTACTTGTCACAGCAATATAGGGGCTACTTCTATGCCGCTTGTTTTCTCAGATGGAGCCGTGTGGCTGGTCGATGTCTACTCGGCGACAGCTGCACGCGGCAATGATCTCTTCCGCGCAGTTTTGATGACTACGAGGCAGAAAGCATGGCGGCCGTGGGGACCGTGTATGTTTGTCTCTGCACAGGCGACAAAAAAACATGGGGGGTGGTCACAAGAGAGCAGATCTGGATGTTGGACAGCCTTCATAACCCACAGCATCACTCGTCGGCTTCGAGGTGCGCTGGGTATCACCAAGCCAACGAGGAGAGGCACGGACCCCCACATCCCCTTCCCGCCCCCACACGAAAGGCTTCGCGGTGCTTGGCCGTAAACGTGCTTATGTGGAGCGGGTCGCGGTTTCAAGGAGAAGGGAGCTCATGCGCCAAACATATCCACAGGGATCAGGACGGAGTCACATTGGAGAAAAAGAGCGCCCAGAAGAGAGTGTCACACGCAAGAGGGCACATGGAGGAGGGACAGAAAGTAGGAGAGCCGGATGTTGGACAGCAATCATAACCCAAAGCATCACTCGTCGGCTCAGAAGTGCGCTGGGCATCAACAGGCCAACGAGGAGCGGCACGGACCCCCACTTCCCCTTCCCGCCCCCACACGAAAGGCTTCGCGGTGCTTGGCCGTAAACGTGCTTGTGTGGAGCGGGTCGCGGTTGCAAGGAGAAGGGAGCTCATGCGTCAAACATATCCACAGGGATCAGGACGGAGTCACATTGGAGAAAAAGAGCGCCCAAAAGAAAGTGTCACACGCAAGAGGGCACGTGGAGGAGGGACAGAAAGTAGGAGAGCCGGATGTTGGACAGCAATCATAACCCAAAGCATCACTCGTCGGCTCAGAAGTGCGCTGGGCATCAACAGGCCAACGAGGAGCGGCACGGACCCCCACTTCCCCTTCCCGCCCCCACACGAAAGGCTTCGCGGTGCTTGGCCGTAAACGTGCTTGTGTGGAGCGGGTCGTGGTTGCAGGGAGAAGGGAGCTCATGCACGAACAAGAACCGTGGTGAGTAAGATGCAGTCACCTCGCAGACACGAGCTGCTGCAGCTGTGTGCCTCATGTAGTCTCAAGGGCAACTAGACGTGCGTCGCGGTGGGCGCTCTACGCCTGAGTCGGTGTGGGAAATGCGCAAGGCGCGAGGTCACCAAGGCTGGTGTCGCATGGCGGCTTGAGAGCAAGGTAGCACAGGCGCAGAAAAATGCGAGCCGACGCGTGACAAGTCAATTGAAGGTGACTGTTGACCCGGGCGCGCGTCGACAGCAGCGTCCGAGGAGACGCGTGGCAACCGGCGTGCGGTTCAGCGTTGCCGCCTGCGGGTAGGAGCGGGGTGTGTTGGGCGGGCTCTCTGTGAGGACGGCAACGACATTGCGTGGCCAACGTGAAGGACATCCGATTCTGGCGCGGCAGGATCTGGCTGAGGCCGCGGGACTCGTCCCGACGTGTATCAATGCGGTGGAAGGGCTGGCAGGCGATTCCACGAAAAACTCAATAAAATCTGGAGGTGACGTGTTCTATCTTTCTCGTGGACGCTCACACGCACAGGACGGCTTGTTCCACCTCATGGCACGGCGCCACGAGTCGCCAGAAGGTGCCCCCTTACACCAGCTTGGGCCTCGTTCAACTCAGACACGTATGCACCACCCCCACTGAACCACGCATCTTCCCTGAATACAATAGCCGCGGATCGCTTTTGATTACACGCGCTGCTTGCTGCCGGGCAGTACTTTGTGGGTTACCGCCGCCAGTGTTACCGGCGTGTCTGCCCCGACGCGCGTCGCCAGACGAGCATCGGCCGTGGCGTGGCTGACCGTCACAGTCACCACCCGGTGGCACCCAGATGCCGGGCAACACGGGGTGCGTGACGGAACTGCCTGCGTCCGAGTGGTGTAAGAGGCGTTGGTGGAGGTCACGTCACCATTGGAGGAATTTTGTACCGCACGGGCGCCGCTGAGGGGTGAGAGAGGGCCGCCTCACTTGTGCGTGAAGATGGCGGCTGGAGCGGCTCGGGTTGAGAATGATGGCGCTGCGGCGGCCGTAGGTTTTCCGGGTGCTGCGTGTCGTCGTCGAGCTGGAAGAGCCTGTAACGTTTGCCCCCCCCCCCCCCGCGTCTCTGGCGGATCAGCCTCAACCGCCTCGCTCCCACTTCCACGCCTCCCCGTCGACGCAATCATCCTCATTATCTCGTACTTGGGATGGCCCTCGTTACCTGGGCTCCGCGCTGTGAGCCGTGACTGGCGCGAGGCCGTCGACACGGCGCGTTCGACGCTGGCGGTCATCCGTGCCAAGCCCGCAGCGCGCGGGGGGCACCAGTCGAAGGCGGGTGTGCGCCTCACTCCCGAGCGCGTCGTCGCAGCTCTTCGTTTGTTTCCGGCTTTGCGTGCCCTCTCTCTGAGCCCGCAGCGGCGGGGAACAAAGCGGGGGGCAGCAGACTCAGGCCTCGGCTTCCGGCCATTTGCAAGCCCGACGGCCAGCGTTGTGAAGACGCTTCTGAAGGCGTGGACGTCCCTTGGCCTTGGTGAGTCGCTGAGGGTGCTTGAGCTGTCGGACGTCGGCGCCGATTCGCGGTCGCCGAACAAGACCCTCCTCCGCGCGCAGAACTTTGCTGTGTTGGCCTCCTACTGCTCGGTGCTCGGCGTCCTCCGTGTAAACCGCTGTAAATGGTGGTCGGATGCTTTCGTTGTGGCCGTGCTGTCGGGTGCCGAGACCGCGACGGGGGTTACCCGGTGGGATACCCTGTCCATGAGCCACACCGAGGTCACAAGGGCAGCCGTGACGTCCTGCTGGAGCGCTGGCGTGGCGGTGGTTGACGTCAGTTGGTGCGAGGGGGTGGCGGACATGCTGGATTTATGCCCGACGTGGGTAAAAACACGGGTTGCGGGCGGGGAAGGAGGAACACGTGAGCTGGGGAGAGGAGTGGAGATGATGCAGACGGAGGAAGGGGGCGAGGGTGGGAGGAGCGGGGGGGAGGCAACAGAGCGCTCGGCGGAGGCAAGGGGGGGAGGCGCGACGGTCTCTCCTAGCGTCGTCGGGCGTACGTCGGACGGTTGGCGGGCTGCTGCTGTCGCTGACGCGCAGCACCGCACCCCCCACACGGCCTCTCTCAACCTGTGCGGGACAAGGTTGTCTCACCTGCGCGTGTCGGGCTCTCCGCGAGCGGCCAGGCTCCTGGACATCAACGCCGCCCAGTGTGTCGAGCTTGAGGTTGTTGATCTTTCCTCGACGTCGCTTGCGTCCGCAAACTTCTCCGAGTGCTCGAGGCTCGGATGGGTTTCGATGCTTTCTGTCCTCGCCACTGGAGGAGCCATGCGTGCTCAGACACCGGGCGGCAGCGGAGGTCGGGCAGGGGGCGCGCGCGCCGCGTCCACTGCGACGATTGCCTCAGTCGGCGACGAGCCAGCATTTCCATTGCTCACGGTGCTATCCTTCTTTGGGTGCCGCCGTCTTGGTGCTCGGCGGCTACATTGGACCGGCTCGTCCGCCCCCGCGCTGTTGAAGCTGGCCGTGAGTAGGGTGGACGGACTTCTAGACCTGCACCTGTGTGACCTTCCTTTACTGACCTCTGTGGACGCGGCGGGTTGCCGAGATCTGGACAATGTCTCTATCGTTGATTGTCCGGTGCTTCGCCGGGTTGACTTAAGAGGGAAACGGGCGCCATTGTCGCGCCTCGCTCTTTCGCTGCGGGGGGGGGGGAAGGTCTTGGGAATACGGAAGGCGTGGTATGTATGGACGATGGACGGGAACACGCTCGTAGAGAACCGTGTAGGGAGAGGGGCTAGCATCAGGGCACCCGTGCGCTGACGGTGGTCGGCTCGTGCTGGGACGAATATTAGGGGGTTGTCGTCCGTCCCATATTTTTCTGCATCCTTGCGATTCTTTGCTTGTTTCCTGCCTGTTCGACAGGTGCGCCCGAGGCGTCGCCGTCCCGCTTTACCTTTCGCATTCACACACCCGCCACGTTCGGAGGGGGGTCGTTGGACCTGGGCGGCCACAGCACCGATGCAAGAGAGCGCGGTCGGCCAGTACCGGCGCTGCCCTTCCCCCCCCCCCTGCGACTGCCAACACGGCGTCCTACTCCCGCCCCATCGTCATCTACGGCTCATTCTTTCCCGCCCGCTCTGCCATCACCACCGCATCCTCCCCTCTCCCCGCACGCTCCAACCGCGTTGTCAGCACGCAGCACCCCCAGCACCCGCAGTACCCCCGCGACCGCCGCCATTGCCGCCGCCAGCGCAAAACACAAGTGCCCCCACCAGCCACCACCGTCGCGGCCGCCGGTGCGCGCCCCCAAGCGCTCGCGCCGACGCCGCGCCTCCATCGCCGCCAGCCGTAAAGCTACGATCATAAAGGTGTCGAGTCTTTCCATGGCCTTTAGCCGAGAAAGGCAGGTCGTCACGCCGGCCGTGACACGACCGGTGCCGAAGACGGCGCGGCTTCGACTGAGCGGCACGCGCCTTCGACGGCGTCGGTCCCGGCGGCGGCCGTAAGGACGACCGCGGCGGCGCGGACCGCCGCCATAGCCGCCGCGCACGGCATCGGCGTCATGAAGACGACCGACAACGGGCTAGATGCCGAGGGCGGGGTGTGCGCGCCACCTCCCGAAGACGTCCTCAGCATCAGCGAGCGTCCAGCAGCTGCCCCCTTCCCAGACAGTCACTGCGAGAGCCGCGCGACCCCCCGTCGGTGACACGAGCAGCGCGGGTGGCGGCGCCGGGGCGAGCGACACAGCATGGGGCGCTGCTTGGCACGGGCGAAGGGGAGCAGCCGGTGGCGGTCGGGGGGGGCCTGGCTCCGAGAGTACCTGCCTCGCCGCACCCCGTCGCTCCCGCACCGACGGTGAATCGGGCGATGCCAGCGGCGTCAAAGGGCCCCACCAGCCCCGGCGGGGCGCACGACGGCGGCGAGCCTGCGCGGCCGATAACGGGAACGCCCGCGATGCGAGGCGACTCTCGTGCAGATTGTATTGGCGGCTGCGGCGGGCGGCACGGATGCCAGCGGCAGCGTGGCGACCGCGGTCGGCGGTGAGGGTCTCACGGCCGCCCGTGAGGGATCGGCTCGTCCGTCGTCCCCGTGCGGCAAGGCCGAGCGTCGCCCGCCCCGCCCCGTCGAAGAAGCGGTCTGCGGGAGTGGCCGCGCGTCGGCGGTCGAGCGGCCGGATCCGCCACCGGCTGCACGGCCGTCGTCGGCCAGCGACGACAGCGACAGCCGGCACCCTCGCGAACCGCTCCTTTCTGACGGCAGCAGCGGAACGCGACGCGCCCTGCCCGGCAATTGCCGAAGCAGGCGGCGGCGGGGCGTTCGGCGTTGCCTTCCGCGTGGCGTTCGTCGGATTGGCGGTAGAGGCGGGCGTCGTCGCCCGGCGTCCCAGCGAGGGCGGCAGCTGCGGCGTCGACGCGGTGGGCGGCGGCGACGAGGACAGCGACGATCAGACCGGGGACGGGAGCGCAGCGCCAACCGGGACCCCCGCGGCGGGTGGGCGGACAGTGTCCCTCCCCCCCACTGGTCTCAATCGGGCACGCGGGGCGCGTCCCGCCGCGAGCGTGACACAGGCACAGGCGACCGGTCGACCATTGGGCGAGCGCCAGCGGTAGCGACCCCGACCAGCAGCGCCTACCCTTTGGCCCTCAAGGCCGTCTCTCCGAGCGCAATGACGGGCGGGGGCGCCCGCGTGCGCGGCACCGGTGCGTCCCTGGCGACGACCGCGCCCGCACGATATGTCGCCACTGGCAGCTGTGGCGACTGGCGGGGGCGGCGGCGGCGGCAGATAGATTTCTTGCCGCCGCCTTCGCTTCCGCCGGCCACCACCAGCACCGACAGGTCATGCCACCCACCCCAAATAAGCGACGCACTGCCGCCCCCCCAGTCGCCCCCCCTCGGCAAAAAGCAGCGGGAGTCGTGGTTTCCCACAGGCGTCGCCTCAACGGTGGTGCTGGCGGCCACGACGGCTTGTTACCGCCGCCGGCGCGGCCACTCCCGGCCGCTCGCGGGGCTCGTCCGATGCACCGGCCGCCTCCACCAACACTGCCAGCGTGCGAGGGACCGCCTGGCACCCCAAATTGCCGCCGCCCCCACCGTGCCGACAGCAATAGTTGCGGCAGCCGCTTGCCGCCACTGCTTGCGTCCC
>Ga0209093_1002180_pt1 | contig 11040 bp, 7 predicted proteins | sample SidtaG_4_FD_187450 | JGI IMG/M metagenome (GOLD analysis project Ga0209093, IMG submission 187450) | Marine algal microbial communities from Sidmouth, United Kingdom - Sidmouth_Male1 metaG (SPAdes) (version 2) | ecosystem: Host-associated > Algae > Red algae > Unclassified | place: Sidmouth...
ACGATTTGTACTTGCGCTCGGCTTTTGCCCTCAAGTCTCGGACGCTTATCATGTGTTATCGTGTTGTTGTGTTAATGTGTTATCGTATCCGTTATTTGTAGAGAAAATTCATGAATTTTCTCTACAATGATGATATCGCGTTTTTAAACAAAAAAATGGATAGGTTGTTGGTGCGAAGATAGGGAATTTTTGGATAGGCAAATAGAGAAGGCTTTTTCGCAACGTGGACTTTAGCTATCTTTAAGCTATCAATTTGTGGTGATGTGTTGGGAGAAAATTGGAGGGAATGGCTTAAAAAAGCGAAACCCAGTAGCTTGATTGCTCAGGGGCTATCTGGAATAAGAGATTACAAAGATACTGGAAATTTATTTTTGGTGCAATGGATTGATTGACAATTTACATGAGCAATTAACCTAATTATTTATGTTTATAATCAATATCTTTTCATTACCTTTGAGAAACATTTTGAACGTGTAAAAATGAAAAAAATCTTAGATTTCATTGCAGAAGAAACAGACGGTAAAAACTACAAGTCGTATAAATATTGTTTTGAAAACATCCAAGTTCCAAAGATAGATTATGATGATAAAAAAGGTATTCGAATAACAAAGAAAGGCGAAACAGATAAGAGTTTAACTAAGCCAAAATCAGTCAAGGAACTAGCTGACCGCCTCTCAGGTAATCCACCACTATTCAAATATTTTCTTGATGGATCTAGAAGAACTTACAAGGTTGATGATATAGCTTACGACAAACGGTTGTATCCTATTATGGCGGGGCAGATTGGAGTTGCAATTTGTAAAAGAGAGAATAAACATAGTTTTAAATCAATTAAATTTAGAAATCCACTTGTTATAGCTGTTCCAGAGAAAGCAAATGCCCAGACCACTATTGGAAAAGAACAATTATATTTTAATAATTTGAGGTCAAAATTGAATGAACAAAATATTTTGAAAAGTCAGAATTTAGAATTTAGTCAAATTTTGTCCTACCGATGTTCAGTTACTAGTGAGCATGACAAATATGAAGATAGAGGAGTTGCGAAAATTCAGAATCAAATGATTAATCTTGAACAAGAGGTAGTGAGGGAGTTAGTCAGAGATAAAAAATTAAAAGATGATGCTTTTTTAATTAAAGACGGTTCTTTGGAATATATGAAAACGAACGATTCAAAAGAATTGTCACAAATAAAAGGGAACTACGACAGGGTTGTGGGGGTTTCTAAAAATTTTAATCCAGAAGCATTATCAAAAGATGTCGGAGACATTTCGAGAAGAATCGCGGAACTAAAGGTGTATCATAGAACTCCGGCATTTATGTATCAAACTGAGAGAATACATGATGTAAAATTTGCAGTTTGGTATCTTCGAATTAGAGAAACTGTCAGTCCTTTTGACGGCGTACTAAAGATAGAAAAAGTCTTAGTCAGAGAACAGCAAGAAGAAGAAGGCTTAGATTCAGATGAAATTGATATAATTTCAGCTAATATTATTAATGAGAGAAATCCGGTTTGTTATGGTACAGACAAACGTTGGGCGAAACATCTGTATCCTGTATATTTAACCGAACGGTATATAAAAAGTCAGTATTTAAGTGACCTCCACTTTATAAATTTATTCTGAATGCAAAAAGTAATCGGAAAAGTAGCTGCCACAGAAAAGAAGCCTACAACAATAGATGAATTTTATTTCTGGACAGATAAAAAGAGAATTTTAAACCCCTTTGATGTAGTCAAAGTGGAGCATATTGAGGATTCTATTACATTCGGAGTTGTTGAAGAAATATCTCATATTACAGATTCTGCGAGCTATTTAAGCAATTTTATTTCAAGTGATTTTGGTGATGTCAATACTCAACCTAACACCTACAGAATAGGTATGAACTTCGTAAAAGCGAAGGTACTTGGAAATAATAAAAGCATTTATACACCTGTACTTGACGGGTATAAAGTTGGGCTTGCCGACCAATCAGAAATACTTCAGGCACTTGGTTTAAAAAACATTAAAAACCCACTCGTCTGTGGATATATGGAAATGTATCGCGACGAAGATAAAGTAACTTTACCCGTTCATTTAAATTCACAATTTCTAATAGGCCCGGAAGGCGCTCACCTCAACATATCGGGAATTTCCGGTTTGGCTGCAAAGACATCCTATACTATGTTTTTGATGAAAGCCATTCAAGAAAAATACCTAAAAGAAAATAATCCTGATGATTCTATTGCCTTTGTTATGTTCAATGTAAAAGGACGTGATTTGTTAGGCATTGATGAATCAAATGAAAACTTAAGCGATGAAGAAAAAGAGAGATATACCCAAATGTTGGAACTTAACACGGAGCCATTTCAGAATGTTAAATACTTTTATCCTTACTCTGACCAATCAAAATCTAAAACATATAGTTACGGACACCCAAACGATGTTGAGGCACAAATAGATTTGGACAAAGCATTTCGATATAAATATGTTTATGAAGATGATAAACTCAATTTAGATTTACTTTTTTCTAATATTGATGATTCTACCGGAACTATGGAAGCTATCATTAATTTTATTTTGACTGGTCAAGGAGGCTTTAATAACCTGTCGAGTTGGTCAGAGTTTTTACAAAAAGTAGGTGAATTTACGCAGACAGGAAGGCAAGGAGGCGATAAAGATATATCGGTGATGAGTTGGAGAAAATTCAGCAGAGTCATTAGAAAAGCACTTACCAAAAACTCTATTTTTAGCCAAAGAGTTGTACCCGAAAAAAATGAAGTGCGCTTACGTGATTCTATTATAAATATTGAAAAAAATGACATTCACGTAGTCGATATAGCCAAATTAGACCAAGATACGCAAGCCTTTGTGTTTGGAGATGCCATAAGAGCAATTTATGAATTAAAATTGGGGCAGGAAGAAAGAGAAGATAATGAGATACCCTCAAAAATTGTTATTTTTATCGATGAATTAAATAAATACGCTTCAAAAGACATACCCAAAAACTCTCCCATTCTAAGGCAAATTATTGATATTTCCGAAAGAGGACGTTCTCTTGGCATTATACTTTTTTCCGTAGAGCAATTCAAAAGTGCTATACATGACCGTGTGAAGGGCAACTGCGCTACACACGCTTATGGACGTACCAATGCTATTGAAATATCTAAACCGGATTACAGATTCGTACCTTCTGTATATAAAAACATGATGACAAGGCTTGACCCCGGCGAATACATTATTGAACATCCCATATTTCGTTCTCTACTAAATATTAAATTTCCCCGTCCACTATACAAGCAGTTCCCTAATGGATAATCAGACCAAAACCAAAATAGGAAAAGATGTCATTGAATCTCTTACGCTTGGAATGTATGAAGATTCAAGATTTATTTATCGTGAGTACATTCAAAATAGTGCTGACCAGATTGACCTTGCTGTAGAGCAGGGCTTACTTGGTGAATTGAGTGACGGCAGAATTGAAATCGAAATCAAACCGTCAGAAAGTTACATTTCAATTACTGATAACGCAACTGGAATTGAAAGCAGTCAGGTACAAGCTATCTTGAAAAATATAGCGAAATCCACAAAAGACCGTTCAAAAAATAAAGGCTTTCGCGGTATTGGGCGACTTGGTGGGGCAGCTTACTGCAATAAATTAATTTTTGAAACTTCATTTAAAGGTGAGCCTGTTAAGTCATATCTTATATGGGATGCTCAAAAGCTAAAAGCTATCATCAATAATCGAGCAACGAAAGAAGACGCAGTTGCTGTCATAGAAGAAGTAACTGAATTTGTCCAAGAAAAGGAAAAAGAAGATGTACATTATTTTAAAGTTAGTTTAGAGGGTGTAAATAATGAAGCCTTATTAGAGAAAGAGAGTATCATCGAATATTTATCTATGGTGGCACCAGTTCCTTTCGGTAAAGGTTTTATTTATAAAGGAAAAATTCATCAAAAGGCAAAAGAATTAGGTTTATCTCTTGATGAATATAGTATTTATGTCAACAGAGACCAGATATTTAAGGCTTATACCACAAGTATTTATGAAGGCGAAAAAAATAATAAGAAAAAGATTGATGATGTATTTGACGTGGAAACTTTTGTGCTTCTTGATAAGAATGAAAAATTATTAGGTTGGGGTTGGTGTGGTCTTTCTACTTTTAAAAAGGTGCTTCCTAAAATAAATACGGCAGGTGGCATAAGACTTCGAAAAGGAAATATTCAGATAGGATTGGAAGCTGCAATGAAAAAATTATTTAAAGAAAATCGAGGTTCAAGATATTATTTTGGGGAAGTTCATGCAGTAAGTCCACAGTTGATACCCAACTCAAGAAGAGATTATTTTTCAGAAAATGAAACTTGCACAAAATTTGAACATTTACTTAGAATTAAATTTGAGGACCTACACAAATTGTACTATTTTGCGTCCAAAACCAGAAACGAACAAAAAAAGATAGATGACTTGAAAATAGCCTCTAAAAAGTTGAAAGAAAAAGTAAATAAAGGTGGCTTTACAGACGACAAAGAACGTAAGATTTATCAAGAGGAATATGAACAAAAAAAGGAAAAAGCCGCATTAGCAGAAAAAGAACTTGCAAAAGCCAGAGATAAAATAGCAACACAACCAATAGCTTATTCCAAAATCTTTGCTAAAATAACGGAAAACAAGCCTTCTAAGGTAGAAGAAGTTGCAGTTGCACTTCCAAAGAAAACAACTTATATTACTGATAGCATGTCAACATTAAATAGAAAAGATAGAAAACTGGTTTCGAGAATATTTGGTGTGATAGATAATGTGCTTCCCAAAGACTTGTCAAACATATTAAAAGAAAAAATCAAAGAAGAGTTGCAATGAAATTGACGATAAAAAACTTCAAGTCTATCAGGCTGTTAAATGAATTTGACATCAAACCATTTACGGTGATTTCGGGTGTCAATAGTTCGGGAAAATCCTCGTTTATTCAGCTTTTGTTGTTGTTGAAACAGACTGTGGAGTTGAATGCTATTAACAAGCCATTAAGCCTAGACGGAAATTGGTATAAGGCGAATTATGAAGACCTCATTTATAAAAAGGATTTAAATAATCAATTAGAAGTTTCGTTTTTATTTAATAAAGCAGATTTTGCTTTTATTGAGAATCCACAGCTTACACATCTTTATGATATTTATGACAATTATGATTGCAATCTAACTATGAAATATAGTTTTGAAGACAATCAACCCTCAATTAATGAGTTTTCAGTAAATTTTTCTTTTTTGGGTGAACGACCTGATGAATTTATAAAATTCGCAAAGGGTACAGGAGAGCAATTTTATACTGTTGAGATAAATAAAGACTATTTCGCAGAAGGACTATTAACTGACAAACCACAAGTCACACATGTAGAATATTCTTCAATTTTCCCTATTTCCTATGAAGGAAAAAAAGATGTTATTCAGGAAAAACTTGGTTTAAAAGATAAGCCTGAAACAGTACCCAAATATATTAAGGAATTCATAAAAATTGATGACATTAAAAAACTAATTCAGACTTTTTTTGAAAAACTCTTTTATTTAGGACCAATTAGAACGATACCCAAAGATGGATATACTATTTTAGGTAATCCTAAAACTGTCGGTGTCAAAGGGGAATATGTTGCTTATATTTTGGAGAAATACGCCGACGAACTTATCTCTTACAATAAGACTGAAAAACATGAAAATGGCATTAACTATGTTTCGTCCGAATCTACACTCAAAGATGCCGTAAAATATTGGATGTGTGATATATTTGATGTAGCAGAAAATATTTATACTGAAAAAACAGATGATTCATATCGCATCATACTGACAGATAAATCAGGTTTGAATACAAGTATAAAACATGTTGGATTTGGTATTAGTCAGTTATTGCCAATTGTGGTTCAAGGTTTGAGAATACCCGAAAACGGTACATTTATAGTAGAGCAGCCCGAAGTACATTTACACCCGAAAGTACAAAGTTGGCTGTTTGATTTTTTATATAGTTTGACTTTACAAGGGAAAACCGTCATTGTGGAAACCCACAGTAGCCACTTCATTACACGTATGAGAAGAAGGGTTGCAGAAGATATGAGCAGTGAAATGGATGATAGAATTGGACTCACTTTTATTGAAAACAATAATTTTAGAACTATTCAATTGGATGACTATGGCACTTTAGAGTATTTTCCAAAAGACTTTATTGAGCCTTCGAGCGAGGAACTCCGAGCGATAGTAAAAGCACAAATGAATAAGCGTACCCAAAACAGATCATAATGAATTTTCACACCGTTTTAGATGTATCAGCAATTATCTGGGATAAAGATGACTATAATAGTGCAAATAGGCATCAATACTATGGATTGATGAATAGTACGTTAAATTTGTTGGATAAATTAAAAAAGGAACAACCTAAAATTCTGATTCGTGAGGAACTTCTTGCTGAACTAATCAATAATTTTCCTTTTGATGAACTGCCTGATAATTTTTACGAGTTTGGCATTAGCGTTTATGATTTTTTAAGTACAACTGGCTCTAATATAATTTCCTATCCAGATAACATCATCCCTGACATTACCTCTATTCCTGATATATTAAAACCTCATTACAACGAAACAACAAAAAATGAAATCTATTACCTCATATCCGCCATTCATACAGATGCTGAAACCCAAAACATCTATTTTACGTTTCAATACTTGTGGGATGACGGGGAGGATAAATTAAAAACAAAGATTGGAAAAGAAGCCAAAGGCTATGAAACAATTATATGTGATAAACCAATTAAACCTAATGACGAATTAACTGAACTTGATAATTTTTTTGCTAAATTTAAGCCCATATTTAAACATCATGCCGATAAACATTTTAAGTCACCGAAAAAAAACAGAGAAGCATGGGAAAAATGTGAAGATAAAAGTAAGTTTGAATCTCAATTGAGTTGTTATAATGGAGACGACGACCCAACACCGCAGGAATTGTTAGATAGTGCATTTAAATTAGGTAAAAAATATTATAAATATGATGAATGTAATAAAGTGTGGGTAACTTTCCAATCAGAGAATCCGAAAATAGCGAGTGGACCCTATCACGGTTATGACGAATACGATGAAAATAAAATCCCAAATGAAGTAAGAAAACATTTTAACAAATAATACATGGCTGATTTTAAACCACATATCGGAAAAAATGTCATAGAAACCCTCACATTGGGCATGTATGAGGATGCCCGTTTTATATTCAGAGAGTATATTCAGAATGCAGCCGACCAAATCGACGAAGCAGTAGAGCTTGAGATTTTAAATTCAAGAGCTGATGGAAAAATCGACATTGAAATAGATGACCAAAACAGAAGAATAACCATAATTGATAATGCAACAGGTATTAAAGCGGAAAACGTATTGAATTTCTTGGGCGATGTTGCTGCATCTACAAAAGATCCTGATGCAAGGAAGGGTTTTAGAGGTATCGGAAGGCTTGGCGGACTCGGATATTGTGATAAGCTTAAATTTGAAACAAGTTATAAAGGAGAATCCGTAAAAAGCGAAATCGCTATGGATGCAAAACTCCTCAAAAGAATGATTGCTGATAAAAGATATGTAGAAGATGCCTCTACACTTATCAGGTTTATCACAATGATAGGCCCTCCCGAAACAGCACCCTCTGAAAGTCATTACTTTAAAGTGACTTTGGAAAATGTGAGCAACGATGAATTGTTGAATGAAGATAATGTAAGAGAATACCTATCTATGGTCGCCCCGGTTCCATTCAAAGATGACTTCGGTCATGGTGATATTTTTTTTAAAGACACAATCCATGAATACTTCAAGTCTAAGTATGTCAGTATGGATGAATACAACGTGCAGCTACAAGAAGATAAAATCTATAAAGCATATAAAACCTATATCCTTGATAACGATGGTAACAAAATAGATGATATCGAAATTATAAACGTAAACTTCCATAATATATACAATACCAAAGGGGAGTTGATGGCAATAATTTGGTACGGAATCTCCAATAAACTAAACTTCCAATTGAAAAGTTCAAACATAGAAAGAGGGATTAGACTACGAAAAGGAAATATAGGTATTGGTTCAGAATTGACTTTAAGTGGCCTATTCTCACAAGAACGACAAAACCTTAATTACATTGGTGAAGTTCATGCACTAAGCCCTGAGTTCATTCCCAATGCTCGAAGAGATTATTTTAATGAAAATCAGACCTCAAAGTCTTTAGAAAGTAAATTACAATCTTTTTTTGTAAATCTTGGGACACTGACTTATAATACTTCTATCTTGTACAATAGAAAGAAAGATATAGAGGAATATCAGGAAGCGATAGAGGATTTTCAAGAAAAATCAGATAATAATCAATTTACTCCAAGGCTGGAAGACGAAGCAAAAGAAAAACTTCGTAAAAAAGAAAAAAAAGCAATTAAGTCTAAAAAAGCAGTAGAAAAAATTAAAGCAAAATCCCTTAATAATAAAGATTTAAAGGATGTTTATAAAAACATTATTGGAAATACCGACCTCGCTGTCCCTCTGATTGAAGATGTAATTTCACAAGATAAAAAAGCTCTTCCACTTACAGAGATGTCTAAACTTTCACCCAATGAAAAGGAAATTGTTTTGGAAATATTCAGGATAATCGAAAAAAACTTACCTTTACAAAATGCAGAAATGCTAAAAAAGAAAATATCGGAAAGATACAACTAAATGTCAAACACAAAACGCAACATACTACTCATAGAACCCCCTTACAAAAACAAATATCCGCCAATTGGTCTGATGAAAATAGCGACGTATCACAGATTATTAGGGGATAATGTGACGTTTTACAAAGGTGATGTAAAAGCATTTATCGTTGAAGAAATCATTGCAGATTGTATTGTTAAATTAGGGAAAATAGAACCCAATATTATATGGAAAAATAAAACAGAATCTATAAAAAAACACATTACGACCAATATAAAAAAGCACCTCAACGAAATACTTGTGGACGTAGAAGATATATTTTCAAGTCCCAATAGCCAAAGACCGCTACTCGAACTTTGGCTCAACCATTACAAAGACTATTACAAAAAAAAGAAATACGCTCAGAAAGAAAATCGCAAATGGGATAGAGTTTACGTCACCACTTTATTTACATTCTACTGGAAAGTGACCATTAAGGCAATTGAAGATGCTAAACTACTCGTCAAAGATGCGAATGAAATCAAAGTTGGTGGCGTACTCGCATCTCTATTGCACAAGGAAGTCGAAGAAACGACAGGTGTAAAACCCTTTGCAGGTCTACTGGATAAGCCCGGCATGTTAGACGATAACGATTACATTATTGATGATTTGCCTTTGGACTATTCTATCCTTTACGAGATTGACTACAACTACCCTACGGGCAGTGCCTACTTCACTTTCATGACCAAAGGCTGTACTCGTAAATGTGCCTTTTGTTCAGTTCCCATTCTCGAACCTACTTATAAAGAAAAAATTCCTACGAAAGATAAATTTGAGGAAATCAAGGAACTCTACGGTGAGCAGCAGAATCTCCTTTTAATGGACAATAATGTATTGGCATCACCCAAATTTCCCGAAATTATACAGGAAATCAAAGACATGGGCTTTTACAAAGGAGCTACTTTTATTGAGCCTAATCAATTTGAAATTGCTATTAAAAACCTAAAACAAGGTATCAATGATAAGGGATATATAAGAAGAAGTCATGAGCTATTGAGCAGTTTCCTTGATAAAAGAGTGAAAGGAAAAAGACAACAAATATTTTATGATATTTTAGATAAATATAAATTACTTAAATTAGAAACAACATCAAAAGAAAATCTAATAAAGGCATACAAAGAAATTGCGCCGATTTATGAAAAATATAGATATAAACAACCCAAACAACGCCACGTAGATTTCAACCAAGGCACCGACGCAAGATATGTTACAGATGAATTGATGAAGCTAATGAGTGAAATCCCAATCTATCCACTGCGTATTGCTTTTGATTATTGGGGAATGAAAAAACAATATGAAAAAGCGGTGCGCCTTGCAGCAAAATATGAGATAAATCACTTATCCAACTATTTATTATATAATTTCAAGGATAAACCGGAGGATTTATACAATAGAATAAAACTTAATGTTGATATCTCCGAAGAATTAGATATTCATATCTATTCATTTCCAATGAAGTATATTCCCCTATTTGGAGAGGAGGCAAAACATCGTGATTTCATAGGAAATAAGTGGAGTAGGAAATTTTTAAGAGCTATTCAGTCTATTAGCAATGTTACACGAGGGATTATTCCACCCGGCAGAAGTTTTTTTGAAAAGGCTTATGGAAAAAGCGTAGAGGAATTTTTTGAATTACTTTATATGCCAGAAACTTATCTGGTTTATAGAAAACTTTTTGAGGTAGAATTGGAGTTAACTCAAAAATGGAAGGCAGCATTTGCAGCATTAGACGAAAACGAAACAGAGGAAGCTAAGAAAATCATTGAAACCAATGATTTTGATGATTTACTATCAAAAACTCAAAATCCGAAAATATCAAACCTCCTTCAACATTACACGATAAAAAGAGGTGATGTAGAAAATAGTGACAATGATTACCATTTAATCACAGCGAAACTTGATAAACTTAAAACCGAATTTGATACGCTTGTAGAATCCGACAGATTCATCGAACTCACCCTCACCTATGACCACGAATAACACTCACATCTCCCCCAACCGCCCCACCACATACCCATGCGAAATATGCTCCTGTTCCAGCCGTAAATTTTCACGTTGAAGTAAGTCATACAAGGCGTGTTCGTCCAGTGTGAGTCGGTCAAGATGTACTTGAGTGCTTGGTGTGCCTTTACCGCCTTCGTAGAAAGTATCGAAGGCCTTGCGGTCCATCAGAAAGCTGTGGGTGTGCGGGTAATATTTCCGGATTTGGGAGAGCATTTGAAAGCCGTGTGCGTCAATGTCGCTCCAATAAAAAATCTCGGTGGCATGAAGCCAATCGGCATATTTTAGACTGCCGAGGTCAAAGCCTTTTCCAAAAACAGCGAGCG
>Ga0209093_1002182_pt1 | contig 11034 bp, 12 predicted proteins | sample SidtaG_4_FD_187450 | JGI IMG/M metagenome (GOLD analysis project Ga0209093, IMG submission 187450) | Marine algal microbial communities from Sidmouth, United Kingdom - Sidmouth_Male1 metaG (SPAdes) (version 2) | ecosystem: Host-associated > Algae > Red algae > Unclassified | place: Sidmouth...
CCCCCCACTCTTCATTCTGTTCCTGACAGCACGGAAGTTGTCAAAGTGTCGATGGCATCGGCGGGCACGTGCCCCGTCACGGGGCGTGCTCTCTTCGATCCCCATGCTAGGTATGTGGCCGGGCGCGGGCGGGACTCCGAACATGGTTTCGTCGGCGTTGTCGTCTGCTCTCTTTGCGATGGGCTGAATGAGGCGCACTTGAGCGGACCTTGTGACATGTCTTGGCCGTTTCATTTTCTTCTTTGCTCTGTGCTGTTGGTGCCTTCCGGGTTCACATCTGTGCCTGTAAATTGTGTCTTCTTGTCTCTACGCCTCGTACAGCCTCTCTTGTCCTCACAAATATTCCCTGGCAGGCATCGTGCGTCACATACGTGTGCGCACTCGTGCACCCACACCAGTGAAGGATGCCGTGCCCTCCCACAAGCATCTTGCCTGACGAGCGGCGTGTTGCCCAGTCGTGGGGTGCAGCGCCATGGTTGGCGCTGCAACCCTTGAGCCTATGTCGGACGACGTGGTCGTGGTCGCTGTGGTACGAAAACAGACTTAGCTCCGCTTTTTGCGTAGTAGTGACATTTTTCTGTATTTTGTGCCGAGCACTGAGATGTGGACGGCTTGAGGATCGACCCTGTCTGGTTTGCGCCGTGCATGAGGATGACAAGTTGCTGCTGCTTGCTTTTTGGGTTATCGGTCGATTCTGTGGCGGTTCCATAACCCAAATGAGTACAGCAGCATGGCGTTGGAAACTTTGCAAAGATGCACAGGGGCGGAAAGGGAACGGAGACTCGTGCAGTACTTGGGGAGGAGGACGACAAAGGTGGGGTTGCCACGTACACGCGAGTCGCTCGTTCGTTCCTGCCCCAGGGAGGCAGCGCTGAGAGTTATTCAGTAGTACCAAGAGGGCTCCTGGAGGCTCCCACGACTCAAGGAGGCTGCCAATGAAGGGAACACGCCGCCAGGCAGCGTTCTGTATGCCAGTGTATGATTGCTGTCAAGTCTACTACCTGTTGTATAGTCATTGGCATGTCAGCCTACCTACAGTTCGTATAGGGATTGGCATGTAAGCCGACATGCATACGTGTATGCCTTCCGGGCACCAATGCGCTCTCGTCGATTGAATCGAACAGGGCGGCTCATGCCGCGTCCAGCTGGCCCTTCACAGCCGGATTGTCACAGTCCACTCTATTTGACAAACTTCAGCCTCATCTCTTCCACCTTTTTGTTCCAGTTGTGCATAGGACGCCCCGCCACGTGTGGCTTCGCCCCAGTTGAATATACCTTGTAGTTCGGTGCGAGCTTCATCGGGTTGGGCTTGGGTAGCTGTGGCTTTGTGGACGCTGTAGGTCTGAGTGCTCTAAATCACCCGGAGCGTCACGCGAAGACAACATCGTCAAAAGCCGTACCGGCACGTCGCATAGCTCATCAAGCTGCTCGCGTGGCGTACTTTGAGTCCACCTTGATGCGTTCTCTTTCGGCTGTGACTGAGACCAACCCCCCGACCCTGCAGGCACCGGGTTCTACACCTACCGCCACAACCACGACGACCGGCAATGCATCTGCCGCTCGGATATCAACGGCAAGAGTGGTGGCGGCGGGAGGCGGGGCGGCGACTGCGTTGCGTCCTGTACAATCATTGCAGATGGGCCTAGCTGGCGGCAGCAACACGCCCGCGGCGCCTGTGGCAGCACTGCGAGCGATGGGCGGCCGCTGCGCAGCCGCCACCTCGGCGGGCGCTGCTGCTGGCACCGGGGTCACTGCACCGCCTGCGTACGGCGGTGCCGTCGTCGTGGCCGAAACCGAACCGGCTCTACTAAGCGCGACCGTCTCTCGCGTCACGTAAGATGGCACGGCCCGTGTGTCAGCTGCTATGCCGGTGGCTGCTGCGGTCGGCGGCGCTGCCGTGTCAGTAGGCATCTCGGTCGATGAAGACGATGTCACAGCTGTTCCAGTTAGCTTCCTTCAGAAAAAGTCCACAAAACGTTCGGACCTTTTCCACTTTCGCGACATGCGCGGTATGTCTTTCCACCCGGCGGCGACGAAGACGCCGCTCGTCAAGCTGCTGACCGACAATCTTGTCAACGTCGACGTTGGGCAGTGTGGCCGTGCTCGTCGACGTTGTGTCTTGCTTCACGGTGAACGCGAGAGGCACCCCAGACTCCTGCTCTTCCAGATACCTCTCGGGATACCCTCCAAGATGGAGGCGCCCGGAGCGGACGAGCTCGCCTCTCTCGCGGGCCTCTCGCCTGGCACTGATGGTCTGTCCAGCGTTGCCGGCGCTCCCAACGCGGTCCTGTCCACAGAAGTGGAGCATCTCATCGAGTCCCTCTCTGCACGCAGCGCCACGGCGGCTGTGGCTTCTCGGACCGGCGTGCCAACGCGCCGCAAACCGGGGGCGGCGGCGGCCGCGGGGGCCGCGGGCGGCCGCGGGGGCGGCGGCCCTGGGGGCGGCGGCGGCCGCGGGGGCGGCGGCGGCCGGTTAGGGTTAGTGTTATGGATAGGGTTAGGGTTAGTGTTATGGATAGGGTTAGGGTTAGTGTTATGGGAAGGAATAGGGTTAGGGTTAGGGCTATTGTATGTAATCCTAATCTTAACCCTAACCCTGACAGGCGTCGCCTCGGTGGGGGTTCGACGCGCTCTGGGGCGGACACAGGACTCCGTCAAGACCTTGCTGTCGCGGAGTAATGATGGTTGATCAGAACCAAAGAGTACGAGACGATCGTGCGTTTCTCACGTGTTTTAGACTTTCGTTCGTCAGCTATGCAGGCAGTTCCGCCAGACGCGTTTGAGACAGACATTTTCATCCAGCTCGCTCATGAAATAGAAAAAACATTCTCAGAAACCATGTTCAGCACTGGTACAAGCGCCCTAGGCCCACCGGTCAGACGATTGTCGAATTGGGGCCGGCATTGGTTGGTTGATCGAGGAACCTCTCTGGGGGAGCTTACTGGCGAGAAACATAAGGATCCATCCAGGCTCCGATTCAGCGCTTATTGAGCGCAGGAATGGGACGAGCGTCTGCGAAAACTCTGAAAGATCACCGTGAGTCGCGGCGAAGACGTGAATATGTTGCCACGGCCCGCTCGACGGGATGACAACGTACAGGAGAGGGGCACTGCAACCGACACAGAGGCCGACACCTGGCACGGCCACGACACAATCTGTGAAATCCGGTCGCGCGATAGCGTCGGCCAGTGTCCGATCTGCCAAGATGGAGGTCTGTGGCCTGTTATCTTGTCAAATCGGGGCACTCACGACGCTGCCATGAGCGTGTCGGGCCAAAGAAAACGATATGGCGCGTCGCCAAAGAATGATCAGATCTGAGAAACGCTCACAGCAAGTCACAGCAGTTCAAAGCAGCTCACAGCGCAGAATTTAAAATTACTATGACCGCCCTTGCCTCCCACAGAGCCATCCAGGAGCCCTCAGCATGCAATTCTAATTCAAAGCACAGTCACAGCACGGTCACAGCATGCTGTAACTTGCTGTGGAACTTGCTCGAACCCGATCATTCTTTGGCGACGCGCCATAAAATGGCGTCACTCATGCGATCGATAACGAGGGAATAGCCTGTCATGAGATGATCCGCGTCAGATCCTGCCGGCCGACGATGCTCTTTGGAAACATATTAGAATCGCGCAGATGGATGGGAGGGCCATGATTGGCTATGACAGAAAAGCGAACAGGTTCACCGCCGTCTGTTTTTCAAACTTGGAGAAAAAGAGAGACCTGGAGAAAGCTGTCGTTGTCTGGAATGGTCTCTTTTCGTCCGTCACTCGGCGGATCGGCGACCTTTGGACCCGTGATTTCATCTCGTCATGTGCCATTGGTCGAGGGCCGTGGAGTCTGTCTCCGGCCTCACCTCTTGGATACTGCAACGTCAGTAAACGGATGGCCAGGAGGTCACACACCGAATCCGCCTCCTTTTGTAAAGGAACGGTTCCCACGATGCGGCAGTCTGAGGCCGTGCGGGCGTGACGCTTTCAACAGCAGCGCCTCGAGTGAGGTCTCTGGATTCTCCCCCAGTTTTCCCGCGTGTGCAGATGTACCCACCGACCGCCATGCCTACTCAGACCACTGACCGTGGGGGTGGTGTCCGCCCCCGCTGCCCGCATCCGCGAGGAGGTGTCCGCACCGATTTGTTGGTGTTTCTGATGAATTTTTCCAGACTCGACCCTGATCGTCGGCCCATACGTTTCTCCTTTAACCTGTATGTTGTAGCAACTGCACCGAATCGCTCGACCAATGAGAGAGCTTAGAAGCGTGAGGCCAGCTCTGGAGCGACCCCATTTCCGATCGGACTGACTGTACGGCGACGTCCGCCCGAGCCATCCGAGGTCTCTCCGCGGCCACCCCGCTTTTTCCCAATTACTCCCGCAAGTTCCACTAGCTCGGAAAAGAAATAGAATGGGGGCCCCTATGCGCATGTTGGGTAGTACAGTCAATGCGCATTTATATGTGTCCCGCTAGGCAACCTGCTTTTTAACTGAGCGCCACTCAATTGCTCCAGTGCGGGGCCCACCGCACTTGATGGCACTTGATGTGATGATCCACGGCTGATCTACAATCGAGTAATCCGTTGCCTCAATTCTTTCAGAATTTGTCTGCCGAGCCCCCAGGAACACCTCGTAAAGAACGGGGCAAAAGTCTGGCAACGCCCTTCCGTGTCTCATTGCATCCTTTACGATTCGAACCCACGATCGAGCGTCATGAGCGCCTCGGCTGGTTGTCGTTTCGGAACAGGTTGTCCAATCAGCTGAAAATCATCAAGTGTGCTAGTGAGTGCTCCACCCTGATTTACAAGCGCACAATGACTGGTCCATGTCCAGAAGGCCAGGGGATCATAGCGTCGGATCTCCGCCATCCCAACGTTTGGATTGGATTCCACGCCATTATTCTGAACGCTGGGCACCCCTCTCCGCTAGTATTTGGCGTTGACGGAGATTCTCTGCCATATTCCGAACCGCTGGGATTTCTCTGAGGGCAGTTGCGGGATCGGTGTGGTCTTGGGGGCAGGTGCATGAGGCCACTAACGTCCATCATGTCGCGATTCCGCCGGCGTTGGCCAGAATCGGGCTCTCGGGGATGTGTGGAAGACGTCCTCATTAAGTTCTCAAAAAGGGGGTCGTGTCGGCGCGGCAGATTTCGTGGTCGCGTCTGTTCCTGCAACACCCGCGCGCGGCGGGTGGGGGCGGCGGGCACCGCTGGTCGCGGCGTGGCCGCCGCGCCTGCCGCCGACGCGGCGGTGGACCATAGACCACCTTGCGCACGACGCGCGCCCGCAAGAGACAGCGGGCGCCGGCGGCCGCGCGGGCGGCGGCCGCGGGGGCGGCGGCGGCCGCGGGGGCGGTGGCCGCGGGGGCGGCGGGCTGCCGCGGGGGCGGCGGCCGCGGGGGCGGCGGCGGCCGCGGGGGCGGCGGCGGCCGGTTAGGGTTAGTGTTATGGATAGGGATAGGGTTAGTGTTATGGATAGGGTTAGGGTTAGTGTTATGGGAAGGGATAGGGTTAGGGTTGGGGGTATTGTGTGTCATCCTAGTCTTAACCCTAACCCTAACAGGCGTCGGCTCGGTGGGGGTTCGACGCGCTCTGGGGCGGACACAGGACTCCGTCAAGACTTTGCTGTCGCGGAGTAATGATGGTTGACCAGAACCAAAGAGTACGAGACGATCGTGCGTTTCTCACGTGTTTTAGACTTTCGTTCGTCAGCTATGCAGGCAGTTCCGCCAGACGCGTTTGAGACAGCCATTTTCATCCAACTCGCTCAAGAAATAGAAAAAACATTCTCAGAAACCATGTTCAGCACTGGTACAAGCGCCCTAGGCCCACTGGTCGTCAGCACTTCACGTCCGCACGTTGTAGACACCTAGCCCGCGGTGTGTCTCTATCCCCCGCGCACCGGTACTGGCCGCAGGTGAGTGCCACCCTCAGCCCGCAACTAAGGGACTCACCGCACACACGCTGTCGCATCCCACTGCCCACCGGTTGTAGTCGCCAACGCCCACAGGTAGTAGCCTCCCCGCCCGCTGGTCTTCGTCACCCCCCGCCCGCATGAAGTGGCCATCCCGGTTCCGAATGAAGGTGCCACGCTCCAGCCGCAACTGGTCTACGGCTCCCACCCGGTAGTCCACGCCCCCTGCCCCCAGGTCGCCACCGCCTATTGCGCACAGGTAGCAGCCGCCCGACCGGCAGGTTGTCGCCACCTCCCGCTTCCAGGTCGTCGCCTCCTTCCGCCCGCAAGTAGCGATTGGCTCCTACCGGAGAGTAGTCAACGCTTCTTGCCCAGAGGCAGTGGCCACCGCTCGCCCGTCATGTCATTCCCATCCACGCTCATCACGGTCATTGCAGGTTGTCGTCGCCTCCACTCCTCAGTTTCAGCACATGCCGCGCTCTGCCCCCCACCTAGCTACATCCATGTTTGAAACACCATCTCGTTAACCCCCCTTGTCGCGCCTGCCACACGAAAGACACACCACAGGAACTTGTGCACGTTAGCGGCCACCCGGCGCGGACGAGCAGAAGCAGGCGGGGGTCTTGGAAGGAGTGCGGCAGAGGACGAGCAGGCTAGCTCGCGCTCCGCATGCCCTGTTTGCTTGGAGCATGCCCGGGCGTGCACGAGGCGCAGAACGGCCGTCTGTGTGCAGAGCATCTAATTGCCAGTGAATGGACGGCTCCGAATTTATTTCAGCGTCCTTGTCTGTTGGCAAAGTAGCCTTAGATCTCTGAAGAAGCAGACAGAAGCCCCGCTTGCATCTGACAACGAAGCGTCGGTGGACAAAAATATTCATCTCACAAGGAGGTCCGGACAATGTACTTAGAGAAAAGATGTAAACTTCCATCGTGGCGACGGTTCGCCGGAGTGCTGTGGATGGCTCGGGGGCGCGGGCCTGCCCGTGGACGCCCGAAGGAACATGAAAATAAAAACCAATGCAGTGCATGAAAGATTTATCCACGTGCCAAGTGAAGCGCGACGCGGTATGTTTCGAGCCATGAAAATGCTTCGGAACTTACACGAATAGATGGTCTTCGATCACAGCACAACTCCAGGCCAGGGTGTTTTCGCGTACGCGCATTTCAGTCCGACTTCAAGGACATGCACAGACACATGGGAGAAGACCCACTGCTCCGCTCGCGGTGGTCGGTGGCCGGCGGGATCCCCTTCCCTGCCACACAGGGCCTTCTCACAGATAGTCGCTCACCGTCTTCCCCTCCTCTTCCCTGTTCTCCTTCGCAGCCTCACGTCAAGTTAAGCCCGGCGCTCTTTCTTCTCGCTTGCTTGTCGTGCGCATGTAGGCCTGTAGGAGATCAGGGGAGGAGGACAATCGACTGCTGGTGCAAATAGCTCTCTAATGCTCCGTTATTGACAAATGCGCTGTTTTCTCTTTCACCGCCGTCACGATGGCATCGACTGATGCTTCTTTTTATTGCGCTCATCTCCTTCTTGTGGCAGCTGGACTCTGTGTCCGCCTTCTTGCATTTGCTTCAGGAGCGGACATAGAGTGGCTGCCCGCCGCTGCCCATGCCATCGTGCCATTCTTCCTGACGACAATGTCGAGGCCGTCGTCGGAGTCGGCGGCTGTCGCGATGGTCCTTCTTTTGGCGCTGTCTACGCGTCAGGCCGCGCAGCAGCTGCCAGGCGAGCGTGTCTTGACGTGTTTCGCGTGCCTGGTCACCTTTGCGCATGCGGGGTGCCTTCTGCTGCTTGGCGAGACCCCCCCAGCCGTTCCCCAGACGCTTCTCTGGTGGACCGCTTGCCTGCTTTCTTCAGCAAGCGCGGACACTCAATGTTGGTTGCGGCGTCTGTATTTGCAAAGGCGGACGCGTACGGGTGGGGACGTCTGCGTCGTGTTCTGTTTCGGGCGTTTGTGTTCATTGGGTCGCTAGCATTTTCTGAGGGTTCTACGGTTTCGTTTGTCCAGCGTTTGAGCGGGCATGTCGCTTTCACGATGCGCGAGGTGCGGGCCAGGTGGCGTCACGGGTACGCTGAGGGTGATGCTTTTCCGGCTCCTCCGGACTTGGGAAACCTTGGGCCTGCTCTGAGGAACGACGCAGCTACTAGTGAGGAGAGCTTGGCTGTGTCCTTTCTGTTTGTCTCTCATTTGTTGCACAGTGTTGAGACGGTCACTAAAATTTTATCAAAGAGACAGTCTCAGTGGGAATGCAACACAAAGAGTAAGATACAAACATGCCCTATACCGTCTTCTTAAGCTCCTCTCGTCGGGAAGACCGTCTCGCCCCTTGACAATGGACGACGCTCTTGACGTTTGGCCGCTCCAAGATTCTCTCCGCGGCCGCAAAGGCCGCGTCGAGGCTTTCCTTCTGCGCGCGTGCAACCCCGCGCAGGACAGTCACGTCCTGTGCCGCCCTGAGTTCCTCTCGGGGATCCCCGACAGCTCCTGCCAATGCGGTACGAGCCGTACGAGCCGTCACATCAGCTGCGTGCGCCTCGATGAATCGGCGCCTTTCTAAGACAGCGCCGATGGCGGCTTTCCGCTTCCAAACGAAGGCAAATGGCTGCTGCACCGCGTCTTCTCGGGGAACTGCCGCGTACAGAAGCACGAGAAGAGAGACTGCCTGGTCTCCGGCGGTAGTGACCCCACAATGTTGAAGCCGGTAGCGACGGACGCCGTATCGGCGCGGCTTGCGGTGGCCGGCTTGGCGCCAGTGGTTATCTCGGCATCCGCAATGTCCGGAGCGCCGGATAAAGGCTTGTCGCCGACCGTCGTGAAAGGTGGCAGTCTGGAGGCCACGGCGCAGGCACCGGCCGGCGTCATAGGGGCGGCAGCAGACCAGGCGGACGGTATCGCGGGGGCGACGCCCGACGTGGGGGACGGCGTCACGGGGGCGGCGGCCGACGAGGCGGACGGAATGGCGGAAGCGGCGGCCGACTTCGGGGACGGCGTCTCAACAGCGGCGACCGACGAAACGGACGGTGTCGTAGGGGCGACGCCCGAAATGGAGAATGGCGTCAGGGGGGCGGCGGCCGACGAGGCGGACGGAATGGCGGAAGCGGCGGCCGACGTCGGGGACGGCGTCTCAACAGCGGCGACCGACGAAACGGACGGTGTCGTAGGGACGACGCCCGACATGGAGGACGGCGTCAGGGGGGCGGCAGCCGACGAGGCGGACGCAATGGCGGAAGCGGCGGCCGACGTCGGGGACGGCGTCGCGGGGGGGGCCGCCGATGAGGCGGACGGAGCTGCATGGGCGACGCCCAAAGTGGGGGACGGCGTGACGGGGGCGGCGGTCGACGAGGCGGACAGCGTCGCCGGGGCGACGCCCGAAGTGGACGACGGCGTCACGGGGGCGGCGGCCGCAGAGGCGGACGGAGTGGCGGGGGCGGCGGTCGACGTCGGGGACGGCGTCGCGGGGGCGGCGACCGATGAGGCGGACGGTGTCGCGGGGGCGACGCCCGACGTGGGGGACGGCGTCACGGGGGCGGCGGCCGACGGGGCGGACGGAATGGCGGAAGCGGCGGCCGACTTCGGGGACGGCGTCTCAACAGCGGCGACCGACGAAACGGACGGTGTCGTAGGGGCGACGCCCGACATGGAGAATGGCGTCAGGGGGGCGGCGGCCGACAAGGCGGACGAAATGGCGGAAGCGGCGGCCGACGTCGCGGACGGCGTTTCAGCAGCGGCGACCGACGAAACGGACGGTGTCGTAGGGGCGACGCCCGACATGGAGGACGGCGTCAAGGGGGCGGCGGCCGACGAGGCGGACGCATTGGCGGAAGCGGCGGCCGACGTCGGGGACGGCGTCGCGGGGGGGGCCGCCGATGAGGCGGACGGAGCTGCATGGGCGACGCCCAAAGTGGGGGACGGCGTGACGGGGGCGGCGGCCGACGAGGCGGACAGCGTCGCCGGGGCGACGCCCGAAGTGGACGACGGCGTCACGGGGGCGGCGGCCGAAGAGGCGGACGGAGTGGCGGGGGCGGCGGTCGACGTCGGGGACGGCGTCGCGGGGGCGGCGACCGATGAGGCGGACGGCGTCGCTGGGGCGACGACCGACGTAGGGGAGAGCGTGACGGGGGCGGCGGCGGACGAGGCGGGCGGCGTCGCAGGGGCGACACCCGACGTGGGGGACGACGTGACGGGGGCGGCGGCCGACGAGGCGGACGGCGTCGCCTGGGCGACGACCGATGGGGATGGGAAATATCGCTGCAGTAGCTGGGGACACATGCTCGTGCGATGTACACACCGGGACCGCGGCGACATGACACCATTGGCAGTCAATCGGGCCATGCATACATCGTATCAATGTTACCGCTCTACGCATGCCCAAATATAAAAAAGAGCGTTCGCGCAAGCATCCCGGAAGCACTCTGCAGCACTAAATACTAAACTTAGGCAAGATGTGGCCGAAACCACAGTGTACGTAGTGTCCATTGTCGTTTCGAAAGTGCGAAGCCGAGATGGGCCGAAGGTGGCATGGGTGGCGGCGAAGCGGCGCCCGCACCCACCGCTGTGGCACGTAGGCGGGAAAGGCGGCGGCGGCGGGCAAAGCGGCGACACGCATCCACCCCCCCCCCCTGGTAGCCGTCGGCTGGAAGGCAGGCCCGCGCCGGCCGTGCCCGCCGCCGCTGCGCCCACCACACCAACGATCGGCGGCCGATGGGCGGCGCCAACGCCCGTGGAGACTGACGATACGGGCGTCGGGTAGGGCCCCGCAGCCGCTGCTGACGAATCATTCACGGAACCCGCGCGGCTCGGTGGGGCGGACCGGATGGCGACGGCGCGCGCGGCACCGCGTGCGAGTCTCTCTGGTGCCGCCGGCGGGTGCTGGCACGGGTGGCGGCGGCAACAGCAGCTGACGCGGCCGCCACAGTGACGCTCGCCACTTGAGGGATGGTGTTCACGCGGCGTACCTCGAGCGGGGCGGATCCCGCGCGGCAGCGCCGGCCCGTGGTCGCCACCGTAGCCGCCGTGAAATCTCGGCATCGGCCGTCGCCGGCTCCGCGATTGCGCGGAGGCAGACGGTGTCGCTGGCAGCGGGACAACGAAATGCGCTGTGCCGCGGGCATCGAGGCGAGGCAGCGGGGGG
>Ga0209093_1002183_pt1 | contig 11033 bp, 10 predicted proteins | sample SidtaG_4_FD_187450 | JGI IMG/M metagenome (GOLD analysis project Ga0209093, IMG submission 187450) | Marine algal microbial communities from Sidmouth, United Kingdom - Sidmouth_Male1 metaG (SPAdes) (version 2) | ecosystem: Host-associated > Algae > Red algae > Unclassified | place: Sidmouth...
CGACGGCGTCGTCCGGTGGATATCCGATTCCGGCGCGTCACATCTTTCATCAAGCAATTTCGAGCAACCGAGAACGGGCCAGTGATCTCGACAGTCGGGCCACCGTTCAGTGATCAAAATACAATCATAGCATGCTGCGATTCCTGATGATGTTGCAATGGACTTGTCATGATCCCAAAATGGTACGAAAGCGGAGATCTGCTGGTTACTGTCGACCTCGCACTTGGCAGTCAACCAGATTGGTCGACGGGCCGGCCCCCCTCTGGGTCTAACAGTTCGAACGGGACGTGCGACCCCTAGCACGCCACCCACTCGTCGAACAGTTCAATCGATCGATGGCCCGGGCTGTACGTTCTGTTGGGCCAGAGAAGGCGATGCAGAGCTCATTGCTGTTATGTGCTGCCTGTGTGCCTCTGCACACAACATCTTTTGCGCACGGAAGCGACTTTGAGATCAGTTCGTGACACGTCGGACGTTTGGAGCGAGGTTGACTCCAATCAGAGAACATGTGAGTGCCACTATTGATCTCAGCCCAGTGCTAGGTTTCTTGTTGAACGACTGTACTGTCAAAACCTCCTGACTTCTGATCGGACCACGCGAATGAGCAAGTGACATCTTGTTTTTCTAATTTGCCGATTTCGAACAGCTAGCCCCCCCTGCCGAACTTCACAAACTACCGATGACTTTCGCGAGACACTGAGATGATCAGAAATACGAAGGAGTGCCCCTCTGTGATCGCACAACGACAATGTGCCAGTATGGGGCACGAGCTGGGTGGCGCTTACGCAGGCAAACGAGACGCTCATTCCACCAACACACCATTTCTTCACCTGCCCTTGAACGCGCAGTGTCACTCACGGCGCGAGGGAGGAGAAATGCTGCCTTCTCTCCTTATCTGCGCACGGCATCGTACAACACTCACAGAACGCCAGTGTGCGAGTCATGAGGAATCTTTGATGAAGCTCGGTGATGCTCGCCAAGTGTATCACCTGCGCATGGTGCGCACTCCTCTACGACCAAGTCAAGTAAGTCCGAAGTCTGATTGGTCCATCGTTGTAATCCTGCCACAACCAGCGCCACTCTTTGTGCGTGTGTGGCCCTTCGCGCCGCCTGCAGCAGGCTCCCTCTTCCATATCACGCACAATGTTGGGCTTGTTCACGCAGCGTCCACAGACAGTTTGTGTGACCCCTCGGCGTGTGGTGGAAACGCTCCCACAAACGCAACGCTGAGCTGTCATCCTGGCCGGTGGTATCGAGGCAGGCAGGATCCCGGCGACACCAGCCAAACAATGCCGCATGGCGTCGAGGTGGGAGAGGTCGTGGACCGTGCCCCATCTCACATGGGACCCGTCATGTGAATCTCGTTCCCGTTTCCGTTCGTTCGGCAAATTCGCAGAGTCCGCTTGATTGCCCATCAGATCCAGGTAGCTGGCTGTAGCAGTGGCTGGGGATAAGAATGTTGGCCATGGCCAATATTTCTTGCTGGGCCACGTCTTTACAGTACCTGCAACGGGCTCACGTCCAACGCAGTCCTAGTGGGTCCACCGTCGCGGGTCACGTAGGTCGGGATCCACTGGTCCGTGTCCTGTATTTTGTCGCTCGGTTGACCCTGCCCGGTGGCCGTTCCATAGGACATCGACTTAGCCATGGGCCGGCCGCATACCACCGCCGACGGCTGCACTGGATCCCACTGCTCGACCCCACCACCTCTGACGGACGGCGTGGAGGCGGCTGCCGTGGCTCGTGGTTTCTCTCCCCCCCGTCCCCCCCGCTGCCGCGGTATCCGCTGGTGGCGCGCACTGTCTGGACCTCCGCCGGCCCGATGGTCGGGCGCAGCACCGATGAGCCACCCCCTCCTTGTGGTGGCAGCGGCGCTGCCAGGAGCGCCGCCGCTTCCGCGGCAGACGTTCGCCCTCTGGCTGCTGTGTGCGAGCACCTGCGTGACGACAGGGGCACCTTCTTGGCCGCTGCACGACGCTGCCGCAAGCGACAAGCGCCAAATTTTCTGGTCATCGAGCTGCAAGCAGAAGAGTCGAAAGACTGCGGTGCTGTCTTCCAAGACGGGGGCGCTCCGCGGAAATGTCGCTCCCCTTTCCAGTGCCAAAAGCACGGCGGTACGCGCAGCCGTCGGTGGCTTATTAGAGGACCTGGCCTTGGCTTCTCCGACGATGCCGAGAATCTGACGACGTTGGCAACTGTGCGTCCTCTGGCAGAGCTCCCCGTGCACGAGGTGTACGTCCGGTCGGTGCCACACCTCGTGCCACTGACTTTCAAGACCACCCGGGACGCAGCCGCCTCGGTGCGCTTCGTGATTGAGGACGCCCGGAGCGATGGCGACTTGGACACGGCGGCGCCTACTTTCAACGTGGTGCTGCCCGAGCCCCTGTCAGACGACTGCATCGTCGCCATCGTCGCCCGTGCGCGGAGGGCGACGCGCGTCAATCCTGTCCTCTCCAGCGGAGCCATCGCCATGAGATTGCGGACCGACGCCCGATCTGACCCGTACCTCAAGGCGGCCGTCAAACAGGCTCGGCGGAACCGGTCGTCCCAGTCGATCCAGTACTACAGACGGCAAGGGTCCAACGTGATGCGGACGCGGCTTGGAAGCGTCATCCACGGTATTGCGGCGGGCGCCGTGGGCCGCATGCGGCACATGCTTGAGCTCATGGAGAGCGCCTCTGGAGGCGGCCGCCGTGCGACTTTCTTGAGGTTAGCACGGGGGCTATCGCAGATGCACCTACTGCCGACGCGCTTGCAGCTGCAGGAGGCCAGGCGGCCAGATCTGGACGCTTCGGACCGAGTGCGGCATTTTCTCTTCACTCAGACCCCGCTTGGCGAGGTGCAACAGTGGCAGTATGTGCTCGGTTCTGCTTCTACGGGTGTACGGCACTACATGGCCTCTTGCGGGCAAGTAAAGCGCCTTCAATCGCACACAAACCACTACGGGGACGCGAGGAACGCCGAGAGGGTCTCCAGCAACGACGTCGACGCTTCAGAGGGCGAAGACGGCGGCTAACACTTTGATAACACCAACGTTGAATACGACGGGATCTACGCGGTAAAAGAGACGGACCCACTCAAGGTCGAGGAGCTCCAGGCCAACGCCATGTCCTTCCTAGAAGACGACGACGGGACGGTAATGCTCGAGGTGCGTGCGGTCGGCTGCGACGTTGTGCAGGCCATCCAGCAGGCAATCGATGCGACGGCTTTGAAACACTTGACGCCTACGATGGTGACCCTAGCGTTGTCGTCACCCTGCTTGACAAACGGCCGGACGGACTTGACACCCATCTTGTGCGCCTTTGCCGGCAACAAGTGAGTCCAGCGCGGGTTGGAATTGCACGTCCGACACGCGCTTGCCGTCGCGCTGGAGACTGTCGTCACTGTCCCACTTCTTTCCAGCCCAACGGGTACTACTTCTGTCGACGTCCGGCTCCCAGTGCCTTTGCCTGTGCTCGCCGTGCTACAAATTTGTGGTATGTTCATGCAGTTCCTCCTTGCATGTAGGATATGGCCTGTGCGTGTGTGAGCTGAACGACCTCGCCGATTATTGCTGATGTCTCAATTTTGTCCTCTCCGGACAAGAACATCAGTGCTCATGTACAACTGTGAGGACTCCGAAGTACGGAATGACTGTCAATAAGGACGAATTCAAAGTACATCTGAGGACAGACTGTTCGAAAGCTGTGTCGGCTTTGGATAATTGTATCATGGCCGGTGCCTTCATGCCCCTGTAACGCGCGATTTGGTTGGAAATCCGCTTCGAAAGTCTGAAGGAGAACGCTCGGAGCTGGACAGCTGCGCACCTCTCTCGTCCCGACCTTCGCATCTCAGCTGATTCTCCGCGGATCGGTCGGTCTGGCACTTCCGGTGAGACAATTCGCACCTCTGGGCGCCGGAACCGACTGTGGATCGCCGCGGATTGCCCGCGATCCCCGAGTAACGGCAGGAAACAGCCGGGCGCGACTGGCCTTCTTGGGTGTTGCGCAACAGGCCGGCGAACAGAACAGACGATCTTTACAGTTCTCTATCATCTGATTGACTGCAACGCAAGAGCCTTGCACGAAAGATTCGATCGCTGGTTGGCCATGCGGTCCCGTCGACGCGACTTCGTCTTCGTCGCCGACTTCAGCCTGATGCACGTTGCTAGGTGCGACACAGGGGTGATCGTGTTCGTGGTGCGGTAGCAGAGGGGGCAATGCAGCCTGCTTAAGGGGAGTCTATCCAAAGTGCGGGGAAGAAGACAATACCTCTGCGCGTACTCTTTATTTGTAAAACATCCAAGCACACGCCATATTGGTACTCTGGCCCCTCGTCCCCGACCGCCGCCCCCCTCCGACGAAGCCTCCTCCGTGCTGTCAGAGAAAAAATACATGCGTAAAGGACGCCGCTGGGCTACGCCCTATGCTCCACTCTGTATGGATGACGAGTAGGTGGGAGGCAAGCAGGGAGTATCGGGCGGGGACGGAGAGACATGTCGGAGGGCGCGATGCAGGCCCGCCACAGTACCGGATCACAAAAGGAAGCACGGAGGATGTCACCAGGAAAATGCTTTAACAAAGGCAGAGTGATGCTGGCATAAAGATACAAAATCACCACGGGAGGCATCCAGCCCCTGCATTCCTGGTCATCACCCCACGCCCCTCACACCCCTCCAGTGTGACCTTCCCCCGACCCCCCGGCCACCCCTCTCAGAAACGGCTCACACATAGACGCTCACGTACCCGAGAGATTGCCAGCACAGCACGGAGCACCGGCGCGAAGCGAGACGACGGTGGCGGGCACCACGACGACGGGCCGACGGTGCTGACGACGGTCGTGGCCGACGGTCGGGGTGGCACCAACCGTTTTGATGCGCTCATACAATTTCAATTAACAGTCGACTTCAGCATGAAAAGTGTGCGGAGAACTCCTTGTCAAGTACGCAGTTAACAACATTTTCCAAGTTTTAAAGAGCACTGTTGTTCTTGTCCGGAGAGGACAAAATTGGGACATCAGCAATACAAGGAGGACGGTGGAGCCGAGATCACAAGCGATAGAGCCGCCCACCCTAACACCTCTTTTTTTTGCGCTGGCACGTTTTTCTGCAATGCCGCGTCGCTCATTCGTTGCGGTGTGCTCCTGCTTCCAGGAGACTTTGCCATGCTGCACATCGTCGCCTGCCTCACAGGAGGAGGGGATCACGGGCGCTGCCCGTTCGGTGTCGGACGTTTGCTCCCCAAGTTTCTGCGGTTGAGCCACCATGCTACCATCGGAGAGGAGCGGACCATGGCCGCTGTCGCGATGTAGTGGGAGCTCGAGGTCTGGATGACAGCTGAGTGGGCTGACGGGTACGGTGGCCGCGTCACTTTCCGGGATGGGGACGCTTGGGTCCTGTGCCCCGCGTGCAGGCATCCGATGCCCTTGTCGGCCGAGCACGTGGAGGGCTCTGGCCTAGTGCATTGTGCGGACCCGGCGTGTCCCGACCAAGGCCTCGACATCGCCTTCGTCGTCGACATTGTAGCAACGAACACAACGGACGTCATGCATGCCGCGCGTCGGCTGGCGGGCGGCGTGCGCGGCATCCCACTCCTCCGCCACTTTGACACGCAGCTGCAGGCGCCTGTGCTCCACAGCACGGGTACTATGGCGAAAATGGTATTCTCTTTCATCCTGGCGTCGCTGCCGGAGGTGCAGCGCGTCGCGGCTCTTGTGATCATCCTCGCCATCGTCTTCAAAGGCAAAAAAGAGAGCCTCTACCTACGGGAGTACCGCGAGCTTGTTGCCGCCGCTGTTGCCTGCCCCGATATCTTGTCACCGGCTTTGGACCTTGTCTTGTACGTGCTACTGCAACTCGTGCAGCTGGTCAACGCCGCATGGAGATCCGCGTTATCAGACGAGGCCGCCGGCGACCGCCGTGGAGCGGCGGCCATAATGCAAGTCGCTGCCAGCGTCCTCGGCCCGCTTTTAGAGACGGTCAAGCCGCTCGACTCGGACATGAAAGGCGCCAAGTTGAGCACTTTCTACATGCACGCGCCCATAGCGCATGTGCGGCACCAGGTTGGGGACGACAGGGTAGACGTGGCCTAAATCTCGGACGACAACATGGAGGGGCACGTGCGTGGAGTTGGCCGCTTCCTGTACAACCACGGCGGCAACTCGTCACACGCAGCAATGTTTTCTGACCTCGTTGGTACGCAGAATGCCGCGCGCAACTTCCGCACCCGCCGCTCGCACCCATCCTCGCTGATCTTCACGAATGTGATCCGCCTCTGCAAGGGTTGGCGGTGGCTGGGGGACTCTGGCCCGGCTGACTTTACGGCGATTCGCAACCTTGCGCGGGATGATCCTGACCTCCATGTTGCCGAGCTGCGGGGCGGCGCCGAGTTGGTTATCACCCTTCCACTACACGACCAAGTCCGAGCAAACGGGGAACGCCGACGGACGCCCGCTGGCAAGCCACGCCTGGGCAAGAAAGAGGCCCTGCGGCGTGGCCTGCGGGTGAAGCAAGAAGAGATCGTGGCCTGCTACTGCGGCGCGCTGTCTCATAAGTGCAAGAGCCCCGTCATGCAGTTGTTGCCTGATGCGTGGGCGGCCAAGGAGCGTGAGAACGCAGCGCCACACACCGTTGGGGGTGCACCAGCGCGTGCGGGTGCCGCGGTGGCAGGGTCAACAGCTCCACCCAGCGCCTGCGGGACGCCGCCCGATGGCCGCATTTTAGCCTACGGCTCGGGTAGCATGATTTCAAGCACGAGCCCCGCCGGGGACGCACCTGAGTCGGGCAACCCCGGGACCTCGTCGTCCAAGGCCCGGCGGCTCGCCATTATTGCGTCAATGCCCCCCATGGTGCCTCCTCGCTGGATCCTGGCTCTCATGTTCCCCACCTCCAACTTCTTTGACACGGTCATCACGGAGGCGCGAGACAAGGACGTAGAGCCCCAGACTGATGCTTTGCGTGTCGCTGTCATCTCCAAACACGTCGCCGTCGTCAAGCTCTTCTTGTTGCGGACGAAGACGTACGCGTTCGCGGTGTGGATGGCCAACTCGAAGCTGCATTGGCAGAACATCATCGAAGCCTCCGACGCTTTGCTCCAGCGCTTGACGGCCTCGCTCGACAAGCTCACTCCGACCCCCCCAGAGGCTTTCTCGCCCTTGCTGCCTTTGTAGCACGTAACCTTTCATTGTACGTAACAGTGACTTGACTTGAACACATTGTGCCTCCGCTGTGTGTGAAGGACAAAACCGCTACACGTGAGACGGCCAGAAAACTCAGCTGTCGCAGTCGCACGTGACACGCTTACACGGCGGCGGCTCCGACTGTACGTGAGCGCATAGAAAAGTAGTCTTGCAGGCGTGGCCTGGCCGCACTCAGCTCGGGATCAGCTGCAATCCGCTCGAGGCGCTGGCCTGCAAGCCGGGTCCTTCGCAGTGTGCCACGAACAGCTACTCCCATGTATGCTGGTATCGGCGGCGGGTACAGCTCACGAGGTGTGCTATCCATATCCAGCTTCGTGTCCTGGCCACAAAAAAAGGCCGCCCCGGCTCACACGGTCAATGCCGCGCCACGTCCGATTCGTGCCCCGATGCCCCCATTTCAGTGGGTAACTCGGCAAAGCACGTTGCCCGAGAAATCGCATGCGTGCCAGAATCGCCCGGCCGAGGCGACAAATTCCTCGCCATTCGCGTCTCAAATCCTGTGTTTCGGATTGCATAGAGATGGGAGAAGTGCCGCACACGTTTCCTTGTGATACATGAATTCTGGCGCACGACCTCCTGAGATCTGAATCAATTCGTCAGATGAGTGCATTTATGTGACATTCGGGTCAGAGGCGGTGGTGGAAAGTATGCACGCATTCTGATTTGATTGATGATTAACGTCCAAACATGTATGCGGCTACCGGTTTGTTTTCTGTGAGTACTCTCATGTAGTCGTCGCCCACGCAAAAAAAAAACCGAGCTCCCGCCAAAGACTGAAGCATCACAACGCAATGGTTCTTCAGCTCGCTGTGCTATGCCTCTACGGCCGTGTATCTTCGGAAGAACAGTGCGGTTTCATCGCTTCATTCGTGAACAGCACCGCGATGCCCCCTCACTAAGCGTCTGGGGCTGGCTTACAGATCTGCAACATGCTCCATGTGCGGAATTGCAGCCGATTTTGGCTTCCAGGAGGTACCTGGTTTAAGACCCGCTGCGCGGGCCATTCCTGGCAGGCACGTTTCCCACAGCGAGCACGTTTCCTTACAGACGGAATGCTGGCGAGTGCGAATACCGTGTCCGACGCGGTGAGTCACGCGTGGTTGGCCCACTGATCGCTGATTGCGGCCCCGACTGTGGCCCGCGACGCTAGTCAGGTGGACCGATTCTGATTAAGGGCCTGCCGGGACTCGTTCCAGGAGAAATGTGCTCCACTTCGAGCAACAGAGACCGGCATGGTGGGGATTGACCACTATTGCAGATCATTAGGCCCCTCCCAGAGCGCCCATGCAGACAGGTCGTCAGATTTCGTGAAATTTCGGTGGCCTTAAGTGGCACACGGCGGCTCGTCCGAGGGGAAACGTGCTCCACTTCGTTCACGCTCCGACGGGGTGCAAACCGTAGGTCGAGCATGCAAATCTTAACGAATGGGGGCTACATGGGACATACCGACCCTGCTGTGCGGCGACGGTGTCCCGCGATCCGGCGTGCAGGATTCTGTTGAAATTTTATTGGACGAAAGCCCGTCACGCCGGGTGCCTGGATCCACCGGGGCACTATCGCTGGCCGTCCAATCGCGGTCTCGAGATGGGAGCAGCACTTGCAGCCCGTACGCATCCGACATGGTCGCAATCCCTGTCGGACCCGGGATGCAAACGCCCACCTCGCTCTGTGGACCTCTCCCGACGGTTGCCGCCCTTTTTCTCTGCCACCGCAATCGCTTGCGCCGCGCGCGCCCTTGCCGATGGCTGTTCACCTGCTACGCTGGTGCCCCTCGTTCGTTCTTCGCGCGATGCAGGCAGTGGCCTAGGCGTGAGGCCGAGCCGCCGTTGCACCCACACGTTCCAACCCGGGCGCGATTGCGCTTCGCCGACCTGCGGCGTGCTCCGGCCGACGCCCCACCACCACCCCCCCCCTCGAGAGTATGCCGCACGTTCTCGTTTGAGGGCGTTTTCTCACGCTCCCTCCTCCATCTCCCCGCTCTCCGCGCCAGTTTGTACTGTTGCGTCAGGCGCCCTGAGATGGACGCGTGCTGTGACCAGTGGGGGTCCCCGTTGCGGGAAGACACACATAAGAGCGTCACGAGCGGTTGGCCGGTGCGCGGGCATCGACGCGGCGTGGAGGTCGTGCGGTCGGGTTGTCTTGCAGGTGGGCCGTCCGGCGTGCGCGACGCACGTGAGAAGGGGGGCGGGCGGTCGTGCGGTAGCGACGCCGTCGGGCGGGGGGTCGGTGCGGCGACATGACGGACAAGTTCCTGCTCTGCGGGTTTGACCTCGGCCCCGATGACAATGGGAACAAGAGGACGGGGTCCCACTCGCAACGGACGTGCGTCTTCAGGTCGTGGCCCTGCCTCCACGCCCTTCCGGCGGACCACCCCTTCCACAAGGAGGGGAGGTGCTCCACAGCCGATTGTGCCCACGTCGAAAAGAATTTCCCGAAGTGCAACAAGGACCGCCACCACGTGAACACCCTGAGGCTGGACCCTTCGCGGTTCAACATTGACAACAAAGGCAACATCACGCGTCGTCGGGGCGCCCCGGCCCTCACCAAGTCCGATTTTGAGTGCTCTCATCTCTCGGAGAGAGACGTGGCCGAGTGGGTGCGTGTCCGACACGACGCGTGTTGGAAGGAGTGGCGGGAGGGGCAAGATCTCGCGGCGACGGGGGAGAAGCAGGCCGCCAACTTCTACCACATTGGATGGGACGTCGTCGCCGCCGCCGACGTCATGGAGGCGAACGGCATTGCGGCCGCGACAAACGGCGCCGAGAACCGCTCGCACTTTGAGGCGATTGTCGACGCCATGGACAACCCCGATCAGACTGCGGTAGGGGCGGCCTTGGCCGCAGCAACGGGGGAAGCCGCTGCGATATCGTGGGCACGGGGTGGCGACAGGCGCATTGGACGGGGTCGCGGTGGCCCGGCTGCCGGTTCCGGTCCGGTTAGGGGTGGCGCGGCTGGCTTGGCGGCCACAGCTGGGGAGGGCGGCCGGCTGATGGATCAGGACGAGATTCAACCGCAGTCGTCGTCACCGTCGCCTGCGGGTCTCCGAGTCCGCGGTCGTGTCGACGCTCGTGGTGCGTCCGCTGGCCGGGGCAGCCGGGGCGCGTCATCGTCGACGTCAACGCAGTCTGGACGCGAGACAGGTGCTTCTGGCGGCGCTGCGGGATCAAAGCTTGCGACGCGCTCCGCGGTGAAGATGCAGAAACAGCACTCGGGCCTCATGCGCGCCCATGCGATGCGCGCTGCCGACAGCGTCCAGCCCCTCCTGGCAACCGGTTCCGGGTCTACTGACGGGGTGGGCGTTGGGCCACGTGCCACAGCTCTTGCTGGCCTGGGTGGGAGAGGCGGGGGGTGTGTGCCGGCTGCTCCCGTTGCCGCTCCTGTCGCCGCAGCGGCGGCTCCGTTCCACTTGTCGTGGAAGGTGGGGGAGAGGACCCAGTATGATAAGGCTGTTGTCTTCGAGTGCCCTGCCATCAGCGGGCTGACGGCGGAACATCTAGCTCGCAAGGTGTTTCGGGGCGCGCTGCGGGAGCAGGCGGCGGCGTTTCCCCACATCGAGCAGCAGTTTGTGGACGCGGCCAACGACAACTTCCTGATCGGAGTGAACATCACGTGCGGCGTGATGTCCCCGGCGGAAGTGGCGGAGCAACTCATGTCGCGTCGCCTCACCGTCTCCAACACCAACCTCCTGTCCTTCGTGTCTGTATGGGTGAAGAAGTACGTCGACGAGAATGTGGCCGCCTCGCAGGTACTCGGCGTGTCACTCGAGGGTGAGTCGACGTGGGACGCCGAGCTAGCTGGCTCCACATCTCGCCGCCGAGAGCTGCCGGAGAGGGGAACGGGCCGTCCACCTCCCGGTG